>PPYE01107122.1_pt1 | contig 77986 bp, 95 predicted proteins | sample 1559881 | NCBI WGS metagenome assembly PPYE01 (sample SAMN08240022, study PRJNA423297) | Human gut metagenome, whole genome shotgun sequencing project. | reverse complement strand
GCAGTTCGCGCTCTTCGGCAGTCAGTTTATCGAGAACCTTCTGCCTGCGCTTTTCCCGCGATTCCTGCTTGGTGCTGATGATGAAGGTATCGGCGCGGTCGCCATCCCGCACAAAAACGGGACGGTCTTTCAGCATATTCCGCATCGCGTCCAAACGCTCTTCTTTCGTCATGTCGTACATGCCGGATGCGCCGTAAATGGAAATGTTGATTTCATCCTTTTTCGGGGTCTTGTCATAGGCGGTGGGGTCTACGGCAGTGAAATAAAGGGTGTAATAGTAGCACCTGTCGGCGAGCGCCAACGCGATGGTATCGATATTTCCCTCAAAGACACCAAGGTCGGTGATGGAGCGACCCTCGCAGTCACCCTCCGTGGTGACATGCCAGAATCCGTAGGCTTTGTCGTAAGGTTTGTTGAATTCAATCATTGTAAATCAGGGCAAGGAGACCCGCGACTTTAGGCGTGGGAGGAATTGCCCATTCACATCCTTTCTATTAGATAATTTGTTGCAGGTTCTAATAGCTGCAACTTTTTGAATGAAATACTGTTTGTAACGACAGTGCCATCAAGCTTTCTGAGAGCAAAGCTTCCTGATGCACGACGACCGGAAACGAAGCACGCTTGCCCCTTGTAGAGAACCTTATCCCAAAGACGATAGCCTTCGACAACATAAGGCATTTGGCTTCTTTTGCGAATGCTACCTTTTGAGAAGTTTGCTTTATGGGTTTGACGATTGTGATGCCTTATAGCTTTTGTGCGATAGCAAACACTGCATGGTTCAGCAAATGGATGCTTGCTGATACAACGGGCATCGTTTACATGGCTTTTCTTGATGTCATTTTTCTCTCGCAGATTCAACCGTAATGTGATTTCCTTCTTGCCCTTTTTCAACTTCTTTTGGAAGCAGTTTGCCATCCATATCGAAAGCTTCGACAAGACAAATTCCGTTTTTTTTGCAAACTTGAAGCAAGTCTTTGAATGTTGCAATACAGCTTACACCGGGGATTGCTACAAACAAATCACCAGACAGATGACTTGCAACAGATGCTTTCAAACCACCTTCTGTAATAAAGATAGTCTTTTCATCTTTTAAAGGTCTGCTCCAAAACAGTGCTGTATTTTTAGCGGAAGAACCGTTAGGATATCCGGCAGATGTTGCCCAACGGTATCGTTGCTGTTTAAGCTCTGATGCTTCTTTCCATTTTTACTCTCCTTGATTTTTGGCTGAAACAACTTGGAATCGCAGTTTTAGTTAATATCCCAAATATTCGGGTTATCGTACTTGTTAAAGAACTGCATAAATTTGTCTTCCGGCATCTGAGCCTCAGCTTTGTCTAGCATATCGCAAATCTCGGTCTGGTTTGTATTCCCATTCAAGACCTTAACATAGGTAGCACTTCCGGGATTGGCTCCGATAAAATCAGCAATTGCTGTACGGTTGTGTTCGATGGAATTTTTTAGTTCCCACCAACGCCAAGAACGGATGCACTGAGTCAGCGACATTCCATCCACTGCTTCCCAGTAATCGCCGCTTTTTTCGACGGCACTGTACTCTTCAATAGGATTCATTCCACCATCTTGGAGTGCTTCATCAATCATTTCAAGAATCTGGAACGGATAGAGTTTTCCATCAACCTCAACTTCTGCATAATCTAGGTCTTCGTATACCTCAAAGAGAGTGGCTTCTTCGTCACTATCAAAGGAAAAATCATCATCCTCGACTAATTCCTTCACGAGCTGCGTTTTTCCACTGATGTCAAAGACTTCATGCGTCTGTTTGTTTACTTTGCAGGGCAAAGTGTGAATACCATCGGAAAAGTGATACTTAACCATTGCATTAACGATATTAGAATTATTAACCATTTTGTCTGTTCTCCTTAATTTTTTATTTTTTTCACCATTGCGTTTTAATCAAAAGCGTGAAGAAGCAAATACTCCTTCTTTTTGACTGTGTTTGGATTCATATAATTGCATCAAATCTTGGCGCACGGTAACGGGTCTTACGATAGCGTCTTGAACGGCGGTTTTGCCTGCGCGTGGAAAGCAAATCTACCACATCACTCCGAAGAGGGTAAAAATCCTTCCCCAAGGTTATAAACGGCTTGATACAGCCACACCTGTCGGCTTTACCTCAGCTTTACGTGATGTGTTGTTGTCTTAGAGCGCACGGCTAGGATTTACACCGTACGGTAACTGTCTATTCGCTTATAACGGGGCACAACTTAATGTGCAAAGGGTAGTCAACATATCCTTGCGGACACTTCTAAAGTGCAGACTTACCGGAGCAAGCCCGAGACTTTAGTCGTGGGTTATTGACTGTGTTTCACCACTTTCTGCTTTCGTCGGACTTATACATGAGTTCAAAAGTTTCAGGCGAAACGGTGAAAAGGCTGTCTTTCTTGCCCTCCACCAGATATTCGTAGGGCTTGATGCGCAGTACAATCATGCCAAAGCTGCGAATGATGATGTTGTCGCTGGCGTCGTTACGGACAATGTTATCTGCCTTCCAGCCAATACCGGGATTTTCGGCAATCAGCTTCTTGATGTCCTCGAAGCTCTGCGCGTTTTCGGGGGCCCACTGGACCGCACGGATGCTGTTCCTTTTGTGATAATTAGCCATTGTGATTTCTCCTTTTTTTGGTGTTATTTATTTTCGAAAAATGCAAGCATAGCCGTATTAGCTGCCTGCGCATACCGCGTTTCAGGATGCCGTGCAGCAAAACTTTCTTTCGTAAAGAGATTGTTTGCGGAATGTACCGAATACCTCGTACCCTTCAACTTCAACTGCCAAGCCAGCTGGTTCGTGTCACGCTTATGAGCATCGGTAATGCTCGTGACGAGTAAACACGGAGGCAGCATCTTGGCGTAAGTCTTAGGTGACAGGCACTCAGCGTAGCTGGTCTTCTTCCAATCCTTTTCGATGAGATAAGGCGCGATAGCGTTCATCTTTCTGCTGGAAAGGTCAAGAATACCATTCTGCAAACAGACACCCTTGAACGAAAGTTTTGCTTCCTGCGGTACATCGAATGGCAGTTCATCTTCGAGATGCTGCATGGATACAGGGTTCCAGAGAAGAGCGTATACGAGGCAAGCCAGTGCAGCACCTGCACCGTCACCTACCAGATACATTCTGGACATATCTGCGCCATACCGTTCTGCGCAGCGGTGGATGACAACGAACGCCTTCAAAAGGTCGCCGAGCTGCCCGAACAGATTCGTTTCGGGAACCGGGGTGTATTCCGGAATAAAGGTCAGATACCCATACTCCGCACACCACGCTCCGAAATTTCGGTTCAGGGCACTGCGTCCTGCAACGAAATCGCCGCCGTAGATGTCGATGATGACAGGAAATTTCTTGCCGTCCCCTTCTTTGTGCTTCGGAACATACGCAGAGATGGGCAAGCACTCATCACTTCTTTTCGTGATGATGTGATGTGTGACCTGCGTCTCGCTGCAAACTCCGATTGCAGTGGTATTGGGTTTCGGTTGCTTGCTTATGATTTTCTGCAAGGAACGCTCCTTGCAAAGTACGTAACGGTTGATATTCAAATTTCTTCCTCCTCGTTCTCGCAGCAGTCAAAAAGAGAGTTTTCCCAGCCCCTTTCAATGGCAACTCCGTAAGCCTTTTTGTACTGCTCCTTGAATCTCTGCAGGACTGCATATAGTTGTCATCGATTGTCCGCATATCGTAATCGCAGAGGGTGAAGCGAAGGAACTCATCGAGGTCTTTGATGGTTACTTGACCATGTTTCATCACAGAGTCGATAAATTTTTTGTGTGCCATGATTTCTCCTTAGCTTATCGTGCGCAGCGGTAAAAGAACGCCAGCATCTCATCGTTTGCCATCTGCCCCCATGCCGTTTCCGGATGAAGTGCGGCAAAAGCGTGGTCGGCTTCTTTTACATTGCAGAATACGAATTGATGGTACTGGTGGTTGGTTTTCAGCAGTTTCACATAACGTTTTGTCTGTCCTTTCAGGAAATCTCCTTTTCCGGAACAAAGAAAGCACGGCGGCAGCAGCTTGCAATAGTATTCGGGACGAATATTGGAAGCGTACTTCTCTTTGCGCCATCCCTTCTGCATGTAGTTGTCCGCCAGCAATCCAACCTGACCTTTGTAAAGGTAGAACATCCCACTCTGAAAACCCATGGCAGTCACGCGGAGAGCCTGAACCTTTTGCGGGATATACCTTTCAAGGTGGCGGATGACCGGCTGCATCTCGGCAGGATGGTGTAGTGAAGCAACGGCCATAGAGGCCAAGAAAGCACCGGCACTGTCTGCGGTAACGAAGAGTTTTTCGATGTTGCCGCCGAACTCTGCCGCTTTCGCTTCAATGACTGCGAGCGCATCGAGAATATCCGAGATTTGTCCGAAGATATCCGTTTCGGGAACCAGACGGTAATCGGGGATAAAAACGATATAGCCTCTTCTTGCCAGTTGGATACCAAGATTCCTGTTCTGTTCTTTGCGGCCGGCAATCAAGCCCCCGCCATGAACATCCAGGATGATGGGTAGTGGTTCTTTGACCTCTCCGACTGGTTTGTAGACATCCATTGAAAGTCCTAAACATTTCCGAACCGGGATGGCAACAATATCGACAAGGCTGCTGTTGTGCATATGCGGCTGGCTGCGAATGATTTGTTCGACGTGGATGCGCTCCTTTACGGAAGCACGAGTAATGATATTCAAAAAAATCAACTCCTTTAACAAAAAACGCGGCTGCTGCTCTTCTTGAATAGCAGCCGTATTTGGTGAAATCAACGGAACTCGAATGTGTATTCGGTCCCGGTAACGGTTGAGACGAAAATGTTCACGCCAATCACGCCGAGGCGCTTTGTCGTGGCAGTCGTAAAAGAGCGAGCGTTCTCATTTGACCCCACGACAAACCGAAGAGGCTCGCCGTTTACGACATGCAAGGCACCTTTGCAGCCGATAAGAGACTTGACTCTTTCATCGCTGCTATTGGTGGCGGTTAAAATACACCCTTCCCGAATTCGCATTTGTAAATTCCTCCTTAATCAGAAATCTCAAGCTGAAGCTTGCGGGTACTGGTCAAGAACATCGTTGAATCGGGAATCTAGGTGCCGGTCATTTTCGTCACGGGCGGGATAACTGAACGCGTTCTCGTCTGCAGCAGCATCCGTGAACCCGTCCATCATGGTCAGGATACCCTCCATCCAGGCAGCGGCTCTGCCAAACATACCGTTTTCCTGTTCCTTGTTGCGGTGTAGGTAATCGGTAAGGCTTTCAAGAGCCATCTTCTGCTGGTAGAAGGTATCCCAGTTAATGTCTTTGATAGTGTCGAGGTAAGCGTTATCGTCCATTTTGAACAAACTCCTTAAAAAATAAATTTACGATGCATACCCCGAAAGGCTCCTGCAATCAAATTCCAAAACAAAAAAGGCAGGCTCTCCATGTGACTGGAAAGTCTGCCTTAACGGTTCAGAACTGTGAATGTGTGAATTACCTTTCGGTTGGTATCCATCGTACATTTTTCATTGTATGCGGTTCGCACATTCGCGCAAGGGCTTAAAGGTGAAATCTGAGAAAATTATTGGACAGTGATAGAAGAATTTACAGCCTCAGACGAAGAATCGGTGCTCTCGCTCGCGGCTGCATCAGAATCCGCAGCGTTTTCAGCGTCAGATGCAGCACCGGACTCGGTTGCTGTATCAGATTCCGGAACAGCGGCAGCGCCCTCGGCAGGTGCGCCTGGCATAGTCGCATACAGACCTGTCAGACGGACAGGCGCGTCACCGTAGCCAAGATATCCCCAGAAAGTATCAGTGCTGGCTTCATTGATGTACTCGGTGCCCTGCAATACCGGGAACTCATAGATATCGGTGATAGCCGTGCCCTTCACATCGGCGCTGTCAAACTGGTCGCTGCAGGATGCCACAACGGTGCAGTCCTCGTAGTTCCAGACGAGGTAGAAGGACTTGGCACCGGTCTCTTTGTTGTACTCCGCGTCACGGAACTCATCAAAGGAAGTATACTGCGTGCCGGTCGGGCTGTTCTTCCAATAAAGGCCATTCGGGGTGCCGAATACCGCATAGAGGGCGTTGAACTTCTCCTCGGGCGTGCCGTCAGCAGGAAAATCCTTCAGAGCGGAAGGCTTCATCGTCGAATAGAAAAGCCCATTCTCAAAGGCGTTCCCAATAGTCATGCCGTCTGCAGCAGCCGTGGTGCTGTCCATGACATTCGATACCGGGCCACCATTAAAGCCAATCTGGTAGTAGTTGGCGGATTCCCCATTCTCACCCTCGGTACAGACACAGAAATCCGAGATATCTTTTTCCAGACCTTCTCCGGTCACGGCATCCTCAATACTGTCGATGACCGTTTCCCCCGTTTCCAGAACGGACAATTTCAGGTATCCGGAAATTGGCATCTCGTTCAAATCCTTCACGGACACGTTCTTGATTTGTGTAGAGCTGCCGGACGCAGAGGAATAGAGTCCTGAAACGAATGCGCCATCCTCATAGGTCAGAGGATTTACACCCAAAGGCAACCCATCCGTCCATGTCATATCGGGCTTATCCAGAGTTCCTACAGCGAACTCTGGAAGATTGTCAAGCAATGACCATGCATTGATGGGCTCTGGCGTAGGTGCAGGAGTCGGTGCCGGTGTGGCAGTGGGCTGTGCGGCGGCGATAGCCGCTGCCTCAGAAGCCGCTTTCCGGTTCTGAATCTCCTGAGATGCACAGCCGGTAAACATCACTGCGGATGCCATCATGACAGCTGCGGCGAATAGAATTTTCTTGTGTTGCATACTGTTTTTGCACTGTCTTATTATTTAGGCAGTGCTTTGCCTCCTTTTACATATCGTTTGTGCTGAATATGACCAATGACCGCAAGCCCCAAAAAGCCAACGGCAATGAGCATCGAACTGCCTCCGAGAAGAAACGCGCAATAACCGGCCACATCGCGCCACTGTGCAGCTTTTGCGAGCGTGCAGATGACGCAGGCAATAAAGCAAAGCCAGCCAAAGAGATAGCCAGCCATTCCGATGGTAGCCACCTTCCCTAATACGGATTCTAAAAGCTTCAAAGCAACCACATCCTTCCTACGAGTTTAATTTTATGCGATTCGCAAGTATTGGCAACAGGAAAATATCGTTATAAAAAGAAAAAGCTGCCCAACCGAAGCTGGACAGCGAAAATGCTATTGAATTTTACTGTTTTTTGTTTTGTTCTGCTCTTTTGCGCTCGCGTTCCTCGTACTCCTTCTTCTGATACTTCAAGCGTTCGTTCAGCAGAAAGGAGTTTTCATCGCGTGTCATGGTGAGTTTGGCTCTGTACACGATATAAATGACGATAAGTGCCAAAATGCCGTAGGTGAAGATGAGACTCAGAAGATTGCCAACAACCGTTACGATAATAGGCGAAATGAGATGGAGAATACCAATGACGAGCAGGAACATACCGCCAAAGACGATGACTTTTGCAGCGGTCTGAACGGCAGGCGGGTAGCCATCAAGAAAAGTGGATATAGTATCGTTGATTTTGGTGAAGATGTCATTTCTCTTTTTACCATTGTTATTATTGTTTTCAACCATACTGGTTCCTCCCTTTTTATGACAATTATAGCACGTATTTGCACAAAATGCTATACCTCGCATTATATTGTGAGGGACAGGAACCATTTTGTTTGTCAGATGACAACAAAAAAGCCGCCACCCCAAAGGGCAACGGCTAAGTGTATTGGTGTGATTAGCGAGGCAGGTTCTTGTCTACCACGATTTCGAGGTTGTAGTGAGGCAGTTTCGCAACATCACCCTTCGCAACCTTGAGAGCCGCCTTCATCTTGTCATCAGGCATGGACTGGATAAGGCTGTTCAGTTCCTCACAGGTGTGGCTGAGCATCGGACCGCGACTGGTGGTGAACATCGTAGCGGAAACCGGCTGGCAACCCTGAGAGACCATACCGTCCCAATGCGTGCGCAGTTCAGCAACGGACTTCATGTTAGCAGCAGTGCTCATGAAATCATAGATGTTGCAGTGGTTCTCGTCGATGTATTCAAGGACATCGATGCGAGTGCGGTTCGCATATACAGGGAACTGGAGCTCGACCTTGTTGCCGGTGTTGTTCATGATACGCTCAGCAAACTGCTTGGCGTACTCCTCGAGGGGGCAGGTCTTGTCTTCCACGACAGGAACAGCATCCTTTACAGCATCGAAGATGGCACGCCAGCCCTCATCGCTCAAATCGATGTTGGACTTGTTTGCGAGGGTGTTCAGGAACCCACGCGGCAGGTCAGAAATATCGATGGCGATGGTGCCGGTGAACAGGTTGAAGGAAGGATGACGAGCACGGTCCCAGATGGTATCCAACTGTGCGGTAGCGATAACGCGGTCGCCGAGCTGGATATCCACACCCTGGGTGCTCATATTTCCCTGATAATAGTGCTTCAGGGCGTAACCACCGGTCACTGCACGAGTCTGAGTAGCGGCTGCGTTGAGCAGACCGACCTCAACGGAAACAGGGATATCGTGACCATTGTAGTTCACGCTCAGATGATGCGTCCCGGTCACAGCCTTGTAGCGCTGGAAGATAGGCTTGACGAAAACATCGCAAGTCTTGCCGTTTGCCATCTGATAGTCGGGAATCAGGATACGGGCGGGAGCGGCACCGGAATCATCGGGCTTGAGGTAGTTGCGATACTTGACGCCGAAATGCTCCGCAATGGAACGGCGCAGCACATTGAGGCTGGAAACCTTGCTCGGAGCGCAGCTGCCATTCTGGGTCAGCATAGTGCTTGCGGTGCTCTTGTCCATCTCCACATAGATGATGGTGGAGGGAGCGCCGAGAGGCTTGTAAGCATAACGCATGACGATGTCGGCAAGAGGGATATCCTGCTGTTCAACAATCTTCATCTTGGTGTCGAAGGGGCCGTCAACGAGGTGGTAGGAATCCTCTTCCGGCTTCTTGGTGGCGATGAACCACGGATACTTGTTCCGGGTAGCGACCAGCAGGAAGTTGTTGAGACCTACGCCGTGGATGCACAGAGGACCCTCATCGGTGTGACGAGAGCCAAACTGCAGGCTTTCGCTCACCTCGTTGATGTCCATACCGTTGCCCCAGTCGGCAGTAACCATGCCGATTAGGTCCTTCTCGGAGCCTGGTACGAACGCAACCAGAGCGTTTACAGGGCCGGTGCTGTTCGACAGGATGTTGTCCATGGGCTCGCAAGCGGCGCTGTGCATCGGGAGAAACTGGTTGGAAACGGCATTGAAGTAGTTCTTGGTAATACCAACATTGAGAATATGTGCCTTCATAGTATACCCCGTATCGTGGGGCCAACGTGCTGCTCTTGAAATCATCTCCACAGCAGGTAGAGCCCCAAGATAGGGGGTTATTGTTATTTGTTTGTGTGTTTGTCTGTTATTACAGGAAGCAGACAAGCGTAAAAGATTGCTATCGCAAGTATCGCAATTACAATCACGATAATTACGGGGACTGGGATTTGTTCGATGAGCGCAAGTATCACGCGTTTTAACAGCAGCTAGAGAAGACGACGTAGCATCTTATGATTGCTGAAAAAAGCGCTTACTTGCTAAAATATCTTCTTGAAATTTGTCATGATAATTCTCCTTTTTTGATTGATATTCGTTTTATGCTAACGCACTTTATCGTTGTACCCACGGCTGGAACATGTATAAAAGATGCTCTAACGCGGCGTTCGCGGCTGGGATATGTATAAAGGATGCTTTGCTGTATTTGCAGCAAAACAACGATTTTCGCATTAACGCAGCGTGTACGTCCCGCTTTTTAGGCAGGAAATCTATTATAATCACCGTATCGTGGTGTACTACGATGCAGGAATGTTCCCGCATGACCAAAAACAGATAGTCCGCAAAAACCTCCAAAAGAAAAAGGACAGACACCCATGACGAGTGTCTGTCCTTTTCAAGAAAAGAGGATTGTGAATATGGCTATTGTTACACTACCTATAAAGGTAATGATACTGGTATCTTTGGTACGATTATTATTCTATGCCGTTCGCAAGCGCTGTCAACACTAATTTCTGATTTTTCCAAACAAAAAAGCCAACTGTGTGTCAGATGGCTTTTCTGTTATTCGTTGATGTTTTTCTGGTTGTGGTGAAGGGCACCACGGACAAATTGGTTCCAGCGAGCATGATACAAAACAAATCCGTCTTCGAACTTTACCGTGATGTTGTTGACACCATGATAAGCAATACAGGTGGCTTTGCTTCCATTCTTCATTAAGTGGGGCAAGGATACCCGTGACTTTAGTCATGGGAAGAATTGCCCCTTCACTTCCTTTCTATAATGTAATTTGTTGCAGCTTCTAATAGCCGCAATATTTTGTAAGATATACTGTTAGAAGCAACAGTACCGTCCAGCTTCTTTAGAGCAAAGTATCCAGAAGTGCGTCTGCCTGTAATAAAGCATTCTGTGCCGTTGTAGGCTACTTTGTCCCAAAGCCGATAGCCTTTTACGATGTACGGCGCTTGATTAGCCTTGCGTATGCCGCCTTTCAGGATAGTTGCTTTATGCAGTTGTCTGTTATGGTGACGCACCGCTTTTGTGTAGTAGCAAGTATCACAAGGTATAGCCAATGGATTCTTGCTAATGCAGCGTGCATCGTTGGTGTGGCTTTTAGGGATACCATTCTTTTCGCGCAAGTACTTGGTTATGTAACCATAAGTTCCTTGTACAGGAATTTTTAACTCTTTACGCAGGCGCTCCATAAGTGTTTTGCGCATAATACCCATAAAAGCTGCATCTTTGAGAGGCTTGCCCCGCTTTTTGCCGTCAAGCGTTACCTTTTCGGCGTGAAGTGCTTTATGGCAAGCCTTACAAAGAGTGATAAGATTGTTGGGAGCATTGCCGCCTGTTCTACGGGTCTCTATGTGATGCACATGTAGCTTTACACCTTTAGTCTTCGTAGAATGTGCTCCACAGCACTGACAAGTGTAATTATCACGTTTTAGTACATATTGACGTACATTATATTCGTCATACATTTCACCAAGCTGGTAGTCTGTGCCTACCGGAAGAGGCTTACCTTCCAGCATCGCTTTCAAGCGCTGTGTATCAAACTCTGCCGTTTCCACTCTAACGAGCGTAACAGGCAGGATACGGAACACGTGCTTGATGAGCGTAATATGTTCCTGAATCTTAACTTCTACCGATGGTGCTAACCAGCCTTTATGTTTGCTATGTACTCTGTTGTTGAAACGCGGCGCTCGATAGCGGGTTTTGCGGTTTCGTCTGCTGCGTCTGAAAGCACGGCGTGCAGAAAGTAAATCAACGACATCGTTGCGTGGAGTTGCTTCTTCACGATAGAGTTCATGCTTTTCAGTAGTAGCAGATATGCCGATATGCTTGCTGCCTGCATCTACGCCCAAAGTAACAGGCTGTTTGTATCCCGTACTTCCATACAGGAGTTTGATTGTAAACGGCGTGCGTTTTATAACGCATGCTTTTTTCTGCTTTAACAATAAGCGAGCCTTGCGTGGGGAACACGGCATCAAAGGCTCGCCGTGTTTGTTAAGCACATACACATATTGCATGACACCATGCTCCTTTCTATTTGTGTGACAACTAATGATAAGCTGTCCTCTCCTCCGAAGAGGAGTTGGAATCCTTCCCCAATGTCATAAGCGGTTTAATGCAGCCACACCTGTTGTCTTTACCTCAGATTTCTTTGATGTGTTGCTTTAGAGCATGCAGTTAGGATTGACGCCACACGGTAACTATCTATTCGCTTATAACGGGGCGCAACTTAATGCGCATAGGGTAGTCAACACACCCTTTCGGGCACGACTGAAATCACAGACTCGTGTTTCCACAAGCCCGCGACTTCAGTCGTGGGTTATTGACCGTCATCGTAGTGCCGACGGATTTCGCATAATCGTGCTCATCCTTGCGAGCTGCACTGATAGTACGCATCCGCATTTTGCAGTCGGGACAGCAGGTAGCACCGGATGCAATAGCCCGCGTCATGGCGCAAACGCTTGTCACGAACTCTTTTTTGCAATCCGGGCATACGAAGATAGCTCTTCTTTCCGAACGAGCGGAAATTTCGCTGGGAGTGTAATCGTTCTTGTCGCTCCACATAGGAACAACCTTAGGACACTGGGTAGCCAAATCATTGATTCCGGGAACAACCTTGCGACCTGCGCAAACAGGGCAACCGGTATGGTAGTACATCAAGGATTTAACGACATTGCAAATAGAAGCCTTAAATTCCTGCTTGCAGTCGGGGCATACGAACCATACCTTCTTGTTGTTGCCTGCAGATACTTCACTGGGAGAGCAATCGTTCTTGTCACTCCACATGGAAGCGGCCATAGGGCACTTGGTAGCCAAATCATTGATACCAGAAACAACCTTGCGACCTGCGCAAACAGGGCAACCTGTGCTGCCATTTTGTACGGTATGAACTACATTGCAGATAGAAGCTTCAAACTCCTGCTTACAATCTGGGCATACGAACCACGCTTTCTTGTTACTGCCTGCAGATGCTTCGCTGGGGGTGTATGTGTTCTTTGCACTCCACATAGCGAAAATCTTAGGACACTTGGTAGCCAAATCATTGATGCCCGGGACGACCTTAAGACCTGCGCAAACAGGGCAACCGGTATTACCACGCATCAAGGACCTTGCGATATGGAAAACACGGGCTTCAAACTCCTGCTTACAATCTGGGCATACGAACCACGCTTTCTTGTTGCTGCCTACAGATACTTCACTGGGGGTGTATGTGTTCTTGGCACTCCACATAGCGGAAATCTTTGGACATTTGGTAGCCAAATCGTTGACGCCGGAAATGACATTCTTGGAATTGATGGTGTTGGCATTCATAGTAAACTCTCTTTCTCCTCGTATTTTCGAGGCTTGTGATAAATAAAAATGAGCGACTTGTAGTTACAGCGTCTTAAACTAACGGCAGCAACGCATCATGGTGCGGATACGAACCAAGTCAATCTCGATTGCCAATGCGTTGATGGCTTCGAAAAGTGCATAGACAGCCATTGCGGGAATCGTAACAAGTAAAATAATGATGGATTTAATGACTTTCATTTCAGACTCTCTTTCTCCGCATTTGCGCGGTCTTGCAACAAAAAAAGACAGGTCACCCGGTTGGTGCCTGTCTGAATTTTGTCAGGTTGTAAATGGTTGGTCGTGGTTTGGTATCTATTGTACAATACTCATTCTATACTGTTCGCAAACGCCGTCAAGACAACATTTCAAAAGAAAAAGCCGCCCCACCCCGAGAGGTGGAACGGCTGATGAGATTAGTGCTTGATGTAAAGCGAGGTGTCCCTGAACGGATTCAGGATACCAGGCTTATACTTGGTGCTGACATAATCAGCAATCTGAGTATCCGTCATACCGTTAAGCACATCGAGCCAGCATTCAGCGTTGATAGCCATGAGTCCGCCCATACCAAGTGCATTGTCGCAGCGTCTCATATCCTCTGCGAACGCCTCATGGTATGCGCAAGGCTCAGCAGCATGGATAAACCGATTGGTGTCGTACATAGTGCCACCTCACGCGTTTACCATGGCTTTAAGCCCTGCTTCGTCCAGAACGGGAATTCCCAGAGTGTTGGCCTTATCGAGCTTAGAGCCTGCTGCTTCACCGGCGACCAGATAGCTGGTCTTCTTGGATACGCTGCCGGTCACCTTACCGCCGTGCGCCTCGATAAAGGTCTTGGCCTCTTCACGGCTCATTGTGGGCAGGGTTCCGGTAATCACAAAGGTCTTACCAGCAAGCGATACAGCATCCTCAGCGGAACCGCTCGCGGATGCATTCGGTGCATGGTAATCGAGATTGACGCCAGCCTTGTACAGGGCCGTGACCTCCTGCTTGAACATAGGGTCAGAGAGCATAGCGTCCAGAGCGGCATAGATGGCATCAGAGAAACCGGGGATGTTACAATCCTTAATGTTATCCACATACAAGGCAGACAAACCGAGCAGGTTTCCGTCCGTTGCCTTGCACTGGGTAAACAGGGCGCGAGCAACATGACCGCCAATAAGACGATAGCCGAGACCTTTAAGAACACGGTCTGCGTTCTGGGTCTTGGAGTTCTCGATGGCTGCGAGCAGCTTCTTAGCCGTCTTTTCACCGTACATGTCGATGAGTTCGGATTCTTCCTCATAAAGCCAGTACAGGTCTACGGGATTGGAGATGAACCGACTATCGACCAGGTCCTGAATGATTTGAGGACCAAGACCCTTAATGTCCATGCACGCCTTGGATGCGAAATGGATGATGCGGTTGACCGTTTTGGCGGGGCATGCATCGTTCGTGCAATACAGGTCCACAGACCCGTTTACGGAAGCGATAGGCTCGCCACAGACAGGGCAAACCTGACTGGACATGTCATAGGGCACAGCATCTGCCGGACGCTTCTCCTTCTCGACCATGGTAATCTTCGGGATGATGTCACCGGACTTGTGCAAAACAATGGTGTCACCGATACGGATGTCAAGATTTTTGATGAAATCCGCGTTGTTCAGAGTAGCACGTTCAACACGGGTTCCGGCCAACTGTACCGGGTCGAATTCCGCCACAGGAGTGACGCGGCCGGTACGACCTGTCTGCAACACGATACGGCGAAGAACCGTAGCCTTTTCCTCAGCGGGATACTTGAAAGCAATAGCCCACTTAGGAGTTTTGGTCCGCTCACCCATCTTTTTGCGGATGTCGATTTCGTCTACCTTGATGACAGCGCCATCAATGGGATAATCGATATCATACCGATGCTCCCCGATATCGCGGATAGCGGCGAGGATACTGTCGGTATCGTTGCAATGCGCGTAGTAGGTGGTCTTGAAATCGCAAACATCGCGCAGATAGCAAAGCTGGTCGCAGTGAGAGTCAGCAAACTCAGAGGAATCTTCCTCGTCATTGACACTCTGCACATTGAAGATGAACACTTTCAGATTCCGCTCCTTTGCGACAGCCGGGTCCGACTGACGCAGAGTACCGGCAGCGCAGTTACGGGGATTGGCGAACAGCTTCTTCCCTGCTGCTTCCTGCTTGGCGTTGGTTGCTTCAAAGTCCTCTTCGCTCATATAGCACTCGCCGCGCAATTCGATTTTCCAGATACCTTCCGGCATCTGGATATTGACAGGGATGCCAAGAACCTTGACATTGTCGGTAACATCCTCACCGACATGACCGTCGCCGCGAGTGGACGCCTGTACGAGCCGCAGCTTTCCGTCAGAACCGGCAGGCTTAGCGTACACCAGAGACAGGCTCAGGCCGTCAATTTTGCGCTCAATAGAGAAGGTGGCATCAGGATATTCCTTCTCCACAGAAGCCGTGAAATCGCGCACCTCATCGTCTGAGAAGACATCCAGAAGCGAAAGCATCGGGACACGATGCTCAACCGGAATACCGATAACGCGTTTGCCGCCGACTACCTGCGTGGGACTGTCGGATGTGACGAGTTCCGGATGCGCGGCTTCGAGGTCACGAATCTCGTGTATTGCACGGTCGTACTCTTCATCCGTTACGGCAGGAGCATCCTGCTCATAATACGCTGCGCTCCAGCGCTTGACCTTCTCGCAGAGTTCATTGTAGGTATTGATATAATCAGTCATTGTAGTTCAGTTCCTTTCAGTGTAGCCGCCATAGTATCTATCATACAATACATTTGGCGGCATTAGCAATATCGAACATCAGAAAAAGCAAGCCACAAATAGATGAGATTTGCTTTCCTTTTACTTTCTTTTCACCTTATCGTATTTCACGCCGAGAATCTTAGCGGCAGCGTTAAGGGTTTCGAGAGAAGCGTTGTTAAAATCATTTTGCGCTGCCATATACAGCGCTTTTGTGCATCTGACGGCGTCACAAATATCGTAGATGGTATCCTTGTTTTCGAAAATCAGCAAATACTGCTCATAGCCGACTGTGGTATCTTCTCGATACTCGACACCGTTGGCATCGAACTCATATAAGCGGTTTGCGGTTCCGGAAGTCGGGATGCATTCAAAACGGTTGGTATCAGAATCCGTGTGTGTGACCACCATTTTGCGAATCGTCTCGAGATAAGGAACCCCAAAGCGAAACTCGACCATCCAGAGATAATCGCCTGCCTTAACAGAAAGCATTTCAAATCTTCCTTTCAGTGTTAATTTTTATTGTTTATTCGTACCCTTCAAAGCTTCGATGGCAATCTCAAATTTTCAGTTCGAGCGCAACTTTTTCTTCTGCGCTCTTATCGTTCATCCCATCGACGAGAACGTAAATATCTACGTTCCTTAAAACAAGTCCTTTCGCTTGCCAGTCGGTTTCTTTGCGAATCTTTTCTGGCAAAAGACGAAGTGCCTGCTTTTTGAGTTTGTCGATTTTTTCTTCTGTGGGGTACATTTCTTGGCTGAAGGTAAAGTCTGCGGTTTGGTACGTTGTAGTCCATGCACGAACCTTTACCGTTACTGTGCTTTCCGAAACGTTGTAGTCTTTAAATGGGATTAAAGACTCACTCAGTTCCCCAATTCTCGCATTGAAGAGATTGGTTATACGAGCAAGTTCCTTGTGGTAGATTGCCTTTGCTTGTCGCACCTGTTCACGGTAGCACTTTACACAGTCTTCAACCGTGTAGAAGATGTTTACAGATTCACCCGTATATCCCCGATAGCCTGTATTATCCATTGGAGCAATCACCTTGGACATAACATGACCGTTCTTTACAGGTCGGAAATAAATAGGAGAATAATAAATAATCTTATTCGTCTCCTTGGCATCCGTTACCACCACCGGAGTGGGCTCAATTCCACGAATTGGCTTTTTGGTCGGGTCTGCGTTTGCTCGATAGTCGCAAATCCAAACCATCTTTCCCGTAATGTTTTCCAGCCCTTCTGCGTAATCAAAATCCGCAAGAGATTTCGTCTGCTGAGGTCCTAATGCACGGTTATTTCGCCAAAGGGTTACATTGTTATCTTGTAGATATTCTTCGAGTTCCATTTTTTCACCTTTTCCCTTTCAAAGCTTCGATGACAACTTCTTCGTAGTCCTCAATAGCATAATAAACCTCGTTAAAGCCATTTGAGTGACCGCGTTCATACGCCTTTTCCCAAAGCATTTTCGCTGCATCATGACTGATAAGGACAGAAGATGCACTTTTTATATCCATTCGGATGAGCGTGAGGATATCAACCATGACATCCGAAATAGCTTTGTTGCGGTCAGCCACAAGTTTGGTTACTTCATCGTTCCATTGCTGCTGAAGCTGACGCACCTTCTTTTTATTCCAATCGAGGGAATGTGCGCTGCTGATGATATCACCGGTTTTAGGACGCTTGGTTTTAGGGGTTGTGCGCATGTTCCAAGCAGCCTCCATGCGAATCTGAAGATTTTTCCAACTACTATCCATGTTTTATTTCCTTTCTATGCGTTTTTTTACATTAGAATTTGAAATCCTGACATACTTCGATGCTGTTTTTGTCGTAACCGACAGCGTACAGTTCTTTGAGCAGCGGCGTATACTCCTCGACCGTTGCAGGAACGCCTGCCTTCAGATACCCGTAAGACGCATTCACATGCTGCCCATTGTGGACATACGCATCGAAATACAGGTTGGGGTCCTTCAATTTGAGTCTTTTGCAAAACTCGAGGGTTCCCGGTATCTTGTCAAGAAACACACAGGTGAGTTCGGAACCGGCTTCTGGATTGAGTTCGTCGGTACAGTTAAGAAAAGCTACTTTCATTTTCGTTCTCCTTTTTTGAGCGCAAAAAGGCGGGCCTCCCAAAATCGGGAAGTCCGCCTTAAAGCAAAATTGTGAATTGTACGAACGCAGTTAGCGCCTTAGTAGATGGTATCTATCGTACAATTCTTATTTTATTCGGTTCGCATATCGCGTCAACAATTATGTTCAAGGGGCTGAAATTATAGCGGAAAACGACCTTATAAAAGCGGACCTCCCGCTTCGGAAAGTCCGCTATAGCCGCAATTATCTGATTTTACTGAGCCTGGTTATCGGTCGGCTGCTGCGGTGCTGCGGGCTGCTGAGGCTGAACCGGCGCGGCAGGCTGCTTGGGCTGTGCAGGAGCCTGATAGGTCATGTTGGGGTTCTGGGTCTGTTCCTGAGTCGGCTGCTGATACTGAGCAGGATGAGCAGCTTTGTAGACATCGTACTTCTGCTTCATCTGGTCATAAGAATAGCCATCCTGCGGGATACCGAAGTACCGATACTGACCGAACGCCAGAATCATGTTGAAGATGGGGTTCAGGAAGAACAGGCCAATGGTGAAGCCAATCCCCTGCCCAAACGCGACACTCTGTTTGTACAGGGTTACGATGTTGATGATGACGCCAACGATGACCAGCAGCGTGCCGAGCAGCGGGATGCCGCCAAGTACAGTGCAGACGATGGGGACAAAGAACAGCCAGCCGTTGCCCCAGAAGATTTTGTACCGGATGTAGCTGTTGTAAAACGGGACGATGGACGCCCATCCGGGTTGACCGGCCTTTTCGAAGATTTTCCAGCCAGCCACAATGTTGAGAACGAAGAATGCCAGGATGATGAGCCAAAATCCAGCAAAGATGCTGAGAAGTGCATTGAGGGCCGCCGCCTCTGAACCGTAAGACATAATGATTCCTCCTAAAAATACTTTATATTATAAAGCCAATCGGCCTTATTCCTTTTCCTGCACGGCTTTGCGTGCCGCTTTTTCTTTCGACAGTGCTGCGAGTTTCTTGCCGCTTTCGACCAGGATTGCTCGGCGTTCTTCAGAGATAAACATGGGAGGACGAATTTTTACCCACTTTTTCGGAAATTCCGCTTCTACGCAATCTTCTTTGTCGATGGTCAGCTTCACCTCATCGGGATGCTCTGTTGCAAGTTTTCGCAACTCGTTCATCCGCGAATAATTTCGCGTATAGTACGAGCAGGTTTTCTCTGCATCGCAGAAATTGATGATGGTCTCGCGCTCGTAGGCACCATCGGCGCTTTGAGGTGTTTGGTTGATGGGACGCATTTTTTCATCTCCTTTCAGTCGAACAACACTGCCTTCTTCGATGGTCCGTCCGGCGTGAGGCTGCACGCATAAGCCCAACGCGGAAGCATAATACGCCCGCGAACGCTAACAACGGTCATTTCCCGCGCCGTGGCTTGTTCGAATTCCGATGCGTCCAAAGCATTCCGGGTCAGCAGAATGGCGTCGTCCGGCATATCGTTGAGCATCATTTTCAGTTCTTTAACTGTCATAGACTGTCTCCTTTTGCATGACCTCATCCAGCGCCTCTAGGAACAAGACAGATTCGGTGTTCTGCGTCCCAGCTGCAACGATACCGGAAATCTCGTTCGGCTCGATGAGGAAAACGCTGTCACCGTCAATGAATCCTTGCGGCCATGGCGCAGCATAATAGGCGTAGGGCACGATGTCGGTTGCATAGCCGATAATTATATATTTCTGGTCGGCGTCCTGCCGAACCTTAACGATTGTTCCGAGTGAAAACGCGGATTTGAGTGTAGGCGTTGCTGTAACAGGCATTTCTCTTTTAATTTTCAATGATGAAAACACCTCCATAAATACCAGTCTATGCGGTTCGCAAGAATGTGCAACGAAAAAGGCACAAAAAAAGGAGCTGCCCGAAGGCAACTCCCTGTCATACATAGATTTGCTGTATTAAAAGCGAACTCAGCGATTTTGTGCGACCGCGACATTGAAGTCAAACAGTTCCTTGCTGGTCGAGCACCGGGAAGAAAACTCTCCGTCACGGTTCTGGATGACATCAGATGCCAGAACAGGCTTTCCGAAACCGTCGTCCACAAACACAGGATGCTTGCTGTCATCATTGTCAGAACGGGGCGAGAAGCTTGCGGCTGCGAACCAGTCTTCCTCATCGTTGCCCTGCTCGTCATACAGACGGCAGAACGGAGCAGGGATTTCGGGCGTCGGAAGCTGGAACATTGCTGCCTGCATTTCCTTGCCGCCATTCTTCACATTTACATCGATAAGGGGGCAAATCGTATCGCCTTCGCACTCCCACTTGGTATAGGACTGAGCGGTAATTGTGGTATTGCCGTCAGATACCTCAATACCGAGCGAAAGAATGTCTGATTTGAGGCCGAGCTTTTCCTGAAGCATTTCCGGGGTGAGAGTCAGAAACTGACCGCCGACCGTGTTAATGGTAAGGTTCATCGTTCACATTCTCCTTTTTGATTTTAGTAGATATAGTTCTCGCTGCGAAGCGCTGCCTGAACGGCGCGAATTTCCTTTTCGGTGAGTTGGTAGCTGCCAATCGGCGTGTTCGCGGAGCCAAAGTAAGCGGAATCGAACACCATGCAGGCTTCTCCGTTCTCATTGAGCCGATAGAGGAATGCTTCCTTTGTCCGTGCATCGGTAGGATGGTCTACCAGCGATACGAGAGGAAGACCTGTGGTCGAGTTCTTGACCATCTGCCACTCGGATGCGTTCCGGTCACAGTACCCAGCAATGTAGATGTGCGGCTCGGAGATAAGGCGCAGGTCACGCTTCATCAATTCGAGCAGTGAATTGGCGGGCTTGCAGCTGTAAGTATTGGTCAATTCGGCGTTTAGCTCAAAATTGAGCGAAACACAGAAAACACGGTATCCGCGCTTATCCAAGTCATCGAGCACTGCGGTACCAGCACCCGAAGACAGGAATGAAACCATCTTGGTGTCCATGTTTTTAGGCAGGTAAAGCACAGCTGTAATGAGGTATTTTTCCGAACGCACCAGATTCTTAAACATCACGCATCATCCTCCGTCTTGGTAGTCATGCCATGGACTTTTTCGATAGCGGCAGCAATCGTGTTGTTCTCCAGTTCAGTCATCTGTGTGCAAAGGTAACCCCAGTCGATGGCATCGTGGACCTTGCGGACAAACGCATCGTAGGTGCCAGCGGTTTTCATCATTTCGACTTCCGATTCGTAGCAGCCGGATTCCTCGAGCAGATGCTGGATGTCATCGATGGGGTTCATTTCGATAGTTGGTACAGTTTTGTTCATGATACAAACTCCTTTAAGTGTTTTGGATGCGAAAAGAGCGGACCTCTCAAAATCGAGAAGTCCGCCCTTTAAGCGAAATTGTGAATGTACGAAAGGCAGAAAGCCTTTTTGATTTGGAATGGTATCTATCGTACAATACCCATTCTACTTAGTTCGCATATTTTGGCAAGTAAAAAATGTTGCTCATTCGAAGGCGAGTGGTGAAGAGTGTAATTTTAGATGTGGAGAACAGTCCACTCACTCCTTATTCTGTAATTTGTAATTGTAGCGTAGATTTCTAAAAAAGCTGCCCACCAAATTATGTTGTGGGCGGTTTTTTTGTTGTTAGTTTTCGAAATCTGGCATGCAAGATACTCCTTTCGTTAAATAGTAATGAAACTATAAGTCAGGGCTTGCGCCCTGTGGTCCACTTCGCCAATGTTATGCACTGTTTTAGCCTTTCGGCATGGCAACCGCACATCTCCTACCCTTAGAGATTTTTAACGTAATACATATCAACGGCTTGCGTCATTGACACATACACTGCCCGCAGAGCCCGACACTTGTGGAGCATAATCGGGGTGCCTATATTATGAAGATGATTGCTCATCAAATGCATAACGGAGTTCGCAGCAACCGAAGTTGCCGTTCACCAAGGCTAACCAACCGGGCTTACGGGTTTCCCCGCAAGCCCCGTCTATAACCGGCGAACCGGTTTAGGCGGGGTTGTTGACTTCAATTCCCCTTTTAGTACGCTGTGAGCTTGGAAATATCCATGTCATAGCGTTCATATTTGTGGATGTAATCGAAAACGGTGTTCATCTGTGCCTGAGTCGCGGTTTTGGTGGCGTCCATATCGAGAAATGTTTTTCCCAAAGACGGATTGCGAACCGCAATCCAGCCGCGCCGGTACAGGTAATCGAGACCTTTCCCGCTCCAATCATAGGCCATGTCCAAGACTTCCTTATCAGAGAGGTTCAGGCGTATTCTGTTTTGCATGATGATGCGCCCCGCAAGAGCCGCATGTTCTCCAAACTCGCAAGGATACCATGTTCCGTCCGGAGCAATCATGCCGTATTCAGATAACTTCTGGATATTGTTAGATTCGTTCACGCAAATGACCCCTTTGTAGTCAGGTGTTGTTGTCCAAAAACTCCTGGCATTCGGTATCGTTCATCACGAACCCGAAATACGCCACACGCTTAACGGTCGTCTCCCAGACGCGCATCGTGCGGCTCCGGGGCTGTACGACCCAGGAATGACAACGCCAAAGCCCGTCCTCGGAAAGAGCGTACCCGGTCGCAATAGAGCGGTGACCACGGTTTGCATCCCAAAGATAAGCGGAATTCGCGTGACATTGACTGGGCTGACCCTTGCGCATATAGCTGCTGCCATAGAAGAACTGCCCCCGACTGAGTGTTTTTACGGCGTCTTCGTCGTAGGCAGTCATGCAGACCTCATCTCCGCCGAAGCTGAGAATCTTGTCATGCAGTGCTTTCATGGCATCGAGCATCTCCTTGGAGAATCTCGATTCGCCGTTATATACCTGATGGCTGTCAATCCACCGCTTCCAATCATCACTCATCGGATTCCAGTGAATCGGCGTAGACATCTGCTCGGGTGCTGTGATGGGTTTCAGGCTATTCCAGCCTTTTCGTGTAAGTGTCATCTCGTTACCTCCGCTGGTTTCAGGAGTTTATCGATTCTTGCAATGATTTCATCGCGCTTCTCTCCGCTCGGAATCGAGTCACTGTGACCCTTATCCGTGAGAAGCGTGTCGAACATGGCAAGAATTTCATTCGGATTGACCGGCTTCTCGGCAGAGGCACGAAGATAGGCTTCGATATCTTCCACGAGATTCCAGTATTCCATGCCATACAGCATCGCACTGTTTTCGTTGCTATGCCGGTCTTCTTCCTCGCTTGCATCACTGCAAACGATAGGAAGTTTTATCTCGGCGAGATAATCGTCAAAGATGTCCGCAGTATAAGCGGCGAGCCAGCGAATATTGGTATTCATGATTTTTCCTCACTTTCTTTCAGCTTTTGCCGCAAGCATCATCCCGCAGCATTTGTTCAGGCAAATGACACTGACCACGAGCAGCGCGATATTGTGCAGCGTGAAGGACTGTGCCAAAGCACTGATGCTCAGGAAGATGAAGAGAACAAACAGGACAGCTAAGGTTTTGAAGAAGGTATAGATGATTCTGTTCATGGTAATGCTCCTTTTTTGCTCCGGTTATCGAAGCATGTCAACGATTTTTCCGACCAACTCATCATTGGTCACAAACTGGTTGCGGCCCCTGGCACCGAGCGATACAGAGGAGTAATCCTTCATATCGGCGGCATAGCGAACCATATTCTTGTCGGCAATCGGCTGATAGCAAGACCGTTCTGTGGTCACATACACGCATTTTCCGTTCAGGATATTCATGATGTGTCCGTAGCAGCCCGTCTGCTTGCCGTTGCGCTGCATGTTTTGCAGGTTATGCGTCAGCATCAGACCGTCGTTCTCCTTCTCGGCACAGGAGAGCATAGACAGTAGTTTTCGAGTCTTATACGCAGTGTTTGTCATAGTAAATCGCCTCATTTTTTAGAAATACTTGTAAGCAGCGTTCAGCCGCTTGTTGTAGAGTTGTAAGGTGGTCAGGTTCCCGTAATAGACCTTGCTGGACGAGATAGGGACATTCACCCCGGCTTCCATGTGCGAGAAGAACATCGCAAGACAATCTTCTACACTGTCGCTCGTGGTGAGTGTCTCGTATACCGGATACGAGTACCCAGCTGCCTGACTGTAGGTGGCATTGAGCTCATGGACAAAGAATTGGACCTGACCGGACACGGAACTTGCATCCAAACCCGATGCATAGCACCAGTTCAAGAGATTCGTCTTACGGCCGTGTGTCCATTGCAGAAGCCCATAGCCTCCGTCGTTCGGATTCTCGGCAGTAACACGAAGCCCGCTCTCCATTGCCATGCACCCCATCACAGCTGCAGTGCCGGCCTTAGAAAGACCTGCATCCCGCAACGCTGTATAGATGGCGTACTCATTGTCAGAAAGGTTCTGAGGCATCGTGTCCGTCACAGGTTCTTCTGCCGGTTCCTGTGCAGTCTCTGCCGTCTCGACAGAAGGCTCAGATACAGGCTCTGTCTCGGTCACCTCCTGCTCAGGTGCAGGCAGCACTGGCGCGAAAGGCGGCTGAGCGTTGAGTTCCCGAAGATGAACCTCCAACGGCGTGACATACTCGATATCAGAATCATCAGCTGGCTTTACCGACGCAGCATACGCAGGCGTCGAGAAAAAGCAGGCTAAGCAGCCTATGATGGTGATGATGCTGAGCATAAAAGCGGTGGTCCCGGCATAGAATTTCTGTTTGTCGTTCATTTTCATTTGTGATTACTCCTTTGAATAAAAGTTCCCGCCGACAAAAGCTGTCTGGCGGGATGTGATTGATGTTCGGTTGTCGGAAAAACTTCATGCTTCACGGACTACGATGGCGGTATATCCGCTGTTGGCAAGATACCGATACGCTGCATCATAGGCGTCGCCGAGCGTTGGGGCTTTGACATACCCGATAAAATCGGAGCAGATAACCATGCCGGAAAAACCTGGGTTACCGGCATAGATGGCGAAGCGTGTGTTTTTCTTGGAATTGCGATTAAACATAGCGGACCTCCTTGCAGTCACGTTCAAAAAGATGGATACGGATTTCTGAAAACAAAAAAAGCAGACCTACCACGAATGGTAAGTCTGCCTAATTTGAAAACAGAATTGTGAATGATGTACGCCCGAAAGATTCGGCTGTGTAGAATGTTATCTATCGTACAATACCAATTCTATGCCGTTCGCAAGGATACGCAAGAGAAAAACAAAAAAAGGCGAAGTCTTCCGAAAAAGACTCCGCCATGGTTTTGTGTGCGATTTTTGCATTTCAGTGTTGTTATTCACGGCACATTTCTCGCATCTTATTCTTCCTCAAGCCATTTTTTGGTGATGTCAAGAAGGCATTTTCGGAATTCAGGAGCGGGCTGCATCGGAATTGAAGACCACTGAGAATCGAGAACGACAGGGTATTCGTACTGTTTGCCGTTATGCGAAAACGGTATGAACTGAACTTCTCCGTCCACGAGCCATAGCTTTTCCGTTCTGATGGGTTCGATGTACTCCGTCAGCCAGCATTCGTGTGTGACAACGGAATCTTCCACGAAATACTTTGTCTTATCGTCCAGTATCAGTGCTGGGTTGTTATCCTCGACACAGTAGACCCTTCCGACAAACGGCAGGAGCATCGTCTCGGCGGCGTGTTTCGCGCTTCTCCCCTGCCGAATTTCCGATAGCAGGAAACTCGATATGAAATGCGGGATACCGATGCCGGTCAGGCAGTCATCGAGTGTGTGTCCGGTACAGATTCTCGGTGTTTCCTGGTCCTCCCCCTTCATCCGATTCGTAGGGATTTGCGGAACGACCTTGTCCGGCAAGCATCCGGTATTCGCCATGAGATGAAATAGTATCTGCATTATGGGACTTACTCCTTCGGCAGTTTCTTGCGAAACGGGTCAAGGTCTCCTGGCCTATAGACCGACTTGACGTAGGATTTGATGTCGTCTTCTCCAAGGCTCTCAAAGAGATTCAGCCAGCATTCGGCTTCAATCCGCATCTCGCCGCCCATTTGATACGCTTTCTCGCACTGCACCAAATCAAACTGAAAATCGTTCTTGTAGCGGCAGTTTTCGGCTGCTTTTGCAAATTTCGTAAATGTTCTGGTATTCAAGGTTTACCTCCTTTTCTGAAAATGGAAACAAAAAAGCAGACCCTCATTTCGAGAGTCTGCTCTAAGCACATAACAGATTGTGAATCTACCGGTATGGGGAATCAGAAGATGGTATCTATCATGCACTTACTATTCTATTCGATTCGCACAACTGTGCAAGGGGGATTTTGAGATGCGGCTACGCTTTCGATGGTTTCCCCGCAGCTACGCTTCCCGCTCATTCAATGGCGGCAGCTACGCTTTCTATGTCGTCTGCGTTCAGGTTGATGTATTGCCACGATTGCGGGGCGCGTTTCAGGTGCAGCTGATGCATGGGCAGAGAAAGTTTGCGGACATTTGAGATATTCCAGCCATACAGCATGCCGGTTTTGTTGCCATACTCGAACAGCGCAGCTATATCGATACAGCTTTCCCGAATAAACTTATCCGCCATACCGGACAGCTTTTCGCCGTCTGCATAGTAAGGAGACAATCCTGTCAGGCAGTTCAGCTGGTCGATGTCCTCGCAGGTAAAGACCCCGATGATTTCCCCTGCACCGCCGTTTGCCTTCGTCTCATAGCAGAATACAGCGAATGGAAACGAGATTTCCCAAGGCCGAGATTTGCGGACTTCGAGCGTCTTTTCACCCGACATGATTTTAGCAAGCCATTCGCGTTTTATCGAAATGACGACCGCTTTGCCGTCATTTACCGCGAGTGCATTTTTGAGAACCGTCACAACTCATCACTCCTCATATTCGTAGTCACAAAAGCTGTTGACCTTTCCTTCTGTCTGTTCGTATTCGGACATAAATTTTGCGACAGCCAACTCGAAGTGCCCACGGCTGATACCGGTGACATCCGAAAAATCGAGGAATGCGTGCTCAAAGTTGCTAACCATAGCCACGAGAATGTACGATTCAAGTTCCTTGGAGAATTCTTCCGGAGTGCCATCGAAATGGATGGTGACATCCTTAGATTCGTCGTCAGGGTCAAGATAATTCGAAACAGCCTCATCCTTCGCACTGGAGAAGAACCCATCGACATTGTCACTCACTCGCAGTTCAGCGGAATCGCTAAGCGGTACATTCAGCCCACCTGCAGCTTCCGATTCGGCCATCAGTTGCATAACATAGTAGCGAAACATGAGAAACGCGCACACACCCGTAGGCTCAAAATTCTGAATGACCTTTTTCAACTGCGCCTGACGGTTGTTTACGACTTTGTAGTTTGCTTTCATCAAATCTCCTTCTTTAAAAAATGCTTTACAACGCATGAATATTTGATTTGCAGGGTGCATACATCAGCGGCTCGTCCGTTACTTTCAGAACGGTGCCGTCCCCCTGCCTGCACGCATACAGGATTGCTTTAAGCATCTCATAGGCAAGTTTGCTGTTGTAGGCAAGCCCTGCGTTGGAGATGCCGAAATTGCCATTCCAGCCAACCCTGAGTTTTCTCAGTTGTGGAATCAGAAGGTCACGGGCTTCTGCTATGCCGACGCCGCCCCAACGAGCGTCATGATACGCCTGCAGCTGTGGTTTATTATCGGTATCAGCTATATCGAGAACTTCATAGATGATGCCGAACTGTCCCATCAGGATTCTGGAATACGCATCGAGGATGGCAGCAGCTTTTACCCAAGCACTTTCATTCATGTCGATGCGCTTAGTATACGGGTTCTCCTTGTTCCCTACCGCGATATCCGTTGCCGAGAGCGCAGTTTGATAGATTTCCCCTGCTGCGTTTTGCATGGAAGGCACGGGAGCTGTGACCTTAAAGTCGGTAAATATCATATGCGCCTTTTCGATATCCACATCATTCACACCGTAGGCGTCCCCGACCTCTTTGCAGATGGAAGAAAAGTTGTTGCCGTAGAATGTCTGCATTACCTGCATGACATGCAAAAACAGCTGATACTGCTTTTCGGTCATTTCGAAAATCATGGCGCACCTCCGTTACTTTATTAGCATTATACCACAAATGTGTATTCAGTACAACCATGAACGCTGATTCGTAACAAATAAGATACAAACAAAAAAGTACCCCTAAAATCCTCGACTGAAATCGAAGATTTTAGAGGCAGTGGCGCTCATGGAAGGATTCGAACCTTCGGGCGATTTCTCACCGGCGGTTTTCTGGACCGCTGCCATCGGCCACTCGGCCACATGAGCATATGGCGCAGAGAGCGAGATTCGAACTCGCAAGCCGGGGATTGACCCGACGACGGATTAGCAATCCGTAGCCCTACCGTTAGGCGACCTCTGCAGATTTGCACCCGTTTTGTTAAACAATAAAGTTGACTATCGAACTCTAAACTTTACTATCTCGTTGTGGGTGCTTGTATGACCCCTGGCAGACTCGAACTGCCGACTCCAGCTTGAGAGGCTGGCGACTTGGACCAACTTGTCGAAGGGGCCTTATGGTGTGCCGGGTAGGATTCGGACCTACGAACTGTAACAGACCTGTTTTACAGACAGTTTGCTTTGACCGCTTGCATACCGGCACATATGAGGAGGCATTAAGCCTCGTGGTGCTCCCGGCTGGAATCGAACCAGCGACACATAGGGCTTCAACCTACTGCTCTACCAACTGAGCTACAGAAGCAGATGGTGACCGAAATGGGGCTTGAACCCATACTCTCAAGCGTGAAAGGCTTGTGACTTAACCAATTCGTCTATTCGGCCATATAGCCGCAATCCTGCGGCGAGGGTTTATGCGATGACGAGAATGTCATCGATTTTCGTATCGAGCATCGCGGCGAGAATCACAAGATTGTCGATGGTAGGAAGAGCAGTGCCCGCTTGCCATTTGGCTACCGCCTGCGTTGATACGCCGAGCGTGTCTGCCATATCCTTGACCTTGATGCCTGCCGCTTTTCGCAGTGCCTTGATATTGGCACCCGTCTGCACGATATCGATAGTAGGAACGTTCATTTTCTTTTGCTGCCTTTCTGTATTGCAGGCAACAAAAAACGCTGCCTGCCGAAATGAATCGACAAGCAGCGTTCGGAATGCAAATGCCGTCAGAAGACGCACCGCAGCCGTTCGAGGTCTGTTTTTGCCTGTCGATGGGTATAGGAAACAAAGCTGGATTCGTAGGACTCGAATTCAGATTCATAACTATACTCAGCAAACGACATAGCATTAACAGTCTTGCACAGCATCTTCTCACCCCTGAGTCAGTTTCAAAAAATGGTACTCCAGCCGGGAGTTGAACCCGGAGAAAAACAGAGTTTGAATCTGCCGCGTATGCCAATTCCGCCACTGGAGCATAGTATGTCATCCGCAAAAGCAGACGACAGTTGCATGGCTTGATTTTACAGCGAATATCACATTTTATCGCTGCTTTTATACTTGTATTATACCATATTTGGACGCGGATTTGTAGCGAGTACAAGTATGATTCACAAACAATTAACATCTGAGCGAGTCGCATTTTGTGCGCTCGCTTGTCGTATTCGTCTGGCGCGAATCGGTGCTGAATCTGCCTCGTCAGAAAGCAGCCAAAAGCAACAGCAACACAAACGCGAGTCTTTGCAAGTTTCAGAAATAGCACTTTCCTCGGCTCAGGACTTGCTCTCTGCGGGTGCTGGCGTCCAGTATAAGAGCGTTCCGAGAATATCGCACATTGGTGCCGCCTCGAAGGAGCAAAGCGTTTCCAGAGCGTCTCTGAGGCGCTGCTCGTAGTCTGTACGCTGCATATCGAGGGGAACCAGCACCTTGTAGGAGCCGGAAGGCGCTTTCAGAACGGGAGATTCGGATGCTGAGTTCTCAGTAGGGTCATTTTCCCATCCGCAGGTGATGAGATAGTCATACAGAGCATAGGGGTTTACAGCAGAAACGGTCTTTCTGCCGTCAAGCATCTTGTAGGCACGGAGATACTTGGCTTCTCGCGCAAGGTCTTTGCTTGTGAGAGGATACGGGATTCGGTTAAGGTCCATGTTGCTGACGAGGTCTGCGCGTTTTACCTTGACGGCAATGTCGTTTTGCTTAACACGCCAGATATACTCTGCGTATGTCATATCTTTTTCCCGAGTCAGTACAGAGACCGCCTCAGCCACTTCCTGAGGGAATTCCGCTCTGATGGTATCTATCGTGGTGCCGGTATCCTCCACCGTGTCGTGCAGGTAGGCGGCAGCTTTCACCAGCGGGTCAGGCTCAACGCCGTCTGCGACAACGGCCACATGCGCCGTAAAGTAGTCTTCCCCTGCCTTGTCGGTCTGGCCCTTGTGCGCCATCATGGCGAGTGCCTTTGCTTTCTCAATATAATCAATCATTCGTATCACCTTTCTTTGGTTTGTAAGCAGCACCATGCGGGTCTGCCGGGCAATAAAAAAGGCTTGCCAGTTTCCCGGCAAGCCTCGATAGATTCAGGTCTTTGCGGACCTATGTTGTAGTGTTGGAAACGGGAGATTTACTCCGCAGTGCCCTCAACGATTACAACCTCAGCCTCGGTCTCCTTAGGCATGTCGGCATCTTCCTGCTTGGTGTCGGTGCTGTCCTCGGAAGTCTCGGCAGACTTCTCGGTCTCAGCAGACTCAACAGGAGCAACAGGCTCGGCAGGAGTTTCAGCAGGTACAGCAGACTCAACCGGAGTCTCTGCGACATAGGTATCGGCGTTGATGCTCTCGGCGCTCATTTCCTGCGCCGGAACCTCGACAACAGGCTCAGCCCCGGCTACGATAGGGTTTGCAGCCACCTTGGCACTTGCGGGCAGACGAGCGATGGACTCAGTCTTGGTCTCGCCGCAGCCAGTGCAAGTGTAGGTCTTGACACCCTCATGCTCAGTGGTAGGCTCGGTGGTAACGACACCGTTATCCCAAGTATGGTCTTTCTTGGGCGTGGTAGAGAGAACGGTGCTCACTTCACCGCAGACGGTGCAGTAGATTTCGGTGCGACCCTCTTCTTTGCAGGTAGGCTCAATGACACGCATCGCGGCATGGTGACCGGTGGAGTGTACAATGTTGTCCTTGTAAGAGAAGCTGTCATCCTCATTGCACTTGTGCATCGTGTAGCCGTCCTCGGTGCAAGTCGGCGGGACAACGGTAACAGTGAAGGTGTACTTGGTGGGCAGGACCTTTTCGGTCATGGTCGCATCGCAGTTCTTGCAGTGCAGGGTCTTGACGCCGTACTCGTCATGCGTGGGCTGGGTAGTGATGACACCCTCATCCCTCCAACGCTTGCCTTCAGTCTCGCAATAGGGTCCTTCGACGATTTCGCCAAGGCGCGTGTAATCGTGGACATGGACCTTGGCAATGCTCTCGGTCTTGGTCTTGTTGCAGACGGTGCAGGTATAGGTCTTGATGCCCGGCTCGGTGGCAGTAGGCTCCTTGGTGATAACGCCATCGTCCCACTGATGCTCTTCATTGACGGGGATATCGCGGACATGCTGCTTATCGTTGCAGCGTTCACAGACCTTATCTACGCTGCCAGCGTCCTTGCAGGTGGCGGGAGTAGTGACTTCCTTGTACTCATGACCCAGTGCAGGGACGATGTTGTCTTTGAAGGACTTGGTGGCATCTTCCACGCACTCGTGCATGGTATAGCCGTCCTCAGTGCAGGTAGGAGCAACCACGGTCTCGTTGTAGGTGTAACCCAGAGCCGGAATGCTCTCGGTGTAGGTATCACCACAGTTGTGGCAGGTGAAGGTCTTGACACCGTTCTCGGTGTAGGTGGGCTTGGTGGTCACAACGCCGTCATCATAATCGTGACCGGCTGCGGGGATGACCTCGGTGTAGGTATGGCTCTTGTCGTTCTGGCAGGTGAAGGTCTTGACGCCATCCTCGGTGCAGGTAGCAGCCTTGGTGACAACACCGTCATCGTACTTGTGGCCCAGTGCTGGGATTTCCTCAGTCTTAGTCTCTGCGCAGCCGGTATTCTGGCACTTATAGGTCTTTACACCGACAGCTTCGCAGGTAGCAGGCGTTGTTACAGTACCATCATCCCACTTGTGACCCACAGCCGGGATGACCTCAGTCTTGGTCGCGCCGTCACGAGAGCAGGTAAAGGTCTTCTCGCCATCCTCAGTGCAGGTAGCAGCCTTGGTGACGACACCCTCGCCCCAATCATGGTCCAGAGCGTCCACGAAATCGCGGTTCTCGGTCAGCGTAGCGTCCTGGTCGCAGATGTAGACGGTGTAGCCCTGCTCAGTGCAGGTGGGAGCAACCGTATCACCCTTGTGCCAAGTCTTCTCCACCATCGGGATATCCTCGGTATAGGTATCACCGCAAGCAGAGCAGGTAAAGGTCTTGACGCCCTTCTCGTAGATGGTCGCTTCCTTGGTCACGACACCCTCATCATAGGTGTGCGGGGTCTTGCCGGTGAAATTGCCCTTGTAAGTAAGACCCGGAACCTCATTGCACTCATAGATGGTATAGCCCTCAGAAGTGCAGGTGGGAGCAACGACCTGCAGGATGTGGTAGGTCTTGTCCAGAGAAGGAATCTCCTCAGTACGGGTCTCACCGCAATCCTTGCACTTGAAGGTCTTGATGCCGGTCTCGGTGTAGGTGGCAGCTTTCGTCACGGTGCCGTTATCCCAGCTATGACCTTTGGCGGCAACATAGTTGTCGTTGTAGTTCATACCGCCCCACTCGTTGCAGATATGCTCATCATAGCCCTGCGTGGTGCAGGTTGCGTCATGATGGCGTACGGTGAAGGTGTAGACGGGCTGAGACTTCTTCTCGGCAGGAGCGGCAGCGGGAGTCACGGCAGCAGGCTTCTGGGCAGGAGTCTTGGTGCCGGTGGTGGTTTTATGGGTGTTGTAGACGGGAGCCTTGGCGGGACCATCCTTAGTAGAAACATTGTCGGGGTTCGTGTTCTGGCTGGCAGCGGGCTTCTCAGCCTTGTCGGAAGCAGCCTCAGACTCAGCGGTCTTGTTCTCGGTGCTGGCAGCATTGGAATCGGGCTTGCTCTCGGCTTCACTCTCAGCCTTGCTCTCGGACGCCGCCGCGCTGGTATCTTCCTTCTCGGCAGTGTCGGGGGTTTCGGACTGTGCGGTGCTTGCAGAATCGCTCAGGCTGGTGGAAGGAGCAGAAGAGGCAGCATCCTGATTCTTCTTGCCCTTACATCCGGTAACAGAGATTGCGACTGTAGCAGCCATGGCAACTGCAAGCACATTCTTCATCATAGACTTTTTGCGCATGATTTTACTTCTCCTTTTTACTGTGTGGGGTGAGTCACCACATCAACGAAACGATGTGAAGAGCGGAGGACTTCTGATATTTCGTTTTCCCTGTCGCTCTATATGCATTATACCACATTTTTCCTTGAAAGTGTACTGAGTACAACCATAATTAACGTAATGTTCACAAATCGCAACAGAATCCGAGAGGCTCCTGTCGGAGAAAAAACGATTCTGGTACGATGAAAAGAAGCGCAAATATGTAAAAAGCAGCCGGGTACAGAGTGTATCCGACTGCTGATGGCGGATAGGGTAGGATTCGAACCCACGGACGCGGATGCATCTCTGGTTTTCAAGACCAGTTCCATAAACCACTCGGACACCTATCCAAGAATCAGAGAGTGTTAGCCGCAGAAATCTGCGTTGCCCGCCATCTACCGCGTGGAGGTCGCTCTCAAAAGATGGCTGACGAGACGAATTTGTCTCGCCCATGCCGCAGCCGTTTTCGCCACTCGGCATGATGTTTTCGGCTTGACGTAACCCTGTGTAAATGACCCTCAGGTGGGGGCGGTGCGGGCAGGATTATCGTCTTCGTGGTGTAGTTAAGGAGTACCGCACCAAATAAATGACCGTACTGCGCTTGTGTAACAGTACAATGCACGCCCAGAGACGATTTCCAAGATGGAGATGTGTCTGGTGGTGGAAGCAAAGGGATTCGAACCCTCGACCCCCTGCTTGCAAAGCAGGTGCTCTCCCAACTGAGCTATGCCCCCATGATGGCGGGAAAGACCCGCCAGTAATTACGCGTAATGAAGTTCGCCGTACTGTTTGACCTCGCGCTCCAGATGCAGCAGAATGGTCTTGTTGCTCTTCTGCGTGATATCCTCACGCGTCAGAAGGCGCTCATCAACGCCAGCTGCTTGCAGTACTTCGTACAGGTTCGAGGGGCCGGTGCCGTCGTAACCCGCAGTCAAGCCATTGACTTGCAAAGCGAAGCCGTGCAGATGCGGTGTCAGACCCGGTACAAAATCGAGTTCAACAACGACTTCGTTACTGTTCTCGTTCAAGCGCTTGACCGAGAGAGCACGGATGTTCTGACTTCCGAAGGTCTCAATCAGCTTCTTAGCCGCCGCTGCGGTTTCAATCGTTGATGTGCCTTCGACATTGATAATTGCCTGCTCCATCGGAATCATCTCCTTCCTACTTAGAGTTGTCATGCGCTATAGCAGATAACGCTCTGCCGTGCGGGGCTTTACGTTGCCCATTCGTGTTCGGTTCCGGCTACGACGACTTCCGTAAGGACTTAGCCAACCGTCAGCAAGTGCATGCCCCCGCTGACAGCTTCTTGGGCGGATTCTCAAAGAGCGCGTCACCCAATCGGACCGTGGAGCTTGATGGCAGACTCGAACTGCCGACCTGCGCGTTACGAATGCGCTGCTCTACCAACTGAGCTAACCAAGCACGGTAGGGTGTTTTATGCTGGTTATCACCCCTCAGCGAGGAAGCCAACCTCGCGTCCAGCACCATCCGGTAGCAACCCCGGAGGATTCTGCGCTGTATCCTCTCCGATGTTTTTCAGCACCATTCGCGACTGATGCTGAGACTTTCGGATACCTTCAGGTGCAGCACCTGTTTGCCGATTGATTTTTTGGCTGTCCGTTGGCATTCGACAGCGGACCACAAGTGGACCATGCTCGCCAAATTTAATGTCGTGGCGTACGGTGACGGCGACGGTGGAGCGGGCAGCGGGATTCGAACCCGCGTGACCAGCTTGGAAGGCGGGTGTATTAACCCCTATACGATGCCTGCATGAGAAAAAGCGGGTGAACCCTCTCTTAGCCCCGCCATGATGTCCGTTTAGTAGGTCGTCATCCCCGAAACATCATCTTTATGTCTCTTAGCGATTCCGCGAATCTCTGCGTGGACGATACGAAAGAATCCGGAAAAGCATTTTGGACACTGGTCAACTTCAATTCAAGCCCTGCCGTTACTTCCCTGTCAATTCGGGTCAACGGAATGCTATGGGCTGTGTAAGACTGCGGCAAACTTACCAGATGCCGCGCAGCAGTCTCGCCTTTTTCGGCTATGTCGCGTCTGGCTGCGCCCCGGCTTAACGGGGATGCTCGTACGATGCATGCTTAGCGGGACGAGATTTGTTGTTTCTGCGCCGAAGCACAAGAGGAAGCACTCGCCCACACGGCTTCCTGACCGTTTAGGATACCGCTTGCACAGGGAATGCAATGCGGTTCCTGAAAGGACATTCGTCAGCGGCAATCATAGTCGCTGTCCACCACCCGCCGCGTGGAGGCTGTCCCATCGGGTGGCTGAGTGCGCCGAGGTGTACGGACGCACTCAGATAGGCGCTACCTATTATGGTGTTTTAAGGCGGGAGCTGCCCGCCATCAGGCAAATCAGTACATCGGTGTGACCCTTTCCTTGATTTTGACATTCGGACGCGGTAATTACTGCATCGGAGTGCCCCCCTGTTTTATTTGACCTGCTAGAATCGCTTCCAACAGGTCATGGCTCTGGCAGGTGGAGTTGAACCACCTTTTCCCGTGCGCTGCGGGCGAATTAACCATGGTGCATTGCAACCTTCGTATTCGATACCAGAATATTTCGGTCATTTTACGTCCGACCGATTGACATGAATAGCCGGTTTAACGTCATGGCATGGACGATGGGTGCGGAGACAGGACTTGAACCTGCAACCGCCAGCGTATGGGGCTGGTAAGCTACCTTTGCTATACTCCGCGTGGCGGGTCGTACTGGGTTCGAACCAGCGACGCTCGGATTAACAGTCCGATGCTCTGCCGACTGAGCTAACGACCCAAGAGAAAAGACATTCGCCACGGGGAGCTCAATACCCGTGTTACCGCCGCTCGCCGCGAGGAGGCTGTCTTTATGAGCGGCAACTCTTATGGGATACCAGATACGATGCTTGCCGCCGCTCTACAACCAGCTGCAAGCAGATGTGTATGTAAGTGTATGTAAAACTATGATGTTGTTTCGGAGCATATCTGGTATCTTCTAAGAGTTTTATGTTATCTGCGAAGATGTTTGCCAAGCTAAGGGAGGTTAAGCCTGTTGCCCGATGCCGACCGCGTGGAGGTCATCTTCCCGGCATCAGCTTCCGACAGGATTCGAACCTGCAACCTGCTGCTTACAAAACAGCTGCTCTGCCATCTGAGCTACAGAAGCATATTCGGGAGAAGTGACTATCTCCCGAGTGCATACGCATTATACCATAAATGTGGTAATCCGTCAACGCTATAAACACTATATATAGTATTAAGAACGGAAAACTCAGAAAACCACCGCAATATATAGGGCGCGCTGCAACCCGCTGCTTTTCTGTTTCTGTACTTGCATTATACCATATTTTGGTGCGAATGTGTATCAAATACAAGTATGATTTACAAAATGTTCAAACACTTTCCCGGGCTCGATGCGCTCCGGAAATCGCAGACTCTTGTTGCCGACGCGATGCATCCGGTGGTCGATGACATCAGAACGGCGCATCTGCTCCGCGTTCACGCAAAAGCCTGTACCGTAGTATTGCATGTAGTTACTTCGTTGCTCTTTATTTTCCGCAGCCCTTCCGAAAGGTCTTCGTTCATCGTGGACGAACACTGTATCCGAGCACAGAGCGAAATCGAGATAGTGCATTGCCGCCATGCGCTCAAAGACATATATCTGCCTCGTTTCGGTGAAATAATAAAAGATATAGTCAGCTTCCTTATACAGCCATCCCTTCGAGTGCTTGGCTATCGCTTTTTGGTATTTTCCAAACCGCAGCAGCTTGTCATCTTCTCCGATAGCGAAACTATTCACCGCTGTTTCGAGGAAGACATTCCCGGTTTTGTAGGTGTCAGCCTTTGCTTCAACCGTGAATGAAGAACCGTCTTTTCTGTATACAATGAAGTCGATGTCGTCTTCCTGATATTTCTTGTCATCCCGTACATCCGAAAATCCTGCAATCCTGTCCTTGTGCTTTTCACAATAGTAGTCAAGATAGTGCATGGTGACAGATTCACCAATCAGACCTACCTTCATCTGACCCACCATATTATAGGGAGTCTTGTTTTTCTGTCTGTACAAGGGTATTACCTCACGATGTTACCGCAAAACGGGCACTTTGCGCCTTTCCGGCAAACGTCAGCAATCGAAGGCGTCCAGTCTTTGTCTTTGCCGTACCCGCATGCGGTGCATACGAGCGGGATATTTTTGCAGCTGCCGGTCGTATACATGTCGGGGCCGAATTCGTTTTCAGGATGCCACAAAGCGGCGATTTGAGGGCATGCAACTGATACTACAGGTTTCCTTGCTGTTTTGGCGTAGTGGGCTCTCATGGCCTTTCTCAGTGAGTTTCTGGCGCATTCGGGACATCCGGTATGTACTCCCCCGGACCCGCAGGCAAAAGCAATCATCGGATGCCATTCTCCGTTTGCGCCGTACCCGCAATCCTTGCAGACAAGGTATACATGCTTTGCGCTTCCGGAAGTCACTCGCGTGGGCGGGAACTCATTAAGTGTCGGATGCCACTGTGCAGCGATTTCGGGATGTACGGTAGCTACATCATTGACACCTTCGACAAGGACTTTTCCGGAACACGCCGGGCATCCGCCGCCTGTTCGACAGGCACCGGCGATAGAGGGACGCCATTCTCCGTTCTTTCCGTATCCGCATTTCGGGCAGATAAGAGCGATTTTACGATTGCTGCCGCAGGTGACTTCCTGCGGCGATACAGAATTGGCTGTCGGATGCCACATAGCAGCAACGCGGGGACATTCCTCTGCTACCGTGCCACGATGCCTGCGATACCGCCACTCGAAATCTCTCACGGAACAACCACCCCTGCCCGTTTATGGATGTTTTCGGACTTTGCGATATTTACAGCTGTGCTGTAGGAGATACCATATATATCCGCAAGGTCACGCAGATTTTTGCCGGTATTCATCCGTGCAAATTCCGCAAATTCCCGGTTTCGGGCTTTTACATTATCCGTGATAGGAGAACGACTTTGCGTGGCTTTACGAGTTTCGGCTTCTGTCAGCGATTCAGAAAGCTTTCCGTAGTCATGCAGAATCTTATAGGTCTGACCCACGGCAATCTTATGGTCTTTAGCAATGTCGGAGACGCTTTTCCCGTTCTGGTATTCTACTGCAATCCCCTCGCAGACTTCTTCCGGCAGCTTCTTCTTCATTTTAGCGTTGCCGCGCAGGTTCTTGCGGTAGAGGGGATGATGTGCCCGGTATTTCTGGATAAGCCCCGCAATGAATCGCGGCGTGACATTATACCGTACTGCGATATTCTCTACCTTGACACCCGCTTTGTAGTCTTTCAGGATATCGTTGTTCCGCGCTTCGATTTCCTCCGGGGTCTTGGTGTCTTCCAAGGCTTCACGCCGTAGCCCCAATACTTTCGGGCTGTGCTTGAATTCCGGGATGTTCATGGGCGGTTCAGGACCGAAACGGACAAGACCACCCGAAATCGGATGCCCAGCTTCCCGAAATACCTGATAGGTGGTGGATTCCGATAACCCATACTTGTCCATGATTTCTCCGACAGTCATGTACGGATTTGCCCTGACATCCGCAACGATTTCAGCATTGCGTTTGCGTTTCTTGAACTGTACAGCTGACCCGATATTCTCTTTGTGCGGGGTATAATCAGGGCTTCTGCGCAGGATATGATAGACCTGTTGTCCAGAGAGATTGTATTTCTCAGCGATTTCAAAGGTCCAGGCCCCGTTTTTGTAGTCTTGCGCAATCTCAATATTCCGCTGCTCCATGTCGGCTTTCGACAATCGTTTCTGATTGTTGGGTTTCCGATTCGGGCTTTTGCGGTCATTGCGGCGCACAGCATCAAAACCCTCTAACACTTCAAGGGATTTCTTAACATTCGTGCAGCCGATACCGTATTTTTCAGCCAATTCCGCGATGTGCATACCGGCGATATAATCGTTCAGCATTGCCTTATCGCGGTTCAGCTTTGCTTCTCCGGTTAAACTTTTCCGATGCATGGTGTATCCTCCTGATTTGCTACCCAGTCGATGATATGGTCGATGCAAAGATTCGTGATTTTGCTTGCGGTATAATACTGTGAAGTGTCATCGAGCAGCGATTCAATTTCCGCATCGGATGCCGAATACCCTACTGATGCAAAGAACATCCTTGCGAGGGTACGCGCATCGTCCCGGCACAGAGGTCTTACCGTATGCCCAAAGGTGAAGCGCCGGAGCAGAGCATCGTCCAGCGTATCGGGACGGTTCGTGGTCCCGACAAGGATGATGTCGTTGCCGAGTCGGTCAAGCTCCTGCATCAGGGCAATCGTCACACGGTTCATTTCCGCAACATCGTCCTTGCCGCCGCGCCGTGTCCCGATAGCGTCAATCTCATCGAGGCAGAGCACGCACGGACTTTTTCTTGCATAGTCGAATACCATACCGATATTTTTCTGTGTTTTGCCCAGAGCGGAATTCACCATACCGGAGAAATTCGTGTACACGAAAGGAAGGTTCGTCGTATAAGCGATATACCGCGCCAATTCAGTCTTTCCGGTTCCCGGCTCGCCCATGAGTAAAAGAGAACTCGTATAGTGAATCCCCATCTCCTGCAACCGCAGCGCAGCACGGCGCGTCTTGCACATCTTTTCTATGACCGCTTTCTCGTCGTCTCGGATGAGGAACCGGTCTTCTCGGAAAGCACTCAAATCTTCCGCTACCAAAAGCCCCTGCAGGTTATATGGCAGTTCGATTAGCGTAGGACTTTTACTTGCAAGTGTTCGCAGACAGGTTTCCTTGAACGCTTTGTCCTTGACAGTAGTAAGCCCCTCCAACACGATTTTCGCCTGCTGCTGAGATTTCCGAATATCCCCTTCCACCACATACCGAAGCAATGTCCGTTCGTTATCGTTCACTAGATTTACCTCCCTCATAAAAAAAAAGACCCCTGCAACATCATGCAGGGGACTTAGTCTCTTTTACATTTCTGTTTTCTAACGCGCCGGATGATACTGTAAATACCCGGCAAGGAATAATGGTATGCCTTAGCGAGGTTTTTGGCGTCGATGCCGTTTTGGTATTTCTCGAAGATTTCATCGTTGCGTTTTTGCTGACGGCGGGTGATGCGACGGTGACTGAGTTCTTTGTTGCTGATTCCGGCCTGAACAGCAATGGCACTGCAATACCCTATGGAAACACCGTACTTTTCGGCAATGTCACGGACAGCTGTATTCTTCTGATACTCCGCCACGATTTTATCGACCAGATTGGCATGGTCCTGTTCTTCCGCAATGCGCTGCGCCTGTTGTTCTTCATCGAGAGCGCGATAGCAGGTCCTGACGCAAAGCCCGTATTTCTCGGACAACTGCTCGAACGATAGACCGTTCTCGTAGTCCTTTACAATCTTCCCGTTTCGTTCGATGATTTCGCTGCGGGTTGCTTTCCTTTTCCTCATACTGGTTCACCCCTTAGGCTTTGCTGCCTTCTTTTTGCGTCCCTTGCCGCGATAGATACCGGCCTCATGAAGATACTTGAATCCGGAAGAGGGACTGATACCGTATTCCCGAGCAAGGTTCTCGACCGGCGTGTTGGGGTTCTTCTTCGCGTAGTCCACAAACCCCTGCTTGAAATCTTTAATGCGGCGCAAAGTAGAGGTCTCGATTTTCGTGTCGAGGTGCCGGTGGTAGGAGTCCCCGCCTTCTTTCAGAATACGAAAAATCGTGGCGCGGTTAAGGTTAAAAGCTGTTGCCAGTTCTTCGGCTGAAATGCCTTCCTGATACTGGTTGCGAATCTCGTCGTTGCGGTTGTCCTTCCACTCTGTGAAAGTCACTTTCCGCCGCTTCTCCATCTCAGCCTGTGCGATATGGTAGACGGTTTGTGGGCTGAGTCCGTGCTCCTGCGCGAGGTCCGTGACCTTTGCGCCATTTTGCAGTGCATCGGTAATTTTTCGATTGCGTTCCAGCAACTTCTTATGCGTCATAGAAACCTCCCAAAATAAAAGAAGCAAGCTCCCGAAAGAACTTGCTTCTTGTATTCAGTATTCACTTTTTTCTCGTGATGCGGGCAAAAAACTCACCCACTGATTCACTTTACAGTCTTCATTTTACCCAATTCGCACGAATGTGCAACAACTTTTTACGAATTCAGGTCCACTGCATGTACGGGATGTCTGAAAGCATCATAAGGCAGGTCTCAAACTCGTCTTCGATGTATCGGGTGATGGCATCGAATCTCTGCATCAGGGGCAGTTCCGCGAAAGATGTGCCGGTTTCCTTGCGGCATTTCCCCTCTGCGCTCGTATATATCACATTCAGCATGACATTCAAGGCGAGAAGAATATCTTCATCCTTGCCCTGAACCGTGAAGTAGAAGTAGTGCTCCGACTCACCGTCCGTAACGCCGATTCGGTTGTTGTATTTTCCGTAACTCGCCAAATCACCAAACACACTGATTGCAATATATCGCAACTTATCCTCAATAGGAACAGTTCCCCATAGAGGATAGTGTTCATCCGGCTGAAAATCCGCCTTGCCGCCGTTATATTCCCATTCAACAAAATCACGGACGGAAAGTTTCTGACCGCCCGGAATAATTATTTCAAGCTGTTCCAAAGTGTTCTCACCTCTTTGCGTTGTCTCGATATTTTCTATTGTATCCGGTTCGCACGATTATGCAACATTGAGAGAAAAATTACCGGACACAGGAATCTGACGATAAACAAAAAAGCCGCCTCCAATGCGGAGACGGCTCGATGGTATCACATTCCGATTTTCTCAAGATACGGGATAGCGGCACGCATTCTTTCGCACTCCCAACTCTTGCGGGGGTTGCGTTCGTGCTTCTTGATGAACTTCTTCATCTCGGCGGAGGTTTCGGCACCCAGTCCGGTGGTGGCTAAGATTTCCCTTGCACCGTCACACTTCATGGCTTTCAGGGTATCCGAGTCAATTTCGCGTCCGCCCTCAAACGGCTGCATAAATTTGAGTCTGCAGAACGGGAGATAGCCTTCCGGTGCATTATCGCCGATATTCCAAATGATATAGCCGAGAGGCGGTTCCGTTACGACCTCGTAGGTGTCGCATACGCCAAGCGCAGTATGATAGATTTTCATTGTTGTACTCCTTATTTTTGTGGCGGTCTTTAGACCGGCTGTGATGATTACAAGTTCAGGGTGACATTGCGGGCACTGGGCTCGTATTTCTTAGTCTCTACCCCGGTAATCTTGAACATGTGTCGTGCAGCGATATTGTTGTTCGCATCCCGGTACTTGTCGTCGAGATACACGATACGCTTTATCCCGCTCTGAATGATTGCTTTCGCACACTCGTTGCACGGGAAAAGCGTGACATACATCGTAGACCCGTGCAGGTCTTTCCCGGCGTTGAGGATAGCGTTCAACTCCGAGTGGCAGACATACATGTACTTGGTTTCGAGTTCGTTTCCTTCCCTGCCCCAAGGCATGATATCGTCATCGCAGCCAATCGGCATACCGTTGTACCCAAGAGACAGGATTTTATTGTCGCGCACGATACATGCGCCCACCTGACTGTTCGGGTCTTTGCTGCGCATCGCGGACAGCATCGCAATGCCCATGAAATACTCGTCCCACGAGATATAGTCGCGGCGTTTGGCGGTGTTGTTCTGAGATGCTTCGTTTTTCGGTGAAATGCTCATATGGTTCTCCTTCTTGTCTGATTTAGACAGTGGGTTCGTTTGCGTATTTTTGCGAAAAAAGGCGGTGGAGTGTCTTGCCCCACCGCATTGGTATTGGTCAGATGTACTTTTCCCAGAATTTCTCGAAGGTTTCGTCCGGCATCACCATTTCCGTCTCATCGAGGACACGGCTGAACTCGCTGCTGCTGATGTCGGTGCCGATGAAATCCGTGACGGCATCGCGGCCACGCTGCATCAGGGCATCTTTCAGGATATACCAGCGGTATTTGTGGATGAGGTCCGTCAGAGATTCGCCGTCGTTCTCCCAGTAATCGTTCTTTGCCTGAACATGATACAGAGCATCGAGAACGCCGTCGTAGTCATCGCTGTCATACTCGCTCACGATGTCGGTGAGATTGAGCAGACTGCGGTCAACGCCATCGACATTCACGGTTGCGTTTCTGAACGAGTCATCGTAGCAGGGCTGTGCAGGAACTTCCACAGCAAACACCTCGCGGGTTTTCTTGTTCACCTTGCACGGCAGATGGAACGATGCACCAGAATCGAAGTTCGAGGTGATGACGCCGGATACAATATCGGGCATCGGGTTTTCGCGAGCCTCCTCAAACTCCGGCAGATGGAACACATCCACGACATTCTCGATGTCGTAGTCAAGGGCACGGACCTTCGTGACGATGTAGCCACCACGCTGCAATTCGAGTACGGCACGGCAGAGGTCAAGCTTAATCTCGTGCTCATTCAGAAGACTACCGTGGCTGTCTTTTACGAGGGTGATTTCGATTGTTTTGTTCTTGGCGGTCGTTTCGGCCAGAAAATAGGTCTTGTCATTGCAAATTTCAAACATGTCATTACGCTCCTTTTTGTGTTGGACGCAAAAAGAGCGGGCCTCTCAGAATCGAGAAGTCCGCCCTTCAAGCGAAATTGTGAATGTACGAAAGGCATAAAACCCTTTCGATATGGAATGTTATCTATCGTACAATACCTATTCTATGCCATTTGCACGTTTTGGCAAGAAAAAAGTCGCTGCCCCAGCATAGGCAGCGACCAGATTATAATGCCGTTAGATATAATTGGGATTCCATTTTTCGCAGCCATAGGAAATAATGGATTGCAAAAATTTTAGCGGAACAAGATTCTCGCTGACCGAGGCACTGTTTTCTTTTACATATTGATTGATTTTTTTACGCTCCTCATCGTTTGCTGATTCAACATTGATGAAAACCTCTTTTGTGGTCGGCTCATAGAAGAAAAAGCTGCTGCAAGAAATCTTGACAGAGATACCCTCACCGTTGCCGTTTCCGATTACGATAGTTATATTTTTTCTTGCGTCAAGTGTCCGTGCGCAGTATACAGACACGCTTTTTGCAATGCGTTGTGATTCATTATCATCGAAAACAAATGCAGGGCTCATTTTATCAGCCATTCTTGCTGCTGCAACTCTTTTGGGAAACTCATTTGCTCGTCTGCTATACCAGGCTCCCTGAAGCGACAAACTTCTTAGCACATAATCCTTGAGCGTTTCCATCGCAGCTTCAAGATAACCATCCTCGTCAATGATGTAATTCACAATGCTCTTATAATTGATATTACGCACAATACTTTGCGCGTTTAGAAGAAGAAAGTTATAGTGAACCGGTCTGCCTTCGAGCATGGTATAAATAGCATATTGTTCCGCCCGCTCATTCGTTTCCTTGCCATCGCTTAAGGCATGACAGAAGCTTAATTCTTCAATGATTTTCTTGCAGTATGCCTGCTCGAATTTCTGATGATAATCTATCAACTCTGCTTTAAGCTTTGGACACACGCTGATGAGATAATTTGGTAAACTCCAAAACCGAGTAGAGTCAATGCTGTAACCGGCTTTTTTGAAATTGTTCGAGTAATCACTGGGAAGCGGTGTGTTGTAACCGTTTTTCCACGCTTCCCACCGAAATTCCTGCATATATATCTCGTTAACTCTACTGTTGACCGGCACCTTAAAAATCTTGATATATACCCCACTTTCGCAATTTCGATGGCAGAAAAGGGGGTTTTCATCTACAATAAAGCCTTCGAGAAAAGCTTCGTTTGGATTGTGAAAATATTGATAAATACTTTCTTCGTTCAAGTATTTCACGTTTTTTATCGCTGCCATAATTCATCCTCCGTTTTCAACATTTTTGTGTTGGACGCAAAAAGGGCGGACCTCTCAGAATCGAGAAGTCCGCCCTTCAAGCGAAATTGTGAATGTACGAAAGGCATAAAGCCTTTTCGATTTGGAATGGTATCTATCGTACAATACCCATTCTATTCAGTTCGCACATTTTGGCAAGAAAAAATCACCACCTACTTGCATAGGCGGCGACTGATTTACTTGCTATCGTTTTAGTACCTTATTGGGGTTTTCCGTTTCCGAATCAGCCAAGGCGCGTTCCTGAACCCAGGTCGTCCAGAGCGGGACATTCCGTGTACTACTCAAATAGGCTTATATGGATTGGATGCCGATTGGATATTTATGGCTTGCAGTATCCACAAGGCGTATATCCCTGCTCGATAAGTTCCTCTCTTGTGCCGGTATACTCCTCCCTGTTTGCATCACTTATCTGAGATGCAGAAGAGCAATCAGGGCGGTGGAACTTGAGAGAATTCGTGTTCAGGATATAGGTCTCAGCTACCGTGTCAGGTTGCTGCGATTCTTCCACCTCGGCGCTATAGGTTTCGATGTCCTTATGGTACTCCCCATACGAGAAGGTGACTTCCGAACCGTCAGAAGTGCAGTAAATATCACCGAGTTCGTCCGTTCTGAACACCTCTACTCCCGCGCTGGCAAGCTTTGCAAGGGTCTCGCTGTGCGGATGACCGTAGCTATTGTCCTTGCCGCAGGATATGACGGCATAAGTAGGGCTCACTGCATCCAAGAATGCCTGAGAGGTGGAGGTGCTGGACCCGTGATGCCCGACCTTTAAGACGGTGGATTCGATGTCTTGGTCGGATTCGAGTATCTTCTCTTCCGTTTCCTGTTCGGCGTCGCCTGTGAACAGGAAGGATGTATCGCCGTAGACAATGCGAATTACGATGGAAGTATTATTCGTGTCCTCAGGCACGGAATTGACAGCCACAACGGTGACGGTGGCTTCCCCTAGGGTGAATGTATCCCCCACTGCCGGGATGGTAATACCACCGCCTCTCTCGTCCGCACGAGTCTTAAAGTTCCGGAATGCCTTGCTGTCATACTTTGTCACAGGACAGAATGTGACATCGGCTGTGTCAGCCTCGAAGGCACCAGAAAGACCTCCGATGTGGTCTTCGTGGGCGTGTGTTCCTACGACATAGTCTAAGTGTCCATCCGTTTCGCGCTGTAATACAGAATATACAAGGTTCGAGTCATCAGCATTGCCGCCGTCAATGAGCATCGAGTGCCCATCACAGGTAACGAGGGCGGAATCTGCCTGCCCGACATCGATAAAGTGGATGGTAAAGCTGCCGCTTTCCGATACGCCAGCCGTCTCCTGACCGCTTTGTGCGGTAGTTTCTGAGACGACCCCGGATACAAGAAGGCTTTCCGGAGATTCCGGTGTCTGACCGCAGCCTGTGAATGTTAGCGTAATGAACGCAGCGATTACCGCTGCAGTTCTCCGAAAAAATTCGTGTTTGGTTTGCATGGGTTTTGTTCTCCTTTCAAATAAAAAAAGCGGGCCCATCCCCCGAAAGGGATAAGTCCGCTAAAAACGAAATTGTGAATTGTAAGATATCTGGTATCTATCGTACAATTCTATTTTACCGGTATCGCAAGAACATGCAATACTTAAACCGTATCCGAAACCTCATGGCACAGCATCCTGTCCGCATAAATACAGCAGAGAACCAAGCCAAGGCTCGCAACGCAGCCGAACGCAACATGCTTCGGGGAAAGAAGGAGCCATTCGATGTCGTTCATTACTTTCACCCAAAACAAAACGCCCATCATAGCAATGATGAGCGGAATAAAGACAGTTACTGTGTAATGCAGGAATTTCTGGAGTTTTCTTTTTTGCATCCTAAAACTACATCTCTCAATTATGCTTGTAAAACAGCCTGAACCACATATCGCTGATTCGTCGGGCTATAGCAGTCAAACGGATAGCAGGTATACATGATAAGTTTATCGATTCCGTCTGTGAAATTAACGAGGACAGTGCCGTCATCCGCAATCACGGTGCTCGCGTCCGAGGACACATAGCCGGGCATTGCTAGGGTGACGGAATACACATATTCCCCGTAATCGGTGTCTACCACAAAGTCATCTCCTATGCTGACATATTGCAGCAGAGAAAACACGCTGTCGTTATGAGAGCAAAGCAGATGCCCTCCGGTCACACCGACTTGGTAAGAACCCGGATACTGATATACCCCGCCGCGTTGATTCAAAAGACTCTGGTCATCGCCCCAGATAAGAGAAGCGTTAAGACCAATCGCGTCACAGGTAATCGTGCCGTAGGCTTGACCCCATGCTGCAGGGGCAACATCACCCCAGACAGAGGTCGCTGCCGCAGGTTCGGAAGTCGGCGCAAGCGTCGGTTCGGGAGTCGGACCCGGGGAAGGTTCTGGTTGCGGTGTAGGAGACGGTTCAAAAGGCGCAGACGGTTCCGGGCTCGGTTCCGGTACGCCGGATAAGTCCGGGATTTTCTGCGCTTTTTCTGCTGTTTCTTGCGTTGCAGATTCAGAGGTGCTGAGAGAGGATTCAGATTGTGCTGATTCGGCAGGCAGAGGTTCCGCTTGCCATGTACAGGCTGCAACACTGGTCAGCACAGCCAATGTTGCAACGAGTATCAGTGCTTTGGTTCGCCGCATTTGAGTTTGTCCTTTCTAAAGCAAAAAATATATAAAAAAGCTGCCCTCAGTTCTTGTCGAACCGGGGCAGCCTTTTAGCAACGGACAGAATCAGCCATTTTTGTGTGCTTTCCGAAAGAATTTGTGGCTTACACTCCTTCACCTTTCGGATTCCGCATGTGCTCTCGCCGTCGTAATAGAGCAAGACGCCGATATCCTCTGGTATCTCGCCTTTTACCTTCTTATATAACTCAGTGGGCATCGCATAGTAGTTGCAGTGCCCGACGAAATTGTGCCCATGCTCTGAATGGAAATCGCTGACGGAAATCTTGATTTCGACACAGGTAATGACGGTGTCGAGCGTATACAGATGATTCGCCTTGTGGAAGTGGCACCATCGCTCGGAACAGTGCTCCCTGCAAAAATCTATCGACGAAATATCCTTGACGCAGGTTGCCTCTTTTGCTTTTTGCTGAATCGGCGCAAGCGAAGCATCCGTATCCGTTTCGATAAGCGAGGCTAGTTTGCAGGTCCCATATTTGGTTTCGGAGGTAAAGCATTCCTGAACCCTGACGAAATCGACCAATCCGGATTTGACAGACCCGCATTCTACCGGCACTTCTAAGGTATCGAACCCTTGACGAAACGAATCCACCCGATACCCGCCGTAGCTGGAAGGATGCCACGCATGAAGCGCGACCTCGATATCGCGGGTCAGCTGAGTTTTCGCCATCAGGTATCACCTGAGAATCCGCTGACCAATCTCGACCATCTTACGGCGTTTGCGGTGCAGCGAAACAAGCTGGTATACGATGGCGGCAAATGCCGCAGCGGAAAGTAATTTCAGAATCTTTTTCATAGTGGTCCTCCTTCGTTATTTTTGCAGTTTTGTACTTTTCTATTGTTCGGCGGTATATTGCCGCAGCATAAGTTCCTGTACCGTCATGACCGTAACCCCTTCCTTTGCCGCCTCATTGAGGGCTTCGTAGTAGTCGTCTACATACAGAGCCTGTGCAGCATTCAGACCGGCAGCTTGGGCCAGAAGTTTCATGACGGAGGTCTTCCGTTCGGGGGTGGCAGTCCCGATGACATCGAGGAACTGTCCCGGATAGTGCATTTCAAGCCACTGCTTTTTATACGACAGGGTCATACTGTCCTGCACGCGAGTAATGCAGTATTTCGGGATACCGTCGCAGCTTTCGAGGAAATGCTGGACAAGCGTATTGGCTTCCCCAATTTCGTCGAATACCTTGTACCCGCCCCGGTTCTCAGCCTCATACCGCAGTAGCCGTGCCCTGTGTGCATCAGCAGTCGCGTCGAATTTCTGTTCCCGATAATGGATGAGAAGGGTATCGTCGAAATCAAAGAACATCATACGAATTTTAGAGAAATTCACTAATATCACCTTCCTTCAGTTTCTCGCCGATGCAATTTCATGTCGAACAACCTCAGCTTCGGTGTAAAACTCATCGCTGTAGTCGTCCTCACTCGTTTCCTGACAGACCTTGTGCCGGTGCGGCGCGGAACCTTCCTGCTCGATGAAAATACGCCAGACACCGGAGGAGTAGCAGACAAAAAGCACCGTGTCGTCATTCAAATAGAGCCTTGCACCGGCAACATCGAAGCACTCGATTTCATTCTCGAAGTATTTGGAATTATCCAGACAAACGGTATCGTCACTGTAGCCGTAAATTTTAACCATTCTGTTACTGCCCCCTTTACTCGATTACAAAATCCTTTGTGGCATCCTCTGCCTCACTGTACCGGCTCGCATTGCGCCGAGCAGCCTGCAAGAGAACATCACGCTCGGCATCGAGTGTCGCCTGCATCGAGGTCTGCTGTACCTGCTTGGCATGGGATGTGCGAGTGTTCTTGTACTGCGGATACTCTGCAACGATTTTATCCATCAAAGCCCAGCGTTCCTTATCGGAAAGTGCATTCAGGTTGATGTTGTCGCGGCGCAGCCGTTCAATCGCATAGTCCAAATACGCGAATTCATCCGCAGACGGGATAGCTTCTATATAGTCCCGCGTCGTGGCGGGAGGACCGTTGTAGGTCGCCATGGCTTCATTGTACAGCGTTTCTGCAACCTCTGACCCGTACCATTTACCCGGTTCGTAGCCATGATTCCGGTACACCTCCGCTACCCATAAAGGGAATGCTTCGCTGTAGGTCATATAGTCCCTCCTTCTCAAAAATCCCCGAACGAGAGCTGACGGCTCTGCGAGACCGGGATATTGGTTTTGGGCTTTGACGAGTGCTTGATTTCACCGTACTTGGTGAGATTCCGGCATTTATATCCGTAGCTCTTCTGTGCGGCAGAAATCGACTTGTATCCGTATCCGCTTGCATCGTCCAGCACCTGGTCCTTGTCGTTCAGATTGACGACAATATACCGCACATCGTTGGGTTTAGAGAGCCGGGACTTCTTCCGCTCCTTCCAGACCTTCAACAGCTGACGTTCGCTGAAATTGATGATAAGACCACGGTCTTTGAGCATCTTACGAACAACATAGGTGGAAAGAGAAGCGTAGTTCGCATATTCGCCGATATGGTGCTTGATATCCACCTCGGTCTTGGACATAGCTGCTTCGAAATCCCTGTGATTGTCGAGCCAATCCTCAATAACGCTGAGCAGTTCCTTCTTGGACATGGATTCCTCTGCCAGCTGCTTGTTTTTCCGGACATAATCCTCACAGGCAGCGAGAATCGAATCGTAGCCGTTCATAGCGCTGTTATCGATGATTTGACGGTTCGCAGCATCCACAATGATGTACTGCTCACCACGGCGGATGATAGAGATACCTTCATCAGCCGTCTTCTTTTCTTCCTTGACATTGCCGCCAACATCGAATTCCGGCAGCGAATCATCGGTCATGATTTGCTCGATGATGGTATCGAGGTCCTGCGTATAGTCCTTGGAAATCGTATAGCTTTCTGCCTTGGCAAAGACCTGCTTCGTGATACAGGTAATTACCGCGTCCAGGAACTTGTCAGGTTCCGGAATCTCGATTTCATACATCATGTTATCGCGGATATTCCAGACAACACCCTGCTTTAACCCGGTTGCCAGCATATAGCAGGCACATTGCAGGAAATGCTTGTGCGCGAGCGAAGATACGAATTTCAGCAGATAGACCTTGTTGTCCTTCACGACATCCGCCATGCCGCTGATAACAAGTTTCTTCTTCGCCTTGGTATCTACTATGGCAGTCAACTCACAGCGTTCCTGTACGGACTCGTCGGGAGTGAACACCATAGACAAGCGCTTGTTCAGGTCGGTTTCCTGCGCTCTCGTAATAAAGGGGAGTTCGACCTGTTTCACATACCGGTCCTGACTCGTCATCAGCATCGTCAGGAACAGGACCTTCTCCTCCACGGATTTCCAGCTGGAAGGCAGTGCTACCTTCTTGTCGTTATGCAGGTACATGTAGAAGGCAATCGCACTGTCGATATCGTAATAATCGAAGAAGTTCGCCTGCTGATAGATGCCGATACATGGAGCCAAATCAATCATCGCATCCGAATGCTTGATTTCGATTTCATGTACATCTTTATGGAACACCGGCGTCGTATTGATAAGCTGGTAGCAGTGCTCTACATCTTCATCGAACTTGAAGTCGAACATCTCAGAGATATCGAACTTTGTATTGAACTCCTGATTCATCTTGACGGGAGTCATCAGGGTCTTATCGCTGACCAACCCAAATCTGTCCTCTTTTTTCGGAGGCTCTACAAAGATGACCTCATCCTTACCGCGACTCGCCGCAACGCAGAAAAGGTTTCTCAGAATCTCATACCGCGCCATAGGCTGAAATACACGGGAGCACCAGTAGGATTCCGTGAAATCAAAGACAACGCAGATAGGGCGCTCCATACCTTTACTGCCGTCAAAGGTCGTAAAGATACCGACATCTGCGCCGGGTGCTACATGCTTTTCGCCGTCCGGTTCCTTGATGCTGGCATATACATGGTTCTTGTCATAGAGGTTGCCGGGTCTTGCTTCCAGTTCATTCAGAACCTTTACCATAGACCCCGTTCTGGCACCGAGACACAGGACATCCTTCGGGTTCTTGGTATTCAGATAGTCTACCACCTGCTCGCGGGACATAGTCGATACCTTACAGTTCTTGTTCACACCGTTGATATCCTTGCCCCAGATGTTTCCGAGCCGCTGTGCAAGGTCATGAGACAGGCGGAAACATTGCGTGAAATTGACCTGCGTGTGCTTGCCTAAGAACTTATGGATGAACGACCAGATATCCAGCGAGGTCTGGTCATAGATTTTCTGCTTCATGTCCCCGACTGCGATGATTTGAAGACCGGGGTTCGATTCCTTGATGTATTCGAGCATCTTCGAGATTTCCTCGTTGATGTCCTGATACTCGTCGATGATAAGCACATCAAAGTGCCCGACAGGAACGCGCTTCCTCAAGACCATCCCAATCTGCTCGCCCTGTCCGACATTCTTGATGCCGCGCCGGTATAGGATTTTCGAGGCAAATCCATGATAGTTCTGGACCGTGACATTATCGTTCAGAATCTTTTCCTGCGCATCGAGTTTCAAAAGCCGGTTATAGGTCAGGTACAGAATTTCCTTAGAGGAATCAAACTCGTTGCACAAGACATTGATGGTGGATGTCTTACCGCTTCCGATACAGGCATCGCACAACACATTTTTCCCGTCAAGCGCCAGCCGTACAAGGTCCTGCTGTTCGCTGGACAAGTCTTTGAGCATCATTGTAATCCCTCCGAATAGTAGATTGGCAGGCAACAAAAAGACCCTGACAGCTATCACAACAGCCATCAGGGTACATTTTTTAGTCTATAATTTAGATTGTATGCAGTTCGCACAAATGTGCAAGGGGCTGTTGATAAAAATCTCTGTTTGTATATTTTATTTCATCTTCTGACCGCCAGCAGAAAGGGGTTAGATGAGCATGGGTGATGTAGTGTCCCTATACCAACTCGATAGATTCCGCCTCGATACGATGCCATTTATCTGTGCTTGCATCGTATTCCAGCACATCTTTTCCGACCATTTCCCCGTTTTCGATATACTCTAAAATGTGTCGGACCCGCATTTGCGGATTATCGTTCCTCGCGTGCCACAACGCGATATCCTTGTTGTCGATGACGAACGCAGGTTTATAGCTGACAAAGGGGCTACCGAGAGGCTGCGTTTGTCTACTTGCCTCGTAGTATGATTTCACATAGCCATCACGGGAAGTGTTGCGAATAGCGCGGGCACCTTCCTTGTCGCCTTGCTCGTCCAAGGTTTGTGCAATTTCGTCCACACACCGACAAAAATGCGTGGGGTCTTGCCTGTATTTGGCAAAAATCAGTTTTCTGATTAACCGCATTGTGTCTTGCTGCGTCACAAGCATGCTCCCTTCACTTTTCTGTCGAAACCAAAAAGATTTTCTTAGAGAAAGTTCCCTTCTCTGCTGCTTTCTGGCTCCGTACCTGTTCAATTTCTCGTTTGGAAACAGCGCAAGTCTTGCCCATAGCGTACATGACCTCCATCACATCCGCCATCTCCTCAGCGCAGTCCAGAACGCTCCGCTCCTTGGCTGTGTAGGCTTCCAGCAGTTCGGCGACCTCTTCCTGCAGTTTGTTCATCAGAGCGTCCTCGTACTCTTTGTCGGACAGCGTGCGCGTCACACAGGTTTCCCCGTTCTTCTCAATGATAGCCGGGATATTATCCCGAACCAGCTTTTGGTACATCATAGTTTTACGCTCCTTCCAATCTACAGTGCCGCAGCGGTATGCGCAGCTTACGGTAGGTGTTTTCGATTTCTCGTTCATCTGCGACTCCTTCAAAAACTACGCAGCCCTTTTGCTGCTGTTTAGTTGACATTCTCCCCACGGCTAAAGCAGGGGGATTCCTGCATCAACCACCACTGCACAGCAATCGAAGCTGTTGCGTCTTACACGATGTCAGACAGGCGTTACTTCCCGTGTGTCCCACGGTACGGTATGCATTAGTTTAAGCGGACTTTTCAAGCCCTTTACGCAAAATGTTAACGGCAGCGTTTTTGTCACGGTCATGAACCGTGTGACAAGACGGGCATTCCCATTGACGGATGCTGAGGTTCTTAACAGCCACATTCTTATAGCCGCAGCAACTGCATGTTTGGCTGCTCGGATAGAATGTAGGTACACGAATTACTGTACAACCGTACCAATAGGCTTTGTACTCCAGCATGCTAAAGAAAGACGACCACGAAACACTGGAAATAGCTCTTGCAAGTTTATGATTACGAAGCATTCCCTTTACATTAAGGTCTTCGATGCAGATGGTTTGATTTTCACGCACCAGCATAGTAGACTGTTTTTGAAGGAAATCGTTTCGTTGATTAGCAATCTTTTCGTGGGTGGCAGCGACTCTTATGCGCTGCTTTTCACGATTATGTGAGCCTTTCTGTTTGCGAGCCAAACGCCGCTGTTCGCGAGCAAGTTTTTTGGCTTTCTTCTCCAAGTATTTGGGGTTATTAACCACAGTACCGTTACTATCGGAATAGAATTCTTTGAGTCCGACATCAATGCCTACTACACAACCGTTGTTTGGCATAGGCTGAGGGTCATATTCCACATTAAGAACCACGAAATATTTACCGGTGGCTGTACGCACTACCGTTGCGTTGTGAATCGCACCAATCTCCATAGACTGATGAACTTTTACCCAGCCGATTTTCGGTAAGCGGATACGATTATTAGAAATGCGTATACCGTTACCAATATTGAGTGTGCGGTATGATTGTTTGGCGCTTTTTTTGCTTTTGAATTTTGGATGTGCAGCTCTATGCTCAAAGAAGTTTGTGTATCCGGTGTCAAGGTTTCGCAGCGCTTGCTGCAAAGCAATGGAATCCACCTCTTTGAGAAACGCGTAGTTCACATCCTGCTTGAGCGCTGTCAGCATAGCAGAAGTTTGCTTGTAGCCACACTTCTCCCCGCTTTTGAAGGCGTCTTCCCGCATAGCAAGGCCCTTGTTGTAAATGAGCCTGCTGCAACCGAGAGTACGGTCAATCAGATTTTGCTGCTTCCTGTTTGGGTAGATTCTAAATTTTACACCCTTTTGAAATACCATTTTTATTTACCATTTTTAAGCAAAAGTTTGATTTCGTTGTGCCTTATATCCCCATAGCTAAAGCAAGGGGTATTACGGCACTCTCAATAATTCCCCAAACTCAAACCTTTTTGAAATATTTCTCGACATACTCATCCGGCAGTGTAATGTGCATCTTATCCGGTCCGGTGAATTCCTTGAAGCTCTGCTCGCCACCGCACCAGACCAGACGCCAGATGGTCCCACGCTTTACCCGATATGGAATTTTCTTGTCATCTTGACCGATGGCATCAAGCCATACATCGAACGGCTTGACGCATTTGTAGTTGGTATTGTACATGCTAATCCTTTACTTTTTGGGCAGCACCCAAATCTCAACGTTCACATTCCAAGCATTGGCGGCTTCTTCAATGAGATTCAGCACCGTTACCCAGTTTCCGCCTGCCAACCCGCAGCCGAGACCGTAAGGGACGCGGAAAGTTGCATTAGGATGTTCTTTCATTGCTCTGAAAAGAGCCGTTCCCAGCGCCGCGTAGTTCGTCTGACGCTTATCTCTGCCAAAGCTTGATTGCCCGAACAGGTTGGCGACATATAGCTGCGGGGCGACCTGAACCACCTGAAAGTCACCGAGTTTCTTTGGACTGCAAACTTTCACATATTCGTCGAACACGACGGGCCACTTATCCCGAATCTGCCTGGCAAGACCCGCACCCATTGCGGCACGACAGTTCACCTGATGGCAGATGATAGTATTCTCGTTACGAGTCGGCGGTGTTAAGATATTGCCCTCAATAAGGTTGACACTCATAGTCATTCACCAATGTCTAAGATTTCGTATTTTCTCGCTGCAAACCCCAGCAACTCATTGTAAATGCGGGTCGCGATTTCAAAAAACTCGGTATCGCAGATTTCCTTTCTGCGCAGGAAACGGTTGTCCTTCTGCATCTCTGCTGCGGTATTTGCCACGATAGCCCAGATGCAGCTGTTGATGACAACGGGCGGCACAATGTCGTCTGCCCAATTCTCAACCGCATATTCGCTGACCGCATATTGCGTATCATACACTTCATCGTTCAGCTTTGCGCTATAAAACCTTGCCTGTCTCTCGCCCATGATGGAGTTTATGATGCTCCGGGCAGTCTGGATATCTTTGCCCTCCACATTGCAGATTTCAGGACCAAAGAAGCCTTTCGTCTTGTTGCTGAGAAGGACAAGCTGTATCGCCAATGCCGTAGCGCACTTGGAGAATTTCTTGGCATAAGTATCCGGTATCTCAACAGGAATATATTCAGCCGCAGGACCCTGCAGATAGTATTTCTGTGTATCTTTTTTGTCGTGCGAACTCTCGAACAAAATCGAGGGCAACGCAACCATAATCGCTTCATTTACATTTGCTTTAACAGTTCGTAAAACTGCGATATTTGCCAGCATTCTTTTACCCTCCTCGCTTTTTACTGAGACTGATATTTTGCGATAATTCGCCTTGCTTCCCTTTTCGGTACGCCGAACAGAGATACAGCAATTCGACTCAGTTTATCCTTCTGTGTGGGGTCTGTCAGGACCACGATGCGATGCATATCATGGATGTCAGTAGCGACAACCACCTGAGCATACCCGATTTTATCCTCATCGAACAGCCGTTTTAATTCTTTTGCAAACTCTGCCCTGCTAAGTTTGAGCATATAATCACTGCTAATGAACATGTCGAGTGGGAAAATATGCTCGTTATCGAACTCCGTCGGATGCGCATTTGCAATGTCAAGTTCCGGGCGGAACAGGGCTTTATCATGTACCAAGCCATAAATAATGCCGGCCGCTTCTCCGCTTTTACAATCAATTACAAATTGCCCTCGCTGTGCATCAGCCATAAGTTGTCCCCTTCGCCAGTTTTTCGTATATGTTTTGTGTGTATGTGGTATCTTCGTCTTTGTGTATGAGTACGACATTTGCCATGCTGGTATAATAGCTGGCGTCACTGTTACTTTCTACGGTAAATTTTATGTTCTGCCCGTTATCGACTACCTCGTAGCTGATGAGTTTACCCGTGACCCACTGATTATTGTACCGGAAGTATATGTAGTTGTATTCCGTTGCTGCGGTCTCAGGTGTCATGTTTTTATCCGACCCTGCTGTCTCGGCAGTCTCAGGGGTTGCCATCCGAATGATTTGCGCTGGCAGTTCCTTGATGCCGTCCATGGTCTTGTCCGCTACCTCACTGCATCCCTCGAACGCTACAGAAATGGTTGCGACAGTAAGAAGAAAGAGCGTTTTGTGGATGAACGAGAGAAATCGCTTCATAGACATGCTCCTGAAATATCTTCGATGATACGGAATGTTTTGCTTATTTTGATACTTGCATTATACCATGAAGTTGTATTGAATACAACGATGAACGCTATATGTTCACGGATTAGATACATTTTTGGCAAAGCAAAAACGCCCGCAAAAAGAAAAGACCCGCCTGTTAGCCGCAGGCAGGTCTTTCTTCGCAGTGAGCGTTTAAGGTCGGCTCAGGACCCTATTCGTCTCTACCGAAGCAACGTCATCAACGCTGTTCAGTATGTTTTATTGTATGCCAGTCGCACGGGGCGTCAACTATGTTTTGCAGCTACACAGCAAAAAGGCGTCTCACCCGCTGATGCAGGCAAGACTCCTAATTGGCTCAGCTTAATCTTCGAGGTCGAAGCTATACCCTTTCTTGTCCATTGTCACGAAGCCATTGCGGGTCTGACATATGCTGTCACCGAAATAAGCTTCGAGGGTCATGCCGGTGTCCTCGCCATCCAGCCACTGCGGGCGCATATAGGCCGCAAGGTCATACAATACGCCGACAGCGTAGGCAATCAGTTCATCGCTGTTCATCGCTTCGTTGACCGCATCGTCATCGGCCTCGACAGGAATGCCGATAGAAATAGTAATGGTGTCTGGTGTGTTGTCGTCTAAGTGACGAGTAGCGGTGAGCTCAAATTTCAGGATGTTAGTTTCCATAATATGTTCTCCTTTGTGTTGATGTGTGTGCTTGCTACACTTTCAATTCTAGGCCGTTCGCATAACTGTTCAACTGCCAAGCGACGAACACGAAAATTTTCAGTCTCCGGGCTTGCCGCCTTCCTTTCTGCAGCCCGTTAGCAGCCTATCGAACGGCAGCAGCTGAATTCCCAGCGCGTTGCCTATCCCAAACTGCTTCGTTCAGAACGGAAACAAGGCGAACTCCTTTCTGCGTCATTCGTTCTTGTATCCTCGTGTACCTCTTTGTATCTTTTTGTTGTTTTCCCTATTGCAATTCCACCAGCGCTTCTGTATAATAGTTACAGTAAGATACACAAAGCTACAAAATGATACACGCGAAAGGAGCCGCCGTATGTTTTCCATCAAGCTGAACGCCCCTGTCCTGCTTCGCAAGCAGCTGCCGGTGATTGCCAAGGCATTGTATGTTGATGAGAAGGTCCTTGACGATTTTCTATCCGTTTCGGCTTTTTATGGTGTTAAAGATGGCAAAGGAACGATTGTCCCTATAAAGAAAACGGATACCGTTGTCCATATCGATTATAAGGCATATGATAGCTACTACTTTGTTGTCGAAGCTATCCTGCAATACGCCAAAGACATCGATGCCTCTGTTACTCTCCCTGTCATCACTGAAATCGAACTCGGCACAGATGTTTTCAAGAAGATGGCTCCTGACCAGCTTTCAGATATTGTATATCTGGCAAAACTGCTCCGCGACAGCAACGACCGCATTCCAAGGCTAAAAGAGTTGAATGCGCCGTACATTCTTGTTGCCAGCGAGTGCGCACACCTGTGCAAAAAGGTGGAGTGCCTTGAAGACAACGCACACATGCCGTCCCCCTCCAAAGACTTAGACGGACATGTATATGCTTCCTTGCATGATATCGGGTATTCGATTCTTGACGGCTGGCTGAACAAGAAGGATTCAGTTTTCGAGAGTGACGGCAAAAACAATTCCGGGTATGACCCTGATAAATTGGCGGCGCTCGTCAAGAAAGCTATCGGCACGCGGACACAGGAGCAGTTCTCCCAGACATCTCACCTTGGTCGCGTATATGTGAACCGTCTTGCGAACGGCAAAACGCAGTCTCAGCCTACCGAGGTTACCTTGAAGAAAATCGCCAAGGCAACGGATGCCGTGACGGAAAACGAGCTTCGTCAGGCATGTGGTTATGAGCCGCTTCCGGGTGATGATGTCGTGGAGTCTAAGAAACGCATCGAAACCGTGGACGACTACACATGGATTCACGAGAACGTCAATTATTTCCTTGAATTCCTGAAAGCGCAGATTCCGATGGCGTTGCCGCTGTATAATCTGGTCATCCTCGAGAATCAGTACATTGGCATCCACAAGGACGGCTATGACCTTTTCGGTATTCATCGCTGCTCGGCTCCCGTCGAGTATTCTGAGGACGGTACTGTTGCGAATGTCATTTACCCCGTTACTTTCGATTTGACAAATTTTCAGCGTGGCATCCGCCTTTCTGTGGCCGTCGGGCTCTTGGGACACTACAGCAAAAACAATGAGTTGTACATTACCGACTACATCACCGATGTCGATGCACTGTACAAGTATGCACCCTTTTTGCGCAAGGCTATCGACAAAGTGGGAGAAAATTTCATGGAAAGCGGTGTAGATATTAAAGACTTCCCGGTATTCTACTATACCATAAACCTGAAGAAGGCATTTACAGCAAAGCATGACTTTGCGAAAATGGAGAAGTTCCTGACCAGTCTTGTGAAAGTTCGTGTGGATGCACTCGGATTCTATGCTGACAACCTGAGCGACGAGACCTTCATCAAGTTCCTTAAAAACCATAAGAAGGTCATGACGAACGAGTACGCCGACAACGAAATCAAGGATTTCTACGAGAATGTTGTTGTACGGCATGGCGACATCGAGGACTTCTTCGCGGAGAACTCGGACTATAACAGCAAAGCCGCTATCATCGCCTATGTCATCCAGAATGAGGCTTCGGACGATACCCCCCGCCGTCTGGTAGACGGATTCACCTTTGACGATGACGACAAGGAAGATAGACCCTGTGTTGCCGCATCGAAGCGGGAAATCGAAGCATGGCAGAAAGAGCATCCCGGCAATGGCTTTAACCTGAAAGTGTTCTCTGACACTCTGAAAAAGTATGCCGATGAGTTGGGCTTAGAGTTCGGTGACGTGTACTACTATCTGGTTGTCGAGGATGACAAGGCTGACGAGATGGGCGTTCGCGTCTAATACTTAACCTATAGCCTCTGCCTATCCCAGACAAAAAAATGCTGCTACCCGTTAGCTGAGCGGCAGCATTTTTGTTTTCCGTTCTGAACATGCATTATCCCGCACCGGCATCCGCACCGGGGGCCTTTCTGCTGGGGTTCCGGTGAGTACCCTGCTTTCTGGCGGCAGGCGGCAAGTAGTGCCGGTGCTCTGTGGGCCCTGCGGAAATTCGGGCAAAAAGAAAACGAGAACTGCGCCATTAGCGGAGTCCTCGCAAAAGATAATTCTTTTTGATTACATTGTCAGTATACCTTGAGCCGCACGGATGTGCAAGAGGTCATTTGCGATTCTTTTGGGCAGGTTTCTGGCATCCTAAGTGCATCGCCTTGCAGTAGATGGCAGTGCTTGTTCGGTTCAGAGTTTTCTGCAGAGATTTGCTCGCACCTTCCACGGGAAAGCGTTCCCGGAGCACCTTTTCCTCATCAGCCGTCCATGTCGAGCGTTTCTGGTACACAAGGCCCATGATGCTCGTGTGGTTCAAGACAGAAGCACGGCTGCGGTTGAGGTCTTTCAAAAGAGCCTCGCTTGCACCTTCCCAAGGATACCTCTCAATGAGAATATCCTCCTCTTCGTCAGTCCACCGGCGTCTATTTTTGTATCGGAGCCCCAATGCGTTAGCCTTAATACTGATGAGATAGGCACTGTGCTGAAACAGTTGCACCAGTTCCTGGCTTGCTCCCTCTTTCGGGTATCGTTCAGCCAGAATCTTCAACTCCTCCTCGGTCCAATAATGCCGAGTGCCTTTTATGCCGAGCAGACGAGCCTTTCTGTTAATGGTCGCGGCGCTTCTGCCGAGCAGTTTCTGGAGGTCTTTGCTGGCACTCTCGTTCGGATACCGCTCTCTCAGAATTTCGATGTCCTCGTCAGTGAATCTCTTTCGGCTCGCATTGCGAAGCCCAACTTGCTGAGCCTTGAAGTGAATCGCCTGCTTCGTGCGGTTCAAGGTCTTGACGAGCGCATCACTCGCGCCCTCTTTCGGATACCACTGCTTCATAATCGCTAATTCTTCTGCTGTCCAGGGTTTTGCCATGGTTTTACACCTCTTTCGTTCGTTGGCAACAAAAAAAGAGCAGACGCACCACTGGGGTGAATCTGCTCTTCTTCGTCAGAATGTGAATTGTACGGAAGTCGTTTATTATGCTGCTATCTATCGTACAATTATAAGTGTATGCCATTCGCACAGCCTGACAAGAGGAAACTGTGCTCAAAACGAAACGGCGATGGCTGCGCTGCAATGTTTGGTCGTCGTATATCGGTATGCCGACATTGTGCGGGCGTACCTATTTTTTTGAACGCGGCGAAGAAAACTCTCAGTATTGTGTATGAGTTGCAACTCCTACCAGTTTTGTGTCCTTGCACATTTTCCCAACGAGTTTTTGCTGAAATCCACACTTTTTACAGCGAGTTTTTGGTTGAACCCTATGTTTTTCTGTGGATGAGCCTATTGAGAGAAATTTTCCGCACCACTTTTTTAAAAAATCGCATGTCGTTGACACAACCCAGGTAAGGGCAAACTGTGTTCAGAACGAAAATAGCGAGACCCACGCTTTGTGCGCATCTTGTGTATGGATTGCAACAAGCCGATGCAACCCCAATAATAGCAAACTCCGGGAGCAATACAGCCCCCGGAGCTTATTTGATGTCACCTTTTAAAAAAGATTATTTAGATTGTGCGGCAGACACCTTGAACAAAACCAGCCTGTCGGAACAATGCATCGGAACAATGTCGATTTGGTTTTGATATTGTTCCGCATATCGTTCCGAGCCTATCCCCCACAAACAAAAAAGCCCTGCACACACCAAAGCAGCATGTGCAGGGTCATTCTTTTATCCGAGAGGCCTCTCCAACACTTCAAGGATGTAGGTGAAGAAATAGAACGCGAGGTTTCCGATTTTATCGGAGTCGTGCTCGACATTTGCCATGATACGGCTCAAAGACCCGTTTTTCAGGGACTTCATGGCAGCATAGACGAGCAGATAGATGTTTACATAGGTCATCTGCTCCTTGGGCTTGTAGCCCTCGAACGCTTTCAGCTGGCACTCTCTGGAAATCTTCTGAGCCAGCGAATACCAGCTGCGCAGATAAAACTGTCCTCCCTCTTGGTTCATCTCCTGCTGTACTCGGACCTGATATTTCGGATAGTTGTTGTTGACGACCTCGGCGAACTCCGTATCCTTGAACTTATTCTGATGGTAGTACAGCCACAGAGTCGAGTTTGCCAAGTCCATGCACGCCGCAGCCAGAAGCTGTGCCTTGTCATCTTCCAGCGGCACAGTATGCGTCACAGACTCCTCTAAAGGCTTGCCGTTGAACAAGTCTACATGCTTATAGGAATCCTTGTCAGCCTTAACTGTTGTATCGATGAATTCCTTAAAATCCTCGACCAGTGCCACATACGCCTGATACTGAATATCTTCAGTAGAATCCTGAGTATCTTCAACGAAATTTTGCTCGTTCATAGTCTTTCCTTTCTCTGTTCGGCAGTCGTTTTCAGCGGTAATATCGCTTGCCTGTATACTTCATAGTACGCAATTCGCACGAATGGGCAACAATTTTTGCGAAATAAAAAGGCAGGCTCCGGAAAGAACCTGCCTATCGCATTAAAGATTAAAGATGCCCAGCCAGCGCCGAAACTTGATGCCGAACAATTCCTGTGCCTGCTCGTAGTTCATGATAAGCTGGTTGCCGCCAGAAATCTCTGCTTCGAGGGAGTTCGGCAGCTCGTCTGCAATGTATTTCAGTTCGTACCAGGGTCCATCCTGCGGGTAGGTATAAATGAGCCGGTTCTGCTTCTTATCCACCCGGAACTTGCTCGGGTCAGCCTGCCATGCAAGTTCTATTTTCTCAATCGCAGCACGACCAATGCTCTCATCACCCATGTAGTCGTTGTAATACAGGATACGCACATAGTCCGGCAAATCGATTCCGCAAGCCTCGAAGATATCTGCAATGACACTGGACGAAGCGTGGAAGATATCTGGGAAGTATTCTTTGCCATTCGCATTTTCACGCATTTCCGTCGTCATCTCATCGATGCTAACAAGCATTCGGCGGACATACTCCCCATAGAACGCGGTAGTCAGCTCCGACATACTCTCATTCACACGCTTCGAGTTTTTGGCACCGCGCTCGTTGTCGATTTTAGCACCGATTCGACAGATGATAGCGCGTTTCGAGAGGTCTTTCGTCAACGAAGTGATTTTATTGGATGTGATAGATACAGCAGGATAGTTCACGAGCCTATCAGAGATTCCCCATTCATCGTTCTTGATTACCCGTTCTGAATGGTTCTGGAACTGGGTCTTGGCGAGGTCGTCGATGTTCAGCGGCAGTCCCTCACATACTCGTTTGAGGCCGTCTATTCTTGTGGCTGTGAAATCCTCCGTTGTGTTCATCTTGACGGTCTCACCGCACATGAGTTTGACAAGGAACTTGATAAAGGTCGTCTTGCCGCCATTTGAGTCGCCGTATATAACGCCATACATCGGGAACAGTTTGGTGTCGTAATTGTTCCTTGAGGCAAAATACCGCAGATACGCCATGAACGGGGTAGCCAGATACCATGTCATATACTTGAAGTAGTCCTTCTTTGCCTGTTCGACATCGCCGTAAAAGTAGTCCATGCCTGAGAAGAACTTCTGGATGCTCTTGATGTTCTTGGCTACCTCGCTGAGATTCGGGTTGAGGTCGATATCTTCATCGTTGAAGGTCATAGTCCCGGCATCATAGTCGATATGCAGTTTCGGAAGCTGCTTAACTGCCTCAGCCGCCACACGCCGAACCTCGGTATACCGTTTCGTAAAAACGCGCATCGGTTCCGCTGCCACCACAATACGATTCGCCTGTACCGGCATCTTAGGTATAATTGGCTTGACGAGTTCCTGCATCTTCTTGACATCAGCGGCTATCTCGTATTCTACTTCATCCTCAGGTTGCGCTTGTTCCAAAAAGATGAGCTTCTGCTTTTCGATGGATTGGAAAACAGGCACTTCTTTGATGTTTTCTTTCAGATAATCTTCCTGATTCATAGTGCTCACGACTGCCTTATACGAAACGTTGTCGGAACAGGTCTCCTTGAAGGTCTCGAACAGAACCTTGTAATGCGAAAATGCCGCCTCATCATCAAAGCAGACGATATTCTCTCGCTGGATGCCGCAAAACGCCGATGCCGACATATTCGCACTGCCGGTGATGACTCGGACCCGCTTATGGTCAGCGCTCTCCAAGATAAAGATTTTCTCGTGCGATTTCGTGTCCCGCGATACATACAGCTGCAAAGACCCGTCATCGAGCCGGTTCGCAAGGCTTCCTGCCGACTTAGACTTTGCGAGCCGCTGCACGCTGTCGATTTGCACCGACATAATGGCAGCGATGTCGTTGGCGATGATTTTCTCGCATCCGAACACGACTTCCGCATACGAGAACTTGTTGATGACCTTATTCACGAACTCGATACCGGACGAAAAAGTGATAGCATAGAGTCTGTCGAATCCGTCAAACAACTCTTCCCAATTCGTTTCGACCGTATCAGCATATATCACCTTCACAACACTCAGCGCCTGCGTGGAGATGCTCGCCTTTGCCTTCGTGGTATTGTTCGCCACGAGTTTGAAGGGCTTATCCGTCTGCCCATCACTGTCCCCCGTATCCTCGCCGGGGTCCAAGAGTTCTTCCGGGCCTTCCTCGGTGTATTCGGGGCTTTCCGATGCCATCATGTCCATTAGCGACATCTGATTTTCCAAGTCGGTTGCTTTCCTTCGTGCCATTTTGTGTCTATCCTTCCTAAACAGATTTGTGTCATTTCTTTTGGTCGGGTATATAAGCGAGCAGTTACTTTTTCAGCAACTAATCATTCATTCATGTTTTTTTGCTTTTTCGGTTAAATCTGATTTTAGGTATTCCTAGTTTCATTCTACCACTTATGCTGTCCCATTGTCCGGACTTTAAACTACTCGGCGCAAGTTTTATTCGCCTCAGCCGGATTTCATTCGTCTTTTCTTGTATTCTCTTCGCGTTTCGTTTAATTTCGTGCTGATTTACAAAAGCAGCCCCATTTATTATAAATACATCCTTGCATCGCTCTTTTTGTTCTCCAATTCCCATTGTATGCAATTCGCACGGCTGTGCAACTGCCCGTAGAATATCAAACTGCTGGAAATCATGCCTTATAATATCAAAGTGCTGGTAAAATCAGCTTGCTTTGCTTCCGAATCGCTATATACACAAAGCAAAAAGCCGTCCACCCGAAAAGGTGAACGGCGTATACTTTTACAGAGGATTATGCCTACGTTGCTTCTGCTTTCTTTCCGTTGTACAAGGCGGCGACCATATCGGCCGCCTCATCCATCGAGCGACACTGGTAGCTGACGACTGTGCCGTTTCCGACCAGCATGTTACCGCTGCGCCAAAACGCCTTCGAGTCCGTTGTGTAAATGATGCTGCTTTCTACACGAAGCTCCACACCGCTGTTCGTCATGACCGTTTGCATAGTGTACCTCCTAAAATCGTCTTCCGCCGTACAGCCCCACGACCGTACCCAGTGCTTCTTCTTTCGACTGACAGTTGTAGCTGATGATTTTCCCGCTGCAGGTCAGCATCCTGCCGCAGAGGTTGTAGGTCTTGCCGTCCGATGCAATCAGGAGATTGCCGCAGCAATTCACCGTCACGCCTGATTTCGTGTACACTACCATGTCCTCACCGCCTTTACTGGTTTTGTTTGTTTTGTGCTGTTTCCCTTTAGCCCGCCGTACTTTGCCAAGACGAGGCACAGGGCGTCTCGAATAGTCTCGGCATGCCCATAGACATGCCCATCGTCACCAATGACTTTTGCCCCTTGCAGCCAGTAGGATGTATCGTCCGAGGCAAAGACCGTGTTGCCATTGAGGACCAGCGTTACGCCTGATGCAGTTTCGATTTTTGCTATGCTCATATTCGTTTTGCCGCTTTCCTGTGCCGTTTTTCTTTTTTGTTAGGTTCAGCCGAAATCAACACTATGCCGCCCGGCGTATATGCCATTGCCGTAGGCTTTTTTCGCAGCTTCTCGTGAATAAAGTGGCATAGCCCTGTTTTCCTCCTTTCAATTTGTTGGGTATTTATCGTCCATGAGCAGCATACCAAGCATAGAAACCATCGTATTGTTCACGTCCCGGTCTGCCTTCGCTTAGACTTGCAGGAGCGGATAGATGACTGTGCCGTCCCGCGTTTAAGCCGTTACCGTAGGCTTTTTTCACTGCTTCTTTGAGTTCTTCAGAAAATTCCTGCTCTTCTCTTTCGTTTTCTCGAAAGGCTTCTGCAAACGCTTTGTATAAGTCATATGTTTCTTTTGCAGGATTGAACGGTGCGGTTCTGTAATATTCTGTTATGAACCACTTCTTACCGTCGATGCTGGTTAGATAAAATCTGGTATTTGGAATCGGAATACTTCCCATCATAATCATTCACACATCAACCATTCGTTTAATTCATGGAGAATTTCATCCCCATCTCGAAAACCACCGGACCCGTGATATTGGTTCTGTTCCCGCTCATCCTCCAACGTTTTTACCGTGGCGAGCAGCTTATCTTCTCTGCCTTCCGCTTCGCCTTTAGCAAAAGCCGCTTTCTTAGCTTCGTCAATGCGTTGGTATCTGTTCTTTCGTTCCTTTTCGATATAAAGCAGGCCATTGGCTACTGCATCAAGAAACTCCTGCATCTCGGATTCCGGGATGGATTCTTGGCTTTTTCTGCTTTTGGATATACAGCAATAACCGTTATCGTCGTAATGGATAAAATAGGGAGAGTTCGGGACCTGTTGTACTCGCATAGTGCTATCCCACCTTCCGTTCTGAAAGACGATTTGCCGGGACTGTTTCCCGTTGTCCGCTGCTCGCCGCGTGGAGGCTGTCTTTTTGAGCAGCTGCGCGGACAAAACCGCGCTTTTGAGTTACATCTCTGCATTGAACAGATTGCGGAGCTTATAGGTAATATCCTCGCTGTTGCCAACGATAGCTGCCGCCTCGTTGATGGAAGCGAGCTCCGAAAGACTATCCGCTGCATAGTTGTAGCTGATGGTATAAATCGGGATATCCATACCGGCAATGATGTTCTTCGTATCGGAGAAGTCATAACCGGTATTGTTGTCACCATCCGTGAGCACAAAGATGATGGGCGTGCAATTCCCTCCCAGTTCCTGAGATTTTTTGTAGATGCGGTCCATCGCAACGCAAAGACCGTTGTACATTGCGGTGCTGCCGTTCGCGTCGAGGGAGTTCACGGCACCCTTGTACAGGGTTTTCTGGGTCAGGGAGAACTGGTCGATGGGCAGGTATTCCCTGACATCCGAATCAAAGCCAATAATGCCAATATAGTTGTCGTCATTGATATACTGGATGGTGTTTATCATCGCGGTTTTCAGGGCATTCAGGGGTTCGCCGCGCATCGAGCCGGAAGTATCGACAACGAACTCTGCCACGATAGGAATACCGGAATCTTTCTCTTCCTTCCAGACACTTTGAGCCTGTGCGATGGTGTTGCCGTCGTATACTTTGCCGGTATAAGCATAGTCATCAAGGCCATTGAATCCGTCCTTCGTCGCCTCTGCCTGGTTCTGAGCGCAGAAGGAAACGAAAGCAGCAATCACTTCCTTCTTCTCAGCGGAGACATTCCCGATGGAATACAGAGGGTTATCGTGCCGGACACCGAACGGGATGAACTCGTAGTTGCGCTGCAAGGTCGGGTCATTCTGGTAGGACTGGTACTCCATCACGACACCGTCCACGATACCCTTGTCTGCCGACTGGACCATCTGCTGTGTCGTGAAGGATACGAGCGGCACATTTGCCTGAAATTTCTGGAAATTCTCAACAGCTGCTGTATCGACAATCGTGTCGCTGCCGCTGCTCGCAAGAGCCGCAAGCAGGAAGTTGAGACCCGTTGCACTCGTATAGGGGTCTCCGGAAGTCTTGCTGTCCTGCGTCATGCTGTAGGCTACCGCCATCTTCTGCCCGAACCGCATGACCTGATATAGCATCTGGTCGGCTTGGTCTGAGAGCACGGCTTTCGTTTTTACGGTCGCGTTAATTTTCTCCGCATAGACTTCTTCTCGGTTCATGGGCTTATCCTGCGCAGGCTTTTCCGATTCCCGCCGCTTCTCCCTGTACCGGAATACAAAGTACCCGCACAGGAGCAGGAACAGGACTGGTGCCGCGTATTTCGCCAGAAGCACAAAGAACAGCGGTGCGCCGTGCATATACTCAATCGCGTAGTAGGTATGGATATACGCTTCGACCATATACACGGCAGCTGCTGCTACGATAAGTACGCATATACAAAACATCTCAGCCCATCACCCTTTCCTTCTCAGGCAATCCTCGCACACGGTTCGGAAACAATCTGCAGACGGTCTTTCATGTTTCGGAAGCGGCTTTACCGCCTGAATATGAAGTTTCGCGCCCTGTTCCGGGGTCCTGCCGCAGACAACGCACCGGAACCTGTCCCGCTGCAAAACCTCATACTTGATTTGCGAGGATGCCTGCCTCCGCTCGTTTTCCCGCTGCTGGCGTTCCCGTTCGTGCGCCTTAGCGAGTCTTACGAATTCCTTAGCCTCTGCCATCGAATAGGTCTTAGACTCCTCCATCGGCTTGCCTTTATGCGGCGTATACTGCTTCACCGCAATGAAGGTCGTCTCTGTCACGGGAGTGCCGAACACCGCTGCATTGACCAGCTTCTTCTCATAGTGCTTATACAGCCAGAAAGGGATTCTTCTCCCGCAATCATTGTCCTTCTCGGTCCAGTTGGGGATGCTTTTGAGTTCTTCCTTATATGCCGCAAACTGAATCACATTCGACTGCGCCCATCCGAAAACCTCTTCAAACTGGGGAATCTTTTTCCGAACAGTGCCCATGAACAGCTTATCGAGGGAAGCCTCCTCGAACTCTTCAAGGGATTCGAGCGGGTATTCGAGACGAATTTCCTCGTCCACATCATAGAACTCATATCCCTGATTGATTTCCTCAACGCCCGCCAGAATCTCGCTGGTATTGCGCACATCCTTTTTGGCGGCAGAGACGACGAGAAGCCATATACCGGCCAAAACAGCCAATGCGACAACAATTACCACGGCAATCGTCACCGGCGACATTACTGCTATCTGGTCCTCTACCCAAAACGAAAACTCTTCCGGCATATCAATCAGCCAGTCTATGAAATGCATCGGTTTACCGTACATTTGTGATTCCTCCAAAATTCCAGAACTGTCTGGATAATCTTTTTCTGATAATTTCTGTGCGGACAACACCGCTATGACTGCCCTTGATTTTCATTATCTGCAATTCGCACAAATCGGCAACTTTTTCGCGTAAAAACAAAAAAAGCAGCCATCCGTGATGGATGACTGCAAAAAATATCGGTGAATTTCGGAAAAATGTTGCAAACGGCCTTGCAAACCCCCAGAAAAATGTCGCAGCGCTTAGAAATGTGCCTGGTCACCGTTGCTTTTCGTTTGAGTACGGAAATGACAGAAGAACGCTCGTGTTGAACACATATTTTTTTTGAGATTCGCACCTATTGTTTCAGGTGTTTTCTCGGATGGCATCGAGGATGTCCTTCTTTGTGCCGCGCACCGAACAGCCATTATCCTCAAAGGCCGCAAACAGCGTTTGCACGAATTTCTCGTTCTCATCTTTCGAGATGTCTGGCATCCAGAAAGAGTAGTCATCATCGCCGTATCTGAAGGCGATGCCTTCAATTTTCGGGTTCTTGCTCATAGTGTCTCCTTTCTTTCCGTTCTGAGCATTCATTTAGCATACACGCTCGCAGCTAGCACCCCAACAGCGATAATACCGGTTACGAACAAAAGCATGCAGACGAACATAACGCCGAATGAAAGCGTGAGGTATGAGATTTGTTCGACCATGCTCAGCAGATGAATTTTGTCCGTTAATTTGTCAATTTCATCTACATCCGTCAACTGCTTCTGACGCTCCCCCGCCATGAGCAATGCCTCATAAGCACCGCCGAAACTGAATTCATCGTCCGACAGCGGCTTGCTTTTGGTCTGCATCATGAGGTCTATCAGTTTTTCTTCGAGTTCTGCTTCCTTTGCGCATTTTTCCGCGTCTTTCTCATCCAGCATCTTGCCCGACACCTTGTAGCAAATGAACGATGCAATGCAAAGCAGCGCTGCAATGACAAGCGAAAAAATGAAAATCATGATTCTACCTCGAGAGGAAGCTGCTCAAACGGCAGCGTAAGATAGTTATACAGGGATTCGGCAGTCGGCATATCGTAGCGCATCCGGCGACCATCTTCGAGGTCGAACCAGATGCATTTGCGGACATCCTCATACAGCCACCACTCAATGGTGTCCGCCTTGTCGTCCAGTTCTTCTTTGAGGATGCGGAGCAATGCAGCAAGATACAGATTGTCAGCATCGAACACTACTGCCGAGTCGCAGATTTTGCCGAGCGCATGGTCAAACTCTGAGATTTTCCGGTCTTGCTCTTGAATGTCGGCAATCGTCTTGCAAAAAAGTTCCTTGGAAATCATTGTTTTCCTCTCCCATACAAAAAAGAGCCCCACCAATGACTGGTGAGGCTTTGGCGTATCAGTAGCGGTAATATCTCGGCACGATTTTGCCCTTGTCGTCATCCATCATCATGGCTGCAAAGGTCTCCATCTCTGCCGGGGTGAACTCGGCGGTATAGTCGAGCGTGGTGTCGAGTTCTTTGGCGACATCCGACATTGCCTGCAGGAACGCAGCAAACGCCGGGACCTCCTTGTCGGTCAGCGTCACGCCGGTGCAGATGGACAGGTAATCCTCCCCCACATCCGCAACATCGTCCTCTTCCCGACCAAAGACGCCATGCACGGACTCGATAGCGGCAAGCATCTTATCTACCTGTGCGGCAGTGAACGGCGTATCGGGTTCGAGCGACATCTCGAAGGTGTAACAGAACCATTTATGGATATCCTTAACCGCCGATTCCGGCACATAGTCGGGGTTGTCGCAGAGTTCCTTGCCATCAAAGGACAGCATGACAACATTGCTCTCCACATCGTAGTATTCGAGGCCCTTGTACCGAACCGCCTCGCAGCCGTATTCCTGCAGCACCTCGCTCCAGAAATTGTAGCCGTAGAAGTTCTCTGTGCTGAAAAAGTGAATCATCTCATAGGACAGGAACACCTCAACATCCACATCCGTCACCAGCCGGTCAAGGATGGCGGACATTTCCGGCGTGTGCTGCCAGTCGGTATCAAGACCTTTCAGACCCACGCCGCCGGTCTTATCCTGAACAAACAATACCGTCTTGCCATCGACCTTGATGTTCAGCTTATGCATCGACAAGGATTCGATGCTGGCGGAATTGATAAATTGAAGCAGATAATGTGCGAGGCAGCTGCGGATATCATCCGCGTTGCTGTCCCCTTTGCGAATCGTGATGCGCTCAATGGCGACCAACTCAGTGCTCATGGTGTTCTCCTTTTTCTGTGGGCGGCAAGACCTATCCTGCACAGCCAATGTTATGATTTTTTTCGATTATAGGTGATATTATATTGCTTGCAAGTAACTGACAGCCAGTTTGACAAGCACATACACGCCCGCGAGGTTTTCTGCGATTTTGCATAGGTATGTCATGATGCTGAACTTCGTCAGCCCTCTCCGCTTGAGCCCGAACATTGCCACGATGGACGCAGTAAGAAGGAACGCGATGGACATCATAGCCTGAACGCCGACCAGTATAAAGACATTAAGGCTGAACTGCACCAAGTACTGTGCCTGCACATCTTCGATGCTTTGAAGGCGTAAGGCGAGCTCCTCGAAAACAAACGCAATTCCGGTACAAAGCGCAATTACGAGAAGAGTCTGATTCAACACATCGTCGATGACAGAAGACGGCTTCCCGCTCTCAAATTGCCGGATAACCAACATCGTTTTCTTCCCGAACTTGTAATCATATACAGCGTTTCCCGCAAACAGCGCAGCCGACGACAGCATCAGTCCCGCCGTACAGACATTCACTATATCCATCGCAGTCACCCGTTGTTTGTTCAGAACGAGAACTTGCACTCACGACGTTCGCGGCCGTTCCCGCCCCAGTAGTGACGCCAGCGCGGTGCTTTCCCGTCCCCCTCATTCTTGTACTTCTCTGCCACATGGTCTCCTACCGTAAAGACCTTGACATTGACCCTCTGTGCCTTGCCCTTGAACATAAACGGCTGACGGTCCTCTTTCTTGATAGGATTGAGGTGTACATCAGAGCCCTTGCTCGCGAGGTAGTAGGCGCAGAGCATCGCAAGGCGAACATACGGCGTGCCCTCGTTGTAAACGGGAGGAATCTCTTCCATCGTAGCGGGAACCGCCACATCGGTGGTAGAGCGCTGATTCGCAGCTTTCTCAATATACTGCTTTGTGCTCCGAGTTGCTTCCGTTAGCGTCTGCCCCTCCTTAATCCAGGCAGGCAGAGACAGGAACGCATAGTTCTCCTTCTCATTCGCAACGCCACCGACCAACACGATGCCGATGAAGGTATCCTTGGTCTTGGGCTCGAACTCGATATGTACGAACATACCGCAGTAATCCTTGCTGTCATACAGCGACAGATAGAAGTCCTTGAATGCGAGGCGTTCGAGAATCTCGTGATGGATGACGATGTCGTCCGTATCCATCAGCAGTTCCTGAAAATCCTTGTCGAAGTCATAGACGACCTTCTCCCGCGCCCAGTTCCCGATAGTGTAGATGGGGAAAACCTGTCCCGCCAACTCCTTATCAAGGCCCGGCTGACGCATCTTCTGCGCGACACGGACGCACTGCATCATGGCTTCTTTCGTGTACTCGTCAAGAGTCTTGCCTGCCGGGTCCTGAAAGTCGAAACCGATACGGTTCGAACGGGTAACGGCGTTTGCAACCAATGCGATTCTCAGCTGCTCGTTAGTCATAGTATTTCCTCCGTAATTTATGATATATTGATTTTTTATTTGAAAGCCGTTCGCCAGCAAAAGCTGTTGCCCACTGTCTACCCCGTGGAGGCCGCTTTGAAAAGACAGTTAGCGGATTTCTCCGCCGTTACGCCTTGATGTGCAGGCGTTCATTGATTTCTCGTTCAGTCTTACCCTTAGTGAGGAAGACAGGTTTTACCTTGAATTCCTTGTCCTTTACAATGCGCTCTAGGCATTCCCAGCTCTCACTATCCGACAACTCGAAACCATACGGGTCGATGTTCAGGAACAGCCAGATTGGTTCTGCTTGCGGTTCGCAGCACATCATCCAGACTTTCAGAATTTTCGTAATAGCGGCAATGCCCTTCTTCCAAGAAACCGCCATCACGCGGCTAACATCAAAGACCAGAAGCCGGAGTTCCTTCGCATTCTCGACATCGACCTTAACGGTATGCGCAAGGACAAAACCTTCCGGAGTGGACTTATATTGCTTAACCGCCATCGGTACTTGTCCTGGGATGAGCCTGTCGTGGTCTAAGACAAGCGCTGCATAGCTGCCGGTAACATCGAACAGGATGATTGCATCGGTACTTTTCTTCAGAATCCTAGCAAGCTGCTGCTTGCACCACGAGGCGTTGATGACCTCGCTTTTGCCTGTCACCAGTGTATACCAGGCGTTAGTTTTGATTATTGGTTGCATATTCTCCTCATGCTTTGGGGCTTATTCTTTGATTTAATCATTTATTTCCTTTCCGACATCAAAGGTCAAACCACCAAGGAGTGGAACGCTCTTCTCTCCCCTGTTCTACTTTTTGCCAAGGCGTTTCGTACTTGCCGTGAACCTGTTCGGTAAGGCGCTTGCTGCATTCATCACACAACGAACCATAGGGCATATCCCAAAAGGACGTTGTGATAAGTTGACCGCAGCAATCACATCTCTTCCCTTCTTCTACTTCCGCAACCTCTTTCATAAAGTTGACGGTCTCTGCATCACCAGTAAAAACCAGCGGTGTCAATTCTGCTTCTGTGCGAACGACACGAAGCAAAGTAAGAGGAGAAGAAAAGTCCCAAGGAATATCGGCGGAACGTAAAGCATCGTAAATGCCGTTTTCTTTTGAATTAGAAACAGAGCGAAGTCGCGAATAGACTTCATCCTCGGTCAAATCCACTTTTGCCATTTCATTCTCCTTTCAGAGAACGAAACGCTGTGCGTACTCGGTCGAAGAATCCTTTCTTGGGTGCAGGAGCCTTTTCGCGCTGGCGGTACAACCCGTTCATGGATTCATCCAGATTATTAAGCTGGTCGCTCAGCTCGCGGATGTTTTCTGGCGTAGAGAACTTCTTTACGATGTCCCTGTCGGCCTTTTCTTTGACAACGGCAACCATCTTATCCAATGTTAAATCGCAATATTCATCCGTCCAATCACCGATGAAATAAAAGCGTTCTACCACGGTTCTTGTTGCGGTATCTTGGAAAGTCCCAAAAAGAATGGGGTCTTTTTCTCTTTTGATGGCCTCGATTCTTCGCTCTTCTCGTTTTGTGTAATCCGTGAAGACTACATACATCTTATCGAAAATGCCCTTGCAGCACTCGATTTTCCGAATGATTTCTTCCGGAATCCGCCGCTGATAATTCTCCAGCTCCACAATTTTGACGACCTTGTTGTCTACCATGTGGATAAAATCGTCCACATCACTTTTGTAGACAAAGGTATCAATGCCGAGGTCAAGCAGCTTCTTTTCTCGTGTTATATTGTCGATGTGGAAAAGCAGCTTTTTCTGCGCAGCAATTTGTCCGGAACGCTGATACTCTTCGAGAAGAGCAAGGCAGTTCTCATATAGCTGAGAAAGTCCGTCAGCCGTCATTGTCCGCTTTCGGCTTTTTACCTGTTCGAAATATTCGGCAGGAGAAACGATTGTATTGTTCATGATTTTTTCTCCTCTCTGCCTTATTCGGGCAGCGTATCGCATTTGATGTATTCCTCGCAGTATTCGAGGTTGCATTCTGCATATCACCCCATAGTGTGCTTCTCCGATTTCAGTTCCGTTTTCGTTCTGAACGCTATTATCCGGGGTGCAGTCCCCCGCAACCCGCCGCATGTCATGTGGGGAGTGTCGTCTCAAAGAGCGGCAAAGCTTGCAAAATAGCCAAAAGAAAAACCGTGACCACGAACACGCAGCCACGGTATAAAAACTGCCAGCCAAAGGCGGTGACCGGCAGGTTAGGATGTACAAGCGGGCAGACATGATGGCATATGCAAAAAATCGCACTTAGAAAGGAAGGTTTTCTGTTCGGCGGGAAAGAGAAAGAGGTTCGAGAACCCGCCAGACCCATTTCCGCTTGTACAATTCTTATTCTATGCAATTCGCACAAACACGCAAGCAAAAAAAGCAAAAAGAAATCCCCTCGCACCGAATGACCGGTACAAGGGGTTCTCACTTTGATAGAAAGAAGGAAGCTGCATCTCTGCAGCGCAGCACATTCAAGTGCCGCAACCGTCATTGACGGGTCGAAGGTTTTGGTGTTTACTCCGCACCGGCTTACAAGGTCATCATCGATGACACCGTCGAGTCTATACCTCCTGCCTTTTATAATGTATTATACCACAAATCGCACTTTTTTGCAAGGTTTTTCTCAAAATCAGGCTCATTTTGTACGCGGCTACGCATCAGCAGCTACGCTTCGACCTTCCCCCGCGCCCCTGAGTTCCGGCAGCTACGCAATTTTCGGAGGAGATGCAGTTTTTGTCCGTACTTTCTGTAACTCAATTCCTAAAAGTGTCCGTATTTCCAACTTTTTGGGAATGAGATGCACCAAATCCCTCAACTCATTTGCAGTTTGCCCTTTGCCTTTCCTGTATGGAAAAAGCACCCGCAATGTGGTATAATTAAAGCAAATAAATTCGTCCAGAGCGGAGATACACACGTCAATAACCCACGACTAAAGTCGCGGGCTTGCTCCGGCAAGTCCGTGCTTTAAATGTTGCTGGAAGCAGCGACAAATTATATCACGGAAAGGAGCTAAGGGCGCATTCCTCCCACGACTAAAGTCGCGGGTTTCCTGCGCCAAACTCATGACTATCGGAGACATTCTCGTTAATACCAACCGGGCAAACCTCAATAATCTGCTACCGTTATCGGAAGTGAAAACCAAAAAGGATTTCGCCAAATTCAAGAAGAAGGGCTATACCGTTGGCATGACTGCCGGGGAATTTCAGGAGAAATACCCGCTTCTTCCCATTGAGAACATTTATGCCTCCTACAACATCCTGTCCTCGCTCTATTATTGCGAGCCTCAAAATCCTACCATCCCGATTGTTTTGAATCTTCAGATTTACGGCGACAAGCGCCTATCTGTTGCAAACGAATCGGATGAAGCATTTCAAAATCGGATTCTCTCGATAGCAAAAGCAATTTCTGAGGGGAATGTCAAGCGGATTCGGTCGTATCTCTTTTCTCTCGAAGACAGTTTCAGGGTTTCGGTGCTCTCGCAGTATATCAAGAACGCAGAGCCCTCAACGGAACTGTACGACCTCTTTATGGATTATTACAAATTGACCGATTATGGGTTCAAGAATCTAAACGAAGCCGATATACGCAAAGTCCTGTCCGGTAAATCTGAGGAGCAGAAGAAGAAAACTGCTGAAAAGCTTCGGAAGTTCCCGGATACAATTACCGTTTATCGCGGAGAGGGCAGCAAATCAACGCCGTATACGCAGTCTTTCTCGTGGACGGTCAGCTACAAAGCAGCTTGTTTCTTTGCCTGCAGGTTGCCGAGCGCTGAAGACAGCACTATCGTATCGGCAGAGGTATCGAAGGATGATATCATTGAGTTCTTCCCCGAAAGAAATGAGGCTGAAGTTGTCATTTTGCCGTCTGCCGTGAAATCTGTAAAAGTCGATACTCTGTATGGCTTAGAATCTGTCGAAGAAGAAATTCTCGAAATCATGCCCCTGTACCAAGCCGGCCGCGAAGAGATTCGGCATCTGTATGCAGTTCATGGCAAACTCGATGCAAATGAGTCCGGGCACGATGCCCTACACACGCTGCGTGTACTATTCAACGCGCTGCTTCTCGTTGAGATGGATGGCATTATGCTTTCCGAAGAAGAAACGCAGATGCTGATGGATGCTGTCATTTACCACGACATCGGCCGTACGAACGATTATGTTGACGATAGCCATGGCAAGGCATCCCGCGATATTTATGCTGCTGACCGCAAACCCGAAAATCCCGGTACTGGATTTCTCATCGAGTATCATTGCCTCGATGATGCTGTCGCTCGCAGAGATTTGGAGGCCCTTTCTCTGCCGAACATTGACCGCATCTGGCTGCTGTATACGATTCTCAAAGATGCCGATGCGCTTGACCGGGTCCGGTTCGGGCTCAGGTACCTTAATCCTAAATACCTGCGCAATGATACAGCGCATAAAATTCTGCCCGTAGCACAGCTTTGCTTAGAGCACCTAACATTTTAAGGAGTATACATGGCTATTACACCAGCCCTGAGTCGGGAGTGCCAACTGTATACCAATAACGTGCTCTCTTTAGCCACCGTTCTGAACGAATACCTCGTGGACATGCTGCCGGACAAAAAGCGAGCGAACGGTCTCTGAAAATTGCAGAAAGCTACGGCTTCGAGTTGCATGAGGATGAGACCTATGTTATGCCGTTCGTGCGCAGACAGTGGCTCAAAAAGAAAACCGAAGAATGATACCAACCAATCCGGTATTCCGACACAGCAAGAGGAGCGTCCGCCAAAGCAGACGCTCCTCTTTGTGTTTCTTGTGCTTTTTGTAAGCTTACAACTTACTTGCCGCTGCTGTTCAGGCGCGGGATGGTCTCCGTCTTCGTTTCATTGCAAACCTTGCAGGTATAGGTTTTGACGCCCTCTTTTTCAGCCGTGGGCTTAGTAGTTACGACACCGTCATCCCAAGTATGGTCTTTTTTGGGCGTGACATCGAAAGTGCTGCTCACTTCACCGCAGACGATGCAGTATATTTCGGTGCGACCCTCTTCCTTACAAGTGGGCTCGATAACACGCTTCGCGGCACGATGACCGGTGGCGTGTACAATGTTGTCCTTGTAAGAGAAGCTGTCGTCCTCATTGCACTTGTGCATCGTGTAGCCGTCCTCGGTGCAAGTCGGCTGAACAACGGTAACGGTGAAGGTGTACTTGGTGGGCAGGACCTTTTCAGTCTTGGTCGCATCGCAGTTCTTGCAATTCAGAGTCTTTTCACCGTATTCGTCATAAGTAGGCGGAGTAGTGATGACGCCTTCATCCCAGACGTGACCAGTACCGCCGTAGTCGTAGGTCATGGTATGGGAAGCATCGCGCTTACAGTGCATCAGCATGGTGCCCTTTTCGGTGCAGGTAGCCTTTTTCAGGCATTCGGTGTGCTCGGTGTCCCAATCATGGTAGCCGATAGCGGGCACAGGCTTCA
>PPYE01384616.1_pt1 | contig 78055 bp, 68 predicted proteins | sample 1559881 | NCBI WGS metagenome assembly PPYE01 (sample SAMN08240022, study PRJNA423297) | Human gut metagenome, whole genome shotgun sequencing project. | reverse complement strand
ATATGAAGCCAAACGAAAGGCTCGTTTGCAACCTGACCAATGGACAGTTCGAAAAAAGCGAGCTTCATCCTAATGCAAGTTATTTGCTATGGAGAAGCAATGAACTAGCGTTCTACGGTGAATCTTTTGAAGAAATTTGTACCATGCTTACACGAATGTATAATTGCAAATTTATATTCAAAAACGAGAAAGTAAAACAATATACTTATCACGGCATCATCAAGAATAGCAGTTTGAATAATGTATTAGAATACATCAGCCAAGCTGGCGGCATTAATTACAAAATAAAATCTGATAATACGATCGTAATATATTAGTAGTGTTTAATAAACTCTTTATGTTAACTTAAAAAGGAAAATATGGAATAGATTTTATAAACTTTTTACTTCATCAAACACAACTGCCAGCTTTCGGCAGCAAAATAAAATTCTAGTTTAAACATTCACGAGAAATTCGTCATAAGTTACTCTAATATCTTATTAGAGCAGGTCTTTGGTACGCCTTTCTCAAAATAAAAAACAATTAATCTAATATTATTAGACATGAGACAAAACAAAATGATTATGCGGTCTTTAGTACTGCTGGGTGCCCTGTTTTTCTGGGGAAACAGCTTCGCCCAAATCAGTTTATCTGTAAACAAGCAGACCATCAAGCAGATTATACCGCAAATTGAAAAAGCTAGCGGTTATAACGTATTCTACACAGACAAACTTCCCAATCTTGAAACAAAAAAGGATTTAAATGTATCAAATGCTTCACTTGAGGCCGTATTGAAAGAATTATTTAAAGGAACGAAAATCTCCTTTGAAATAAAAGCAAACAAGCAGATTTTGCTGTTCCAGCAAACCAACAAATCTGTAGGTGCTAAAAAGAAAGTAACCGGTAGAATCGTAGACGAAAATGATGAGCCGCTTATCGGAGCTTCCGTTATTATCAAAGGCTCTACACAAGGAACAATAACCAACATTGACGGTGAATATACATTGGAAGATGTGCCGGAGAAAGCTACTCTAACCGTTTCTTACGTAGGCTATATACCGGCATCTGTTGCTGTCAACGGTAAAAACGCAATCAATGTAGTGCTGCAAGAAGATTCAAAGACTTTGGAAGAAGTTGTTGTTATCGGTTATGGTACCGTAAAAAAGAAAGACTTGACCGGTGCAGTAGGTTCTGTGGGAGGTGCAGAAGTAGCCGCCCGTAAAACAACTTCCCTTTCCACCGCTTTGCAAGGAACCATCCCAGGGTTAATGGTAACCCGTAACAATAATGCGCCTGGTGCAAATGCAGACAAGATATATGTACGTGGTATCACAACCATCGGGAATTCAGATCCTCTGGTTATCGTTGATGGAGTGCCTGGTGACATCAATTCAGTAAATGCCAACGACGTTGAGAGCATTTCTGTATTGAAAGATGCTGCTTCCGCTGCTATCTATGGTTCTCGTGCCGCTGCCGGCGTTATTCTTGTCACCACCAAAAGAGCCAGTGACAAGGAACTGTCATTGACCTATAACGGTGAATTCGGTTGGGAAATACCTACCGCAGAGCCTGAGGTTGTAGGCGTGCAACGTTTTCTGGAAATGGCTAATGAATTACGATATACAGATAATCCGGACGGTGGCAAATACCAAGCCTATTCAGAAGATCAAGTTAATAACTGGGTGAAAAACAATGCAACCAATCCCAACCAGTATCCTATAACCGACTGGCAAGATCTGATTCTTGAGAAATCCGCAACCCGTCAAAGTCACAGTATCCACCTTTCAGGCGGTAGCAAGGTTGTTAAGACCAAAGCATCCTTGGCGTATGATGAAGTAGGCGGTCTGTACGGTGACCGTTATTTCCAACGCTATACATTACGTGTAAACAATGACTTCAACATTACCCAAAAGTTAAGTGCTACATTGGACTTCAATGTTAAGCGCACTAAACACCACATGCCGCAATTCACTCCATTCGGAATGATGCGCTACATGCCTGCTATTTATGCAGGAGTATGGGATGACGGCCGTATAGCTGAAGGCAAATCGGGAGCCAACCCTTATGGATTGATGAAATTGGGTGGTACAACAGAAAAATGGTACACAGCATTGGGCGGTAAAGCATCTATTGATTTCAAGCCTTTTGACGGATTTAAAATTTCAGCAATCGTTGCTCCTCGCTTTAATTACGACAAGTTCAAAACATTCAAGAAAGCAGCCAGCTATACATTGGCAGATGATCCCAATACAATAGGGGGATACTTAGACAACAGCGGACTATACAACACAACCAAACTCTCAGAAACCCGCAATGACAGCTACAATGTCACTACACAATTAATAGCAAACTATGCAAAGAAGTTTGCCGGAAAACATGACATCAACCTTATGGCAGGTTACGAAAACTATTACGAATATATTGAAGAATTAGGTGCTGACAGAGACGGCTACGTTCTCACGAACTTTCCATACCTCAATAATGGACCTAAAGATTTAATTGGCAACTCTGGAAAAGGAAAAGAGTACGCTTATCGTTCCTACTTCGGACGTGTCATGTACAGCTATGCCGACAGATATTTATTCCAGGCTAATATACGTCATGACGGCTCATCACGTTTTGCAAAGAAACACAGATGGGGTACATTCCCTTCCTTCTCTGCCGGTTGGGTACTCAGCGAAGAAAATTTCATGAAGAATCTTAATTGGGACTGGCTGTCATTCTTGAAGATTAGAGCTACATGGGGAGCATTGGGTAATGAACGTATTGGCGATTTTCCATATATGTCAACCATTGCATTTGGGAACACTATTTTCTATCAAAACAACGGTATTTATTTTGACCAAACTGCATCTCAACAGAAATATGCCATTGAAAATGTAACATGGGAGAAAACTGAATCTACAGACATTGGGTTAGACATTTCTTTCTTGAACAACCGCTTACGTGTGAACGGTGACTATTACTGGAAAAATACTAAAGACATGCTATTAGCAATGGCTATCCCTGATTTTCTAGGATTCTCTGACCCAGACGTCAATGCCGGCAAAATGTCAACCAAAGGTTATGAATTGAATGTCAGCTGGAATGACCACATCGGTGACTTCAGCTACGGAATAGCCATTAACTTCTCTGACTTCACCTCCAAAATGGGGGATTTACAAGGAACCCAATTCCTCGGTGACAAAGTTAAAATGGAAGGCAGTGAATTCAATGAGTGGTATGGCTATGTTAGCGATGGTCTTTTCCTGACAGAAGAAGACTTAAAGAATTCTCCCAAAATCAATGATAAGAACACTCAATTGGGCGATATTAAATACAAAGACATATCTGGTCCTGACGGTGTACCCGACGGAAAGATTTCTCCTGAATATGACCGAGTATTACTAGGCAGCTCATTACCCCATTTCCTATATGGTGGTAATATCAATTTGGGCTACAAAAATTTTGACCTTTCATTGGCATTCCAAGGTGTCGGAAAACAAAATGCACGCTTGGCAAGAGAAATGGTAGAACCATTCCGTAACAATTACGGAAATTTCCCCGCCATCATTGATGGAAACTATTGGAGTCCTTATAATACGGACGAACAAAACGCAGTTGCCAAATATCCTCGTCTAACCCATGTAAACAAAAGTTCCAACTATGCCATGTCAGATTATTGGCTGTTCAACGGAGGTTATTTCCGTCTCAAAAATATAACTTTAGGCTATACATTCCCTAAAGAATGGATGAACGCAATAGGTATCAAAGGTGCACGCATTTATGCCAGTGCTTCCGATCTATTCTGTTTGAGCAAATATCCGAAAGGATGGGACCCTGAAATGGGAGTAAGTGAATATCCTATCACAACATCTATATTGTTAGGCGTATCTGTTAACTTTTAAAAGAAAGAAAAAAAATGAAACATAAATTTATAATATTAGCTTTAGGACTTGGATTTTTAGCAAGTTCCTGCAATGACTTGGACTTAGTTCCATTGTCTGAGGCCTCCACTGAAAACTGGTATTCTTCAGAAGAAGAACTATTGATGGCTGCCAATGAATTCTATAAAATCGGATATTGGAATAAAATGAACCAGGGACTTCTGGAACAAGCCACCGACAACTTCACCTATAGAAATGTGAATCGTTGCAACCTCCTAGACGGTACAGTAAATGGTGATGGTGGAACAGAGAACTGGTATCCAGTAGAGCAATGGCAATCAAACTATAAATGTATAACGATGGCCAATACATTTCTTGAAAAATCTGAGCGCGCCGAAAAGGCTGGTGTCTCTGAAAAAATATTGAATCAATACAGAGGAGAAGCTTACTTTACAAGAGCTTGTAAATATGCAGTACTCGTTTCTTTCTTTGGTGATGTTGTCTGGCTAGATAAGAATATTTACATTGAAGAAGCCTTCCAAAAAGGACGTACTCCCAAAAAAGAGATTATACCTTTAATTTACCAAGACTTCGACAAAGCAATTTCTATGTTACCAGTATCTTATACCGGTAACTCGACACAACGTTTCACAAAAGGTGCTGCATTAGCCATGAAAGCACGTTTTGCCCTTTACATGGGTGATTGGGAACTTGCGGCCGAATCAGCTAAAGCGTGTATGAATTTGCAAGCTTATCAATTACATCCCGACTTCAGCGACTTATTTCTGATGAATACCAAAAATTCCATAGAAAGCATTCTTGTATTCCCACGTTCCGTGCAATACAACATTCTATACGATGCTACTGCCACAAAAAATGAGCTGCCTAGAAATGCTGGAGGATACGGTTCGTATGCACCCTCTTGGGACTTGTTGGCTTCGTTCCTCTGTACAGATGGGTTGCCCATTGACGAGTCACCTCTTTTTGATCCCCACAATCCTTTCAAGAACCGTGACCCCCGTTGTACTGCCACCATTGTAGAATTTGGAACCCGCCATTGTAGCTTTGACTTTGATCCTCATCCCGATGCATTAAAAGTAATGAACTACAAAACCGGTAAAATGGTAACCAACCAAGATACCCGTGCCAATGCGCAATACACCTCATTCAATGCATTGCTATGGAAAAAGGGTATTGACGATTCTTGGGTAGATAACAAACAAAAAGTGGAAAGTGACTATATTGAAATACGTTACGCAGAAGTATTGTTGACTTATGCAGAAGCCATGATTGAACTGAACAAGATTGACGAATCTGTATTAGAAGCCATCAATAGTGTACGTGCCAGAGCATACGGAGTGAAATCTTCTGAAACAGACAAATATCCGGCAGTAACAGCACGTGACCAAAAGTCCTTACGCCAGACAGTCAGACTGGAACGTCGCGTAGAGTTTGCTAAAGAAGGACTCCGCTACATGGACCTCATTCGTTGGAAATTGGCAACCAAAGCTCTGAACACCAAGAACTACGGCATTCTATATCCTGCTGACATATTAAGAGACAAAGTTACATCAAAAGGACTGTGGTTCTGGCCTACTACACCACAGATAGATGAAGATGGAATCGCAGACTTCTCTGCTATGGAAAAAGAAGGCTTAATCCAAGTACTTTCCCAGCGCAAATGGGACGAACGGCAGTATTTATGGCCAATCCCCACATCTGAAATCATTATTAATGAAAACATGAAACAGAATCCAGGGTATTAACGGTTAGACATTATAGGTAAAAAGATTGTGAATAAAAGGATAAACAAACTGTAATGAAAGGACTGCCCCTGCAAATTAGAAATCCAGGGCAGCCCTTTTATACCGTTTCCACAACAAAATAAAGAACCGCATATTTATGAGAAGAATTATATTGATTTTAAGTCTACTGTTCTGTAGCCAGCTTATCACAGCCTCCAATCTATTGATAGAAGCAGAAAGCTTTGACCAAAAAGGAGGATGGGTAGTAGACCAGCAATTCATGGACCTTATGGGGTCACCCTATCTAATGGCTCATGGAATGGGGGTCCCGGTTGAGGATGCTTCCACTACCATATCTTTTCCCGAGAGCGGTACATATTATGTATATGTACGTACCTATAACTGGACTTCTCCTTGGCATGATGGCAAAGGACCAGGAAACAACTGACAGATTTCCGTAAAAAGATGCTGGATATTCCAGCCGAACCGGAGCAATACTCCTATGATGTGATTGTAACTGGTGGCGGTATAGCCGGTATGTGTGCAGCCGCAACCGCTTCCAGATTGGGATGCAAAGTGGCATTAATCAACGACCGCCCAGTACTTGGCGGCAATAATAGCTCTGAAGTCAGGGTTCACTTAGGGGGCAATATCGGAGTAGGCCCCAATTCCGGACTGGGACGTATGATAAGAGAATTCGGACATTCTAAAGAAGGAAATGCCAAACCTGCCGCAAACTATGAAGATGAAAAGAAGGAGCTTTTTATCGCCAATGAAAAGAATATCACCCTTTATGCCAACTACCGTGCCATATCTGTAAAGACCGATGGCAACAGAATAGAATCTGTCATCATCAAGCATATAGAGAATGGAAAAGAAGTGGAACTGAAAGCACCATTGTTCTCCGACTGTACCGGAGACGGCACCATCGGGTATCTGGCCGGTGCAGACTACAACATGGGACGCGAATCCCGTGCCGAATACGGAGAAGAGCTGGCACCGATTCAACCGGACAAAATGACAATGGGTTCATCCGTACAATGGTACTCTGCAGACAAAGGTAAACCTACCCGTTTCCCTATTTTCTCGTACGGTCTGCAATTCAATGAAAAAAATTGCGAAAAAGTGACGATGGGTGAATGGAAATGGGAAACCGGCATGAACTTCAATCAAATCGACGACTTCGAACGTATACGTGATTATGGCTTAATGGTCATCTATTCTAATTGGAGTTTTCTGAAAAATGAATTAAAGGACAACAAGAAATATAAGAACCGCGCATTGGACTGGGTAGCCTATATTGCCGGAAAACGCGAGTCACGCCGATTGTTGGGCGATTATATTCTAAAGCAAGATGATATAGATAAAAATGTCTATCACGAAGATGCCTCCTTCGTCACAACCTGGAGCATCGACCTGCATTTCCCGGATTCGCTCAATGCATCACACTTTCCTGATGCGCCTTTCAAAGCAGCAACCAAACACATCCATATATATCCTTATGCAGTGCCCTATCGCTGCCTATATTCCAGAAATATCGAGAATCTTTTTATGGCGGGCCGCAATATCAGTGTTACCCATGTGGCACTGGGCACTGTCCGCGTAATGCGTACCACCGGAATGATGGGCGAAGTTACGAAAAGAGTGTAATTTATTGGAAATGAGCGTAGGTTAATTGCTCTTGATAGTAATAGGTTACGATTTAGTTAGTTATCTACTGCATTATCCTTCTGCGCGTTGCGTAACCTTCAAAGAACTCTTCGTATGCAAAAGTAGCTATTTAATTCGAGATTTTGATATAAACTCCCGTTTTTTATCCCCTCATTCATAAGAATTTTCCGTAAAAGCGGTATTGTCCGTCGGCACACCATTGCCCAAAACGAGTTTGGAACAAACGTGTGCCGACTACCGCATAGCTGGAGAAAAGGGCATTGCCTCACGCCTAAACGATGTTTAGACAGATGAAGCAATGCCCCTTTCTTTTGCGCCTATGCCAAGAGGTGCTTTTACGGGTTTTCAAATGATTTTTCTTTTTTCGCTGTCTCTTTTGCCGGAAGCGGAAAGTGAATGCAGAGTGTGTCAGCCTGCCCCATGAATGAAACAGGCGCCCACACACAGCCGGACAAACCGGGAAGAATGATTGTTGCCACCCGGCTGAACAAGTTCCGTCGGATCGGAAACAATCATACTTCCTTTGTTGTGGTTTGCCCTTTTCACGCTTCCGGTGATGTCTTTTTCCTTTTGGTGATTCTTTTTTTTACGGATTTTCCCCTGAAGTTTTTTTCTACACAATCTGCCTCTGTTTTCGTTTACCTCCATTTTGCGCCTTTCAGTAAGCCGCATCAGTCAGTCATTTTCGTTCTGGGCGCAAAGGTAATTCCGGGATTGGACGGGAAAGCAAGGTCAAGCCTCCTGTTTTCGGTAAAAATCTCCAGCCCTGCGGGTAGTATTTTGACCGAAAAACCTTGCATTCCCTAATCCCTACCTTTTCAAGCACCCGAAACGAAAACGACCGATGCGACAGAAAGACGCATAAAAAAAATGTCGGATAAACGAGAGGCAGATAAGATAGTTTGAAACTCAACTCCCTCAGCTCTTGAATCCGCATTAAAAACAAAAAAATCAAAAACAGCGAAGATATGACGGCAACGGCAAATTTCAGACAAATGGCGCAACACATCGGGTTGGCGATATGCGGCTTGATGATGCGCACCGCCTTCGGGGTGTTCGGCATCCTTTGGGGCATCATCAGAGAGATTGTAAACGGAGTGTTCCGAGTGGCGATAGGTGTAATCGTGGCTATCCTTTCCACCATTGCCTTCTTTGGCTTCATCCTTTGGTTATTCACCCTTTAACCCTTACCGACATGGCAAAAAGAAACAGCAAGACGGCAGCGCAGCAGTGCAGATATTACGAGGTGGACAACATCTTCGTGTATATGGTGGAAACGTACATCAACGGCAATTTTGAAACTTTCCGAAGATTGTACCACGAACTGAACAAGGACGCACGGAGGGATTTCATGGACTTCCTTCTCAGCGAGGTAGAGCCGACCTATTGGAGAGAGATACTGAAACAGATAATCTAAAAATGACAGCGATATGAAAGGAACAGACCATTTCAAGAGAACGATATATATGTACTTGGAACAGCGTGCGGAGGAAGATGCGCTATTTGCAAAGAAGTACCGCAACCCTGCCAAGAACATGGACGAGTGCGTGACCCACATTCTGAACTATGTGCAGAAAAGCGGTTGCAACGGTTTCACGGACGGAGAGATATTCGGGCAAGCCATCCACTACTATGAGGAAAACGAGATAGAGGTGGGCAAACCGATGGACTGCCAAGTGGTTGTGAACCACGTTGTGAAACTCACGGCAGAGGAAAAGGCGGAGGCACGTCAGAACGCTGTCCGCAAATACCAAGAGGAGGAACTCCGCAAGTTGCAGAACCGCCACAGACCGTCAGCGAGAAAAGAAAACCAACCCCAACCCTCATTATTTGATTTAGGCTTATGAAACCGAAGACCAAGATACAGAAAGAGGTGGCAAGACTTTCCGCCAACCTTCGCCCCATATCAGCGACACAAATAGATTGGGCATACCGCCACTGCGTTGAGCATATCGGCTACCGCACCAAGAAAGGGAACATCACCTGTTCCGACTGCGGTCACGAGTGGCACAGCGACAGCGGACTATGCGACACCCTTGAAGGCTGCACCTGCCCCAAATGCCATGCCGAACTCAAAGTGCAGGACACACGCAGACGCATCTACAAGGAAACGCAGAATTTCAGCGTGATAACCACCTGCAAAGGGTATCAGGTAATCCGCGTGGCGCAGGTCAGATGCGAGAGCAGGAAAGGCGAACCGATGCGTTTCTACTGCCACGAGGTCGTGCAGCGTTGGATTTCACCCGACGGCAAGGTTACGGACATGGCGTTGCTCCGTGGCTTCCTTTTCTGCTATTGCGATGTGTGGGCATTAGGCAGCGATATGGAGGTAAGACCGCACAACAGCCTATACGATGATGTGGTGGCAAGAAGCTGTGCATATCCAAAGATGAGGATATTGCCCCAACTCAGACGTAACGGCTTCAAGGGCGATTTCCACGGCATCTCCCCCGTGCGTCTTTTCAAAGCCTTGCTTTCAGACCCAAGAATTGAAACCCTTATGAAAGGCGGTGAGATTGAGGTCATGAAACACTTTCTTTTCAATACCCGTACTGCCGATGAATGTTGGGCATCATATCTGATTGCCAAGCGTCACAAGTATCAGATAGACAACCTCTCAATGTGGTGCGACTATCTGCGTATGCTCAAAAAACTCGGTCAAGACCTCCGTAACCCGAAGAACATCTGTCCCGAAGATTTCATGGCGGCACACGACAACGCAACCCGAAAAATTGAAGCCATACACGAGAAGGAAAGAGCCGCAGAGCAACGCCGTTGGGAGATTGAAAGGCGTGAGCGTGAGCAACAGCGACAACTCCAACGAAAGAAAGATGCGGAGGATTTCATCGCCAACAAATCCAAATTCTTCGGCTTGGTAATCACGGACGAGGAAATAATCGTCAAGGTGCTTGAAAGCATAGACGAGTATTACAACGAGGGCAAGACGCAGGGCATCTGCGTGTTTGGCAGTGGATACTACAAGAAAGCCGACACCCTCATACTATCGGCAAGGATTGGCGATGAGATTATTGAAACCGTAGAGGTGGACTTGCGAACCCTCGAAGTGGTGCAGTGCCACGGCAAGCACAACCAGGACACCGAATATCACGAGCGCATCATAGACCTTGTGAACAAGAACGCCAACCTTATCCGTGAGCGGATGAAAGCGGCATAGCATAACCCCTAAAACAACATTGATATGGAAGTAAGAATTGAAAGTATGATTTGTGTGTGGGATGATGCAATCCCCACGATGTTCCTTGAATTTGTGAACCTCCTCACTCTCACAACGAGTGAGGGGGAATTGAGAAAGAGCGTAAAGGAGTTTGCCGAGAAGCACGAACTTGACAAGTTTTTCCTTTACGGCTTCGGCTCACACCATTTCTACCTGCACCAACGCTACACAAGCAACCCCGAAATGGTGATGAAGAACAGAGTTCTGTCAGTACATTTTTAACCATCTAAAAAGCAACATTATGACAACACGAATGACCATCAACGGAGTAAGCACCTGCGCGGAAGCAGGTACGGAGAAATACGAGCGTTTCCAATCGGGTATCGGAAGACGCAGGCGGACACTTGTGCAGTACGACTACCGCCACCCCATAGACAGAGAATTGTTCTCTTGTGTCAAACCCACGTTGGACGAGTGCCGAGCCGCACGGGACAAGTGGCTGAACGCAAAGAAGGGAAAGGAGGACAGACTATGAACACGACCTATCAAACGCTGATAGTCAAGTTCAGCGAACCTATCACGGCATTGGACGGTATCTTTGACGATACCGGAGCGTGGGGAACGGACACCCTCAAGGGGTGGATAGATGATTACGAAAGCACACGTTTCACCGCCACCGACAGCCATACGGCAGTCATCACGAGCGAGTACAATATGGAATGTGTGAAAGAGTGGCTACAACGGCAGACCCCCATTTCCGAAATGCGAGAATTTTGAACGGGATGGCGGTGTCCGCACCGCCAATACTTAAAACCCTAAAAACAAAAGATATGATAGCCAAGACGATATTACAGCAGATAGGCGGAAAACGCTTCACCGCCATGACAGGTAGCCGTGATTTCATAGATATGGGCAACGGCTTACGGATGAGCCTTGCAAGGAACAAAACAAGTGCCAACCGCCTTGACATCATCTATGACGAAGGGGCAGACCTCTACAATATGCGCTTCTACCGCAGGACGTTCAGCAAAAAGACCTTTGAGTGCAAGACAAAGGACATTGCCGTACACGAGGGTATCTATTTTGATATGCTGGAGGAAATGTTCACGATGGTGACGGGACTTTACACACGCTTTTGAGTGGCGGGGCGGCGAGAGCCGCCCTACTTTCTTTCAGTGAGCATGATGGCGGACAAAGAAAGTAGCAAAGAAACCTTTGTCCAATCTGCGATAACTAAAAAATCCGCAAGTAAAACTTGCGGAGGCTATATATTGGGTCGTTATTTTTTGGTGGAGGGGAATGATAATCTCGAACCGTTGAACTACACATTTCTGCTTCGTCTCCATTTCCCCCAACGATTTGATACGTTCAATCATTTTTGTTGTTCCTTTCTGAATTTTCCTAAATACTTTCTTCATAATTTCGCTATACTTTTTATGGTTAATAACTATGTTTTGTATTGCTCTCACAACACTTACAACTTGAAGTGTTATTTGGAAACCGATAGGCAAAAATGGCTCAACGATGTCAATTAACGAGAAAATCCTACGATAATCTATCAAGTGATAGAGCAAAAGACGTGCCAAGTTAAATATGGCACGTCTTTTGCCAGTTTTGTCAGTCCTTTTATGGGATATACAACAGCGCAAACTCCGCCTTTCTCCGTTTGAGCAGCATGGCGTGGCGTTTTCCTTTGTAGTTGCAGAAGGCTATATACTCACGGTAGATGTTCCTGTCACCAGCTTCCAGCTTCTTGATTAAGGTGCTTTTGGGGATTGTTTTGCTGCCTAACAGCTTCGCCGGTCCCACATTGTAAGCTAACGTGCCAAGCAAAATCGAATCAACCCCGAATTTACGGAACATGGCGACAAATTTGCGCAGGTCTTTCCGCAAAAGTTCATCCGCATCCCGTTTTGTCATGGTTCGTGCCGAATACTTCTCGTTTGGCAAAAGTTTGTGACCCCAACCGACGTATGGGTAGTGTTTTTCTGAGTGCCAGCCTTCAAAGTAGCGGCAGCATAAAAAAGCACGTTCCATAAGCGGCAGTCGGTAGATTGCCGCCTGCCCGTCCGTTCCCTCTTGGCGGCTGATCTGCGCGGACACAGAACAGACCGTCAGAAGTGAACAGAGCATTGTCATGAATACACGCATCATTTCAACAAGGGGCTGAAGTTGCCGATGGGAACGATGGTAAGATCGTCGTCCTTTACATTCCTGTTGTTGAAGTCAAATTCCAGTTCGTAGGAGTTGCTAAAGTTATCCTCCACCACCACGATGAAATTATGCGCCTCATCACCCGCCGCCGTGTAGTACAGGCGGAATTTTTCGTTCTCCAGCAGGTAGCGGTCGTTAGGCAGGAAGGTGATGCCGTTATCCATTTTGAGCGAGCCTTCCCCCTCGAACTGGAAATAGCGGATGGTATAGAGCGTACCCGAAAAGTCGCCCTCCTTTTTCAGTTCACAGCGGATTTCCACTGTCTGCCCCTTTACTACCTTGTTCGGCACGGGCATGACCTCCACCGTGAAGGGATAGGACTGCTGGATGTCCATGTCATCGTCACATGACACGAGGGTGAATGACATGGCGGCTATCAGGCATAACGCCACTGCCTTGAATATTGATGTTCTCTTGTTTCTGTTGTTCAGTATGTTCATTGTTCTTCGATTTTTAGATGGTTGTTTTTCTGTTTTTTCGTTGTCAGTTGCAGGTACTCGTTCAAGTCCTTGCAACCGTCATAGAGGGAGGAACGGTCGGTGACACGTTCCCCGTATCGCATGGTAAGTGCGGCAAGCGTCCGCCGTCCGGCTTCGTCACGGTCGAGGAAGCAGCCGATGCGCCCGTATCCGTCCAGCAATCCCGCCGCCTTCTCCACGTTGGCGACTGAGTTCAGCACAAGACAGTCAGCGTTACCGGTTACACCAAGCGTCACGGCAGAGAGAAAGTCCATGAAGCCCTCGAACACGAGGCACTCGTCAGCCGGGATGTCATTCGCCTTTACCAGTGATACAGACTTCGGAGGTATGCAACCCTTGAAATATCGGCTTCTGACTTCATAGCCACCTGCCATGTTCGGAAAGCCAACGGCAAAATACCGTTTCCCACGCACACCGTAGTTCAAGCGGCAGCAGTGACGGGATGCGATGGCGTAAGGGATGCCCCGTTCCTCTAAATACTCCGTCAGCAGTGAGCGGAGCAGCGGAGCGACCTCCACATCCTCAAAAACGGATTCGGTCGGCTTCGAGAGATAGACGGGCTTTTCCCATCCGGCAACCGTCATATTGGCGGCTTCCGCTATGAACTTCGCTTGCTTCATGAAGTCATCGCTTTGCAGAAACTCCCCGGCAAGCGTGAAGATGTCGCCGCCCTTGCCCAAACCGAAGTCGTACCAGAGCTGTTTCGCCACGTTCACACGGAAAGAGGATGTGCGCTCGCCCCTGTACGGGGCAAGATACCACAGCTCGTTACCGCTCCTTCTGACAGGCTCATGCCCCAGCCGTGCGAGAAAATCCGCAAGCGGCATCCTTCTGACAGCATCTATTTCCGTCCTTTCCATGCCCGTGTCAGTTGATGATGAACTTGATACCGACCCCGAACTGCGTGTGGAACTTCCGTGTGTCGCCACCCCAAAGGCAACGCTCCCGCAGGTTGGCAAGCAGGGCGATACGGTCTGCCACGTAACACTCCACATCGAGCGTCAGCGCACCGCCGTAGATGAAGGCGTCCCGGTCGTGCAGCGTGGAGCCGTCATGCAGCACCTTCTTCCCCCAATTTACCGCCTCATATCCGGCGAGAGCCGAAGCCCCGGCATAGACGAAAACAATCTTTCGGGCGTCCGACAGTATCTTGAAGTAATAGCCGCCCTCCGCCGTGAACTGCGCCACGGGTATCTTGGTGTCCTTGTAGGGATTGTTCTTCAACAGGTATTCGCCACCGAACACCCACTTGTTCCCCTTCTTCGTGTAGGTGGAGAGAGCCGCCCCGAAGCTGTACCCGCCGTCCTTGCCGCCGAGATTGAAGCCGTCCGCCATGTCCGCCCTCACCTCGATGCCCTGCATCTTCGGCAGACACCGCTGGGCGTGCGCCTGCCCTGTAAAAAGGGCAAGCGACGCGATGATTATTGCGATGTACTTTCTCATGGTCAGCGTACTTGAAGTTCGTTGATGGTACCCGCGCGTACCAAATCCTCGTTCTCAATCACGAAGGACTGGTGACGGCCGCCGTTCTTCTCGTTCAATTCCACCACGAGGCACTTGTCATCGGGGATGGTGAACTTCGCCATCGTGAAGACCGTGCGCTCGCTCTTTTTGCCCGGCACGAGGGTGGCGTAGTTCTGCGCGCGGAGCGGCAGAATAATCTGCTCCTGCACGGCAGTACGCTTCGCAACCTTCTTGTCCACGATTTTCCAAGTGATGTAGTCCACATCGAAAGGCACGTTGCTCTGGTTCTTTATCTCCGTGTGGAAATAAAGCAAGCCGTTGTGCGTGTAGATGCCTTTCAACAGGTATTGGATGCCGAAACGCTTGCAGCCGATATGCTTCACCTCGCGCTTGTTCTGTTTGTGGATGGACTTCATGATAAGGCGCACCAGCATCGGGCTTTCGCTGCCCAGCTCTTTCAGATAGATTTCCTGCGCGTTGTTCGGGCGGTTCACCGTGCTGCCGTCATGGATGAAGTCGCACATCTCCACGTTGAGCAACAGCGGTTCGGCGGCGTACTTCACGTTGAAGGTGTAGAAACTGCCGTCCTCCGTGATGACGGACATATTCGTTTCGTTGGGAAAATTCCTTACGGTAGCCTTCACACGGATGATGTTCTCCGCTCCGTCGGCTTTCCCGGCAATCAGGTCGGGCGAGCCTAAATCGACATAGCGCACCTCCGCCGGAAAAATGACGTGGACGGTCTTGTCGTAGGTCACTTCCAGACCGTGCGGCGGTATCATGCGGTCGAAGGTCAGCTTGCGTGACAGCCCGTGATATAGGTCGCCGTCCGCCTCCTTCTGCGGATAGACCTCCTTCGTCAAGGTCGGTTGTTCACTTCCGTTGGTCGTTTCAACGGTTACATTCTCCTGCGCGTTGGCAGTTATGATGCCCATAGCGAGGGCAAACATGATGATTACTTTTCTCATTACTTTTGGATTTTAGTGGTAATTTTTATTGTTTTCAATATTTTTCTTGGTAAAGCATGACCCTGTACCCGGCTTTCAGATGCACCTTGACGGTTCGCATCTTTTTGGCGATGTACTGGCTCGTGCCTTGTATCAGCCCCTTGCCCAAGTCGGAGGCGAGCTGCGCCCCGGCATTGGTGGAGATGTTGATGCTGCTTCCCAGCGAGCCGCCCATGTTGGCGGCGACCTCCCGGACGGCGTTCATCTCCATCGAGTTCGGGATGAAGATGCCGGGCTGTCCGTCCGTGTCATAGACCGCAAGCTCCACGGGGATAATCGTGCCGTCGTATTCCAGCGAGGTAATCTCGATGTCGAGCCGCTCACCCTGTATCTTGCCCGTGCCGACCACCACCGCACCCCGGGGTATTGTCCTGCCTGCCACCGCCATAGGCTCCAGCAGGCGCAGCCTTACCGTCTGCCCGTCCGTCACGCTCTGCGCCCCATGCACGCACGCCGGTATGGTGTTCCTGTCCAATACCTCCGCCGTGCCGACAGCCGTGTTGAAACCCCGGTTGCGTTCCTGCGATAAGGCGGCGACAAACTCCGCGTTACTCATAGGCTGTGAGAGTGAAGAAACTACTTGATGCTCCACCTGTCTGATAGGCATTGCCTTGTTCTTCTTCCCTTTCTGCACGGTAGTTGGCTCTGCCCTCTGTTCCGCCGATGGCTGTCCTCCGTTCTGACCGCCCATGTACTTTGCCGCCAGCTCGTAGGACTTCTCCATAAGAGCCACCTGCTCGTCCATAGAGGAAGCCTTGCCCCTCTCGCTTTCCAGTTCCGACTCCAGCGATGCGATGCGCTCCAACAATTCGTCCATCTCCGCATTGTCGTTTTTCGGCTGGTCGTAGAAGTTTCCGAGCGTGGCGTTCAGGTCACGGTAGGCGGCTGCGGAGGACTGGATGGTCTGCGGCGTGGCTGGCTTTGCCCTTTCTTCCTTGCCGCCCGGATTGGCGAGGTCGAAGTCCACTCCGTTCTCCGTTCCCGCTATCTCGCGGTCGAACATGTCGCCCAGCTGCCCGATGGCACGGTTGCGGCTCTCCTGACGCTCTTCCATCTCCCCATGCTCGTAGGCTTTCAGCTTGTCGCCGATAATCTGCCGGTTCGCCTTGTCAGCGTCGGGCATCTCGGTGTTGTATCCGTCCGTTCCCGGCGGTTGCTCCTTGCCGGAGGACGGGGCGAATATCAGCCACATCGCCCCGATGAACACCAACACCATAGCGGGCAGCACGATCATCTTCTGCCGTTTCAGCCGTTGCGCCTCTGTCAGCGGTTCGCGCTCCTTTTTCGGTTTCCCCGTTTCGGGAGCAGCTTTGTTCTCTTTCGTCGGTTCATTCTTTGTCTGTTCCATATAAATAAGGTGTTAAGTGATTGCCTGTTTCCGCCGGGGTCGGCAGTTCCACCCGTCCGGCGTGTCCCGTTTCCATATGTGAGCCGTCGTTCCTGCCGATGTCATAGACGGCTCTGCCGAAGGTGTAAAGGGCAAGCACCGCGAAGGCGGCGAACATCCCCAGCACGATGCGGCGGCGTGTTTCCGGCGGCAAGCCGTCCAGATACCCTTTGAGACTTGCCGCCAAGCGTTTCCGTTTGTCGTGGAGTTTCCAATACATGCCCCACATTGATTTTCTGATACTTTTCATGTCCTGTTACCGTTTGATAGTCTGTAAATCCTTGTTCTCAATGATGGTGAAACCCTCGATGGTAAAACCGTTCGGGTTGTCATCCGACCGCGATGCGTTCAGCAGGCGGCAGGTGGTCACGAGGCTGCGCTCGGTGACGTTGCTCTGCCGGATGATTTTCTGTGTGGCGTAGGTCACGGCACGGTAGGGATAGGCGTTGAAGTCGCACACCACGCTGTCCACCTTCAGCACTTGGTTGATGTTCCCGGCGATGATGCGGTTGTAGTACCCCTTCTCCGCGAAGTCCGAATAATAGTGGTACACGCTCTTGTCCGCCAGCAGCAAGGCACGTTTCACGTTGTGTTCAATCGCGCTTTTTTCAGGTGATAGCGTGAAGAACATCTCGTGGAAACGGCGCACATGTTCCCGTGCCTCCGCCGGGCGGTTCTGCGACAAATCCTGAGACAAGGCGAGCATCAGGCTCTTGCCGTTGTCCAGCACATAGATTTTCTCCCGTTGCTTCTCTGCGAAACGGTAGGAGTTCCACACGCTCCACACCGTCACCACGGCGCACAGCGAGAGGAAGACGATACCGAACAGGCGTATCTGCCTGAACGACGATTCGATGTTTCTAAGTGATTTGAATTCCATTTATATTTTCCAATTTATGATTGCACATTGATTATTTCAGCAATTTGCCGACACGTCCGACTGCGTTTCCTGCGGCTGCACCCGCCACGCTGCCCGCCATGCTTCCGGCTCGTCCCGCCATCTGGTTCACGTTGCGACCGTAACCGCCCATGCCTCCGGCTTGGATAATCCAGCCCGCAACGGTGGGAATGGTAAAGTAGCCGATGATGCCGATGCAGAGGAATACGATATACACCCCGTCGCTCGAATCCAGCGAGAAGTTCGGGTCTGCCTGCATCCGCTCGATGTCGTTTTGCAGCATCAGAACCTGTATCTTCGCCAGTATGGTGCTGAACATGTCCGATACCGGTAGCCACAGATAGACCTGTATATAGCGGCATATCCACTGCGTGAGCGTGTTTTGGAAACCGTCCCATACCGACAGGGCGAAGGCTATCGGACCGAGAATCGCCAGCACCACGAGAAAGAAGGTGCGGACGGTGTCTATCACGAGGGCGGCGGCTTGGAACAGCAGTTCGAGTATCTCGCGGAAGAAGTCGCGGATGCTCTTCTTCATGTTGTACATTCCCCGGTCGATATACATTCCCGCCATCGTCACCATGTCGGAGGGCGACCAGCCGAGTTCCTCCAGTTGCTTGTCAAATTCCTCGTTGGACACGAGGTAGGCGGTTTCGGGGTTGCGTACCATCGCCTCGTATTCCAGTTTGTCCTTCTGCTCCCGGTATCGGTTCATGTCCAGCGTTTCCGCCTCCAGCATCTTTGCCGTGCCCTGTACGACGGGTGAGAGGATGCTGTTTATCGTGCCCAGCACCACAGTCGGGAAGAACATGATGCACAGACCGATGGCAAAAGGACGGAGCATCGGGAATACGTCTATCGGTTCAGCTCTCGCCAGCGACTGCCATACCCGGTAGGCGACGTAGAACAGCGCACCCAGCCCGGCGATGCCTTTCGCCACACCAGCCATGTCCCCACACAGCGGCATCATCTGCTCATAAAGTGAACGTAAAATCTGATGAAGGTTGTCGAACTTCATAGGCTACCAGTATCTTTCGTTCATGTTCCCGTACAGCCCCATGATGCGGTCGAGGTCGTTCTTCTTTTTCGCACGCAGGTAACTCACGGAGATGTTCTTGTTCGTGTAGTAGCTCACGAGGTTGCGGTAACGCTTCATCTTCGAGTGGCAGCGTTCCACCACGTCCATGCGCTCCTTGTCGGTCATGGAGAGCGTGGTGATGTTCACCACGTTCCTGAGTTCCGTCAACACTTCGTTGCTTTCCTCCAGCAGTTTCGTGTAGCCGAAAGCGATTGCGGAAAGCTCTTCGGGTCTGAAATTCCCGTCACGGAGCATCCGTTGGAAACTGTTCACATAGATGTCTGTGATGTCGCCCACCATCAGGATGGTCTGCTGCACCTTGCGGGCGTCCTTGACCAGATTGTTCACCGATTTGAGGGCATCGTAATACTTCTTGCCCTGCTGATAGATTTTCACCGTCTCCTGAAAGTTGCTCACCATGTTCGTGGCGGTCTTGGAGGTATGGATGATGTTTTTGGAGGCATTGATGATGCCCTGCGCTAGATTGCCCGGATCGCTTACGACCCACTGTGCGCTTGCCCTGCCCGCGAAAAGCAGGCACAGGCAGATAATCATTGTTATTCTTGTTCTCATGTTACTTTGGATTTTAGTGGTTGTTATTCTTCGGTCGGATGTCCCGGCTGCGGCTTCACCCGCACATAGTCCCCGTTTGGCGAGAAAGTCAGCACATCCGTGGCCTCGTTGTAGGACACGTCGATGCGGAAGCCGGTGTTCATGAACAGGTTGCCGTTCTCCTCCTGCAAGAGATAGGTTTCCGGCTTGAGCTTGCGGCGCAGACCGCTACGACGGAACACCGTCACTTTGTAGGCTTCGCCCTCCTTGTAGATAAGCACGTCAGGTTTTCCCTCCACGCTCTCCCAGTTCCCGCACAGCATGTCGCGGCGGTTGTCGGCCACGTCGCAGGATTGCAGCATCATGACCGCCAATCCGATAAGGCACTTGCTGACTTGCAGCATTTTCACTTTTGGTAAATTCATACGCGTTTTTCTTTTTTGGTTGATACATTCTGTTTTTTAGTTATTCCTTGTTTCTCCGCCTTTCGGCAAGCTGCCGGATGGCGGCTTCGATGTCGTCGCCCAGCTTCTCCGCCAGACGGTAAACCTCCACTTTTTCCGTTTCCTCGGTGGTGTACGCCAGATACTCTTCCGCGCTGACCTCCGTGGCATAGACCGCCGACTGCGTGCCGCCCAAGCCTATCCACACCTCCTTGTAGAGCCGTGAAGGGTTGTTCGCCATGTTGATGGAGAGTATCTGCGACTTCTCCTTTTCCGTCAGTCCGAGCAACGCCTGTATCTGGTCGAACTTGTTCATATATTTCCTTTGGTCAAGCAGGATTTTACAATCCGAGTTGTTGATAATGCTCTCTTTGACCACCGGAGAACTGATAATGTCGTCCACCTCCTGCGTCACCACGATTGCCTCGCCGTAATATTTTCTGACCGTCTTATACATATAGCGCAGATATTCAGCCATGTTCGCCGATGAGAGGGCCTTCCAAGCCTCTTCCACGATAAGCTGTTTCCGCACGCCTTTCAGCCGCCGCATCTTGTTGATGAAGGCTTCCATGATGATGATGGTCACGACGGGGAACAGTTCGCGGTTTTCTTTAATCGAATCTATCTCGAAGACGATGAACCGCTTGCCGAGCAGGTCGATGTTCTCCGTGGAGTTGAGCAGGAAATCGTAACGCCCGCCCCGGTAATACTGCCGCATGGTGGTGAGCATGTTGTCGATGTTGAAGTCGGACTTCTCCACCTTGATGTCACGCTGTGCCAGTTCCTTGCGGTAGTCGTCACGCATATACTCGTAGAAGGTGTTGAACGACGGCACGATGCTACGGTCGGATTGGATGCGCTCAATATAGGCACTCACGGCACTGCCCAGCTCGCCGCTCTCCGTCTTTGTCACCTTGTCGTCCTCCGACTTCCAGAGCGTCAGCAACAGGGTCTTGATGCTGTCCTTCTTCTCCACGTCGAAGATGTAATCGTCGGTGTAGAACGGGTTGAAGCTGATGGGCTTATCTTCCGTGTAGGTGAAATACACACCGTCCGCTCCGCCTGTCTTGCGTCGGATCATGCCGCACAAGCCCTGATAGGAGTTTCCCGTGTCCACCAATACCACATGTGCGCCTTGCTCATAATATTGGCGCACGAGGTGGTTCATGAAGAAAGACTTGCCGCTGCCCGAAGGACCCAGCACGAACTTGTTGCGGTTGGTCGTGATACCTCGCTTCATGGGCAGGTCGGAGATGTCAAGGTGCAGCGGTTTTCCCGTGAGCCTGTCCACCATCTTGATGCCGAAGGGCGAGAGCGAGCTGCGGTAGTTGGTTTCCTCTGTGAACAGGCACACCGCCTGTTCGATGAAGGTGTGGAAACTCTCTTCCGCCGGGAAGTCCGCCGCATTGCCGGGTATCGCCGCCCAGTAGAGTGTCGGGCAGTCGATGGTGTTGTGGCGCGGCACGCATTCCATGCTTGCCAACTGGCTGCCCACGTCGTTCTTGATATGCTTCAGTTCCTCCGCATCGTCGCTCCACGCCATGACGTTGAAGTGTGCCCGTACCGAGGTCAGTCCGTAGGAATGGGCTTCGTTCAGGTATTGGTCTATCCACTCGCGGTTGATGCTGTTGCTCCTTGAATAGCGAGATAGCGACTGCATGTTACGGGCGGACTTCTCGAACTTCTGCAAGGTTTCCTCACTGTTGTCTATCAGCACATACTGGTTGTAGATATGGTTGCAGGAGAGCAGAAGCCCCACCGGGGAGGCGAATGACAGTCGGCAGTCACTCCGGTCGGTGGAGAGCTTCTCGTAACGGGTGTCGGTAGCCACCTTGCCCGGCAGGTCTTCCGCGTCGGAGAGGGTGTGCAGACACAGGCGGTTGTCGCCGATGCGCATCTCCCTTGCCGAAAGCTCGATGTCCTGCAAGGTGGTGTCACCTTCCGGCATGAGCGAGAAGTAGCGTTCAATAAGTCCCGTCTTTCCCTCAGTACCCACAATCTCATCGGTGGAGAGGCGGCGCAGCCTGACAAGCCCGCTGTCGTTCATGATGCGCTCGAACTGTTCGCAGGCTTCCAAGAACTTGGTCGTGGTTTCCCTGTCCAGCTCCTTCGGGATGATATGTCCCCGGCACAGCGTGCTGAAATTGCTCTGCATCCGGTTACGCTCCTTTGTTGTCTTGGTCAGGTAGAGGTAGCAGGTGTGTTTCAGGTACGGACGCTCGTTGAAGTGACGCTCGAAAGAGCGGCTTAAAAAGCTCATGTCGTCCTTCTGAAGCTCCGGTTTGTAGCGTTCCTTGATGAACCAGTCCTGTTTGTGGACGACGGAGTAGTCCGGCAGCACCTTGATAGCCTTGCACCAGCAACTGTGTATCGCCTCGTACTCCGCACCCGTCACGGTGTAAAGTTCCGGTAGTTCCACCTCGAAAGCCACCGTGATGTCGGCGTCCTTTGAGATGATGCAGCCATGCTCCACCGCTAAAAGTGGGAACCTGTTTTCCAGTGTTGTCATTTTCGATGTATTCCTCATTGTCTTTCTTCCTTTCGTTGTCGTTTGAACAGACGGGTTATCCGCCGCCGGTTGATAAGGTATCGGGGATGGCTCCGTGCCGCTCCTAATTTCATCAGCCCGTGTTCACCGTACCGGGCGTTCAGCGCGAAGGTCTGCCATACAAGGAGGGAGGACGATGCCGCGCCGAAGCCGATACATATCCACTGGTCGATACCGACCATGTAGAGGATGACGAACAGGACGAAGAGAGCCAGCAGACCTCCGCAGAAGATGAAGAGGTACTGTGCCTTCAAGCCCTTGAACTCTACCGGACGGCCGATACCCTTGTTGATTAGGTATTCAGCCATACATTATTTATTAAAGGAAGAATGAGCGCAGGATGGTGGCGGCAACAATCAGGAAGATGCACGCGCCGAACCACGAGGCGGCTGTCTTGCTGGTGTCGGGGTCGCCCGATGAAAACTTGCCGTACACTTTTACGCCCCCGATAAGCCCGACGACTGCACCGATGGCGTATATCAGTTTAGTTCCGGGGTCGAAATAAGAACTCACCATAGAGGTGGCTTCGTTGATGCCCGCGATGCCGTTTCCCTGCGCGAAAGCGGAGGCGGTTGCGGCGATGACAAGTGCCGCGGAGAGGATTGCTTTTCTGTTTTTCAAGATGTTCTTGTTCATAAACTGTTCTTGTTTTTTGCCGTCAAAAGGGTGGATGGTCCTTTGTCGGGCGGTTGATACTTTGTTTCTTTACTTTGGTTTTAGTGGATGCCCGTTTGTTTCCACGGACGTGGGCGTGTCCGTTGCGGATGGGGATGCGCCTTGCGTTTCCTCGCCGCGTGGGTTGATGTCATTCTTTCATGTTCATTTCTTTTATTGTTGTCATACATAGTTGCGAATGTCGAACTCCTCGATGTTGTCCGGCACGACGAACTCCTTTTCAGATTTCTTCAGCCGAATCTCGATAAGCCCCTTGATGCGGATGCCTATCTCCGAAGAGCCTTCCATCATTTTCTCGTACAACTCCGTGCCCTCCATGTCGGTGAACACCTTAGCCGCCTTTTCACGTTCCGCCTGTGTCGCGTCCGGGTTTTTGGCGGTCTTGCAGGCGTCGTCAATCTCGTCAAAGCTGCTGCCCGAAGCCCGTGGCGTGTCCGAGGCGTCCTCTTCCGGTTCGTCGTCCCCGTATCCCAGTTCCTCCGGCGGTATGCTCGTGAAGGTCTCATCGAGTTTTTCCTCCGGGACTTGTGCCGGGCGGGATGCGTTTCCCGTTTTTCCGTCGTCAAAAGTAGCCTCTTCCTCCGACAGCTCAATGCCTTTTTCAATAGTGGCGGCTTCTTGCGTCGGTATGGCAGCGGTTGTCCGGGTGGATGCCATCCTGAAACGGCTCTTGCCGATGATGTCCGCCTTTTCCGCAGGGACTTCCTCGTGTGCCGCTATGCGTTTAGCCTCATTCCCGTCCAGTGACCGCCATAATCCGACAATGCCCTTGAAGAAGCGGACAATCCGCGTGTCCATGATGCGCTCGTAAAGGAGCAGGAACAGGAACCAGAGGTTGCAGCCGACCGATACCGCCAGCAGAATGTCTGTCATGCTGATTGTGTAATTCATATCCTTCCGTTTTTGGTTAGAATACTGAATTGTAATTTCGGGCATAAAGGCTCTTTATCGCATCTTCGCACTGGTTGAAGTGGTGCGTCAGCACATGGTCGATGTAAGCGGACAGCGTAAGCCGGTCATGCCCGATTACACGGGTGATACGCATGATACGCTCGTGGTACTCCGGGCGCACATACGCCATCTTCCCCTCACGTGCCTTTACTTCCGGGTCGCGGATGAACAGGCGTTCATAGTCCTTCTCACTGCATTTGCCGCTTACCGGGACAGGCGACAGTATTTCCACACTCGCCTGCACTTGGGTAAACATACCTCCGCAGTCTTGCTGTGGTCTTTTTTCATTCGGTGTCATTTCTTTTTCCATTTTCAAATCAGATCTTCACGTTGTTTCTTGTACAGTTCGTTGATTCTCTCCTTGTGCTGTTCCAGATGCTGGCGCAGCACGGTATCCACATATCCGCCTACTGAGATTTCCCCTCCGGCGATGTCGTTCACGATTCTGAGGATCTTGCCGTGGACGTCACGGCTGATATAGACACATTGGCGGGTCTTTATCTCGTTGCGGCGCAGGAATAGCTCGTTGTAGTCCTCGTCCTGCCTTTTCCGGCGTCCACTTTCCCTCTGCGCTTTTTCCCGTGTTACGGGTTGCACAGGAGATGGTTCCGGTGCGGCGGTGTCCTCTTCGGTCGGTGCAGCTGCGGGTACTTCCTGTGCGGGGCGCAGTGTCCCGTCCTGTGTGCGCCGCCCGATGGAGGCTAACAGCAGTTCCTCGTCGATGCCTTCCGTGTTCACTTTCCTGCTGCCCATGCTCACTGCGGTCTGATGATGTCGCTTATCTCTTCGGAAAACTCCCGGATGCCACTCCCTTTCAGCAGTGCCGTGTCCATCGGGAAGATGGTGGAGCGGAAAACGCTCTTGCGCTCTTCCGAAAGGTCACGGCGGAACTTCTTGCTGTCGGGCAAGCGGGTGGAAAGTACCGGAAAGCCCATTTCGGCTATCACTTCCTCGTAGATGCCGTACAAGTCGTTCCTCTCCCTGCCGTCCACCATCGTCCAGAACAGATGCAGCCCCTTTGTTTTCGCCTGTCCGGTAGTCATCAGCCTGTCGCGGAACATCGTGACGAATTTCAGGGTACTCTCCACGACAAAGCGGTCGGCACTCAGCGGAGTGAAAATGTAGTCCATCTGCGAGAGCGTCTTTATCACGCCGTTGCTTCGGAGTGTGCCGGGCATGTCGAAGAACACCACGTCGGGTTTCACGTCCTCAGTGGCAATCATCCTCTCGGCATCGTCGAGGGCGTTCACCGCATTGCTTTTGACGATGGTGTAGGCGTTCTTTTTGATCCGGCGGAAATGGTCGCAAGCGAGAGCCTTGAAGTAGGTGCTGCTGTCGATAAGCCCCATTTCGTGTTCGCGCAGCCCGTGGATGCTGTGCTGCGGGTCGTCGCAGTCCACGACGGCGACATTGTAGCCTTTCACGTTGTGCAGGTAGCTGGCGGCAAGTGCCGTGACAGTGGATTTGCCGATGCCACCTTTCTGTGTTGCGAATGCAACGAAGATTTCCTTACTCATAGTTCCATTTATTTTAATTGTTGATGATTTGTTTTTCTGTTTCCATACGGATTTGGCTGTCGCACCATCCGCTTCCGTGACTACACACGCAGGCGGGTCGTCGCGTATCCGGTTCTGTGGTGAAGCGGTGCGTCGGACAAATGGTGATTGACGACATTGCGTCATGAAGTCATTGAATCCATACGTCACCGAATTGTCGGAGAACCGGGTTTCCGACGGTTCGGGTATCCGTTTCGGCAAGTATCCGAAGAAGCGGATTTCCGGGTATTTGAATGTTCCGTTTATCATATCTTCAAATCGTTCGTTTCTTGAATCATGCTGCAAATAAACAAGTATATTTTGGAACCTGTATCACTTCTCCGGCAAGTGGCGGCACGTTGCGCCGGTTGGCAGTCATTGACCGGGTCAAGCATCTGTCCGATACCGCTTTAAGGGCGTAACTTTGCACCCGGACAGCAGGGTTCGCCGATGACGCGCGGCCCGGAGTCCTGAAAGGTATTTTCCCAATCCGTCCCCTGACGGATTTTTATGTTCACCTGAACATAGCAAGATGTCTTTTCAGCCGCTCAAAATATTTTGAGCAGCCACGAAAAGCACTTGCCCTTGCAGGGGGCGGGCTTTCCCTCCGAAGTCGGGAAGCCTTTCAGAACTGCGGTGCTGTAATCCGAAGCGGCGGCTTATGCCGTCAATCCGCTAAATCCAAAGTAATATGAAAGAGAAAAGGAAAAGCAAATCAGGGAGAAATCCCAAACTTGATCCGGCGGTGTACCGGTACACCGTCCGTTTCAACGAGGAGGAACACAACCGTTTCCTCGCCATGTTCGGAAAATCGGGTGTCTATGCACGGTCTGTTTTCCTCAAAGCGCACTTCTTCGGGCAACCGTTCAAGGTGCTGAAGGTGGACAAGACGTTGGTGGACTATTACACCAAACTGTCGGATTTTCATGCACAATTCCGTGCCGTGGGTACGAATTACAACCAAGTCGTGAAGGAACTGAGGCTGCATTTTTCAGAGAAAAAGGCGATGGCGTTGCTCTACAAATTAGAGCAACACACCGTCGAACTCGTGAAACTGAGCCGCCGGATTGTGGAACTTTCAAGGGAAATGGAGGCAAAATGGTCGCAAAAATCAGTGTAGGAAGTTCGTTGTACGGCGCGATTGCCTACAACGGGGAGAAGATTAACGAGGCGCAGGGGCGGCTTCTCACCACCAACCGCATCTACAATGACGGTTCGGGAACGGTGGACATAGGCAAGGCGATGGAGGGTTTTCTCACCTTCCTGCCACCGCAGATGAAGATCGAGAAGCCGGTGGTGCATATCTCTCTCAACCCGCACCCGGAGGATGTGCTGACCGATATTGAGTTGCAGAATATCGCCCGCGAGTATCTGGAAAAACTCGGTTTCGGAAACCAGCCTTATCTTGTATTCAAGCACGAGGACATCGACCGCCACCACCTGCACATCGTGACGGTCAACGTGGACGAGAACGGGAAAAGGCTCAACCGGGATTTTCTCTACCGCCGCAGCGACCGTATCCGCAGGGAACTGGAACAGAAGTACGGATTGCATCCGGCAGAACGTAAAAATCAGAGATTGGATAATCCGTTGCGCAAGGTGGCCGCATCGGCAGGTGATGTGAAGAAGCAGGTAGGCAACACCGTGAAGGCTCTGAATGGGCAGTACCGTTTCCAGACGATGGGCGAATACCGTGCGCTCCTTTCCTTATATAATATGACGGTGGAGGAAGCGAGGGGCAACGTGCGCGGACGGGAGTATCACGGGCTGGTCTATTCCGTCACGGACGACAAGGGTAACAAGGTGGGCAACCCGTTCAAATCCTCGCTTTTCGGGAAGTCCGCAGGCTATGAAGCCGTACAGAAGAAGTTTGTCCGTTCCAAATCGGAAATCAAGGATAGGAAACTGGCAGACATGACGAAACGCACCGTCCTTTCCGTGCTGCAAGGCACTTATGACAAGGACAAATTTGTATCCCAACTCAAAGAGAAGGGCATCGACACCGTACTGCGCTACACAGAGGAAGGGCGCATCTATGGGGCTACCTTCATCGACCACCGCACGGGATGCGTGCTGAACGGTTCGCGCATGGGTAAGGAGCTTTCGGCGAATGCCTTGCAGGAACACTTCACCCTGCCATACGCCGGACAACCGCCGATACCGCTATCCATCCCTGTGGATGCTGCGGACAAGGCACACGGGCAGACCGCCTACGACAGTGAAGATATATCGGGCGGTATGGGCTTGCTCACTCCCGAAGGTCCGGCGGTAGATGCCGAGGAAGAGGCTTTCATCCGGGCGATGAAGCGCAAAAAGAAGAAAAAACGCAAGGGCTTGGGTATGTAATCAGAGTATCAACAATTAAAAAATCAATGTATGTCACAACAAGAAGACGATTTGAGGGCATTGGCGAAAATCATGGATTTTCTGCGTGCCGTGAGTATCATTTTAGTGGTCATGAACGTGTACTGGTTCTGCTACGAAGCCATCCGGCTGTGGGGCGTGAACATCGGCGTGGTGGACAAAATCCTTCTGAACTTCGACCGCACGGCGGGGCTGTTCCATTCCATTCTCTACACGAAGCTGTTTTCCGTCCTTTTGCTTGCCTTGTCCTGTCTGGGTACGAAGGGTGTCAAGGGTGAGAAAATCACTTGGGGGAGAATCTGGACAGCATTTGCCGTCGGGTTCGTGCTGTTTTTCCTGAACTGGTGGTTGCTGCCCCTGCCGCTGCCGCTTGAAGCGGTGACGGGACTGTATGTCCTTACCATTGGAACGGGCTATGTCTGCCTGTTGATGGGTGGTCTGTGGATGAGCCGCCTGTTGAAACACAATTTGATGGAGGATGTTTTCAACAACGAGAACGAGAGTTTCATGCAGGAAACGAGGCTTATCGAAAGCGAGTATTCGGTCAATCTGCCGACACGTTTCTATTACAGGAAACGCTGGAACAACGGTTGGATCAATGTAGTTAATCCCTTCCGTGCGTCCATCGTGTTGGGTACGCCGGGCAGCGGCAAGTCCTATGCCGTGGTAAACAATTTTATCAAGCAACAGATTGAAAAGGGCTTTAGTCAATACATCTACGATTTCAAGTATCCCGACCTATCTACTATTGCCTACAACCATTTGCTGAACCACCCGGACGGCTACAAGGTAAAGCCGAAGTTCTATGTGATCAACTTCGACGACCCGCGACGCTCTCATCGGTGCAATCCCATTCACCCGGATTTTATGGAAGATATTACGGATGCCTATGAGAGTGCCTACACAATAATGCTCAACCTCAATAAAACGTGGGTGCAAAAGCAGGGCGACTTCTTCGTGGAGTCACCTATCATTCTGTTTGCCAGTATTATCTGGTATCTCAAAATCTATCAGAACGGGAAGTTTTGCACGTTTCCCCATGCTATCGAGTTTCTGAACCGCCGTTACGAGGATATATTTCCGATACTGACCTCTTATCCGGAGCTGGAGAACTACCTTTCGCCGTTCATGGATGCGTGGCTTGGAGGGGCTGCGGAGCAGCTCATGGGTCAGATAGCGTCGGCAAAAATCCCGCTTTCGAGGATGATTTCACCGCAGCTCTACTGGGTGATGTCAGACAGCGAGTTTACGCTGGACATCAACAATCCCGAAGAGCCGAAAATCCTCTGCGTGGGTAACAATCCCGACCGTCAGAATATCTACGGTGCGGCACTCGGTCTGTATAATTCCCGTATCGTGAAGCTCATCAACAAGAAGGGGATGCTGAAGTCATCGGTCATCATCGACGAGTTGCCCACAATATACTTCAAAGGGTTGGACAATCTTATAGCTACCGCCCGAAGCAACAAGGTTGCCGTGTGTCTGGGCTTTCAGGATTTCAGCCAGTTAGTGCGTGACTACGGGGACAAAGAGGCGAAAGTGGTGATGAACACTGTCGGCAATATTTTCTCCGGTCAGGTGGTGGGGGAAACAGCCAAGACGCTCTCCGAGCGGTTCGGTAAGGTGTTGCAGAAACGGCAGTCCATCTCCATCAACCGGCAGGATGTTTCCACCTCCATCAACACGCAGATGGACGCGCTCATTCCACCGAGTAAGATTTCCGGGCTTACGCAGGGAATGTTTGTCGGTTCTGTATCCGACAACTTCAACGAGCGTATCGAGCAGAAGATTTTTCATTGCGAGATTGTGGTGGATGCCGAAAAGGTGAAACGGGAAGAAAGTGCCTACAAGAAAATTCCCGTCATTACAAACTTCACGGACGAGGACGGCAACGACCGCATGAAGGAAACGGTGCAGGCGAACTACCGGCGCATCAAGGAAGAGGTGAAGCAGATTGTGCAGGAGGAACTGGAGCGTATCAAAAACGATCCGGTGCTGTGTAAACTGCTACCAGATAATGAGACTGTCTAACAAGTCCCCAAAATTGAAAATTATCCCTATCGAAGTTTGAAGTGACCCCCAAAAGTTGGATACAATTTTTTTGGGGGGCACTTCAGTTCTGACGGGTAAAATCGTAAAATTCGGACTTGTTAGACAAATACTTACGCGGTTTCAACCTCAGGTACTGAATCTATCGAATTGACAAATTTAACCAATTGCGGATCTGAATCTTTTTGTATGAGGTTTCGGAGACTCTTTTTCAATTCATAAGCATCATCCCCTGCTGTATTTATTAAATCCATATAAAAATCTTTGTTTTGCAGAATCAATGAACGGCATGCCCCATCGGAAATTACAGGTTTCACTATTTTATCAATAACGTCTCCAGCTTGACTTTTCAAATTACCATGCGATCTAAGCCATGTTTCGAAAAATTGAAACTTTATTGCATTGATAGTCTTTTTACCGATGCAGAAATCATTTCTTATATCGGTAACTGTCGATTTAATTTTTCGTTTATCCAATCTTTCAACTATATTCTTGAAACAATTAGGGAAAGGATTCAAACTTTGAGTTCCAGAAGCAATATCCATCAGAATCTTTTTGCCAAATTCAGTCAAGTTATCTGGCAAGGATTTGATTTTAGCCAGTAAATGTTTTATTGCGACAAACCAATAATATGATGTATGTGCTGTTCTTTGGGCGTATAATGTATCAACACTTATTTCAGACAACGCTTCGAACGCTATTTTATTGATATGATCGGTCAGGACATTGCTTATTTTAGTGGTCAAATCGTAAAAAGATGCGTCAGGAATTACATCTTTAATATTGTTCTTAGTGATATACTTATCCAAATCGGTATTCCACTCTGCTAAATGCTCGATAAATACCTCATCCGTTACACCTATTCTGTTCTTAATATCTTCAAATTGGGGCAATATGTCTGAGAGCAATAATTTATAGCCAAGTTTATGATTTACCATGTATTGTAGTGTTTCATTTAATAGCGGTATATTCCATCCCACACTATTTACTAATAAGTCTCCATGATCCACATAATAGTCCATGAGTTCTGCAACATATTTTATATCTCCACCCTCTATTAAGGAAACGGAATGACCATGTGCCAATTGCATGGCGACTAAATCGTAATATCCAGACTCTTTAATGTTTCGGCCATCAGTTTCTAATTCAGAATGCAACTGATTTATGTAGGTTGAATCTAACGTTACAGGTAAAGGTCTTTCTTCGTCAGATGCCAATAAACGATAGGTTGTAAATATAGCCCCTATATTATCTTTATTTACATTCTGTTCATCAATGCAATTCGTGATCGCTTGCAAAAGCGTTGGAAACGTATAGGTAGAATTATCTTTTAACGTTTTTACAATATCTGCATGGTCGAAATTATCGGGTAGTAAGTTTGCCAAATAATTATCGAGCGCCTCCGAATTTGTTGCTACTTGATAATATTTATATGCTTTAGTTGTCGCGTTATCCCGATAGGCAGCATCTGTTGCATTTGCAGCTTGAATATAATCGATAAATGTATTTGGCTTGACTGTTTTTGCTTCAATCAATGACGTAAAATCGCACGCCAACTTATTTTGCGCAATAAACCTGTCTATTGCATCTAACGTTTTGAAATAGTCGCCGCCATTGAAGTCATTGAACCGAACTATCTTCTTATATAATTGAGCAATCACATGGTTTTGGCTTTCCGTGTCTAAATGCAACAGCAGTTCTTGGTATTCGACAGGGAACACCTGCTTCTCTATGGATTCTTTTAATTTCAATTGTGCTATTCTTTGCCATACACGCAGAATAACATCGCTCTTTCGAGTTAATTTATGCAAACAATGTATAATCTTATCGATAAGCGCATTGTCCATACATTGTATAACTTCTTCTAATACAGTGTCAAATTGTTTATTAGTCTCTGCATATTGATTTATGTCGTGGTCTTCTTCTCCGTTGATGCAGCCTTCAATATATTTTTTCAATGGAATTTGTCGAGCATCTTCAACATCGACACCATATACCAAAGCTGCAATTTCGCGTTGTGTTTGCAGATCATTGTTAATTATTGTTTGAATGCCATTCAGATAGTCGCCGGACAATATTTGTTCTACTGGATTTGCCAGAATATCCGTCTTCTTCAAACAGAACAATGCTATGTTTATCATCAAAATTTCGTTACACCACTCTTGTTTAAGAGCGACCATCTCATTGATATATGATATAATTTCCCTAACATTGGCATTAGGATTTACCAATCTGAATATCCGATTTATAGTTTCTTTCGCTTCATTTTCTGTTTCTCCAAATGCTTCAACAAACAGTTTGTTGAATATACTTCGATAGTCGGTAATAACAGGAGGAGCAACACGATAAACAATAGGGAAAGTTTTATTGATAAAATACTTGGTCAGTTGTTTCGTTTGTTCGTCGGTCTCATCTCCGAATGCACAAGCTAAATGTGTTTCATCGAAAGGAATAACAGCCCAAACATTTTCAAAACCGCTATCGGCGAAGAACGTATGGATAGAAGACCATAATTCTTTTACTTTTTCAGCGGGGAGACGATCCATGTTGTCAAAAACAAGGACTAATTTACGTTGTCCTTTTTCCTTGATAAAATCAGAAATGTCTTGCATCCATGTTTTGAACTCGTAAACCGTTGGTTCGTCTTCGCTCAAAGTCTCATAGCAAACGTCCTTTTCGACTTTATCTTGATAAATAGCTAACATATAACTCCATCCATATTTATGATCTTTGCTATATGCCCATTTCCAAACGCACAATGCAATAAGAACTGGCAGTGCAGCTATGATAATAGACAATAAAGAAAACCACCATGTTGTGGGTGTAGGTTTTACTGCATACGCAATAAATGTAAATATCGGAGTTAAAACTGCAACCAAAAATGCCGCAACCATACCATTACTGATAAGGGGATATTTTTCGGTTACGGTCTCCGTTTTACGGGCTAATAAATATTTCAGCTTTTCAGACCATGATACGGTTTTCGTACCTCCACCTTTGACTTTTATTGTTGCATTTCCAGATAGGATACCATCATCAATAAGTTTGCTTGTAAGCAATTCCAATATAGAGCGGCGTTGCAAGTCCTCTTGATGTCCCCATGCGTCATACTCAAAAAAGTAATAGTCGTCTGATAATTCACGTTCCAACATTTTAACCACGTTGGATTTTCCAGATCCCCAAATACCTTCGATGCCGATAATTCGAGGTAAAGTACATTCCTCATCCAATGAATCATTCTGACAAAAATGGCGAGCAATAGTTTTTGCCAACCTTTCTTGCGAACCTCCATCGAATTTGTCAATACCACACGGTTTATTTTGGATAAACCGCGGATATTGCTGTTTGGATTGTAGTTTTGTTTCCATATACGTAATTTATTGATTATACGAACTCCAAATAATTCTCCCGATTTACCACATGAAACTCGGCATAGGGATAGGCTTCTTGGAAGGCTTTCGGTGCGGCCGGCATTTTATTTCCCCACTTGAACTCCAAGGCGGTAAGACTGTCGGCACTCTCCTCAATCAGGTCGATTTCCTGTTTGTCGTAGGTGCGCCAGAAATAGAACTCCCTGTGCAGTCCCTCATTGAAGTTCGCTTTGCGCCGCTCTCCGATGATGTAGTTCTCCCACAGCGCACCGACATCCTGCCGAATGGCCAGCGGTGAGAAAGCCCCGATAATGGCATTGCGAATGCCGTTGTCGTAGAAGTACCACTTGCCAGCTTTTGTAACCTCCTTGCGTAGGTTACGCGAATAAGCCCCCAGACGATAGATAACGAAGACCTTTTCCAATAGGTCGAGGTATTTTTCAACGGTCGTCTTGCTCATGCCGAGTTGTTTACCTAACTCTTCGTAAGAAACTTCGCTGCCCAACTGAAAAGCTATCAATCGCAGTAGATCGCGCATCTTGCTCGAATTTTTTAAGCCGTCAATTGCTAAGATATCTTTAAGCAGGTATGCACCGACAATATCACGTAGGTAGTCTGTTTTACGTTCATAGTTCTCCATCATTACTACTTCGGGATAGGAACCGTAAATCAAGCGCGCTTCGAGGTTCTGGCGGGTTTCAAGTGCCGTTTCCGTCTGTGCGATTTCCCGTTGCGAGAATGGTGTAAGGAGAAATTGCGTACTGCGGCCGACCAACGGTTCACCAGTCTTATTCAGCAAATCGAATGACGAAGAACCACTTGCCAAGACACTTATTCCCGGTATTTCATCAACTATCAACTTCAGAATACTACCGATTTGTGGTATGTTCTGTGCCTCATCAATAGCCAGCAAATCAATACCATCCAATAAATGCCGATAATTGGCTATTGAGCGATTCTCCAATAGTGCTAATGTGTCGTAGTCTTCGCCGTTGAGCATCATCGTCCTACCTGAATAGTTGTCCACAATTTTACGCATCATTACCGTTTTACCAACACGGCGAGCACCAAAAATCAGTACTGCTTTATTGGGCGCGATTCGTGCTGTAATCTTCTCTTGAAGTATTCTATTTACTGTTTCCATACCTTATAAAATATAATGCAAAGATAATCATATTTTTTTAATTGGCGAATTTTACAAAAAAAACGGGCTATTAAATGGCGATTTTTACAACCACAATCTTATGGAAGTTGTTTCATTGTTTTTAGTAATGATATATGTTCATACTATGATGACTCAATAATTTACCAGACATACGTTTCTGAAATTTGTCCTTATAGGAATGAAAAACTCACATATATTGTGCTAATTAATATATAATTAAATGAAAATAAAAAGACAGGATACGAGTATTCCTGTCTTCTCATATGTAATGGATATTTTTTTATTTTCTCATCCGCTCCAACTCCTCATCACGCAACATTCTCTCGTTCAGTTTTTCCTGCATCCTGTCAATGAAATAGGTGCGGCTTTCGTTCTTCCGGCGTTTGATATCAGTGTAGAAGCGGTAGCAGTCTTTAGAATCAACCCCGAATATCTTATAGAGAAGTGGGGCGAGCTGTTTGAGCGGCATATTGCCGTTGTTGATGCAGCCCATCACGTCTATGCCGTAGATAAGTTCCACGAGGTCGATGGCATTGCCCGTCCATTGAAGAAGGCTGGCGGTGGTTTCTGTTGCGTTGTTGGCGGATATTAGTGGTGGCACTTGGGGCGTGGCAAGGAATTTCTGCATCTTTCTTACGAAAGACAGAGCCTTGCTGACGTAGGCGGCAATCTCTCTTTTTTCTTCTGACAGATTACGTACGGGATGGTGCTGCAACTCGATTTCGATGTAGGCAAGCGCGATGACGGTAAGGTTCATGTCCATGCCGCCGTTGCACAGTTCGATCACTTGGGTGGCGAAAGCCGTGTATGCCGTTTCCATATTGCAGTCGCCGGCTTCGTTTATCAGGCGGAAAAAGTCGGTTTCCGCCAGCAAGAAATAATTCATGGTTCTGTCAATTTTGAAAATTACACTTTGTTTTCTGCGTGCGCACATGAATATAATTGGCAAAAAACGCGGCAGAAAATAAAAAATCCAACACTCAATTTTACAAAGTGCTGGATTTCAGAGGTATAAAATTCAGTATTTTTTCACAAGGACAAATTATCTCCGACTTAAATTGTTTGTAATCGGAACATTTATTCTATTCCTGAAAATAGAAATGTATGCTTGCCGCACATTTTGGCTATCTTGCTTTTTTATCAAGGATATAGATAATGCGACATACACCGTTGGGATAGCTTTTCAAAGAGGAAAGCGTCCAGTGTTGCTCTGGCAGAGCCGACTTAAAAAAATGTCGTCCGCTTCCGGATATGAAAGGAACGGTGTATAGTATGATTTCATCCACAGCGTGCATCCGCAGCAGTCCGTTTATATAGTCTGCCGTGTCCGGTGTGGCTTCCGCGAGGTAACGGATGTTTGTGCAGTCTTTTCTCCATTCGTGCAGCATTGAAATGGAATAGTCCGGTGTCACACGGTAAAAGGCTTTCTTCCTGATTTCATCAAGACCGCAACGGTCAAGGCACAAATCCTGATGTGCTTTATCATATAACTCTGAAGAAAGACATCCGTCCATCGTCAGTACGGCGAGAATCTGAACTTTACCCATAATCGTTTCCTTTCGTTAGGCAAGGGTAAAAAAGTAGCGTGCAATTCACACTACCTTCAAGCGATGGCTCTGGTAAAGCCTTTACGGAGAGTACGTGAATGCACGCTATGCGTAAGCATAGCATAAGCATCACGCAATCGTCTCCGTAGTTCCAATTTACCAGATTTTCGCTTGAAACGCCTTGCGGTCTTATCCTATATGTTGGCGGCGAAAAGCTCCTGCCAATCGCCGTTTTTCTCAAATGTTATGCAAAGATAGCCAAATTCAGTGAATTACGGGCTATGATTGCTTGAATTTATATTTAAGTCCATACTCTTCAAGTTTGCTGTATAGTGTTGTCCTGCCTATGCCGAGCAGTTCTGCGGCGACACTCCGGTTGCCGTTTGCCTGTTTCAACGCACGCAATATCCGCTCCTTATCCTCCGCGTCATTGCGCAAGGCGAAGCTGACAGTAGAGGTCGGTTTCGTCACGGCAAGTTCCAGATGCTCTTTCATGACAACACCTTCCTGCGCCTGCAATACAGCACCCATAACTTTCTGCCGAAGTTCCCGCACGTTGCCCGGCCATGCGTGTGTCAGCAACGCTTTACGTGCTTCGGAACTGAACGCCTCTCCTGTATGGCACGGAGCAACATCTGTTGGGTTTCCAACGCGAGGTTTCCTACCTCGTCCAGAAACAACGTGCCGCCTTCCGCCTCATGGAAATATCCTTTCTTGGCATTGTCCGCACCTGTAAATGCACCTTTGACGTGTCCGAAGAAAGCCGACGGTGCAAGCTCTTTGGAGAGTGAACCGCAGTCCACCGCCACAAATGGCTTGCCTGCACGTTTGCTCTTGTCATGCAACAGGTGGGCAATATGCTCCTTGCCCGTGCCGTTCTCACCAAATATCATCACGCTCATATCGGTGGCGGCTACCAGCCTTATGCGGTGCATGATTTTCTGAAAGGCGGAACCTTCACGGGCGAATATAGGCATACGGCGTTGTCCTGCCTGACGTTCTTTCAGTATGGAACGGATCAGGGGGACAAGTTTATCCTCCACAAGCTGTTTGGGAATATAGTCTATCGAGCCGAGTTTCATGCTTTCCACGGCGGTATTAACTTCGGCGTAGTCGGTCATAATGATGAAGGGCTGCATCTTTCCCTCCTTTCGCATCCAGCACAAAAGGTCTATGCCACTGCCGTCAGGCAGACGCAGGTCGGCAACCACGATATCATTATCTGTTGCCTGTTGCAGATGTTTCTTCGCGGTTGAGAGGTGGTAAGCCTTCATATTGCGGTAGCCCTCCCGTGACAGCATATTGCAGACATATTCGCAATACACGATGTTGTCTTCCACCACAATTATTTTTGTCTTATTCATCTTCGTATTTTCTCCTTTCCTCTTCTGCCAACCGTATTATTTCCACTCCCTTATCCAGCACGGCAGTCACGGCATGGCTTAACGCTTCACCATCCGGGAGAGCATCGCCACGAAGCAATCCGTAAAGTACATTCAGCGGTTGGTCGGCACGGAGCACCTCCCACGAACTGCGCAGGTGGTGGATCAGGGAATCCAGCTTTTGCAGGTCTTTTTCTTTTGCTGCATCCCGTACCGCCTGCATTTCCTTTTCTGTTTCAGTTATCAACTTTTCCAGCATGACGGCTTCATTGCCATAGGACAATAAGGCGGAAAAGTCCGGTTTCCCGTCCGGTGTCGCTTTTATGGCACACCTGTCGGAAACCTCCATCAGTTCCGATATGGAGAACGGTTTGAACAGGCATCCGGCAAAGCCTTTTGCCAATAGTTCCCCTTTGTTACAACTGCCCGAAGCGGTTGCCACAACCACCGGGATTGTTGGTGAATTGCCCACGTTGGACGAACGCAACAGTTCCAGCAATTCGAAACCGTTTATATCGGGCATATTCAAGTCTGTCAGCAACAGGCTGTATTCTTTCTGGCGTATCATTTCCATCAGTGCCGCAGCATCGGTGCAAGTGTCGCAGTGTATTCCTTCTTGGGAATACATCTCTTTCAGCATCAGAAGTAATACCTCATCATTGTCAATGGCGACAACATCATGGAATTTATTGTTATGATAAACAGGTGTATTGCTTGTATATCCAAGCTGTTCTTCAGCTTCCTGCATAGAAATTTCAACTGTGAAACGACTGCCTTTCCCTTTCTTGCTGTCTAAACGGATTGTTCCGCCAAGCATCGACACAATATTACGCATTATGGCAAGCCCAAGCCCGAAACCCTCCTTTGCGGCGGCATTTGATAGACGTTCAAACGCACCGAACGCTTGTTTCTGTTCCTCTTCTGTCATGCCTGTACCTGTATCTTCAACGACCAGTGTCAGAACTCCATTATCATATTCAGTAATCAAAGAAACACCGCCTTCTTCTGTGAACTTGACATTGTCCAGGCGGAAGAAGTCAAGCAAAGTGTTAAGCATATCCCGCATACGGTCGGAGGATTGCAGTATGTTTTGGATATACTGCCCGGACTTATCCTCACACTGTTCTTTCCGTATCAGTCCGGCATAGCCTGTTATTGCTGTCAGCGGTGTGCGCAGTTCATGGGTGATAGTATGTACCGCCTTCTTCCTTGACGTTATCAGTGCCTCGTTCCGTTGTACGGATTGTTCCAGTTGCCTTATCAAATCAGTTGTCTTGTGCTTGTATTGTTTAATGCTTTTTGCATCACGATGTATGATGATGTAGGAAATTAACAACAATAGAAGAACGAATCCCATTAAACCGCCTACTTGCATAAATGACTTTTCACGCATGGCAACTATTTCGTTTTCCCGGCTTTGCAGTTCGGTTTGTACCTTTTCTTCTATTTGGCAAATCAATTCTTGCAGTTGTCTGTTAAGTTCTGCATTACGAGCTGCAAGGCTGTCGGCTTGTTCCGACAATTGGCGATCCTGCACTTTCTGTTCGCTGATTACGTTTCTATTGACCGAATGAAGGATAGTGGTTGATACTGCTGGAGTTACTTCCTTTTTTTTGCCGAATATGCCTAAGAAACCTTTTCGTTTTGGCTTTTTGGACTGTTCCTGCACACTTTTCTGTACAATAACCGGAATTTGATTGGCTATCTTCTTGTTAATAGATTGTTGTTCATCCATTAACCGGACTATCTGGAACATCTGTCGTTCCTTATCCTCTAAAAGACTGCGCACACTATCGATGCGCTCTGCTGGATAGGTGGCCTTGAAACGGCAGAGCATACTGTCCATTGCCATACGCCGTGCATGGTAATGCTCGATATCTTTATCGTTCCATTCCAGTATTGTTTCACCCAATAGAGAAAATTTTATCATTTGAATATTGATATTGTTTATTTCTTTTCGGAGCTCGTCTATTTTTTTATTGCCAAGTTCTAATGCTTCTATCTCCTGCCATTCATAGAGGCTATTATATGCCATACATCCGATAAGAATGGAGATAAGTATATATCCCAACCGTATTGCCTTATAGAAATTTCCTGACCGCTCCATTATTTTAATGACATTGATTTTTGGAACATGAATAAAAGTTTATCTTTTTCGTTCATGCGGATATTATCAGAATAACCGTCTTTTGTTATTTGATACCCACATGGCTTAACCATAAAAATGCCTAAGCCCTTAGTGTACGAACTTACTTCTGAGGCATAGTCTTTACTTGTATTTAATGGAACTTTCCCTTTAATATGACACCACTCATTATTACAACTGATGTCTTCAATCTCAGACATCAGTTTTTGCAAATCTGTAATAGCTTTGGAACTCGCTACTTGGGGTATCTGCAACTCAAAACAGAGCATCGGTTCGAGAATGTCCACACCTGACTGTTGCAAAGCCAGCCTGAAGACATAAGGGGTCAGCTGTCTGAAATCAGCAGGTGTACTTACCGGGCTATAATACTCGGCTTGAGTAAAAGTTACTTTCAGATCTGTCACTTCCCATCCATGTAAACCAGATTGGCAAGACATACGAATCCCTTCAAAAACGGCATTTTGAAAAGAATGGTTCAGATAACCATAGGAGATGTCACTTTCGATTTGCAACCCTGCCCCTAACGGTAAGGGTTCAAGAGTCAGCCCTATTGTGGCCCAGTAAGGGTTGGGTGGTACTTCGATCTGAATAATCTTATTGACCTTTTTTATAGGTCGTTCTTTGTAGATAGTCTTGATCTCATCAAAATGGACCTTTACGGAAAATCGTTCTTCCAGCAATGTCTGTATGATTTCCTTTTGGGTCAAACCATATAACGAGATTTCCAATTCATCACTATATGAGTTTATGGAAAAGGACAAAGACGGGTCTTCAATCCACAATGTATTCAGAGCGGATATCACCTTGCTTCTCTCTTCGGGCTTATTTGGCCGGACGGAGGATTTGAGAGCGGGATGCTGATGAGATAATCCTTGAATCAAACAAGGTTTAGCACCTAAATAATCTCCGATTCGAAAATCTTCTATATCTTCTACAATCGCGATATCATTGGCACCCACTTCATCAACATTTATCTCTCTGCCCTGATAAATAGTCTTTAGATTTTTAATCTTGATGAATTTTTCCGAATCGTTGATTCTTACAACGTCTCGAAGTCTCAGACTTCCGTCAATTATTTTAAGAAAACTTCTTTTATGCCCTTTGGGGTCATGCTCTATCTTATAGAGATAAGCTGAAAGTCTGTTTGAGACTGATGCCGGAGGAAGTATAAAAGAAGAAATGGCGTCCAACAACTCATTGATACCGATATTGAACATTGCTGATCCATGTAGCACCGGATAGACTTTGGCTTTTGCCACAAGAGCGATTATCGTATTCCAATAATCAGCCGGTGAAATTTCGCTATCCGCCAAATATCGTTCTAATATATCGTCGTCATGGTTGCATACAAATTCTTTGTATTCTTCCTTTATATATGTTTGGGAGCAAACCGGATAAACCGATCCATCGACAACAGTTTGCATAAACAGGACATCTTGCGACAGATTTGTTTTTATATCCATATACAAACGCTCCAAATTCACACCGGCACGGTCAATCTTATTGATAAATATAATTGTCGGGATTTGCAGCTTTTGTAAAGTACTGAACAGCAACTTTGTCTGCGCTTGTATGCCTTCCTTTGCGGATAAGATGAGGACTGCTCCATCAAGCATTTTGAATGTCCGCTCCACTTCCGCAATAAAATCCATGTGTCCCGGAGTGTCAATGATATTGCATTTCACTCCATTCCAGATAATAGATGTCGTAGAAGCCCGGACAGTAATTCCTCTACGTTTCTCTATATCCATAGAGTCCGTTATGGTGTCACCATTATCCACACGGCCGCACTTTTCCGTTGCTCCACTGGCAAACAGCAGATTCTCGGTTACGGAAGTTTTTCCTGCATCAATGTGAGCAAGAATTCCTAAATTTATAATATTCATTTGGATTAAGCAATAATATACTACAGTAGATGCATTGTCGAAACGCACCTTTTAATACCTCCTCGTAGCATATGAGAACTACAGGATTACTAACTCGTATTAATATGTATATTATTACTGCCGCATAACGATTACAAAATTACACAAAAAAATATATCTAACAAAAGTGGGAGGATTTTTTAACTTTTTACCATAGACATTTTATTAGGGAAGCGTAGGTTCAACTGGCAAGTACAAATAAGTAGAAATGTTTGAACAACACCGTTTTAGGAAGTTGAAAAATCAAGTTTCTCTCTCGGTATAGCGTTTATTTTGGCCAATATCTTCTTTAGTTTAGCATTTGTGTATTTCCCATTCGTGTTCTATTTAGCTCCTTATTATGAGTATGTAGCAAGTTACTTATCAAATTCAGCCTCTTTGAGGGTCAAATATGGTTTTGCAAATGGTGACTGACAAGACATAAACAAGGTCAGCAGGAATTTTTTACATAAATGGACATGAATGTATATAACCTAAAATAAGAATAAATTTTAATAAGGGCTGCCCAAAAAGAAAAAAATGCAGTTGCCATCCTATAGATACTTGCAGAAAGGATAAAATTTACTTTTAGACCTTTTGGGATAGCCCTTATTAATACTTCAGATAAAATTCCTTAGGTTATATTTTCAATCCTTTGGACCGGGTTTCCTCCTTGGCATACAGTCCCGGACGCCCGATTATGACATGGTTGGCAACGATACTATCCGCCGGACTGCGTATCTGCGGCGGTGCATTTTCGGGATATTGCGCCTGCCTGTTCCTCACATCTTCCGCTTCCGGCTTGAGCTGTTGCCCTTCATTCTCCTTTTCTGCGACTTCGGGCGTGGGTGGCGCAAGCTCCAGCTGAATTTTTCGGTCAAGGGCGGCAAGTTCGGACTTCAACTGCTTCAGCTCGTCCTCCTTCTTCCACACCTTACCCGCTATCTCCTGTAACTGCGGTATCTCCATCTCCAGCACCTCGTTCTTCGCCTTGTACTGGTCGATGATGGAGGGTATCCTCTCCATCGCGTTGAGGAAGTTGCGGGCGGCGGCCAACGGGTCAGCCATCGCCAGATGCCCGTTGTTGTAGGTGTACTTGTAGTTCCCCTCGACCACGAAGCGGTTGTCGGTGAACTCCAATCCCTCTTTGAGTATCCTTTCGCTCACCACCTTTATCGGAAAACCGTAAAGTTCACCGACCTGCGTGTACAACCCTCCGGTCGTGGCATTCTTGGCTATCTCCTGCAAACGCTTTCCGATGACCTTCTCATCGGCGGAATCCACTCCGTCCACCTTTATTATATTAAGGCGGTTGCCCTCCTTGTCGGTCTGCACCACCGACAGGAAGCGGTTCCAGTCCTCCGTCATGGCATCTATGAAAGCCGTGTTGTTGCGCAACTCGCCGGTCTTTGACTCCAGCTTGAACTCCGAATCACGCTTGCCCTTGTTGAACGACTTGCGTTCCCCTTCGAGCGATGCGATCCGCTTTTCCAGTTTCGCCTTGTCCAACAGGTCGGTATTGCCGGAGAGCAACGCCATGTATTCCGAGAAATTCATGCCCGATTTTTCGTCCATTGCCCCCTCGTCGATGGTACGCGCACCCATCGCACCGCTTTTGAGCTGGCTTATGAAAGTCTGCTTGCAGTGCAGGAGGTTGAACTTGTAGCTGTCCAGTGACTTCTCCACCGCGTAGATGATTACATCCACGTTGTTCCCGGCGAAATGTTTGGCAATCTCATTACCTGCCCTAACTCCGCGTCCGTCACGCTGTTGCAAGTCGGACGGTCGCCACGGCGTATCGAGATGATGGATAGCCACACACCGTTTCTGGGCGTTCACACCCGTTCCGAGCATAGAGGTAGAGCCGAACAGCACACGCACCGTCCCGGCGTTCATGGCGTCTATCACCGCCTTCCGCGCCTTGTCGGTCTTGCACTCCTGAATGAAGCGCACCTCGCTTGGCGGTATACCGTAGTCCTCCGTCAGTTTGCGCTTGATTTCCGAATAGACGTTCCACCCGTCGCCCGGCTGGTATGTCCCCAAATCAGAGAAAACGAACTGCGTGCCTTTCTGGGCGTCGTATTTTTGATAATACTCCGCGATCATCTTGGCACAGTGACTCGCTTTGTTGTCGGGATGATCTTCGTAATTCGGGTCTATCATGCGCATGTCGAGTGCCATTTTCCGGGCATAGTCCGTGGCGATGAGCATCTTCGCCTTTTCTTCCGTTTCCGAAAGCGGCAGCCTGCCCAACAAGGTGGCATCGCCCGTCTTGGCGAACTGCATCAGTTTCTGTATGAAGTCCTCCTGTTCCGGCGTGGGCGGTATATGGTGCAGTATCTCGTTCTTGGCAGGACGGTCAACGCCCACATCCTCCGCCGTGCGGTAGTCCGTGATTTCATTATAGAAGGCGGCAAGCTCCGGCACTTTGATGAAGTAGCGGAAACGCTCCTTCTGGACCACATTGTTCGTCACGTTAAATTCAAAATCCGTCGTCTTCTTGGCAAATATCGCCGCCCAAGCGTCGAAACACCTTATGTCCTGCCGTTCCAGCTCCTTCGGGCGCAGGTACTTGAACAGCAGGTACAATTCAGTCAGTGAGTTGCTGATAGTCGTGCCGGAGAGGAAGGTCGCACCCAAGTCTTTTCCTGTGCGCTCCTGTATGGTGCGTATGGCAAAGAGCATGTTAAGTGCCTTCTGGCTTCCCTCGCTGTTTCCCAATCCCGCCACACGGTCGTGGCGCGTGTTGAAAGTCAGATTCTTGAACTGGTGGCTCTCATCTATGAAGATGTGGTCGATGCCCATCTGCTTGAAATCCACCACGTCGTCCGTGCGTGACTTTATGGCGTGTTCCACCTTCTCCAGCTTCGCTTCAAGGTTGTGCTTGCGCTTCTCCAATCCTTTCAGCATCGCCCGCGACACGTTCTTTCCCTGCTGCCGTAGCACTTCGAGGTTTTCCTCCACCGTGTCAAGCTCTGCTTGCAGGATGCGCTGCTGCAATTCCGGCGACTGCGGTATCTTGCCGAACTGGTCGTGCGACATGATGACGCAATCGTAGTCGTTGTTCTTTATATTATTGAAGAAGCGCACACGGTTGGCGGTCGAAAAGTCCTTCTCCGAAGCGTACAGAATACGTGCGTTGGGATATGCCGCCTGATAGGTGGCTGCAATCTCCGCAACGTTGGCTTTCAGCCCGATAATCATCGGCTTGTGTGCCAAATTCAGACGCTTCATCTCATGCGCGGCGATGCACATTATCAGCGTCTTACCGGTTCCCACCTCGTGGTCGCAAATTCCGCCGCCGTTCTGTTTCAACATCCAGACGCAATCCATCTGTGAGGGATAGACGCTCTTGATACCCCGGCTTGCCAGCCCTTTCAGGTTGAGGTCGGGAAAGGTCTGATGGGAGCCGTCGTAGCGCGGGCGCACGAAACAGTTGAACTTGCGGTTATACATCGTCACAAGCCGCTCCTTGAACTGCGGCGACTGCTCTTCGAGCCATTCGGAGAAGCCGTTTCGTATCTCGTCAATCTTGGCGTTGGCGAGTTGTATTCCCTCGCTGTCGCGCATCTTGATGTCGTTGCCATGCTCGTCCTTGCCGATGGACTTCATCATGTCAGGGCAGGTGTTGTGCAGGGCGTGTTTTAGGAGGTGCATACCGTCATAGTTCCGGTAATACCCCTTCACCAGAAACTCGTCCGTGATTTTCATGGTGCGGTAGCCGCACACCACCGAAAACTCGTCCATGCTTGCGGAATAGGCGATTTTCACCTCCGTGTCGAACAGCCGGCTCATGTAGGCGGCATAGACACCCGTCGGAATCCAGCGTTCCCCGAAATTGAAGTCCAGATCCTCGAAGGCGATGCGCTGCGGCTCGGCATCTTTCAGAGCCTCCAACGCCTGCTTCACCTCCGGCATACGCTCATTTTCGGGATTGTCACCCATCCATGCCTCTATGCGTTCCGCTTTCTCTATGACATTTCCGGCGATGAAACGGTCTTTGATTTCGTAACCGGTCACGAGCGGATTGTAGTAGATGCGCCCTTGCAGGGCAGTGAGCAAATCCTCCGCCGTGCTGTCGGTTATCTCCCGCATATAGTCGAGATTGACCGTACCATATTTGTTGAGCGACGCAGACAGGGCTTCTTCGGGAGAGCCTACGTTGGCATGGCTCTCCACCGCGAAGGAAACAGGATGCTCGAAGATGTCCGCCTTGACGAACTTTCCGTTTTCCATCCGTTCCAGCGAAAGGATGTCGCGCCCGCCCGCATCCATCATCACTAACTTCACGTTCTGCTTGGCGTTGAGGTTGCCGTAGCGCATGACAAACTCATCGTAACAGGTATTCAGATGCTCTCGCCACGGAACATTTGCCTCGCGCCGGAGCGATTCATAACGGTACAGACGCTCGTAGGCGTCACGCAGCGACACATACAACAACGCCTTTTCCTTCTGGTATCCTTTCAGGTCGAGCGGCTGGAATGTCGCCCCGTATGGCGTGATGTCTTTCAGGTAGCCGATGTTATGACGCCCCCGGTCAGCCACCAGCGACCCTTCGCGCAGGTGCATCTCCGGCGTGCGGTGGTAGGCACGCGGAGAAAGGTCCACGACTTCCTCCTTCGGCTTTTCCGCTTCGATGTCGGGGAAAAGGAAAGTCCCCACCGCTTCCGATGGGGTATCTGTAACGGCAGGTGCGGCGACTGCCTCCGGCTGTGTTTCCTCCTGTCGTGGCTGCTCACGGGAAGTTTCCGGCACGGCTTTCACTTCCGTCTTTTCCGCCACTTGTTTCTCGTTATGCTGCCTTGCCAGTTCCCGAAGTTCTTTCCTACGCTCCGGCGTCAAACCCATCATCATTTCATAGAAACCGTTGATGGGAGGATTGGTATCCCAGTCCAGTGTGGCATAGATGTCGTCCGGGTCGGCAGGCTTGGCGGTGTTCTCCGCTTTCACCTCCTTATTCTCCATTGCGGGTTTTGCAGTTGGAGCTGTCGGTGTAACCGTGACTTTCGGTTTGGGCGGAGTGGACTTTGCCGTAACTGCCTTTTTCACCGTCTTTTTCTTTTTGGAGGTTTTCGGTTGGCTGACCTCTTCCGTCATCCCCCAGAGGTCAAGCAGGGTGAGCTGCACGCCTGCGGAATATTGCGGGCGCGGTTCTATCTCCGGCTTTTCATCTGCGGGTTGCGGCTTTTCTGTCGGAGTTTCCACCGTCTGCGCCGAGGATACTGTTTCCAATTTTATGGCAGGACGCTCTACTTTATTTTGAACGGCAACTTTTTCTTCCGTTCCTGCCTGCCGGATTGAACCCGAATACAAGCGCATGGCAAGCCTGTAATGGAAATCCTCGTCGAGCATACGGCGCAAATCCCCGGCGATGCCTGCTGCCTTGCCCTCGTGCAGATAAACCATAGCGGGCTTCCCGTAGGGGTCTGTGTCAAGTTTCGCCATCGTATGCACGATGCGTTCCGGGTGGTGGATGAAATAGGCGTTGTCGGTCAGGGCGGTTTTCGTGTCCGTCTGTATCACGGTCATCAGCCGCTCGTCCTGCGACATTTCCTTCTTGCTGAGGTTCTTTTGCAGGACAATCAGGTCACTGCCCACCTCCGTGCCCGCGTTGTCCGTGAACAGGTTGTTGGGCAGGCGTATCGCGGATACCAGATTGGCCTGACTGAACAGCTCGTTACGCACGGAGGTCTTGGTGCTATTCAATACCCCTTGCGAGGTGATGAACGCCACGATACCGCCGTCACGCACGGCATCCAGTCCTTTGAGAAAGAAATAGTTGTGGATGGTTTTCTGGGCGGAGCGTCTGCCGAAAGAGTCGCTCCGCTGAAACTCCGCGTCGAACACGGCAATGTCACCGAACGGAATGTTGGACACCGCCAAGTCGAAATAATTGTTGAACGGTCTTTCGATTTTCTCAAAACCGCAGGTGCGCATTTTCTGGTCGGGATAGAGATGCCTCAAGATTGTACCCGTGAGCAGATCCTTCTCGAAAGCCATCACATCCGCATTGGGGCTGTGCCGCAGCATGGAATCCACGAACACGCCGACACCTGCCGACGGTTCGAGCATACGGGCGGGGCGGACGCTGTAATCTGCCAGCACGTCCGCGATGGTGTCGGTTATCTCTTTGGGGGTGTAGAAAGCGGTCAGCACGGACGCTTTCAGCGAATCCACAAACCGCTTGTACTCTGTTTCGTCCTTGCTGTTCTCACGGATAAGCCTGTGCAGCTCCACCGTCGGGGCGAACAGTTCGAGGTCGGATTTCGCCCACCGGACGGCATCCGTCAGTTCCTTTGCAGGGTTGAGGATACATTTCAGACCGCCGAAACCGCAGTACCTTTGAAGTATGGCACGCTCTTCGGTTGTCGCTGTCCTATTTTCCCTGTCAAGGATGAATGCCGTCCGTATCGCCTCGATGTTGTCCCGCAGTTTCTGTTTGCGGTTAAACGCCATATTCGTCTAAGTAAAGGACGGTTGCTCCCGTCAGCTCCGTGTAGAGCAGGTCGTAATCGGAAGACAGGGCGAAATTGTCATCCGAGAGGTCATAGACGGAGAACACGTTGCCGACAAGCGGCAGCAGTTTCAGGACAAAGGCTTCACGCTTCTCTTCCGGCACTTCATCGGCAAACTCGTTTTCCACGACTTCGCGGAGGATGGCGTAACGGGAATAATGCAGCCCGCGCAGCAGCGTGTCCATCGCCAGTTCCTGCGCACCATCGGCGGGATAGCCTTCAAGCCGTGCCCTCTCATACGTTTCGGCGGCACGGTCGGCCCGTTCCCGTATGAAAGCGGTGTCGTCAGCCTGTTCAAACTTGTTCGTGCGGAGATAGTCCAGCAGGTACAGACCGTAATAGGAAAAGTCGGTCTGACCCTCGTTTTTCTTCTTGTTGTTCATTACTTTGGATTTAGCGGATTGATAATTAACGGGATAATCGGTTGGAAAAAGGAAGAAAAAGGCACTCGGTATCCCTCCGAGTGCCACCACTAAATCCAAAGTATGAGTGTAATCCGGTATCGAAGAACAATTCATTACTCTGAACAAGTGGCAAAGTTAATACTATTTCTTCCGTCCTGAAAATTTCTTGTCCTTTTTAGCCTCCGGGAACACAAAAGTCGTGTTATATTCCCCGTCAAAGGCGACAACAGCATCGAAACTCTTGCCCTGTTTGCTCTTGAACCCTTTGAGCAGCTTGGTATGCCCTTCGGTGAGCAGGTCTTTGATTTCATCGTCGGACAGGGTGCGTCCCGCTTTCAGCCGGAACACGGGCAGTCCGCACTCCGTGTTGTCGCAGCGTACCACCTTGCCGTAGAACCGCATCCTGCCCGTGCCACACTTGGGACACGCGCAGCCGGAGTCACGGCTGCCGAAGAGCTTGTCGCACGAGATCAGTTCGGAGGTTATCTCACGTGTGTACGCCTCTATCTCCTTGCGGAAGGTGTCGTCGGACAGTTCCCCGCGCTCGATACGCGCCAGCTCCTTTTCCCATTCGCCCGTCATGGCAACATCGGCGATGCGCATCGTCTTGACGACGGAATTGAGGGCAAGTCCTTTTTCGGTGGGAACAAGCGACTTCTTGCAGCGTTCCATGTAACCGCGCTTGAAAAGCGTTTCGATGATGGAGGCGCGTGTGGCGGGAGTACCGATGCCACAGTCCTTCATCGCCTGCCGCAGTGCGTCGTCCTCAATTTCCTTGCCCGCCGTTTCCATTGCCGAGAGCAGGGTGGCTTCGGTATGCAGCGGCTTGGGTTTGGTCTTTCCTTCGGTAATGGACGAGCCTTTCGGTGTCAGCGTGTCGCCTTCCTGCCAGCCGGGGATGGTAATTTCCTCTTTTTCCTCGCCATAGACGGCACGCCATCCGGTTTGCTTCACGACGCTGCCTTTTACGGTAAACTCCACTCCGGCACATTCCGCCGTGACAGTGGTCACATCCTTGACGCATTTCTCAGAGAATGCCTCGACCATGCGCCCGGCAATCATCTGATAGATGGTATTGTCCTCTTTGGAGAGGAAGAGCGGTTTCTCACCCGTGACGAGCAGGGCATGGTGGTCTGTCACCTTGCCGTCGTCCACGCTGCGGCGTGTCGGGGCGGCTTTTGCCCGCACCTTGTCTTTCCATTCGGGCTGTGTGCCGATGAAAGCGAGCAGTTTGGGAATTTCGGCAAACACGTCTTCGGGGATGTAGCGGCTTCCCGTTCTCGGATAGGTTATCAACTTCTTTTCGTAGAGTTTCTGCGCGATTTCAAGCGTCTGTTCCGCCGTGAAGCCGTGCTTGGCGTTGGCTTCTTTCTGGAGCGTGGTCAGGTCGTAGAGCAAGGGAGTTTCCTCCGTCTTCTCCTTGCGCTCGGCTTTCGTGACAGTGGCGCAACCTGCCGCCTTTACCTTATTATATAGTTCCATCGCCGGTTCTTTCTCTTTCCATTTCTCGGAGGATGAGAATTTCACGACTTCGCCGTCGCAACCGTCCGTTGCGATATGGAGCTGCCAGAATGCTTCGGACGTAAAGCGGCGGTTCTCCCAGTAGCGTTCACATACCATAGCCAACGTTGGTGTCTGCACCCGCCCCACGGAATACGTGCCGTGTCCGGCGGCGATGGATAACGCCTGTGTGCCGTTGATGCCCACGAGCCAGTCGGATTCGCTCCGCGCTTTGGCGGCGAGGTAGAGGTTGTCGTATTTGCTGCCGTCTTCGAGTTTCCGCAGTCCCTCGCGGATAGCTTTGTCGGTGAGAGAGCTGATCCACAGGCGCACGAAAGGAGTGGTGCAACCCGTATAGTGGTAGAGGTAGCGGAAGATAAGCTCTCCCTCGCGTCCGGCATCGGTCGCCACGATGATATGTTCGCTTGTGTCGAACAGTCTTTTGATGACTTTTATCTGCGACACCACGCCGCTGTCGGGCTTGTAACCTTTCTCCGTCCTGACCTGACGGGGGACGAGCGTGAATGTGTCGGGAATAATCGGGAGGTTGTCACGGACAAATCCGCGCACGCCGTAGCCGTCGGGCATGGCAAGCTGAACGAGGTGTCCGAATGCCCATGTCACGGCATAACCGCCTCCCTCGAAATATCCTTCCTCTCTCTTTGTCGCGCCCACGATGCGGGCGATTTCACGTGCCACGGAGGGCTTTTCTGCAATGATTGTCTTCATGTCTTCTTCTTTTTTGTTGATACTTTGGATTTTATTTTGGATTCAGTGGCGGACACGGGATTACATTTTCATGCCCTTGCCCGTTTTCTTCTGCGGCTTCTCCTGCTGCTGTTGCTGGCGGGCGTCCTTCGGGTTGGTCTGACCTTTCTGCAACGGCTCTCTCAGATTCTTTGTAGCCTCGTTGGTCTTGCCATCGTTGTTCACCGCCACCTGCGTGCGGCTCTCGTTGGACGGAGCAACCTGCTGTGCATTGTCAGGGTTCGTGTCGTAGCGGTACGGGCGTCCCTTCTCCGGGTTGAACTTGATATACATCGTGGCATGGAAGCCCTGCTTGTCGGTCACGTTCTCCAGCTTCACGGCTTTACCCGCCACATAGTCGGCTTTCTGCTGGTCGGTGAAGCTCACGCCGCTCCATTTGCTGATGGGGCGGATGCTGCCGTCCTCGTTCGTCCACGTGTTGCGGCGTTGCTCCTTCTTGGTCTGTGCGGCATTTTCCCCGCCCTGCGCCTGACTTTTCGATGTGTCGCCTTTGGTTTCCTGTGTCTGTGCGGTACGGGGCGACTTGCCGGTTCCCGGCACGAACTCCACGCCGCGCTGCTCCACGTTCACTTGCAGGGTGGTGACGAACTTTCTGCCGTCGTTGCGCTCGATGAGCTTGTCGCGTACGGGCAGTCCGGCGCGGAGCATGTCCCGCTCCTGCGTGGTGATTTCCGTCTTGCCGATGCGCTCCGGGATGCGCACCCTGCTTGCCGGAATGTCCGTGATTTCATTCGTCTTGCGGTCGATGCTGATGTAGGAGGGGATGATCTCGCCCGTTTCCCTGTCCACAATGTCCACGACCCTACCGAGATTGCCCGTTTCGCGGAGGTTCTTCCGGTCATTGTCGGAGAATTTGTGTTCCTTGTACTCATCCAGCTTCTGCTCCTTGCGGATGAAGTGCGGCACGAGGCTGATGTTTCCCTCACCGTCCTTCTTGAAGGAGAGGCGGGCGTCCAGCTCGAATGATTCGCCGCCGAAGGTCGGTTTGACCTTTACCAAGTCGGACTTGCCATAGTTGAGCATCTTCGTAAGGTCGCCGGACTTTTCAAGGTTGTCCCGCTTTACGCCCCATCTGTCCTCCAGCTCCTGCCAGTTGATTTTACTCTCGTCGATGGGCTGGTAGCCACGTTTGCCCTGCATCTGTTCGGATTTGTCCTGTTGCTGTTCTTTCCGTTGTTCCATGTTCTCCTGTTTTTGAGGTTCTTGTTTCTCTGTCTGTTGTGCTGCCATCTCTTCCTGCACCTTCTTCTCATAGTCGGAGGTGTCCACCTTGTGAGGGGCGAGCAGCTCCTTGTTCGCTTCGGGGTCTTTCAGCAGTTGCTTCATCACCTCTAAGAGATTTTCAGCTTGGTCTGCCGCAATGCGGTAGAAACCGAAGCGGCTGGGTTCCTTGCACTGCCGGAAGAAGTTCTTGAAGAAGTTGTCCAGCACGTCGCCATGTCGGTCGAATTGCAGGAAACTCTGCGCGTTCTCCGCTTTTGCGGGGGTGCGCTTGGGTGTGCCGTCCGCGTTCAGCCCGGCTACCACGCTGATCTCGCCTGTCTTCTCGTCACGGACTACCAGCACGTCCTTTTCGTCTTTTTTCTTTGCCATCTGAAAAATGTTTTAATGGGTTATTTATGAAAGAAATTATGGATACGAGCCTTGTAGAAGGCTATATCTTCCTTTTTGAAGTCCTTGATATGGTTGGAAAGGAATGTCAGCACGTCCTCCTCGCTGTAATAGGTCTTCTTGCCCAGCGTCTTGTAGGGCAATGCGCCTACGCTGCGGTAGCGTTGGAGGGTGCGTTTGCTTATCTGGAGCAACATGCACAAATCCTGATTGTCGAAAAGGCGGATGCTTTCCGTGATAGTGGGCTGTTTCCCCTCAGCCTTCATCGCCAGCAGCAGTTCGTCCTGACGGTCGAGCCGTTCCATCAGCTTCTGCATCCAGCCCTCGAAGTTGTTTCGTGTGAGCAGTTCCATGACCTATGTCCTCCTTCCTTTTGGTTTGCCGCCCGTGCGCAGCGTGTGGTTGTGGAACAGGGTGTCTATTGTCCCTTCCTCGTTCCTTACTGTGTTGTCCTCCAATAGCCGCAGTATCTCGGAAAGGCGGTAGCGGCAGCTTCCGCGTACCACCACATACTCGATACGGTGGTCGGTGCGCATACGCTGCATGGTGCGCTTGCTCACGTTGAGCATCTTCGCCGCCTGTGCCGTGTCAAGCAGCTTGTCTTCGGTTTCCCGCTTCCGTTTCTTCTCGTCCCTTGCCTCGCGGATGTACCCTGCGATGTTCGCAATCTGCGCCATCATCTCCTTGTAGGCGGAACTTTCCATTGTTATCACTTTCATGTTCAGTCCTTTCTTTTTGTTTCTGCGACAAAATTCGGCAATAAACAAAAGGGGCTTTAACAACTCACTACGTGACTCACGTAAGATTTTTGCGGAAGATGGCTCCGTAACCCGGTCAAACGGCGCAACAGGCAGCCTTTCAGCGGAAAACGATACGTCTTGTATGCCGTTTCGTTACCTTTGCGGCAAACTCTAAATGACATGAATATGGAAATAGTATCTATCGAGAAAAAGACTTTCGAGATGATGGTGGCGGCATTCGGCGCACTCTCGGAGAAGGTCGCCGCCCTGAGGCGCAAAAGCGACACGGGGCGCATGGAAAGATGGCTCACGGGCGAGGAGGTCTGCGGGCAGTTGAGAATAAGCCCGCGCACGTTGCAGACGCTGCGTGACAGGCGGCTTATCGGCTACTCGCAGATAAACCGCAGGTTCTATTACAAGCCAGAGGAGGTGAAGCGGCTGATACCGCTTGTCGGCACGCTCTATCCGCACGGCAGATGATTTGATTTATTCACCCACTGAATCCGAAGTTATGATGAACGAGAACAACGATGTTTTTACGATGGAAGACGAGCCGATAGCCTCTGTGGTGCAGGATATGCGCAAAGGCTCGAAATGGCTGTCCGCATTTCTGGAAAGCTACCGTCCTCCGCTGGACGGGGAACGTTACCTGACGGACGGCGAGGTGTCGGAACTGCTCCGTGTGAGCCGGCGCACCTTGCAGGAATACCGCAACAACCGCGTGTTGCCCTTCATACTTTTGGGAGGGAAGGTGCTTTACCCGGAAACGGGGCTGCGCGGGGTACTGGAAGCGAACTACCGCAAGCCGCTGGAGTGAGGCGGTTTCATGAAAAAGTAAACGGGTGACACCTTTTGTGGTGCTACCCGTTTACTTGTCTTATGGGGTATGTGCAATCAGCAATACCCGGCTTTTCCGTTCTGTATGAACATCACGTATGTCTGCCGTTTCTCTTGTGAGAGTGCCTTTCCCACCAGCCATGTGCGGAACAGGTGGGTGTTGTAGGTATTCACCCTGAAAGCGACCGGGATGATGATTTCAAGGGCGTACACGTCCGCGTGCAGCCCGTTTTCAAGCTGCATGTAGCGGCACACCTCGTAGTCGTTCAGCACGTCCGACTTGCGGACGGCTCTGATGGCGGCGTTCACTGCCGGGACGGTCGTATGGAACAATCCGGCTATTTCGGTGGCGGTCATCCGAGCATGGAGCTGACCGTTTCGATGGGAACACCGTTGGAGAGGAATATCGTCGTGGCTGCCGTGTGGCGGCTCTGATGGAATATACAAGGCAAGGCAAGCGAAAGCGGACAGGTGAAGATAAAACGTAACCCGTTTGAAATGAGCATAGTTTCAGTATTTCGCCAAATGGAGAAAAAGCAAATAGCAACGGAATATTGAGGTTGTTCAGTTACCAAACCGTTAGCCGGGTAGTTACCAAAACAGAAATAGGTAACGGCAAGCAATGAAAAGAAATCATCACCGTTCTGTTTGCGCTCATTCACAGTGTTTTGCATATCAAGGAACGCTTATATGGCAAGTAACTTTGCACAAAAAATATAAGCGTATGAAAGTAGAAAAATTCAAGGTGTTGCTCTACCTCAAAAAGAGTGGACTGGACAAGTCGGGAAAGGCTCCCATCATGGGACGCATCACTGTAAACAGGACAATGGCACAATTCGGTTGCAAACTATCCTGCACTCCCGAACTATGGAATCCCCGTGAAAGCCGCCTGAACGGTAAAAGCAAGGAGACGGTTGAGACCAATGCCAAAATTGAAAAATTGTTGCTTGCCGTTAACTCCGCATTTGATTCCCTGTTGGAGCGCAAGCAGGAGTTTGATGCTACAGCGGTCAAGGATATGTTTCAGGGGAGCATGGACAAACAAATGACCCTGTTGAAACAGTTTGACCGTATCAATGAGGATTTGAAATCACGTGTAGGCATTGACCGTGCCGAGGGAACATACTACAAGTATTACTATACACGGCAGATTCTTGCAGAGTTCATCCGTGAGAGGTTCAAGACGGAGGATGTCGCCTTCGGACAACTTTACGAGCGGTTCATCTGGGATTTTCAGGATTATGTGCTTGATGAGAAGAAACAATCCCTGCAATCCGTGCGCCATTACCTTGCCCTTTTGAAGAAGGTGTGCCGTATAGCTTATAAGGAAGGACATTCGGAACGTTACTTTTTCTGTAACTTCAAGCTGCCGAAACAGGAAACCAGCGCACCGAAGGCACTCACGCGGGAAGAGTTCGTGAAAGTGCGTGACGTGGAAATCTCAGTGCGCCGCAGACCCTCGCTTGCCCTCACCCGTGACCTGTTCCTGTTTGCCTGTTATACCGGAACAGCGTATGCCGATACCGTGTCCGTCACACGGGACAATCTTTTCGCCGATGATGACGGCAACCTGTGGTTGAAATACCACCGTAAGAAAAACGAGTACCTCGCACGGGTGAAACTTCTTCCTGAAGCGATTGCCCTGTTGGAAAAATACAAGGACGAATCAAGGGAAACACTCCTGCCAGTTCAAGATTACCGCGTATTGAGAGCCAATATGAAGAGCCTCCGTGTATTGGCTGGAATCAAGACCGACATCGTCTATCATGTCGGACGCCATAGTTTCGCAAGCCTGATAACGCTTGAAGAGGGTGTGCCTATCGAAACCATCAGCCGGATGTTGGGGCACACCAATCTTCAGACGACGCAAATTTACGCCCGTGTGACCCCGAAGAAACTCTTTGAGGACATGGACACATTTGTAGAAGCAACCAAAGATTTGGAACTTGTTCTCTAATGAAATCATTTAATCACGTTCAATAAGATAATCTGTTATGCGCAGTACATTCAAACAACTTTATTACATCAACCGCAGTAAGGTAAAAGCTGACGGCACGACCGCCATTTGGTGCAGAATCTCCATAGACGGCAAACAAGTGGTGCTTTCCACAGGAATCTATTGCAGTCCTGATGATTGGAACACTAAGAAAGGCGAAGTAAAGGACATTCGCACAAATGGACGGTTAAGCCAATATCGCCAACACATAGAAGATACATACAACACCATACTGAAGGAACAAGGTGTAGTCAGTGCGGAACTGTTGAAAAATACCATAGTGGCGGAAAGTTCCTTGCCCACAACTTTGTTGCAAACAGGCAGACAAGAGCTGGAGAGGTTAAAGAAACGCTCTGTCGTGATACAATCACGCTCCACCTACCGGCAATCCGTTATCTTTCAAGACTGTATCAGACAATACATAGAATCAGTGTATAATATGCAGGATATGCCGTTGGAGGAAATAACGGAACAGTTCGGCAGGGATTACAAAACATTCTTGCTAAAGGACTTGGGATGCAGCACGGACAAGATGAACAAGTGCCTGTGCTGGCTCAACAGGTTGTTGTATCTTGCCGTGGACAGGGAGATTATACGTGCCAACCCTATCGAGGAGGTGGAATATGAAAAGAAGAGTCCACCGAAACTGAAACATATCAGTCGCAATGAATTGAAACGCCTGATGGCGACCCCGTTTGAGGACAGCAACATGGAATTGGCACGGCGTATGTTTATCTTTTCGAGTTTCTGCGGTCTGGCGTATGTAGATATACACAGACTCTATCCGCACCATATCGGAGAGGCAGCGGACGGCAGAAAGTATATCCGCCAAAAGAGAGGCAAGACTAACGTGGAAGCATTTGTTCCCCTGCATCCTGTGGCAGAGCGTATATTGTCACTTTACAACACAACCGATGATACCAAGCCCGTTTTCCCGTTGCCAATCCGTGATATACTTTGGCATGAGGTACATTCCATCGGTAACGCACTGGAGTTTGAGGAAAATCTCTCCCATCACCAAGCCCGGCACACTTTCGGAACTCTGTTGATTTCCGCAGGCATTTCGATAGAGAGCATCGCCAAGATGATGGGGCATACAAATATCGTCAGTTCCCAAATCTATGCCAAAATCACGGATGACAAGATTTCCAATGATATGGATAAGCTGATGGAGCGCAGGAAAAAGCAATCGGCTGACGAAAAAAGAACAGACAACTAAAAAACAAAACATTATGGATAGAGGAATAATAACAATCAGTAAAACGGGTGCAGTCACTATGCCGACCGCACCCGTGTGGATGACCCTATTTGAGATAGCCGACCTGTTCGGAGTATTCTCTTGTAGTGTTCGCAAGGCGATTCATTCCATTTACAAGAACAAGGAACTGAACGAGGCAGACACTATGAAATATGTAAAGCAATCCGATGGAATAAGTTATGACACTTATAACATTGAAATGATTATAGCCATTGCATTCAGAATATGCCGTAAAGAGAGTATCTTGTTCAGACGGTTTATAATCAGTAAAGTGTGTGTCACGCCTAAAGATATGCCGATTACTTTGTTGGCCTTCTGTGGCAGAGGAAGCAACCGATGGTATAGTTGAAGTCTATCCCGTCAGCCACCTGTTCCCGATGCTCGGATGCAAAGGTAGCGTATGGTTCTGATGGCAGCGGAAAGGTCAGGCGGCAAAGCCGTTTCGGGCAGAATCTTCCTCCTGCGGAGCGTATTCAGCCCGAAAACCTTGCCTCTGCCAACCATACGCTGAGAAGGCATCCGGCAACAGAAACAAGCGACTGACGGGAAATCAGATGAAAAATCAGGGACGGTTTACAAGTAAAGCGGAATTTGAATGCTTCACCCGTAAACCGTCCCTTTTTCTTTTTGCCGCAAGTCCATTGCTGCCGCAATTTATATGGCAGACGGCAAACTGCGCTCCTTCAAGAAAATCAGATAGCCCTCTGTCGGTAGGCGGAGCGGTAGCCGTCGTTCAGCATCCTTTCAATGTCGGATTCACGGTAGAGGATTTTGCCGCCCAACTGAATATAGGCTATACGCCCTTCGTTGCGGTAGTCTTGAAGCGTTCTTCGACTTACCTTCAGCCGTGCTGAAACTTCCTTGTCTGTAAAGAAACGCTCTCCACCCAATGTCGGGCGGTAGTTGGCGGTCAGACGCTCGTAGCTGTCCAACAGACGGTCAAGGCTACCCATGAAGTGGATTATCCACTCGTTGTCTTTGTTGATCAATTCGTTCATGTTACTTTGGATTTAGTGGGTATTATTATTATACTTCGTTTATTGCACTGAGATTATATCGTCCGTCCTTTGAATCTCGCCTCCTTTCGTCTGTCCTCTACAATTGAAACGATACTCTGCACATCTTCGGGACGGTAATACGTCTTGTGGTTTATCTGCGAGTAGGCAAGCGTGCCGTTATCCCGCAGGGTCTGCAACGTGCGGGGACTGATGTTGAGCATCCTGCACACGTCCTGATTGTCCATCCACTCACTCATTGTCTTTTCGCCGTGCCGTTGGCAGATGGATTCCATACGGTGGACGAAACGGTCGAACTCGGCGACCATCGCCTCGAAGGTCTTTCTTTCGATTGATACGATTTCCATATACATTATTTTTTGCTGTTATTGTTTCTTTTGCCGCAAAGGAATATATAATCCGTTATCCGACAATGGCTTTTTCAAAAGTGGCAGCATGTGGCACCGATATGGTAGAGGTTGTCCGGGGTACTATTTTTCGTTAGCACCTTAATTGGGGAGTTTAGCAAGAATACCAAGAATAAAATAAGGGCTTAATTCAAAATTGCCCTTAAAATCATCTTTGCCCTCTTAGTGATTCATATCCGGCAAATCGGAGAAGTCTGCACCGTTGTTTATATCGCCATAAAGCAAAACCATACAAAATTGCCTAACAGAATCCAAGTCCTTGACTGACTGCAATAAAGCCCCTTACTTTGCTCCCGACAAACGGTCAACTATGCGCATACAGACCAACAAGTATTCACTTAAAACAAGAAACGAGAATGAGTAAGAAATTCAAAAACATCGAGAACGATGAAGCGTTCAAGAACTTCAAGTTGGAAGACTATATGCCTTCCATGCCCGAACACAAATCGGAAGAGGTTTCTTCCGCAGTAGAACAAGAACCTGTTGAGGAAGCGGGCAGTCTCTTTCCAGTGTTGGATGAGTCGGACACATCCGCAGTACAAGCGGCTATGCCGGATACTCGTATACACGAGCAGGTAACGGGGGCGGAATCAGATGACGAGGCACAGGAAACCGCCACAGATACGGGCAACATTCCCGTAGGACGGACAATCGTCAGACGTATCAGCAGCAAACAGCGCAGGCTGTCATTGGACGAATACCGCGCCACCTATTTGCGAGTGCCCAAGATAGCCGACCGCAAGCCCGTGTTCGTCAGTGGGGAGGTACGTGACAGGCTGGACGAGATTGTACGCCGCCTCGGAGGACGTGGCATGAGTGTATCTGGGCTTATAGAGAACCTCGCCCGTCAGCATCTCTCTACTTACGGAAACGATATTGGCCAATGGCGTAAATTGTAGGAATTAAGACAAGACCAACCGGGTGTCTTTAGGGTATCTTTCAGAGATGCTCTAAATCACTTGTAACTAAGTTTGGAGGGGCAAGTTTATGTTTCGGGCAGACCGAAACCACTTGCCCCGCTCCAAACCTCGCAGGGAAGGCACATCCCGTTGGTCTATCTTATGTACAATTATTACAATCAGTGATTAAACTAAAGAATAGATAAATATGGACAGTAAAAAAAGAAAAAACAATGGAATGAACAACGGACGGGAACGAGCCAACAAAGGCGGTCGCCCCGTCAAGGGAACCACCGAGAAACTGAAATACCGTATCACGGTGAAGATGGCAACAGAAGACTACTACCTGTTGAAATCCAAAGCGAAGTCGGCTGGCGTTTCTGCCAGCGAGTTCATTCGTGGTTGTGTCACAGAGGGCGGCGTAAAGGAACGGCTCTCGAAAGAGCATGGCGACCTTATCCGCAAACTCTGCGGCATGGCGAACAACTTAAACCAACTGGCACGGAAGGCAAATGCGGAGGGATACACTTCCGTGTTCTTACCCTGCCGCACACTGATGATAGAGATTGACAACCTTATAAACCGGATACGCCTATGATAGCAAAAATCATGAAAGGCTCAGACTTTAAGGCTGTGGTTTATTACATCCTGAACGATGAAAAAGGTACTCAAATCATAGATTCAGACGGCTTATTTTTGGAAAATAACGACACGATAGTGCAAGGATTTATTGGGCAAGCACAGATGAATCCGAGAGTGGCAAAGGCTGTCGGGCATATCGCATTGAGCTTTTCAAAGGAGGACGCGCCACGGCTGAACAATACGGTCATGGCGCAGATTGCCCGGGAATATATGGAACGGATGGGCATCAAGGACACGCAGTACATCATTGGGCGGCACTTTGACAAGGAGCATCCACATGTGCATATCGCGTTCAATCGCATCGACAATGATGGCAAGACCATATCCGACAGGAACGACCGCTTCCGTAGCGAGCGCATCTGTAAGGAACTGACCAAGAAGTACGGGCTTCATTTTGCCAATGGTAAGGAACAGGTGAAGATAGACCGATTGCGTGAGCCTGACAAGACGAGGTACGAGCTATACCAAATATTGAAGACAGAGGTTGGCAGATGCAAGGATTGGAATACCCTGCTTGAAAGATTGGAACGGCAAGGTGTAGATATGCAGTTCAAATACAAGGGACAGACGGATGAAATCCAAGGCATCGTCTTTACGATGAACGGCTACCGTTTCAATGGTTCCAAGGTGGACAGGCAATTCAGTTACTCCAAGATTGATGCGGCATTGAGCCGTAACAATTACAATGAACGGCAGATGCAACCTCAACCGCAGACTAATCGGGAAGAAATAAACCCGACTTCAAGTGTCGGTGGCGAATTAATCAATGGCTCATTAGGCTTGTTCTCTCCAAGCAATATGCCGGAGGAACAACAGCCATACGACCCATATCTGAGAAATAAGAAAAAGAAGAAACAACGTAAAATCAATTGGTAATTATGGCAGACAACAATGTATTCATCCTCTTTGAGGAAATCAAGACCGCCTTAAAAGGCATAAACGGAAAGTTGGAAGAGCTGCCCAACGTGGCAATTCAACAATCGAAAATAGAGAATAATAACCTGGATTTATCTCCAATCAAGGAGGTTGTTGTGGAAACGGCAAAGACTCAATCTGGAGAAATTAAGGGCATATTGGATAAGCACTGGAAGGCATACGCACAGATTTTCACCTTAATTCTGCACCACCTTGATGCAATCAAGAAAACGCAGAGTGAACAAAGCGAACAATGTGCGCAACAAGAGCAGCAACCGCAGGAGCATATCCATCGGCATAGTTTTGACATCAAGTCAAGCAAGGTCTTTTCTTTCGTTGTTGGATTGGGTGCGGTATGTGCCTTATCACTATGGGGCAATGTTGCGCAATGGCAGGCTAATAGACAGTATGCCGATGATGCCTTGAAGTTCCGTGTCATCCGCTCTTGGGGCGGATGCGATGCCAAAGATGTGCTTTGGTTGAACAAGGTGTTCGACATCCACCGAGATGAAAAAGCCATTGACTGGATACGGAAGCAGTCTGATGGATATGAAACATCCCTGAAAGCGGTTTCCGATAGTTTGATGCAGGAGAACATCAAATCAAAATCCGATTAACATGGCATCAGTAAAGGTCAAGTTTCGTCCCTCCACCGTGAATGGCAGGGAGGGAACACTCTACTATCAGGTCATCCACAACCGTGTGGTCAGACAGATAAACACCGAGTATAAACTTTTCGTTTCGGAATGGGACTTCCATTCCGAAACGGTTGTCTTGCACCATCTATCTACAGAACAAGAAAGAAACAACTACCTGCTTTCAATCGGTTCACGCATCAAGTGGGACAAGGACAGGCTGAACAAGATTATACATACGTTATCCCAATCCGGTACATTTGTAACGGATGATGTAGTCATACGCTTTCACGATAACAGGCAAGAACAATCGTTTAACGCTTACATCAGCCAGCAGATAGCAAGGCTGAAACGCTTGGGGAAGGAACGTACCTCGGAAACCTACACAACGGCCCTTAGAAGTTTCAGCGGATTTATGAATGACAAGGATGTCTTGTTAGACCAGCTTAACGCAGATTTATTGGCTGAGTACGAGGCTTATTTGAAAGGCAGGGGAAATACCCCCAATACCGTATCGTTCTATATGCGCATACTGAAGGCCGTCTATAACCGTGCGGTGGAAGATGGACTGACCGAGCAACGGTATCCATTTAAGTCCGTTTATACGGGAGTGGAGAAAACCATGAAGCGAGCCTTGTCACTCAATGACATCAGGCGAATCAAAGGGCTGGACTTGTCATTGACGCCCAACCTTGATTATGCGCGTGATATGTTCCTGTTCTGTTTCTACACAAGGGGAATGTCATTCATTGATATGGCTTATCTGAGAAAGACGGATTTGCAGAATGGCACTCTTTCCTATCGCAGACGTAAGACAGGACAACAGTTGTTCATCAAATGGGAAACGTGTATACAGGAGATTCTTGACAAATATCCGATAAACGAAACAGAGCATCTGCTGCCAATTATCACAAAACGGGACGAAGATTATCGGAAGCAATATGCTAACGAACTTCACCGGGTGAACCATTTGCTGAAGAAAATTGGGAAGCTGTTGGATTTGCCAATACCCTTAACGATGTATGTCGGACGGCATTCATGGGCAAGTATCGCCAAGAGTCGCAACGTGCCTATTTCTGTCATCAGTGAAGGTATGGGACATGATTCTGAAAATACTACGCAGATTTATCTTGCATCATTGGATACTACTGTGGTGGATAAAGCCAATAAGAAAATACTGGATTTGCTATGAAGCAGTAGATGTTTAGCGAATCTGTCCAACGCTTACCAAGAGACGGATATTACAATGCAAAGTTACGCAAAATAATGATTTTTAAGCCATAATACGCTGAAAATCTTATTCGTTTCCTTGCTTTTGTTTTGCGAGGAATATCGGATGTTTTGCGAAATTATCTATGAAAAGGAAAAACGAAATTCAATATCAATAGAATAAGGTAACTCATCCATCTCTTGGTAAGAGATGAAAATCTTGATTGAAAGCTATGGCTCGTATATACGATAATATTGAAATAAAATTTGAAGATGGTCTCAATGATATAATCAGCAATGTCGGCGTAAAACGTGTGGACTTTTGCGTTGGTTATTTCAACTTGCGCGGGTGGACAAAAGTAGTACGCCAAGTGGAGCAACTGGAAGGCGATTTTGTTATTGAAGGTTCCGATAGTGTCCATCGGACCTGTAGGTTACTCATAGGCATGCATCAACCTCCGGCAGAATTGGTAAAAATACTTTATGCCCAAGGGGACAATACTCCTGATTCGGACATGGTGCAGAAAGTAAAACGGCAGATAGCAAGGGACTTTCGCCACCAACTTCTTATTGGCATACCCACCAAACAAGACGAATGGGCATTGCGCCAACTTTCGGCGCAACTCAAATCCCAAAAGGTGGTAGTAAAACTTTCTGTCCGTGAGCCGCTTCATGCCAAACTTTATCTTGCACATCGTCCCGATGACCGCTCAAATCCTATTCAGGCGATAATGGGCAGTAGCAACCTTACATATTCAGGGCTTACCAAACAAGGGGAACTAAATGCCGAATTTGGTGACCGCGACCAAGCTGAGAAATTCAACACATGGTTCAATGACCGCTGGAATGACCGTTTTTGCGTTGACATTACCGATGAACTTGTCAAAGCCATAGATGAAAGTTGGGCAGCAGAGAAATTGATACCGCCTTACCATATTTATCTCAAAATCGCTTACCATCTCAGCGAAGAGGCACGTAACGGAATAAAGGAGTTTGCATTGCCTCCGATATTCCAAAAGGAGCTTTTCGATTTCCAGCAAAACGCTGTCAAGATAGTAGCCCGCCATCTTAACAATGACAGACGGCGTGGTGCTATGATTGGTGACGTAGTAGGTCTTGGTAAAACCATTACAGCCTGTGCCGTAGCCAAGATATATGAAATGACCTATGCCACAAGTACGCTAATTATTTGTCCTGCCAATCTTCAAGAGATGTGGCGCAAGTATATCAGGAAATACGACCTTAAAGCAGAAGTCATGTCAATGTCAAAGGTAATGGACATCGACAATATGCGCTATTTCCGTCTGATAATCGTGGATGAAAGCCATAACCTTCGAAACGCAGGAAAACGCTACAACCAAATCCGTCAACTTATCGAACGACAGTCAAGTCGTGTGCTCCTCCTTACTGCGACTCCATACAATAAGCATTACAGCGATTTAAGTAATCAACTCCGGCTTTTTATCAATGACGACCAAGACCTCGGAGTTCGTCCTGAACGCTACATTGAAAGTCTGGGAGGAGAGCGTGGCTTCATGCAACGTCATAGCGATGTACACATCCGTACTATACGGGCATTCAACCAAAGTGAGAACGTGGAAGACTGGAACGAACTGATGAAACTTTTCCTTGTTCGTCGCACACGCTCGTTTATCCGTGAGAATTTTGCCAAGACCGATGATGCCAACGGCAGGAAATATCTGGAATTTTCCAATGGCGCCCGTTCCTATTTTCCCGACCGCATTCCGAAGTCTATAAAGTTTCAGACCGAATCCGGCGACCAGTACACCCGCCTTTATTCAGAGGAAATGATTGCCTTGATGGAGGAACTTGCTCTTCCTCGCTATGGTCTGAACTTATATATCAGTGAAAAGCAAGCAGCCAATGCACCCAAACATATCTCCACGTTGATAGAAAACCTTTCGCGTGCCGGGGCAAGAATGATGGGATTCTGCAAATCAACGTTCTTCAAGCGTATGGATTCGAGCGGTTTTTCCTTTTTGCTTACCCTTTATCGCCATGTACTTCGTAACTGTGTTTATCTCTATGCACTCGATAACAAACTGCCGGTACCCATTGGAGACGACAATAACCTGCCCGAAGATTATTCGGAGGACGAAGATAGCGGTACAGACATCTTTGGAAGACATGATTCTGACACTCCGGTTGATGCTACTCTGAATATCCCTACCGACATAACTGTGTATATGAAGAAAGCCGGAGAGTATTATAACATCATTGCCAACAAGTCTAACCTGTCATGGCTTGATTCCAGATACTTCAAGCGTACCTTTAAACAGAAGCTTAAAAAAGATTGCGAGACCATTTTGTCAATGATTGGGCTATGCGGAAAATGGGATCAGAAGCAAGACCAAAAACTCAATGAATTGGAAAATTTGCTTCGTAGCGATGCCCACTGCAATGACAAAGTCGTGGTATTCACACAGTTCTCAGATACGGCACGTTATATCTATTACCAACTCCGCAAGCGTGGTTTCACGAATATAGATTATGCCACGGGTGACCGTGACAATCCTACCGCCATTGTAGAGAAATTTTCTCCAAACAGCAATGATGCGGCTGGTAAATATACAGCCGATGAGCAGACACGGATTCTCATTGCTACCGATGTGCTATCTGAAGGCCACAACCTTCAGGATGCCCACGTTATTGTGAATTATGACCTGCCTTGGGCGATTATCCGCCTGATTCAACGTGCCGGACGTGTTGACCGTATCGGCCAGCAGGCGGAAAACATCTATTGTTATTCCTTCTTTCCTGCTGATGGTATTGAAAAAATCATCAATCTCCGCAGCCGTTTGAACGACCGTATCAATGCCAACGCCAACATCGTAGGGTCTGACGAAGTCTTTTTCGAGGGTAATGAGAAGAACCTCAGGGATATGTTCAATGAGAAAGCGGGGGTACTTGACGATGCGGATGATGACAACGATGTTGACCTTGCATCTCAGGCTTTCCAGATATGGAGCAATGCCGTTAAGGCTGACAAGAAGTTGAAAGAGGTTATTCCGCAGATGCAGAATATGGTTTATTCTACACGCCTTACCGATGGGAACGGTGTGGAGGGTGTTGTGACCTATGCCCGCACAGCCAATGACTTTGATGTGCTTACATGGCTTGACAAGGAAGGTAATATCATATCACAAAGCCAACAGCGCATACTTCAGGCTCTCGCATGCCATCCTGATACTCCGGCACAGCCGCCTCTTGACAATCATCATGAACTTGTCGGTAAAGCTGTTGAAATTATCCGCGAACAGGCTGTCAGCAACATTGGTGGTATGCTTGGTAACCGTTTTTCCACACGCTATCGCATCGTACAACTTCTGGAACAATATTATGACCAAGGCGAGAACCTGTTCTTCAATGCCGACCGCCGCGAGGAATTGAAATATGCCATTGATGATATTTACAACTATCCTCTTCAGGAAACTTCAAAGTTCCATCTAGGCCGTATGCTAAAACACACAGGAAGGCAAGCCGATGATGATATTGTGGAATACGTACTTGAACTCCGCCGTAACAACCAGCTTTGTATCATTGCAGATGAGGACATCAAAGATAAGGAAAATCAGATAATCTGCTCTATGGGGCTTCGTAAAGAATAACATACTATGAACAGACGTATATTTCAACAGTTGCTCCTTGATGGAGATTTCCGGGAATTGTTTATCAGTGAGTTGGGATGGAACAAATGGAAGGTTCGGGCAGAACTTCTCCCTATTGTCATTGACGGAACGGATTTCCAGTTCCGCACTGTTGCCGACCGCAACGGGTTACAAGTAATTGTGGCAGAGGTTGACGAACTTCCCAAATCGTCATTAGCCCGGAGAATTGACGCGCAGCTTCGTAAGCAGGCTCAGGACTATATTGCCATCTATATGCTCAGCAACAGGCCCGGACATCATCAATGGGTGGTTCCTGTAAAGAATGTGGACAAGCGGGACCTTGTAAGTATTGAGTATGAATCGCCCGAAAAAGCAGATTTCCTTTTCTCAAAGATGCAGGATTTGGAATTTGATCCGGCTGAGAGGACAACGATTGTTGATGTGAAAGCGGCTGTCCACAGTGCATTTTCTGTCAATTCGGAAAAGATTACCAAGGACTTTTATGCAGGCTTCCGCAAGGAGCATAAAGCATTTGCCAAATTTATTACAGGTATAGATGATGAATTGTCCGAAAAAGACAACCGAAATAAGCAGTGGTATGCCTCGATGATGCTTAACCGCCTGATGTTTTGTTATTTCATTCAGAAAAAGGGTTTTCTGAATGGTAATGTCAACTATCTTCGTGATAAGTTGGACTGGTGTCGCAAGGAACGTGGCGAAGACCGTTTTTTCACCACCTTCTATCGTGGCTTCTTGACTCGTCTCTTTTCTGATGGGCTGAACAAGCCCCACCACGACTGGGAATTTCAGCAGCAGTTCGGACGCATCCCTTATCTGAATGGTGGTATGTTTGACAGCCATAAGATAGAGCGTGAATACACCGACATAGACATTGCCGATGAAGCTTTCACTTCGTTATTTTCTTTCTTTGATAAGTGGCAGTGGCATCTTGATACCCGTGTCACCGCTTCCGGCAAGGATATCAACCCTGATGTATTAGGCTATATCTTTGAGCAGTACATCAATGACCGGGCGCAGATGGGGGCGTATTATACCAAAGAGGATATCACCGAATACATAGGACGCAACACGATACTGCCTTTCCTTTTCGACAGAGTGAGCAAAGCCTCGAAGTCTATGGAAGAACTTTTTGCTCCCGGTGGTTGGATATGGTCTCAATTTCAACAAAACGGCGACCGCTACATCTTTGATGCGGTGAAACAGGGATATACCTCGGATTGGCGCAAACGAATCCCTGAAAACATCACCATCGGACTTGACACAACCAAGCCCGGACTTTTGGAACGTCGCAAAGACTGGAACACTAGAACGTCTGAACCGTTCGCCCTGCCTACGGAAATATGGCGAGAGACCATTGAACGCTTGCAGCGATGCGAAGACATATTGGGTAAAATCCATAAGGGTGAGATTACATCCATCAACGATTTCATCACCTACAACCTTGACATACGCCAGTTTGCAGCAGACCTTATCAATGCCGAAGACGCTCCGCAATCATTCATATACAACTTCTATGACGCTCTGCGTTCAGTGACTATCCTTGACCCCACTTGCGGCTCTGGAGCGTTCCTCTTTGCTGCAATGAATATCCTCGAACCGCTTTACTATGATTGTATCACACGGCTTGAAGGCATTGAACGGAAGTCGCTTGATACGCAAAAAGCACTTGATGAGATAAAGAGTAAGTACCGCTCGAATATCCATTACTTCATCTACAAGTCAATCATTCTACGCAACCTTTACGGAGTGGACATCATGGCAGAGGCTACGGAAATAGCCAAGTTGCGCCTGTTCCTTAAAATGGTAGCCGTGGTTGATGTGCAGCCGCTTGCCGATAACCTCGGTCTTGACCCGTTGCCGGATATTGACTTCAATATTCGTTGTGGCAATACCCTTGTGGGCTATGCCAATGCCGAAAGTATTGTCAAAGACCATAATGGGGATATGTTCGCCATACACGACTTTGAGGAGAATGTCGCGGCTGAGATGGACAAGGTGGCTCGGACATTCAAGCTGTTCAAGCACCTGCAACTCACACAAGAGACGGAACATCACGAGGAGTTCATTGCCGCCAAGCATCAACTCCGTGGCCTTTTGTCCTCGCTCAACGATACTCTCAACCATCATCTTTACAACGCCACCGCATCGGGTATGCCATATGAAGAATGGCTCAATTCTCATCAACCATTCAATTGGGTTGCAGAGTTCTATGATATCATTCACGGAAATGGGGGATTTGATGTCATTATAGGAAATCCTCCGTATGTAGGATATACCAGAAAAAATAAAGAAACAAAGAAAGCTGTTTGTGAAATTTATAAGGTATCAAATTCATACAAAACACTTCCTGCATCTAACTTGTATGCCTTTACAATTGAACGGTGTAAGTCATTACTTTACAAACAAGGCAAAGAGGGTATGATTATTCCTATATCTGCTTTCGCAAATGATAGTATGCTGACGTTGCAGGAACTTTTTAAGAATAGTATGGGGAGCGTTTGGCTTTCTACTTTTCACCAACGTCCAGCCCAGCTATTTGAAGGTGTGCTGCAGCGCTTGTGCATCTATATTTCCTCACCTAGGAATGAGTCGACATTCTATACCTCTCCTATATATAGATGGTATAGTGATACCAGAATGAATCTTTTTCAGAGTATTTCTTTCGCCCATTCTCCTCAGCACAGTCAACCACATATGGTAAAACTGGGAAGCGAATTGGAAGTTGTAATATTCAATAAATTCATCAGCCATAAGAAAATTTCAGAGTATATCTCAAGCTCAGCCAACTCTAACAATATCTATTATAGAACAGCAGGAGGCGGATATTGGGTAACATTTCTAAATGATGAGTTTGATTGTGTCGCAGTAAGCAATAAACACACTTCTCTTCAAGAAAATTTTCATCATGAGGTAATTAATGCTGTTCTTAACAGCAATCTATTTTGGTGGTATTATGCCATAAATTATGATCTCTTCAACTTTAAGGATTATATGATTTTTGGCTTTTCCTTCAGCTATGGGAAAGAAACGGAATTAACGAAATTAAGCTGCCTGTTGGAAAAAAAACTAAGACACAATGCATATTATTATGAAATAGTAAGTAAGACAAGAGGTACGAATAAAGCCGTTACCTATAAAAAGCCGTTATCTAAGGATATTATGGATGAAATCGACAAGGTACTGGCAAAGCATTACGGTTTCACTGATGAAGAACTTGACTTTATCATCAACTACGATATCAAGTATCGTATGGGTAATGAACTGAACAGCGAGGAATAATAATGAAACCGCATTATCTTGGAAATATGGGCTTATTGACCTTGCGCAAGGTAGGATTCCTCGCCTCGCGCAAGGTCAATCCGACTTCCGTGATACCAACAATCAACTGGGCGAACGAAGTAAGCCGCAACCCAAATGCCGCAATAGTCAGCGGTTTCCAGTCAACCCTTGAACGCGAGGTTCTTGACATTGCCCTCAAAGGTACGTGTGGCATCATCTATATCCTCAACCGTAGCCTTTATCGCCAAATACCACTCAACCTAAACCCGGCATTCGATTCAAACCGCATCCTTTTCATATCCCTAACCTCAGAAAAAACAACTCGCCCATCAGCCGTAAATGCCGCCCTTCGCAACCGCTACATCACAGACATTGCCGATACACTCGTTTTTGCATCAGTTGATGAAGCATCGTCACTTCATCAACTAACGCAAACTGATAAATCTACTGAAATACTTTAACTTTTCTGAGAAGGGCGTTTAGGGTATTCCTTGGGGCGCAAAGCTAGATTTTACACTATATTATTATATGATAATTAGACTATTACGTTTGATGATTCTTGTTATATAGAAGCCGTTCAAGGTGCAGAAGGCAAACCTCTACAGATAAAGACTATTACCCAAGTTAGCAATGGCATCTGGAGAATCAAAGCAAAATACCATGGTATTCCCAGCGTTAACAATATAACCATGCATAGCGGTGTAGTTTATTGAGTCTTGGTAAAACGAAAGTTGAGTCAGGGTTAAAATTTATATTGCCACATTACAAGTATTCAATTACACAATCTCAATTTTCCACCCTACGTTTTCCATCATTTGCAACACATCGTCCTTCCAAAGTCGTTTTTCCGATGCATAGCATAGCAAGTGTGTCGGCCTAGAAAAACCCACATATAGCATCCGCTTAGCCATAGCAGCATTTTTACTATTGGGCTGCAAATCCTGCATCAAAAACGGGCTAGTCACTGTCCTTACTTTATTTCTTCCTCGTCCCGTTGCCTTATCTTCAATCATGTATTCTGACTCATACTTATTATTATATGAAGTCTCTACATACATCGTCGCACAGTGCGTCATGCCCTTAACCGAATGCACAGTTCCTATGCTAATCGCAATGTTATCTGCATCCTGCACCTCTGCTACTGGTATCAAAGGGACGAAGGCATCTCCATAGTATGCCATCACCTTTTCATTCGGCAACTGCTGAAAGAAATCATTTAGCCATTTAGTGGTGGTTGCCTTAATGAGACTATAGGCATCTCCCCACGCACCTTCACTCAGTTTCTTGGTACAATCAAGCAGTTCTTCTTTGAACTGTTGTTGTGCCGTTTGGACTTTTCCTTTTACCACAGCTAGCAACTTGTTCGCTGTAAACAATCGTCCGTCAACTGGTCTCTGTCCTGACATTCTCACAACCTTAACAAACACGTCCAGCACAGTCTTTCTCGACTCCTTGAAGTTGCCGATATGTCTTTCTAATTGTATATGTTCGCTCAATGTGTCAGGATTAGCATTGGGATTGCTTACACACCTGTGATACTCTGGAAAAATATCTTCTAATCGCCTATGAATTACATCATTTTTAGCTTCAGAGTTCCATCCCACGATATGGAAACCATATTTTTTCGCCTCTGCTATCGATTCAAGATGATGCAACCGTATCACCTCTTTGAACTTCTCCTTCAACCTACCTATTGAGTCTTGGGTATATAGTAATAAATAGCGCGGTATGACTGGTTCCTGTGCACGTAATCCGTTCACCACAAACCGGACACTTCCTTGACCATTATCACCTCTTTCCAATACGAGGTAATTTACAACCGAAGCCACCTCATGTGTCAATCGAAGCGAATTGTTGATGAAGAATGGATTTCTGTTTTCCCAAGTATTCTCCATGGAGAATCCGTCAAAGATAGCTTGATTGGGATCTCCTATCCTCTGCAGAACCACCGAGTCACAATTAAAGCATTTATCGATAATATTTAGCTGATATTTTTTCATATCCTGAGCCTCATCCACAAACACGTAAGCAAACCTTTTCCTCAATATGTCAATAATATCGGAATGCTCTCTGATATTCGTTTCAGCCAAATAGTAGCAATCATCGTAGTGGAGCACACCATAATCCAATATTTTCTCTTTCATCAGAAACAGAAAATTGGTCAGTTGTGCCACTTTTTCTTCGGCATTTCCATCGTTCACCCATTTAGCTGCAGGCTCTATTACAACCTCATTTCCTTCAATCCCAAATCTCAAAATCTTCCGCCCATCAACAGAATAGCCTAACCTTATACTTTTGTAATCCTTCCCATATTTTAACTTACCAGACAAATAGGTAGTAATCCAACTAGGCTTGTTCATGAGGTTGGTGCATACTTGCTCGTACTGATCTGCATCTATCACTTCCTCTCTGTGCCTATACTTCTGCACATAATATGGCAGAGCTAAAAAGGTATCCACAAACTCCTGTATAGTTCCTATAAAGTTTGGATATTCAAATAGCTGTGGACAATGATTTTGTAACATTTTTTTCAACTCGTCCACAGCCACGTTTGTATGTGACAATGCAAGTATGCCCCTACCGTCTTTCATTGGTAGTTCTTTAGCCATGCAGTAGAGTTTTGCCCGTAGTGCAGTGGTCTTTCCGCTTCCAGGCACAGCCAGCAAGTCTCCACTCTCCAGTCTATTGATAAACTGAATTCGCTCCTCGTCGAAGTGGCAACCATCAGGCAGCAACAGTTGCTCTGCTTTTGCTATGTTTTCAGGTTTTATTTCCATATGCTAACTACATACATGGTTTATGGCATCCACCAAATACTTTGCCGGATCACCTTCGAAGTGATCATAATCTATTACTGCCTCTTTCACAAGCTTCGCAAATTGATATGCTACCTCTACTTTATCAAGTTGTGTAGCGGCCACATGTTTGCCATTTCCGTCTATTTTGTACTTTCTGAGCTTATCGGTCAGTTCAGCCTTAAAATCTTCCGTCTTGAATTGACCATTCTCTTTTTTGAATGCATCCGTCCTTGGATGCACTTTGCTCACTGCCTCCTTGAACAAGTTTCCAAACTTTCCCGATTCATTCAGACACCATTCCAGCGTCCAATGCTCAGCTATATGCCAACTAACGTCAGGATAATTGACCGTATCCACCTTCTCTGTTATATCTGTCCTTTTCTTCACTTCTTTGGCCGCATCAAATTGTCCGTTATCATCATTAGGTCTTACATCCAAATCTGTGACAATTGCCACCTTACAGCCCATACTCTCCAGATTCCGTCTCATGAATATCTTGGCATAGCGCATATAGGCTGTTGACCCTACGTTGATGATACTCACCTCATGTGCTGTCAGGTCTTTTCCCATTCCTTGTGCTATTGCTGGCAGTATAATTTCCTCTGCCCAACCCTCGACAAGAATAATACCTTTTGCAAAGAACAAGTTAGCTTTAGTCACATCAAGAAAATGATCTAGAAATTCATAATCATCTTTGTCAAGCTGAGTATATGTTGGCCCCAGAGGAAAAACTTTTCCTTCCTTGCATATAACAACTTGATTAAGGTCATCTTTCGATAGTTCTACCTTCGATGCAAGATTCGGGCTATGTGTTGTGATAATAAACTGAGTTCCTATTTGTTTTTGTATTGTTTCCAGCACTTTCATCTGCGCCTGTGGGTGCAAATGTGCCTCTTCTTCCTCAACTAGACAGAGTTTTATTCCGTTCCATCCCGGCTTCTGCAGGTGCAGCAGTTCTGTTGCCATATACAGACGGTTCATTGTACCCAATCCAGGCCTTGTCGTTCCGTCAAGGTTCAGCGATAATTTCTCCAGTATTTCTTTTATATGAGAACCCGAAATTGAGAAAGAGGATGCCGTATCCTTTTGGATAAAACTACCAAGGAATCCGTCTATTACTCCTTTGATTTGTTCTTTGTTGCTTAATTGCCCATCTTCAGCTGTATCATCCTCAAACCATTCTTTAATCTGCCGATTTGCTGTAGCTACATAATCTTCAAATAATTCCTTACCTTCCGCTCCTCTTTTGAACAAATCGTGTCCTTCTAGTATCTGAGAAAGCCTACTGTATTTCTTAGCTGTCAGCTCGTTCTCAGCGTCGCGCAGTGGCTTCAGAAATGTCACTTTTAAGTATTCTCTGGCTTGGCTATCTATTGCAGTTCCTGCATCATCCATTCCTGCTCTTACCTCATGAGGTATCGGCTTGTCATCTATCAGCCTCACGGTACATATCAGTCGCAAAATGGGTCTAGGAGGATTGCCATCTATCCATCCGAGCCATTCTGTAAAGTGTGCCGCTTCGCTGTTCGTTAAACCATCTATTAGAAGTTCTATCCTTAACTCGTCCGTTCCTTCATAGAAATCCTCTTTTACCCACATCAATCTTTCGTAGGCATGAGTCTTCAAAACCATCTTGATAGCTTCAAGTATAGCACTCTTTCCTGAGTCGTTTTCACCAATCAACACATTCAGTCCTTTTGTAAACGATAAGTCGAGGTTTGGGCACTGCAGGTCTATGTCGCCCAAAGTTCCGAACTTTCTGAAGTTCCAAAGTTTTATATTCGAAAGGTACATATTTGCTGTTGTTTATTATGGTTGGGCATAGTGAATCGAGTATATTTTCTTGCTCAACTTAATGTGCTTCAAATGCCATTTGATACGTAAAAACATACTCTTAATGTTTTAATTCTTTATGTTTGCATGTTTTTAAGCAACTCTATCACTCTATACACCTCCGAATACGCCTTCAAATCCTCAGGTGATTCTTTACTGAGTTGGCACAAATTCTCTGAATTTAACATTGCTCGTTCCAAGTTTCCATTCTCGGTTAGGTATTTATAGAGGTTGGTGCGGATGAAATAGCGCTTGGTCTTTTCATATCCCGGCATATATTTCTGCAATTCGGGAAGCAGTTGTTCATAGTTCTCGTATCGCCGACAGACAACGTTAGGCAAGAAGTGAAGCAGGAACCAAAATTCCGTACAAGGATTCGTTTCTACAAACATTACTCTTCCGTCATACTTCTTCTTGCAGTACTCCTTCTTTGCCCGCTGATATAGTTGCATTTCAGATGGAAACCGAAACAGTCTGTCCATATCAAACAGGCATACTACATAGTCGTATTGCTTGTTCAGATAGGACTCTACTAGTTTCAGTATGTGGTTGATGTCGCTGTGCTGTGGAAAATCAGGCGCGACCTTAAAAGGATAACGACAAGCAATCCTCAAAGAATCGAAATAGAACCATCCCGTTTCTCCCTCGCCAATAATGGCGATACTCTTTGTTACAGTTCGCCCCATATCATTAGTCGTTTAAGTTGATATACTGACTACCGAGGAATGGCAACTTCACCAATTTTCCCTGCTTATAAGCATTGTACGGAGAAAGATTCTTATGTAGTCCCAAAGAAGAAAGACGCACAATTTTTGTTTCGCCAAGTTCATCTTTGTCTGTGAACCATATTGTGTCACGGCGAATGAAATCCTCATTGAGAAGATTGATGTCATGTGTTGTCAGCAGCATTTGAGATGTCCCTTCACTGTTTGCCAAAAACACTTTCAAGAAGTAAGCCAGCAGTTCGTAATGAATACTTGTTTCCACCTCATCTATTGGCACAAAACGATTGGTTTTTAACAGAAAATTCAAAATCACTGCCAGCCCCATAAATCGCATAGTGCCATTAGACTCGTATTCCTCGGATAAATCATATAGGCTATCTCCAACCTTATGTTTAAAGGTAAGCTCGGTATTTGTAATTTTTCCTTTTCGGAGCATCTCGGATTTTGCTTCATCACCGATAGGAGCACTCTGAATAAGTTGTTCCAATTCCGGTGTAATCAGTTCTTCCTCTTCGTGCAGGATAACATCTTCTATATTGAAATCAGAGGACTTCAGAAAATTCAGGATGAATTTTTTTAAGTCTCCATTCTCATCCTTATCCAATCGGGATTTTACATATCCTGAAAGTAACATGCCTGGAGCCAAGACGTCCTTCAACTGCTTGGCGAAGTAATCGTACACATCGTTCAGTCGTGTACGTTCCACATTACTTTTTCCGAATGCAGCCAACACACTGCAATTATTGATAGTGTTGCCGGAAATCACATCTTGGCTTTTCTTCGTCAGTTTAAGATTGCCTCCAAAATCAATGGTTGTAGAGTCTGTTTCCGCATTATAACTGCGACTATACAATTTGGTAGGGCGAATAGAATCATATACTATGAGCGCCTCCGAAAAGATGTATTTTGCATCCAATTCAAAACTGAGGATGTACTTCGACTGATTAAGATAGAATACCATTGACATCTTTGTCCTTTCATTTCTTGACGTCTCGTCCAACATAAAAGGGACAACCCCGGTTTTCTCTGTCCGGTCTTTCGGCATCCTCAGAACGAGCATCCTGAAAAACTCAATGGCATTTAATACATTGGTCTTGCCGGAAGCATTGGCACCATAGATGACACCTACTTTTAGCAGCCTAACACCATCCTTAACTTCATACAAATACTCATCGGACATAAAGGTGTCTGACGAAGGCTCAAAACTGATTTTCTGAGCCGACTTTATGGAGAAAAAATTCTCTATACTGAACTCTGCTATCATAGTCGTTGATTTTATCCATTCTTGTATGCCGCAAAGTTACAAATAAAAATTCAAACAGCATATCATAAATGGATTTATCGTAAAAAAACTACACCATACAAAGATAAAATGCGCAAATTGTTGTCTATTGATGGATAAAAATGTTTTTAGGGACTTTTCTTGGGCGTATTACCAAGCATCAAGAAGTTTTCTCTGATGCCACGTGATATGCTTGGTGATGCCGCAACGCTTGGCGACGGCACGGATACCGGCAAGGCACGTGTTATAATGCGGAACGGGAAATATCCTGCCGTCCCCGCACAGTCCCCGGTATTTGCCGATTATGCGGTTGGCGATGTCGAGCAGGCGGATGTTGGACACCACGCCCGTTTTCTGGCGGTTGATGTTTATCCACTCGTGTTCGTCGAAGTAGGTGCGGATATTCTCTTCCGTAAGGTTGCGCATATCCGCGAACGACAGCCCCGTGAAGGCGCAGAACAGGTAGAGGTCGCGGTACAATTCCTGTTTGGCGTTTTTCAGTTTCCCCTCCATCAGCAGGCGGATCTCATCTTTGGTCAGGAAACTGCGTGTTGTTTCCTCCTTCTTGATTTCATACTCGCGGAACGGGTCGCGCGTCAGCCACTCGTTGTTGATGGCGATGAATACCATCGTCCGTAACGGGCAGACGTACAGCCACACGGTATTGGTGCAGCAGTGCTTGTCCGTGCGCAGGAACATCTCGAAGTCGGAGATGAAAGCCGGGGTAAGCTCTTTTAGGGCGATGTCCTTCACATGGTAGCGGATGTCGAGGAACTCTTGCATGTGCTTGTAAACGGTGCGGTACTTCAGCAGCGTGCCTTTGGCTTTCATGCCTGCCTCCACCTGCTTCTCGTAGTCCTCGTTGTGCTGGCGGAACACCTGCATCAGCGTGTGGTAGCGGTGTTCCAGTCCGAGAAAGGCGTTCTTCACCTTCTCCGCCGTGACGAAGTTGTCACGCTCCATGATTTCCTGATAATGCCTGTTGATGCGTACCCGCATCTTGTCAAGCATACGGTTCGTTTCGAGTGCCGCCGTGCTTCTGCCCGTGACACGTCCACCTTTGGTGTCCCACAGTTTCGGATCGACAGTCAGTTTGCAGCTGAACTGTGTCTGGCTGCCGTCCACCGTGATGCGTCCCATGACGGGAACTGTCCCGTCCTTTTTCACTACCTGACGCTTGAGGTAGTAGATTACTGAAAATGTACTCTTCATTGTCCTTAATTTTTGGGTTTCAAAATTAGTTGGTGAAGAGTCCGGTGTTGGTACGCAAAACGGGGAGGAACGGCGCAATCTTTTTCCGTAACCTGATTTTTCGCATGAGTTATGGATAACTCACTATTCCTTAGAGCCTTGTTTCGCTATTCGTACCCGTTTGTCGCATTTTCGGGCATGGTTACGAACAAGTAACGTAGCGGCGTCAGGATTTGGCTTCGGCAGGGATTGTAATGGCTTCACGGATTATCGCCACTTCAACCAAAACCCTTGTAACTCAATTCTATCACTATATCTTTCCGCATTTCACTTTTTTGTAGTAACTTTGC
>PPYE01661820.1_pt1 | contig 78163 bp, 64 predicted proteins | sample 1559881 | NCBI WGS metagenome assembly PPYE01 (sample SAMN08240022, study PRJNA423297) | Human gut metagenome, whole genome shotgun sequencing project. | reverse complement strand
GACCTTACCATTTATACCAAAAAAAGAATAAGTCTGTAAGCTGTTTTACTTGCTTACAAACTTATTATACGAGGAGAAACGAGATGAAAAAAAGAATTTTAAGTGTTGTATTGGCTGGAACAGTCGTATTTAGCGGGTTATTAACTGGTTGCGGATCAACAGAAAAGAAAACAGAAAATACAGCAACAGAAAAAACAGAATCAAAGGGAGAAGAAAAAGGCTCTGAGGATACGATTAAAATTGCAGTAGCCGGACCAATGACAGGTGATAACTCTGAGTACGGAATCGGATTTAATAATGCAGCTACCATGATGGCAGAGCAGTGGAATGAGAAAGGTGGAGTGCTTGATAAAGAGATTGAGATCATTGCATATGATGATAAAAACACCTCTGAGGAAGCAACAACAATTGCACAGAAGATTGTTTCTGATAAAGAAGCTGCAGGAGTAATCGGACATTTTGCATCAGGTGTATGTATGACAGCAGCTCCTATTTATCAGGAAAATGGAATTATTGAGATCTCTCCATCTTCTTCACATCCGGATTATTCAGGAATCGGAGATTATATTTTCAGAAATAACACTATTATTTCCAAAGAAGCAGCGGCAAGTGTAGATATTGCAGTTAATGATCTTGGAAAGAAAAATGTTGGAATCATTTCTATTATGACGGACTGGGGAACAAATACTTCTCAGCTTATCAAGGAAATGATCGAAGAAGATGATAGTCTTGGAGCAACAGTTGTAGCACATGAAGAGGTAATGGAAGGTTCTGACGATTATACACCGGCGATTACAAAACTTAATGAGGCTGGAGCAGATGTGATTATCTGCTGTGGAATGTATAATCTGGTGGCACCTGTAGCAAAACAGGCAAAACAGATTAATCCGGATGTGGAAATTGTAGGATTTTCTAATGCTTACAGCCAACAGCTGATCGAGTTAGGAGGAGAAGCAGTAGAAGGTGTATGTTTCCCGGTTATCTTCTTCTCTGAATCCGATGATCCTGAAGTAAAAGAATATGTAGATACTTTTACAGAAAAATATGGTGCAGCTCCATCTGCTTTAACATCTCAGGCCTATGACTCTGTCGGACTTTTATTAACTGCAATTGAGAAGGCCGGAACAACTGATTCAGAAAAAGTTAAAGATGCGCTGTATGAAATTGAGTATGAGGGTGTGACTGGACATACAAAATTTGATGAAAATGGTGATGTTGATAAAGAATTTGTTAAAGTAACAATCAAGGACGGAAAATTTGTAAAAATGGACTGAGAAAGGACTGAATATGTTAGCACAGCAAATATTTAATGGTTTGGCATTAGGAATGGGATATGCGCTGATTGCAGTTGGATATTCGTTGGTATTTGGTATTTTAAGACTGGTCAATTTCTCTCATGGAGCAATTTATGCTTTTGGTGCTGAAATGGCAATGGTTTTTATTGGTCTGAATTTTGGTATTGTGCCAGGTATCATTGCCAGTATGATTCTTACAGGTATTCTTGGTATTGCAATTGATAAGATAGCTCTGGAACCTCTCAGAAAGAAACATTCCATGCCGATTGCTTCTTTGATCACTACGATCGGTGTATCAAATATCATAACAAATCTTCTGATTGTTTTTCTGGGATCAGAAAAGAGAAACTTTCCGCAGTTATTCAATTTTGGTTCTGTAAAAATCGGTTCTGTTGTGATCTCATCCACACAGATCATGATGTGCGTAGTGTCACTGATCCTGATGGGTGTCCTGGTATTTATTGTTTATAAAACAAAGATCGGACTTGCGATGCGTGCAAGTGAACAGAATGCAAAGGCAGCAAATCTGATGGGAATCAATGTAAACTTTGTTATTTCCTTTACTTTCTTTCTGGCGGGAATGTCAGCAACTATTGCCGGAGCTTTAGTAGGCGGATATTATCAGATCGTATATCCTAATATGGGATTTATGGCAGGCTTAAAGGCTTTTGCAGCGGCTGTTCTTGGCGGAATCGGAAGCTTACCGGGAGCACTTTTGGGAGGACTGATCGTTGGGGTTTCAGAAAGTATGGCAGCATCATTTATGGGCTCTACATACAGGGATTCTATTGCATTTGTTATTCTGATCATTGTTCTTATAGTAAGACCGCATGGTTTATTTGGACGGAAAGGTATTACAAAGGTGTAAAGAATGAGTAAGACAGGAAAGAAAATGAATTTTGTGCATACGATGGAAACCTTTGTAGAAGGAAAAAAGAAAATTCTGCTGATTCTTCTGGCCGTTTTTCTGATCGCTCTTCCATATATGCTGAATAGCCAATATCTGGTTACAGTTGCTGTAAAAATTGGATCTTATACGCTTCTGGCGCTTGGTCTGAATGTGCTGACAGGATATACAGGCCTGGTTTCACTGGGACATGCAGGATTTGTTGCAATAGGAGCATATACATCATCCTTATGTGCTGTTAAGTTGGGAATGAATTTCTTTGCTTCCATGATTCTGGGAATGGTGGTGGCAGGTCTGGCAGGTGTGCTGCTCGGACTTCCCACCATGCGTGTAACAGGAACGTATTTATCTATTATTACATTAGGATTTGGTGAGATCATTAAAATGATCGCCATGAACTGGTCTTCTGTCACCAATGGTACTTTGGGTGTGAAAAATATTCCTAGACCATCTATTTTTGGTTATGATCTTACAATTGCAAACAATGGACTTTACTATCTCATGCTGGTACTTGTCCTCATTACAACACTGTTTTGTATTGCGGTTGTAAAATCAAAGACAGGAAGAGCATTTCAGGCAATTCGTGCAGATGAGCTGGCCAGTACAATGATGGGAATCAATATTACATCTTATAAAATTTTGTCCTTTGTGATTTCCGCATGTATCTGTGCTCTGGGAGGTGCACTATATGCTTCTCTTATCGGATATATTGATCCGAATACCTTTAACTTTGATGTATCTACATTAATTTTAAGTATTGTTATTTTAGGCGGAATGGGGACGATCCGGGGCATGTTTGTAGGAGCTGCGATTCTGATTGCATTCCCGGAAGTGTCAAGATTTTTGATGGAATACAGATTTGTATTGTATGGTGTAATACTTGTCTTAATGATGCGATTCAGACCGCAGGGTATTATGGGATGGAAATCCACAATGCCTTATCGACTGTCGAAAAATGTGAAGGAACAAGTTGAAAAAATGGACAAAAACGCACCTTTGAATTTATTAAATGAAACAAAGGGGTGAAGAAATGGCTGAAAAAGAAGTTTTACTGAAAGTAGATAATATCACAAAACGCTTTGGCGGTATTGTAGCGGTAGATCATGTAAGCTGTACAGTAAGAAAAGGTGAAGTGGTCAGTATCATAGGACCGAATGGTGCCGGAAAAACGACGGTGTTTAATATGCTGACAGGTGTTTATGAGGTTGATGAAGGAGAAATCATATTTAACGGAAATCCTATTCACAATAAAGATCCAAAAGAAATAGTGGCAGCAGGTATTTCCAGAACTTTTCAGAATATCCGACTGTTTTCCGACCTGAGAGTTATAGAAAATGTATTGATCGGTGCACATATTAAGACAAAGTATAATTTTTTCCAATCTGTTTTCCGAACCAAAAAGTTCAGAGAAGAAGAGGACAAAAAGACAGCAGAGGCGATTCAGCTGTTGAAATCAATTGGTCTTGACTATAGAAGAGATGATTATGCGTCCAATCTGCCTTATGGCGAACAGAGAAAGCTGGAGATTACAAGAGCTATTGCTACAGGTGCGCAGTTGATCCTTCTGGATGAGCCGGCAGCAGGAATGAATCCACAGGAATCCGCAGAATTGATGGAATTCATTAACAAATTAAAGGATCAGGGTTATACCATTTTAATGATCGAACATGACATGAGTGTTGTTATGAATGTATCTGACAGAATTTATGTTATCGACCATGGAAAACCTATTGCAGAAGGCCTTCCTGAAGAAATTGCAAATAACCCGAAAGTAATAGAAGCATATCTTGGAGGGGTTCAAAATGATGCTGAAGATCAATGATTTGAATACATATTATGGTGCAATTCATGCTCTTAAAGGAATTGACATGGAAGTAGATGAAGGAGAAACTGTTTCTCTGATTGGCAGTAATGGAGCTGGAAAGACTACACTTCTGAATACCATTACAGGTGTTGCAAGAGCTGCAAAGGGAACGGTGGTCTTTAAGGGCAGGGATATTACGAATATACCTTCTTATGCAATGACAAAATTGAAAATCAGTATTTCTCCTGAAGGCAGAGAAGTTTTTCCTGAACTGACAGTAGAAGAAAATCTTCGATTAGGAGCTTATATTGTAAAGGACAAGGGGGCAATCAGTGCAGGATATGACCGTGTGTATGATTTGTTCCCCCGATTGAAAGAAAGGTATAAACAGCAGGCAGGAACTCTGTCAGGAGGAGAACAGCAGATGCTGGCAGTAGGAAGGGCATTGATGTCAAGTCCGGAACTTCTTCTTTTGGATGAGCCTTCTCTTGGTCTTGCGCCGAATTTTGTCCTTATGATCTTTGATATGATCAAAGAGATCAATAAACAGGGTGTTACAATCCTTCTGATAGAACAGAATGCAAATATGGCACTGTCTGCTTCTGACAGAGCGTATGTTCTGGAAAACGGAAAAGTGACAATGAGCGGAGAAGCAAAGAAAATTGCTTCAGATCCTAAAATTAAAAAAGCTTATTTAGGTTTGGGATAAGTTAACAGAAAGGAATCGACTATGAAAAAAATTATTAATAATCCGGCAGATGTTGTAAAAGAGGCACTACAGGGAATGCAGGCTGCCTATGAGGGAACATTAGACTATACTCCTGGTGCTGAGGTTATTTCCAGACACGAAAAAGGCGATAAGGTTGCTGTTATTTCAGGTGGCGGTGCGGGACATGAACCGCTGCATGCAGGTTTTGTTGGAAAAGGTATGTTGGATGCAGCAGTTTCAGGAAATGTATTTTCTTCTCCAAGTCCGGACAGAATCGGAGCTGCTATTGAAAAAATGGAAGCCGGAAAAGGTGTGCTTCTTGTAATTAAAAATTATTCTGGTGATGTTATGAATTTTGGTCTGGCAGCAGATCTTGCAGAGGCAGATGATATTGAAGTAGAAACTGTTGTTGTCAAAGACGATGTTGCAGTTCCGGATAGCACATATTCTACAGGAAGACGAGGCATTGCAGGTACTGTATTTGTACATAAAATTGCAGGTGCCAAAGCAGAGGAGGGAGCTTCTCTTGCTGAAGTAAAAGCCGCAGCAGAGCATGCGATTCAGAACATCAGAAGTATGGGAATGGCGATGTCTCCATGTATTCTTCCGGCAGTTGGAAAACCAGGTTTTGTGCTTGCAGAGGATGAAATTGAAATTGGAATGGGTATTCATGGAGAACCTGGAGTAGAACGGACAAAAGTAAAAACAGCAAAGGAAGTAGCAGAGATCTTATTGGATAAAATCCTGGCAGATTATGACTATGCTGATAGTGAAGTAGCTGTTTTGGTCAATGGTCTTGGTGGAACTCCTTTAATGGAATTATATATTCTGAATAAAGAAGTAAAAGAGCTTTTGGAGTCTAAAGGAATCAAAATTTATAAGACCTTAGTAGGGAATTATACTACTGCATTATACATGACGGGATGTTCTCTGACTTTAATGAAACTTGATGATGAATTAAAGAGACTGCTGGATGCGCCATGCGATACACCGGCATTAAAATGGTAAAGGAGACAAGAAATGGCATTTGAACTGACAGCTGCAGATTATGCAGAATACATAAAAAAAGCATATGCGCTTATTCATGAAAACGGCGATTATGTAACAGAGCTTGACCTGGCTACCGGAGACGGAGATCACTGGTCTAATATCAATATGGGTTTTGAAAAGCTTGTGGAAAACAGTGAAAAGCTGGCAGGAATGTCAGTGAGTGATGAACTGAAAGAAATTGGAAAAATTATGATGGCTGTTATTGGAGGCTCTTCAGGTGTTTTATATGGAAGTGCATATTTGGCAGCAGCGAAAAGTGTAAAAGGTAAAGAGACTCTTGGAAAAAAGGAACTCTGTGATGTTCTGGAAGCAATGCTCAATGCGATTATCAGCAGGGGGCAGGCGCAGGAAGGATTTAAAACAATGATCGACAGTCTTGCTCCGGCAGTGAAGGAATACAAGAAATGCCTGGAAGAGGACACAGATGATAAGACCTTATGTGAGAGGGTTAAAAAAGCAGCAGTGGATGGTGCAGAAAATACAAAAAATATGGAAGCCGTGCGTGGACGCGCTACTTATCAGGCGAACAAAGGTGTAGGACATTTGGATCCGGGAGCCGTTACTATGTCTTATCAGATTTCTGTACTTATGGATTGCGTGATGGAGAAGCTTGCATAAAAAAGCTTTTACATTTATAAAAAATTATTATAAAATGGAGGAATGAACGATGATTAAAAACAATGCAGAAGACAGAGGACAGCACATTGAGGATCTGAGAAACGCATTTGAACACAGAGCAACATGGATGTATTTAATGTATAAGGAAGCAAAAAAACAGGGACTCAGCGATGAATTTGCTCATGAGGCAATCAGAGAATGCGGACGTTTCCACGGTGAAACAAAATATACTCACACAGATGATTTCAGTGTGTTCCATAAAGAATTTATTAATGATAACGTAAAGGGCGTATTCCAGATGGAGGATACCTGTGAAGATGGAAAATTAAGTGTAGATTTCCATTACTGTCCATTAGTTGCGGCATGGAAAAAGCTGGGCGCTACAGACGAAGAGTGTGCTGTACTTTGCGATATTGCAATGGACGGAGACAGAGGAATCTGTGAGAAAATGAATTTTGATTTCTATCTTGGAAAGACGATCGCAAAAGGCGATGATATCTGTGAAGTAAGAATCACAAAGAAATAAATTCTTAGAATAGCGAGGTCAGGTCTTTATATTGTTTGAGCAATCAAATGATATAAGGACCTTTTTTGTTTAAGGAGACATTATATGCATACAATGCTTGGAAAAATCAAAAATTTTGTAGATAATTTTGCAGAAGTTATTTCAGATGTTCTGGATATAGATGTAATTATAACAGATTCTAATATGAATATAGTGGGAAGTGCATTTCGGTATTTTTCACTTTATAATGATATAAAAATAGGAACATTGCTGGCAGATGTACTGATTAATAATCATAATCTTGTGATTCGGAATAAAGCTCAGATAGAAAGCTGTAGAAAATGCAGAGAATATAAAAAATGTAAAATGAAAGGGTTTGTTGGAGTGCCTATTCATTATGGAAATCAGACGTTAGGAGCAATAGGTTTGATACTTCCGAGTTCCAAGGTGAAAGCCTTATTTGAAAATATAGATTCTACAGTTATTTTTATGGAAAGAATGGCTGAGCTTGTTGCTAACAGGATTCATTATCATACGGAAAAGAAAGCTTTATCAAAAAAAATGGCAGAATTTGAGTTAATTCTTGATCTTATGGATGAAGCTCTGGTTCACACAGATGTATATGGTAATGTAATTTACTTTAATAAAAAATTTGAACAGGATTTTGGAGCTGATAAAGACCTTATAGGTGAAAATATTACCTATGTATATCCGGAGTTGAGAGAATGGTATGAAAAAGAAAATGTTTTTAAGGATTTTAAAATCTGTATACAAAATGACAGATGCAGTTTCTATGGAATCGTAAACAGTAAACGAATTTACCAGACAGAAGATGAATATACGGTTATCCTGTGTTTTCAGCCATATAAGAATATTTATAAATCATCCAAAATTTTTATGCCGGGGACTCAGGTTACGTTTCAATGGCTCAGAAAGTTTTGTGATGTGGAAACCCTGGCAATTGCAGAATATTATGCAGAGTTGGATGAGCCAGTTTTAATCTGTGGATGTGATGATACTTTAAATGAAATGCTGGGAAAAGCAATTTATAATCAGTCACCAAGAAGACTGGAGAATGTAGAGGTTCTCCAAATTAGAAATTCTTACAGAAATCTCCTGAATTCGTATTTAAGTGTAGAAACAGGAATTTTAAGGAAACTACAAAATGGAACTATTATTATTATGCAGCCGGAAAAAATTCCTATGTATATTCAGGAGTATTTATTAAGCTTCATTGAAAAAAAGAATACAGTTAACAATCAAAAAGGATCTGATCTGGATATTCGATTTATTTTCTGTACGACATCCGACTTAGAAGGACTTGTGAAAGAAAAGAAATTCAATGAAGAATTGTACCACATCATTTCAAAAAATAAAATTAATATGACAAAAACACTTCATGAAGATTTTGATGTGTTTTACAGGTATATGCAAAGTGGACTGGAATATTACGGTAATATTTATAAAAAAGAGATTGTGGAATTAAGCATTGATCGAAAAAAGGAAATATGGAGAAAATGCAGAGGGAATTTGTTGGTTGATCTGGAAATGATGATTGAAAGGATCGCAAAAAACGGAGATTATATTGAAGAAGAAAAAATAGAAAATTCTATTAATGAATTGGAAAAAATGCAGCTTCAGAAGCTTATCAAGGATGGGTACAGCAAGCAGGATATGGCAAAAATTATGAATATTTCCAGAACTACATTATACAGACACCTGAAAGAATACAATCTTCGGTAAAATATATTTACACATAATTATTATGTAAGCAGAAGGAGGGACACATGGAACTCAGTTTATTATTGATGCAGCAGATTATAAAATTATTTATTATGATCTTTATGGGATATCTGATCGTGAAAACGGGAATTTTAAAAGCAGAGGACAGCAGAGTTCTTTCTGCAGTTGTTCTTTACCTGATCGTTCCCTGTGTAATCCTGAATGCATTTCAGGTAGAATATTCACCTGAAAAAGCCAGCGGGCTTTTTCTCGCTTTTGTGGCATCTCTGCTGCTTATGTTTGTAACGCTCCCGGCAGTAAATCTTGTGGGAAGATTTTTGAAACTGAATGAAGTGGAGAGGACTTCGGTTTATTATTCCAATGCCGGAAATCTGATCATTCCGCTGGTGACTTTTATTCTGGGCGAGGAATGGGTTTTATATGCATGTGTATATATGAGTATCCAGATTGTTTTTTTCTGGACTCACTGTAAAAAAGAACTGAGCAGGGAAAAAGGGATTGATTTAAAAAAGATCTTTACAAATATTAATATTATTTTGGTTGTGATCTCAGTAGCGCTGTTTTTTATGAGAATCCGTCTTCCGAAACTGATGACGGAAACTTTTGCATCGGTATCGGGTATGGTAGGACCTGCAAGTATGTTTGTGACCGGAATGTTGATGGCAGGCGCTGATCTGAAAAAAATATTTACAAATAAGAGAGCTTATCTGGTAACAGGTATGAGACTGATCGCCGTACCGCTGTTTTCCCTTTTGATTCTTAAAATCAGCAGATTAGCCGGCTTTCATGCGGACGGCCGTCAGATCCTGCTGATCGTATTTCTTGCAGTGACAACACCGGCAGCATCAACGGTGACACAGATGAGCCAGCTTTATGGGAATGATTCAGAATATGCCAGTGCGATCGGCGTACTGACAACTCTGGCGTCAGTTCTCACAATGCCATTGATGGTATTATTGTTCCAGTCAGTTATTTAAAAAGGTTTTTCTGTAAAAAAACTCCCGGGATCTTATGGAAGTAACAGTGACATTATCACAGACAGATCTGTCTGGAACGTGTATGATACAGACATAAAGTACAAGGAGGTATCCCATATGAGGTTAAAAGATAAAGTAACGATCATTACAGGTGGAAGCAGAGGAATTGGTTATGCAACAGCAGATGCATTTCTGAGAGAGGGAGCTACTGTAATTCTGGCAGCCAGTTCTCAGGAATCTGCAGATAAAGCAGTGGAAAGCCTGAAGGAAAAATATCCGGACAGGATCATTGCAGGCATCAGCCCGGATCTCAGCAGTCTGGAAAGCGTGAGAAAGGAATTCAGGGAAGCGACCTCCAAATATGGATGTGTGGATATTCTGGTAAATAATGCAGGGGTATCAGAAAGCACCCCGTTTGTTGAGTATACAGAGGAAGCCTTTGACAAGGTTATGGATCTGAATGTAAAAGGCGTATTTAATGCAACGAGAGCCGCGTCTGAGTGTATGGTGGCAAGAGGAAATGGCGTAATCCTGAGCACTTCTTCTATGGTAAGTCTTTATGGACAGCCGAGTGGAATCGCGTATCCGGCATCTAAATTTGCAGTAAATGGACTGACCGTTTCACTGGCAAGAGAACTGGGACCAAAAGGAATCCGGGTGAATGCAGTGGCGCCGGGCATCACGGAAACAGATATGATGAAGGCAGTGCCAAAGAGCGTGATCGAGCCAATGATCCAGCAGATTCCACTTCGCAGGCTGGGACAGCCGGAAGATATTGCAAACGCTTTTGTGTTCCTTGCTTCTGACGAGGCATCTTACATTACCGGCGTGGTACTCAGCGTAGATGGAATGGCAAGAACCTGAAGATAAGAAAAGACAGCAGATAAAAGGCTGGAGGAGGAAATAGAATGGGATTATTTGATTTCTTAAAGGGAACAGATTTTAATGAGGGAATCGAAACTTATAAAAATACAGAGGATGCGGTTCTTCTGGATGTAAGGACACCGGAAGAATATCTGGAGGGAAGAGTACCGGGAAGCTGGAATATCCCTCTTCAGGAACTGAAAAAAGTAGAACGGCTTATAGATAAAGCAGCTCCTCTTTTTGTTTACTGTCTGAGCGGAGCCAGAAGCCGGATGGCAGTGGCGCAGCTTCAGCAGATGGGATATGCAAGGGTTACAAATCTTGGCGGTATCAACAACTACCGCGGAAAGGTGGAAAGATAAAATGAAGGTTGTCATTATCGGAGGTGTTGCGGGAGGAGCAACTGCTGCAGCAAGAATACGCAGACTGGATGAAAAAGCACAGATCACTGTTTTTGAAAAATCAGGATATGTTTCCTATGCAAACTGCGGACTTCCCTATTATATAGGAGGGGTGATCACAGATCCGGAAGAGCTGACATTGCAGACACCGGAAAGCTTCTGGAAGCGTTTTCAGATTGATATGAAGGTAAGACATGAGGTTACACGGATCTACCCGGAAAGAAAAACGGTGGAAGTCAGAAATCTGAATACAGGTGTATTCTTTGAGGAAAAATACGATAAGCTTTTGATCGCTACAGGCGCAAAGCCGGTATGGCCTGATCTTCCCGGAACAGATCTGGACAATCTTTTTACTCTTCGTACGGTGGAAGATACGCTGAGGATCCGTGAATTTGTGGACAAAAACCATCCCCGGTCTGCAGTTCTGGCAGGCGGTGGTTATATTGGACTGGAACTTGCGGAAAATCTTCGGGAACTGGGAATGGAGGTAACCATTGTTCAGCGTCCGAAGCAGCTGATGAATCCTCTGGATTCTGATATGGCAGCTTTTGTACATGGAAAAATGAGAAGCCGCGGAGTGAAGCTGATGCTTGGGCATACGGTAGCTGGTTTTGAAAAAGGAGAAACAGGAACCAGAGTACTTCTGAAGGATGAACAGCCCTTGGAAGCAGATATGGTGATTCTTGCGATTGGAGTCTCTCCGGATTCTCATCTTGCCAGAGAGGCCGGGCTGGAACTTGGCCTGAAGGGAAGTATTGTAGTAAATGACAGAATGGAGACTTCAGCCCCGGATATTTTTGCAGCAGGCGATGCGGTAGAGGTGAAACATTACATCACCGGAGAAAGAGCGTTGATCTCTCTTGCAGGGCCGGCAAACAAACAGGGACGTATTGCTGCAGACAATATCTGCGGAGGAGACAGCCGTTACCCGGGCTCTCAGGGTTCATCCGTGATCAAAGTATTTGATATGACTGTGGCATCTACAGGAATCAACGAACGTACTGTGCAAAAAGCAGGAATTGATTATGATAAGGTTTACTTATCTCCGGCAAACCATGCGTCCTATTACCCGGGCGGAAAGCTTATGACCATGAAGGTGATCTTTGAGAAGGGCAGCTACAGACTTCTGGGAGCACAGATTGTTGGCTATGACGGAGTCGATAAGCGGATTGACGTTCTTGCTACAGCAATGTATGCAGGCGTTACGGCAATTCAGCTGAAAGAACTGGATCTGGCTTATGCGCCGCCGTATTCCTCTGCAAAAGATCCTGTGAACATGGCAGGATTTATGATCGAAAATATTGCAGAAGGCAGACTGAAACAGTTTTTTACAGAGGATGTGGAAAAGCTTCCGCGGGATGGAAGTGTGATCCTTCTGGATACAAGGACACCATGGGAGTATAACAGAGGGCATATTGAAGGGTTTATCAATATTCCGGTAGACGAACTTCGCGACAGACTTTCGGAACTGGACAAAAATAAAAAAGTATTCATTATCTGTCAGAGTGGACTGAGAAGCTATATTGCATACAGGATACTGACACAGGAAGGCTTTGACTGCAGGAATTTCTCAGGAGGTTTTCGTTTGTACGAGACTGTGACAGGCGATCGTGAGGCAGCCGGAGAAGCGCTTCCGTGTGGAATGGAGATCAGCAGATAATATAAGGATATATGAAAAACAGCCATCACTTTTCGGTGCTGGCTGTTTTTGTCTGTTAAAGTTTTGAATATCCATTTCCACTTACAATTGCATCAACCTTTTGTCTGACTTTGCACAAAGGACAGTCATGCAGCTTGTAGCTGTTGTAATCCGGGATATCTTTTTTCTGAAAGATGGAATGAACCGGAAGCTGAGCGATACTGCTTATAGCGCTGAAGATGGCAGCGATCCCCCGGATGGCCCCTCCATAGTAAAGGATACTTTCCACAGCGCGGGAAAGAGTTTCTCCTGTGGTTACAGAGCCATTCAGAAGAAGTACATTTTTTCCGGAAATCATAGGCTGGATATTATCCCTGAATATCATCTGTCCCACACTGTTGTATTCCGGGGAGATAATATAAATGGTCTGATGCATGTTCATGGAGAGAACCCCTGCCTTGGAGAGTTCTTCAGCCAGATATGCACCGATCACTTCAAGACCGTCCATACATACAATGGTATCAATCGGAATGGAGGCCTCATAATTAACGGCAAGCGCCTGTGCGATTCGCCGGGCTTCTGAACTTCTGGATTTCATAGTTGTCATGTCCAGATAATGGGTAATGTGGGAATAGGGTGTTGCAAAGTGACCGGGATAAATTTTCAGCTGGATACGTTCATTACTGCGGGCATAGATTTTAAACATTTTTGATTCCATAGATACAACCTCCCTTTTTGACCGTTTTAAATGATATCTAATTATAACATTATTCAAATAAAATATTCAATATATTCTGTAAATTTTGGAGAGGCGTACAGAGCAAAAATTCATTTATAAAACCAGCTTCCCATGATATAATATTTCTATAATGTGGAGGATATCTTATGGATTTATATAATGTTTTACTTGTAGATGATGAGGCGGACGTTCTGGTTGCCATGAAGAAAAAAATCGACTGGGAATCACTTGGATTCTGCCTTGCCGGTACTGCTGAAAATGGACAGGAAGCGCTGGAAATGGCAGATCAGCTTCATATAGATGTGGTTATGACAGACATCAAAATGCCTTACATGGACGGGCTGACGCTCTGCCGGAAGCTGAAGGAAAATTATCGCAATATGAAAGTGGTGATCTATTCCGGATTTGATGATTTTGAATTTGCCAGAGAAGCCGTACATCTGGAGGCGGAGGAGTATCTTCTGAAGCCGATCAGTGCCGGAGATATAGAAAATGTTTTTTCCCGGGTTAAAGAAAAACTGGATCAGGAATATGATGAATACAGGAATCTGAACCGGCTTTCGGAATATTACCGGAAGAGTCTTCCGGCCATGAGAGAACAGCTGATGCTGGGGATTCTGGAGGGACGTATTACAGGAGATCGTGCCAGAACGATGATGGAAACATATGAGATGCAGCTGGAGGCTCCTTTCTATGCGGTAGCAACTCTGTTTGCAGATGTGAATGCAAAAGAAGAGCTGGGGCAGCCCCCTCAGTTTCTGACCCTGCCTCTGAAGGACATGATACAGGACTATCTTCACGATAAGATGGATTTTCTGAGCACGGTTTTTTTGGATCAGGTGATCATTGTTTTTATGCTGGATCAGGAAGAAGAGATCAATACAGTCCTTTATCATCTGGATCAGATCTGCAAAATGGGATTTCGTGTACTGAAAGCCTCGGTAACTGCATCGGCAGGTCAGGTATGCTCTGAGATCGATATGCTGCATGCTTCCTATCAGGAGGCTGTCAGTGCTATGGAATACCGAACGATTCTTGGCGGCGGGCAGGTACTCTATATCAACGATATTGAACCAAGCTCCAAAGAAGATGTGTTTGTAACAGAGCAGGATCTGCAGAAGCTTGTTCATGCAGTAAAGCTGGGAAATCAGGAGGAAACCAATACAGCGATTGCAGAGTTTATGAACGGCATCCGAAAAGAAAATATTTCACCGGGACAATATCAGCTTATTTTTATGGAGCTTACATCAGAGCTTATAAAGATCGGCCGTGCATATAAGCTTCATCCCAGTCAGATTTTTGGAGAACATGCAGGCTCCTGGCAGGAGCTTTATAAATATATTTCGATAGATGAGCTGGAAAACTGGCTCCGGGAGGTATGTACCAATCTCCGTCATACGCTTCACCATGAGAGAAAGGATTCTACGACCCGGCTTACAGAGCAGGCAAAAGCATATATCAACGAGCATTACAGAGAAAATGATTTTTCTGCGGACAGCCTGTGCCGTTATCTTAATGTGAGCACCGCTTATTTTTCCACGATTTTCAAACGGGAGGTGGGAATGAGCTTTGTGGCTTACCTTACAAAGGTGCGTCTGGAACGTGCTGTGGAGCTTTTGCGGACAACAGAAGACAAGACTTATATTATCGCAGCGCAGGTCGGTTATACGGAACCGAATTATTTCAGTTATGTATTTAAGAAACAGTATGGAATCTCTCCGTCCAGATATCGGGCAAATATGTTTTCACAGGAGAAAAAAACAGAATAGTCTATGAATTATATAAAAAACAAATGGAATCGGCTGATTGCCTACATCAACAGAAGAGAACTTCAGTTTATGATATCCGTATCTTTTACTCTGGTTGCCCTGGTAGGAATGGTTCTTATTGGTGCATTTCTTTATCAGAGCTACGGGAGAGCTACGGAGGAAATGATCCTGAACGACAACCGTCAGCTGATCAATCAGGTGGAAATCAACCTGAATAATTATCTGAGAAGTATGATGCGGATCTCCGATGCCATGTATTATAACGTGATCAAGCAGGTGGATATGAAAACAGATGATATCTCACAGGAACTGGATCTGTTATATGAAGTGAATAAAGATTCCCTTGTAAGCGTGGCCTGTTTTTCAGAAGACGGAGAGCTGATCAGCGCGGCTCCGGTAGGAAGTGCAAAGAAAAATGTGGACATCACAGAACAGAGCTGGTTCGTCAATGCGCAGGATAAGATGGAAAATCTGCATTTTTCCAGGCTTCATGTGCAGAATATTTTTGAAAACAGCAATGGACGATATTACTGGGTAGTGTCATTAAGTCGTGGAGTGGAGCTTACTGCGGAGGGAAAAATGTCCGGAGGGATTCTCCTGGTCGATATGAATTTCAGTGGTATCCGACAGATTTTTACAGAGATCAACAGTCGGGGACTGGGGTATGTATATCTGGTAAACAGTGAAGGAGAGATTATTTATCATCCGAAACAGAATCTTATTTTTTCCAACATGCTGAAAGAAAATAATAAGGTGGCCAGCCAGTATGACGATGGAGTTTACGAGGAGCTTTTTCAGGGAGAAGAACGGACGGTTATTGTAAAGACGGTAGGGTATACCGGATGGAAGATTGTCAGTGTAACGCCAAAAGAAGATCTCCTTCAGGATTTTAACAGTACCAAGATCATGGCGGTGATCATTATTATTCTGGCAATCTCTCTGATGGTATTTGCCAATCAGTTTGTTGCTGTCCGTATTGCAAAGCCTTTGAAAAAACTGGAAAATTCCCTGAAGGGTATTGATGTGGACCGACAGCCGGAGATTTATATCGGAGGTTCTGTGGAGATCCAGCATCTTGGCAAAACAATCCGTTCTATGGTGGATCAGCTGAGAGAGCTGACGGATGATATTGTACGGGAACAGGAAGAAAAAAGAAAAAGTGAGCTGGATGCACTTCAGTCGCAGATCAATCCACATTTTCTGTATAATACACTGGACTCTATTATGTGGATGATCGAGAGTGAGCGCTATGAGGATGCGGTAGCTATGGTTCATGCGCTGGGCAAGCTGTTGAGGATCAGTCTTTCCAAGGGAAAAAATATCATAACCGTCGGAGATGAGCTTCAACATGCCAAAAGCTATCTGGATATTCAGAAATACAGATATAAAAATAAATTTACATCTTATTTTGATATAGAAGAAGGAATTGAAAAATACAGAACCATTAAGCTGATCATTCAGCCTCTTTTAGAAAATGCGATTTATTATGGGATGGAATATATGGATGGAGAGGGTGAGATTCATATTCGTGCCTATACAAGTGGAGAGGATCTGTTTATCGAAGTAGAGGATAATGGTCTGGGAATGCCGGAAGAACAGGTACAGAGACTTCTGACAGAAGATTCTGAAACAAGAAGCAAGGGCTCCGGTATCGGTCTGAAAAATGTCCATCAGAGGATTCAGCTTTACTTTGGAACAGACTATGGACTGGAGATCACAAGTGAGCCGGATGAAAAAACAATTGTACGGATCCATCTGCCAAAAACGGAAGAGGATTTCCGGAAAGAAAGGGGAAATCGACTATGACAAAAAAGAAGTACCCCTGGCGGATATGGACTGTTTTTCTTATGGCAGCTGTGATTCTGGGGATTTTGTATTATTATGGGATTTTTGCCCAGCAAAAAGAAAAAACACCTGTTTATTCAGTGATCCTTTACCAGAATACCAATGATGAATGGACGACGCTTGTGGAAGGTACGGAGCAGGCGGAAGAGGATCTTGATATTCATATAAACTATGTTTACCTTGCAAAAGAAGATACGGCAGAGGAGCAGGCGGCAGCGATTCGCAGAGAGATCAATGGAGGAACCTCCGGAATCCTTATGGCGCCGGTGGATACGAATGGTCTGAAGAGGATTCTCGATACAATGTATCTTAAGGTTCCGGTATTATGTGTGGAGACGGGAGCCGGAGGAGCGTTTCCGGTTTTGCGTGCAGATGATTATGCTATGGGAAAAGCCCTGGGAGAAGAAATTCTGAGGGATATGGACAGCACCGGAAGAGAAAGAAAGGTGACGATCCTGACGGAATATCTGGAAAGGGACAGTGTACAGATGAGATATCAGGGACTGACGGACGTATTGAAATCTGCAGAACCGGAAGTGCGCATAGAAGAACGGACACGGATGAACAGAGATTTCAGTCTGGGACGCATTACCCGATCGGTTTTTTATGACGAAAGTCCATATCTGGTAGCTCTTGACAAATATGTTACCGAACAGGCTGCCGCGTCCTGGACAGCCTACCGGCAGGAGTATGAAAACGGAGAATTTTCATGCCGTATCTATGGGATTGGAAATACCGCACAGACAGTCAATGCACTGGACAATGAAAATATTGCAGTTCTTATGTATCAGAATGAATTCAACATGGGATATCAGGGGATTACCTGTCTGGCAGAAAAACGCAAAAAGAAATGGATAGAAGAAAATACAGGCATCAGTTACAGAATGGTCACAAAGGAATCTCTGTATGAGGATGAGAATGAGAGGCTGTTGTTTTCCAACACCTGATGCCGGGGGAGGGGAAACGGGTTGAACAGAAAAAAAAGAACAGGAATACTTGCGGTCATAATTCTTATTTCCATGCTGGGTGGCTGCGGAGAACAGGAAAATTCTGCACATCAGAAACCGGAAAATCTGAAAATGGGCATCAGTGTTTATGATCAGTATGATACGTTTATGGCGGAAGTGATCTCTCAGCTTCAGTTATATGCAAGAGAAAAGGAAAAAGACTGGGGTATCCCTGTCACTCTGGATATCCAGAATGCAGATCAGAGTCAGCTTCTGCAGAATAAACAGGTGGATGATTTTATTGAGGATGGATGTGACGTTATCTGCATTAATCTGGTGGATCGTACAGATGCATCCACTATCATAGAAAAAGCCAAAAGCAATGACGTTCCTGTGATTTTCTATAACAGGGAGCTGGTAAAAGAGGATCTGGAGCGTTGGGATAAACTTTATTATGTAGGGGCAGATGCGTTTCAGTCAGGAGAAATGCAGGGGCAGATTCTTGTAGAGCAATGCGAAGAAGATTTTGCCGGAATAGATAAAAATGGAGATGGTATTCTCCAGTATATTATGCTGGAGGGTGAGGCAGGACATAATGATTCCATGATTCGCAGCATGTCTGTGATCGAGGAGATCACAGAAAGCGGCTATACGGTAGAAAAACTTGCAGATGAAATCGCAAACTGGAACAGGGATCAGGCTGCAAACAAAATGTCTTCCTTTATCGGAGAATACGGAGACAAAATAGAAGTGGTACTGGCCAATAACGATGATATGGCTCTTGGAGCTGCAGATGCATTGAAGGACAGTGGGATCAGCAGAGACTCTGAACACTGGCCGGTGATCCTGGGAGTGGACGGAACGACAGTGGGATTAAAGGCTGTAGAAAGAGGAGAACTTCTGGGGACTGTGATCAACGATGCCAGAGGGCAGGCACGGGGAATGATTGAGCTTGCCAAAACACTGATCACAGGAGAGGAACTCAGCAAAGAGTTTGAGCTCCTGGACGGGAAGTATATAAGGCTGCCGTATAAAAAGGTAACAGCAGACAATATACATGATCTTTTGCTTCAGTAAGTGGAGCAGAAACAAAAAAAAGGGAGCGCCGTCAGGCGCTCCCGTAATACAAGGAAGGTGAAGGTGTTAGCCCTCAATGGCGATATAACCGGCATTCTCAACTTTTTTCGGAGCTTTTTTCGGTACGGAAAGTCTCAGGATACCGTCTTCATATCTGGCATGGATGTCTTCCTGAGTAATATCATCCCCTACATAAAAGCTTCTGCTCATAGTGCCGGCATAACGTTCTCTGCGAATGTAGTTTCCCTTTTTGTCCTGTTCGTCTTTATCAAGTCCTTTGGCTGCGGATAAGGTAAGATAACCGTCCTTCAGCTGGACTTTGATTTCGTCTTTCTTAAATCCCGGAAGATCTACATCAAGTTCATAGCTGTTTTCGCTTTCGCGAATATCGGTCTTCATCATGTTCTGGGCGTGTTTGCCATACAGTGGATTTTTCTTACCCCAGAAGTTATCATTAAATCCAAAGTTCATCCAGTCATCATCAAACAAATTTTCTCCAAAAATACTAGGCATCAACATAAGTCATCTCTCCTTTTTTATTTTATCTATATTAATATGTTGTTATAGCGGAACCGGGAGGTTTCAGGAAATTCAGGATAGCTGCTATCCTTTTTATTTCCCTTCCTTTGTTCTATGCGTAATATAACATATGCTGCTAGCAGTGTCAAGAGGTGAGTGCTAATTTATTTGTGAAAAAAGTGTGAACTTATGTTGAGATGTTCTTTTACGAGAATAGGAGGATGATTTTGCTAAAAAAGCATACCGGATGTATCGGATTTTTACGCTTACAGCAAATGATAATGAGGGATGATATCCTCGTAGCTTCCATCTTTCAGGAGAAATCCTCCGGGGATTGTTCCGAGCGGAATGAAGCCCAGTTTTTTGTACAAGGCCAGCGCTGCTGTATTGGAACTTACGACGGCATTAAACTGCAGGATACGAAAGCCAAGCTCTTTTGCTGTTTTCAGGCAGTGTCTGACAAGTGCTTCGCCAATATTCTGACCCCGTCTGTCCTTCCTGACAGCATAGCTGGCATTGCAGATATGACCGCAGCGTCCTACATTGTTAGGATGCAGGATATAAAGACCCACTGCTTCTCCGGTTTCCTGGTCCCGGGCAATCCCGGTAAAAGATTGTTCCTGAAAAAAAGCCCGGCCGCTTTCTTTATCCAGACATTCTTTCTGGGGAAAGGCCACGCCGTCCTCCACCACTTGATTCCAGATATGGATGGCGTCTTCTGTGTCTTTTTCTGTAAATTCTGTGATTGTGATCTCCATAATATTCTCCTCGCTTTCTGGCAGATAACACCATTTTTATTATACATTTGATTTTTTCGGCTGTCTATGTGCCTGAAAAATTAATCAGTTTTTAATCTTTCTTCAAGAATGGATTAAGAAACTTCTGTTAGAGTATTAGCATCAAAAGAAAACAAACTTCTTGAAAGGACAGGGTGAAAATATGGAACAGTTGGAAAAGGTTGAAAAATTAAGACAAAGAGCGAATATCTCTTATGAAGAGGCCAGGGAAGCGTTGGAGGCATCAGACTGGGATCTTCTGGATGCCATGGTTTATCTGGAAAAACAGGGAAAGGTAAAACCGCCCAGTCAGGAATCCTATACGACGAATTGTGACGAACAGACACAGTATGTGGATGTAAAAGAAAAGGTGCAGGAGCAGGAAGAAGAGGCTTCCAGAAAAACCTGGAAAAAGCTGGGACATCTTTTCCGGATCTTTATCAGAAAGACCAGAGACAATGCCTTCTGTGTTTCAAGGAAAGGGGAGGAAATTCTCAGAGTACCGGTGATCGCAATGCTTATCCTTCTGCTCTTCTTCTGGCAGTTTCTGATACCGGCCGCTGTGATCGCGCTGTTTTTTGACTGCCGCTACTCCTTTAAGGGAAAGGATGATCTGGAAGGGATGAACCGGGCAATGGAAAAGGCTGGTGAGTTTGCGGACAAGGTAAAGGATGAGTATGAAAAGCTGTGATCGCGGCAGGAGAAATCCCGGATTGTCATAAACTGCAGAAACCGTTATAATACAATTACCAGATGCCGGGAGAAAAAGGCGGCCTGGTAAAATACAGATAAAGGAATGGATATATGCAGCTTTATATGGCTCCCTTAGAAGGGATCACAGGTTATATTTACAGAAATGCTTACTATAAATGTTACGGAGACATCGATCGATATTTTGCTCCTTTTATCATGAGCAAAAAGCTGAATCAAAAGGAAATCCGGGATATTCTTCCGGAAAACAACAAGGGGATGGAGCTGGTGCCTCAGATACTTGCCAACCGTGCGGAGGATTTTCTGGCTATCGCAAAAGCCATACAGTCTTATGGATATCAGGTGGTCAATCTAAATCTGGGCTGTCCTTCTCCTACGGTGACTTCAAGAAACAGAGGCGCCGGATTTCTGGAACTGACAAGGGAACTGGATCGGTTTCTGGACGAAATCTTTACCGCCTGTCCCATGAAAATTTCCATAAAAACAAGGATCGGTGTAGAGGATGAGGAGGAGTGGCAGCAGCTTCTGAAAATTTATGAAAAGTATCCTCTGGAGGAGCTGATCGTTCATCCGAGACTGAAAACAGATCAGTATAAGCCCGGAACGATCCACATGGAGGCTTTCGGAATGGCAGCAAAAAGAAGCTGCCTTTCTCTGTGTTATAACGGGGATATTAGCAGTGTTTCTGATTATGAAGAGCTTCTTCAGAAGTTTCCGGAGACAGATAAAATCATGCTGGGAAGAGGGATCATGAGGAAACCATGGCTGCCCTCAGACATCAGAAACGGACAAAAAAAGGATCCGCAGCAGTATAAGGAAAAGCTGAAGGAATTCCATGAAGAGCTGTTAAACGGATATGTGGATTATATGTCCGGAGATACAAATACGCTGTATAAAATGAAAGAATTATGGGCATATCTGGGTACTTCATTTACCAGTCCGGACAAGTATCTGAAAAAGATACGGAAGGCTCAGAGGATCAGTGAATACAAGATATGGGTCGGTAATCTGTTCCGTGAGCAGGAACTGATCCTGTAGCAGACTGCCTGGCATTTTTGACACTTTATACCATAAGATAAGGGGAAGGGGAACACGGAAATGGCACATATTCTGATCGTAGAGGACGAGGAAAAGCTGGCACGGTTTGTAGAACTGGAGCTTCTTCATGAGGGCTATCAGGTAAGTAAAAGCGGAAATGGAAGAGAGGCACTGACGCTTGCAGAAGAGGGAGATTATGATTTGATCCTTCTGGACATCCTTCTTCCGGGACTGAACGGACTGGAGGTTCTGAGGCGGCTTCAGCAGGAACAGATCGGAACTCCGGTAATCCTTCTGACTGCCCGTGATGCAGTGATGGATAAGGTGGCGGGGCTGGATGCAGGCGCAGTTGACTATATCACCAAGCCTTTTGCTATTGAAGAATTACTGGCAAGGATCCGTGTAGGTCTGAAGCTTCATGGAAGAACGTCTCCGGCTGTCACAGCTGTCCGGGAGGAGGGAACTCTGTACTGGAAAGATCTCCGGCTGTCAGAAAAACGTCATCAGGTTACCTGGAACGGACAGGAGATTCATCTTACCAACCGGGAATTCCGTATGCTCCAGGTTCTTCTGGAAAATAAAAATATCGTACTTTCCCGGGAAATCCTTCTGGAAAAAGTATGTGGTTATGACTATATGGGAGAGACAAATGTCGTGGATGTGTATGTTCGTTTTCTCCGGTCAAAGATTGACGAGGTATATGGAGAAAAAATGATCTGCACTGTCCGTGGTGTAGGATATGTGATCAAAGAGGAATGATTTATGGTGGAAAAAAACGTCAGTACAGAAACAAAAAGAATGTCCTCTATTGTAATGAAGCTTCACTGGAGCTGGATCGGAAGAAAGCTTGGCATGTATCTGGGCTTTGACCTGTTTCTTTTTGTGACACTGTGCGTCGGGTGGATCTGCGATCAGGAGATTACCCGTCTGGGAGAGCTGGTATGGAACTATCAGAGAAGACTGGTGGGTTTGGAAAAAATAAAGGAACTGACTTATATGGTACTGGATACAGACGGGAAGCTGCTTCTGGAGCTGCCGGTCTTTTCTGCTCTTCGGGTGATCGGGATTCTGATCGGGATCGTGGCTGCGGTCCAGCTGATTGGCAGTTTTTTTGACTATATGGAAGAAGAAAAAAGTATCCGCCGTATTCTTGCGCCGATCAATGAGATCGCCTTAAAGGCAGATGAACTGAGCCGGATGACCTTTTCCGAGGAAAAATATCAGCAGATTGAAGATGCGATTTCCAGCCTTCAGCCAAATGAACAGGAGATCCTGTCATTTGGAGATTCCGACCTTCAGGGAATCGAAGCTGCCATGAACAACCTTCTGATGCGTATGAGAGATTCCTACAGGCAGCAGGCAAGGTTTGTCAATGATGCTTCCCATGAGCTTCGGACGCCCATTGCCGTCATTCAGGGCTATGCAAATATGCTTGCCCGGTGGGGCAGCAGAGATGAGAAGGTTCTGAACGAATCCATAGAGGCCATTCAGCATGAGTCCGAACACATGAAATACCTGGTGGAACAGCTTCTCTTTCTGGCAAGAGGTGACAGCGGCAAGACAAAACTGACACTGGAGGAGATTTCTCTTTCTCATCTGATGGAAGAAATTTATGAAGAATCGTTGATGATCGATGAAAAGCATCCGTATCGTTACCGAAAACCACAGGAAGAGATCGTGGTGCAGGCGGATGGAACCCTTCTGAAGCAGGCAGTGCGTATCCTGACTGATAACAGTGCCAAATATACCCATGAAGGGGATGAGATCGTCTTTAGTCTTGGAAAGACCAGGGAAGGGATTCCCTATCTGCAGGTTCAGGATACCGGTATCGGTATGGAAGAGGCGGATGTAGCGCACATGTTTGACCGTTTTTACCGGGCAGATGAGGTCCGGAGCTACCAGGGTACCGGTCTGGGACTTGCCATTGCCAAGTGGATCGTGGACAAGCATGGAGGATATTTTGAAATCCTTTCCAGAACCGGCCTGGGAACCCGTGTACGGATCGTACTGGGGAAAAATCAAAGCTCCAGAACCATTGCCTGATAGTTCTTCAGATGCAGTATACAATCAGTGATATCTGCCTCCGGATAATTGTTTAAAAGAACTTTTTTACACGCTTTGGGAAGAGGAATATCCTGTGGACCGGTCTGGAAATTCCCGATCACAAGCAGTGTTTTTTCTCCTTTTCGGAGGTATGCCATCAGGTTGTGCCGGTCTTCCAGATAGGGGATCAGCTCACCGTAGACAATGGTCTCTCTGTACTGAGGATGCTTGCGGAGCGCGATCAATTCTTTGTAAAAAGAAAGCAGAGAATCAGGATTATTTAACTGATTATTCACATTGATTTCTTTGTAATTGGGATTGACGTTGAGCCATGGTTTTCCGGAAGAAAAACCAGCATTTTCTGAGGAATCCCACTGCATGGGAGTACGTGCGTTATCCCGGCTGTAGAGAGAGATGCACTTCAGCGCTTCTTCTTCCGAGCAGCCAGCATTCCGCGCAACATGGTACTCATCAATGGTACTGATATCATCAATCTGGTCGATGGAAGTGAATTTCATATTTTCCATACCGATTTCCTGACCCTGATAAATAAAGGGCAGACCTTTCAGCATAAAGTACATGACAGCCAGCATTTTTTTGCTGTGGAGGCTGGCTTCTCCGTCTTGAATATAATGGCTGACTCCTCTTGGTTCATCATGATTTTCAATGATATTGGAGAGGAAACCAATGTCTCCGATACGCTTCTGAGAGTGGAAACAGCAGCGCTTGTAGTCGTCAGGAGTAATTCTTTTGCGGTCGTACCAGCCTTTGTTACTGTCGCCGAAAACAACCGGAGCAAAGTCGAACATAGTGGAAAAATACCCGTTGTCTCCAATGAAATCCGGAAGCTCTTCGTCCTTCTCATTAAATACTTCCCCCACGGTAAACGCCTCATGAGGGGCAAAGCTGCGGTCACGCATTTCGCCCAGAAATTCCCCCACACCTTTGGCATCTGCCAGCATATGATCCACACAGGAAAGCCCGTCCGGACGGTCTGTGGGATAATTTTTATAAGGCAGTTTTTTCTTAATATTGATGATAGCATCAATGCGGAAACCGCTGAGACCTCTGTCCATCCACCAGTTGATATTTTTGTAGACTTCCTCACGCACTTCCGGGTTTTCCCAGTTCAGATCCGGCTGCTTTTTGTGGAAAAGATGGAGATACTGCCTGTCTGGATGACCGGGAAGCGGTTCCCATACAGATCCGCCGAAGTAGCTGCGCCAGTTGCAGGGAAGTTCTCCGTCTTTACGGTCTTCGATATAGAAGAAATTTCCATATTTTCCTTCGGGATCTGCGCAGGCTTTTTGGAACCATTCGTGCTCATCGGAGCAGTGATTGACCACAAGATCCAGAAGAATGTACATCTCTCTTTTTCGCGCTTCTTTTATCAGCCGGTCCATATCTTCCAGAGTCCCGAAGGATGGATGAATATTATAATAGTCGGAAATATCATAGCCCTGATCGGCAAAAGGGGAAGGATAACAGGGGGAAATCCATACAATATCCACACCCAGTTCCTTCAGATAATCCAGTTTCTGTATGATTCCGGGAATATCACCGATTCCGTCGCTGTTTGAGTCAAAAAAGCTTTTTGGATAGATCTGATAAGCAACCTTATCATGCCACCATTTACGTTCCATAGTCTGTTCCTCCTGATATAAATCTGAGGTTTATTATAAAGCTTTCGCAAGGAAAAAACACTGGTCATATTGTCAAAAAAATAAAGGGCTTTTCTATTGACAAATACATGGATTTGTCATAAAGTTATCTTTGACAAACAGTAGTTATTGCTATGATAACTATGACGAAAGTGAAAAGAGGAAAAATGAATGACGTTAAAGGATCTGCCGATCGGAAAGACGGCGACAATACGTTCTGTAGGCGGTGAAGGGGCATTAAGACAGCATTTTCTCGATATGGGACTGATTCCCCAGGGAGATGTGACCATGGTCAAATATGCACCTATGGGAGACCCCATGGAGCTGCGTATCCACAGCTATGAGCTTACTCTTCGTCTTGCCGATGCGGAAAAAATTGAGATAGAGAATATAAGAGATGCAGGAATTCCTGCTGAAAAGAAGAAACGTTCAAGTCAGCCGATCCCTCATCCGGGACTTGGGGAAGGCGGTAAGTTTCATTATAAAAAAACAGAAAACCCTCTGCCGGAGGGAGAACTTATTACCTTTGCCCTGGCAGGAAACCAGAACTGCGGAAAGACCACGCTGTTTAACCAGCTGACAGGCGCCAATCAGCATGTAGGGAATTTCCCGGGCGTTACGGTGGACAGGAAGGATGGTTCTATCCGTGGAAACAGCAATACACTGGTGACGGATCTTCCGGGTATTTATTCCATGTCTCCGTATTCCAGTGAGGAGATCGTAACCAGGAATTTTGTGCTGAATGAGCATCCAAGAGGCATCATCAATATTGTAGATGCAACGAATATCGAAAGAAATCTTTACCTTACCATGCAGCTGATGGAACTGGATATCCCTATGGTCCTTGCTTTGAATATGATGGATGAGGTAAGAGAAAACGGCGGTTCCATAAATATCAACCGCATGGAGGAAATGCTGGGAATCCCGGTTGTTCCGATTTCCGCCGCTAAGAATGAGGGTATTGATGAGCTTGTAAATCATGCACTTCATGTTGCCAAGTATCAGGAAAAACCGGAAAAAATGGATTACTGTGATGCGGAGGATGACGGCGGAGCCGTACACAGATGCCTCCATGCCATCATGCATCTGATCGAGGACCATGCCAGAGACGCAGAGATTCCTGTTCGATTTGCAGCAGCAAAACTCGCAGAGGGAGATGCACTGATTCTGGAAAAGCTGAAGCTGGATCAGAATGAAAAAGAAATGCTGGAACACATCGTCAAACAGATGGAAACAGAACGTGGCCTTGACCGTTCTGCCGCTATTGCCCATATGCGCTTCGACTTTATTGAGAAGATATGCGATGCATCTGTCGTGAAGCCAAAAGAAAGCAAGGAACATATCAGAAGTACGAAGATCGATCGGATCCTTACTGGAAAATATACAGCGATCCCATGTTTTGTCGGCATTATGGCTCTTGTTTTTTACCTGACTTTCAGTGTGATCGGAGCTTTTCTTGCAAACATCCTTGATATGGGTATTTCTGCTTTGGGCGGTTATGTGGATCAGCTTATGACAGCGGCTCATGTAAACAGTGCGCTTCAGTCACTTGTGATGGACGGCATCTTCAATGGTGTGGGAAGTGTACTGAGTTTTCTTCCTGTTATTGTGACCCTGTTCTTTTTCCTGTCTCTTCTGGAGGACAGCGGATACATGGCAAGAGTGGCCTTTGTGATGGATAAGCTGTTGAGAAAGATCGGACTTTCCGGACGGAGTATCGTCCCTATGCTGATCGGCTTCGGATGTACCGTACCGGGAGTTATGGCCAGCAGAACCCTTCCTTCTGAACGAGACAGAAGGATGACCATTCTCCTGACTCCATTTATGAGCTGTTCTGCCAAGCTTCCGATTTATGGATTTTTTGCAGCGGCTTTTTTCCCGAAAAACAGTGCTCTGGTAATGATCCTTCTGTACTTCGGAGGCATTGTTATGGGAATCCTGATGGCGCTTCTGTTCCGCCGCACCATGTTCAGCGGAGAGGCAGTTCCGTTTGTGATGGAGCTTCCGAACTATCGTATGCCGGGAGCAAAAAATGTAGGGCATCTTTTGTGGGATAAAGCGAAGGATTTCCTTCAGAGAGCATTTACCGTAATTTTTCTTGCGACCCTTGTTATCTGGTTTTTACAGACCTTTGATATGCATTTGAATATTGTATCAGATTCAAAAGACAGTATCCTTGCCATGATGGCAGGAGCGATTGCTCCGGTATTTAAACCTATGGGATTTGGAGACTGGCGGATCTCTACCGCTCTGATCACAGGCTTTATGGCAAAGGAAAGTGTGGTTTCTACCCTCTCTGTTTTGTTTGGAAGTACGGAAGCACTGCTGGCAGCCATTACTCCTCTGGCAGCGGCAAGCCTTCTTGTGTTCTGTCTTCTTTATACGCCCTGTGTTGCGGCAATTGCAGCGATCAAAAGAGAGCTGGGCGGCAAATGGGCTGTCGGTGTAGTGGTCGGACAGTGTGTGATCGCGTGGGTGGCGGCTCTGGCAGTTTACCTGATCGGCGGAATCTTTTAAATAAGTAAAAAACATCGGATTCTTTATAGAAAGAGAAACCGGTGTTTTTTTGTTTGTCAAAAAACTGTATATATTCGATATTGACAGTATATACATAATAGTATATACTGTACTTGTGATATAAGTACAGATACAGAACCGGTGCACAGGTTCTGTTTCAAGTAAAAGGTACAGGATGATTGAATATGGAAATAATTTTAAGCAATGTCAGTACGAAGCCAATCTATGAACAGATCACTTCACAGATCAAGGGAATGATCATGAGCGGGGAGCTGAAACCGGGAGATCCTATGCCGTCTATGCGAAAGCTGGCAAAGGAACTCCACGTCAGTGTCATTACAACTCAGAGAGCCTATGACGATCTTGTAAAGGACGGATTTATTGTGACAGTTCCGGCAAAAGGGACGTTTGTATCTGCACAGAATCAGGACTTTATACGAGAGGAAAATCTGAGAAAGATTGAAGAATATTTAACAGAAGCATGTGAGCTGGCGAAACAGAACAGTGTGTCTCTGGATTCTCTGAAAGAAAGTCTGGAGCTGTTTTACAGCGAATAAGACGTAAAGGTGTGTGAGGTATATGATGGAAAATGCAATTGAGATAAAGAATCTGTCAAAAGAATACAGGGATTTTTCCCTGAAAAATTTAAGCCTGAACGTTCCCCAGGGTACGGTTCTGGGGCTGGTGGGAGAAAACGGCGCCGGGAAATCCACTTTGCTCCAGTCCCTGCTTGGACTGATCAGGGCAGATTATGAAGAGATAAAAATTTTAGGAAAGCAGTTAAAAAATCAGGAAAAAGAGATCAGAGAGGATATTGCAGTTATCTTTGACGTCAGCCATTACAATCTGGAATATACGCCGGCATTTATTGGAAAAATGCTGAAAAAGGTTTACCGGAACTGGGATATGGAGAAGTATGACGCTTATTTGTTACGATTTGGGCTTCCAGCAGATAAGAAACTGAAAAAATTCTCCAAAGGAATGAAAATGAAGCTGGAGTTCGCCATAGCATTCAGCCACAAGCCAAGACTTCTGATTCTGGATGAAGCAACCAGCGGTCTGGATCCTGTTTTCCGGGATGAGATTCTGGAACTGATCCGGGAATTTACAGAGGAGGAAGATCATACGGTTGTGATGTCTTCCCATATTACCAGCGATCTTGACAAAGTGGCAGATTATATTGCCTTTCTTCATGAAGGAAAGCTTCAGTTTGTAAAAAGCTATGATGAGCTGCAGAATGATTATGGAGTCCTGCATTGCGGAAAAGAATTTTTTGAGTCTCTTCGGGAGGAAGATATTGTTTCATTTAAAAAAGAACCCTATGAGTATAAGGTTCTGGTAAGGAACAGGAATGGAATTTTAAGTGTTTTTCCGGATCTGGAAATGGAAAAGGCGTCTGTGGAAGACATTATGCTGATGTATGTGAAGGGAGAGGTATAGTATGTGGGGAATTATAAAAAAAGATTTTTATGATACATTTTGTATTCCTAAAAATCTGCTGAGTAACGTACTTGGATATCTGGCAATGGTTGTACTTGCAGTTCTTATGGGACCCAACAGGTACATGATGATGCTTTTTGTTGTTTTGTGCATTCCCATGACTACGATTTCCGTTTTTCAGATGGCTCTGGAACAGGATGAGAAGGTTCAGTTTGATGAGATCATGCTGACTTACCCGGTTACAAAGAAAGAGATCATTCTGGCGCGCTTTATTGATAATTTTATTTATATGGGGATCAACACAGTGATTTCTGTAATTATGGTACTGGGCTATGTATATCTGGGAAAAACGGTGGATATCCGGACAGGGATGTTTTATGTAACAGCCGGCATTGCAGTATCTCTGATCGCAACAGCGGTGTTCAGCATTGGATTTTATCTGCTGGGAAATAAAAAAGGAACCATTCTCTATATAGGTATGGTTATTATTTCTGCGTTATTTTATGGTTTGTCCAGCCGCGGTCAGTGGATAAGCAGGATTTTTCAGACAGATCCAAGAATTCTGACGGGGATTGCCTTGATCCTGGGGGGACTTCTGATGGCAGGAAGCTACTGGGTCTGCCTGAAAATTTATGCAAGACAACATTCGTGATACAGAAAAATCCGTGATATGACGTTATTATTCGCACCGGATTGTAATCATAGTAATGTAATCGCTGCGATCGTTGATGGACATTTCATTCAATCCTTCTTCGTAGGCATGTCCGGTAAGGGTCAGATCATGTTCGCGGGCGTAGGCAAGAACAGACTGATAAACGGCAGGAATCCGGCTCCAGTCACCGATGCAGAAAGCCCGCAGATATTTTCCGGCAGGAAGGATCATATCCCAGCTATCAGAGGCAGGAGGGCAATAGGCGAAGAAGGAGTCGTAACCGGTAAAATTGCCTTCCTGAAGATTCTTTGTGGAGATGCGGCTTCCAAAGCTGTCATAAAGATGGAAGAGTTTCTTCAGGCGAAGTGAAAATTCAGCAGCAACAGAAAAATCTTCTTCATCATATTTTCCGGAAATAGGGGAGGAGAGAATCAGCTTTTTTTCCGGAAGACTGCATAATTCGATTCTGCCATGCTGAGACTGCATTCCCAGTCTCAGACGTTCTGCTTTTTGCTCCAGAAAAGCCTGTGCAGATAAAAGCTGCTCGATGGATTCGTCGATCAGCTTTTTCTTTTTTGTCATCATCTGAGAAAAGGATTCGTCAGATGGTCTTGTTACATATTCCCGGATTTCATCAATAGAAAGTCCCACCTTGCGTAAGGTCAGGATCAATTCCAGCTGTGCAAACTGAAAGCAGGTATAGTAATGATAGCCGTTTTCCCGGATTACTTCCGGCTGAAATAATCCAATGTCATTATAATACAGTTACTGTACATTATATGATACCTTCTGACAAAGGAGAAATCAAGAAGAAAGAGGAGATTATTATGGAGTTTAAAACAGTAACCGAGCAGCAGTGGCCGAAGATAAAGGAAATTTATATGGAGGCATTCCCAAAGCGGGAAAGGAAACCGTATTTTACCCTGCGCCATTCTGTGAAAAAGAAAAAAGCAGTTGTTATGACAGCTGTGGAAAAAGAACAGCTTTTGGGATTTACAGTTCTGATTCCATATAAAGACATGGTTATGGTAGATTATCTGGCAGTATCTTCCAAAATCAGAAGTAAAGGAACCGGAAGTTGCATTATGCAAAATGTATGCAGAAAATATGCGGATAAAAAAATCGTTCTTCTGATCGAGCGGCTGGACGACACGGCGGAAAATCGGGATCAGAGGGCCGCGCGGCGAAAGTTTTATCTGAAAAATGGATTTACTTCTTCTGACATTTTTATTGAGGGAGCCAGTGGAAAAATGGAGATTCTTAATTATGGCGGAAAGGTTTCGCAGGAAGACTATATCTGCTTACAGGAATACGCTCTTGGAAAACTGTTTTTTAAACTGTCCGGAATCAAAATTGTGAAAAGCAAGACGGTTTAAAAGCAAGAAAGGGGATGCGGCGATTATGAAAATGATATTTTCAAAAGTAAAGTTAAAACCAAAACAGATCTCTGGTTTGTTTCTTCTGGTGCTGTTTTCGGCTGTGGGGCAGATGCTTCTGCCGTCTTTTCTGGCGCAGATGATCAGCCATGGAGTTGCGGAAAGCAAAAACAGTGTGATCTGGATGTATGCAGCGATCATGGCAGGGATTACGGTTTTGTCCTGTATCATCAGCTTTTTGTCTGTTAAGATTGCCTCTTATATATCTACAGATTTTGCGGCACAGCTGAGAGAACTGGTTTTTTCCAGAGTGCAGGAGTTTTCGGCAGCGGAAATGGATCAGTTTGGTACCGCAAGTCTTATTACCAGAAGCACCTCAGATATTACCAATGTACAGAATTTTCTTACGCTGCTGCTTCGTGTGGGGCTTCTTGCGCCTATGATGGCAGCAGCAGGACTTGTGTTTTCCGCTGCCACAGGCGGTCAGGTCAGTTCCGTACTGCTGGTGGCTATTCCAGTGCTTCTGATTACACTGACGATCATTATGATATTTGCTTCCCGGTATTCCATTCGTCTGCGGAAAAAACTGGATCAGATCAACCGTCTGTTTCTGGAGTCTCTGGAAGGTGTGCGTGTGATACGTGCATTTAATAAACAGAAAGCAGAGAGTGCCCGTTTTGAGGAGGCTAATGGTGATTATGCGATGACAGCGATGGCTGCAGGCCGTATCACCAGTCTTTTAATGCCGGTGATCAGTGTGATCTTTGGCGTTACCACAGCAGCTGTTCTGGGAATGGGAGCTTATTATGTGAATACAGGCGCTATGGAGGTAGGCTCTCTGGTGGCAAACAGCCAGTATATCAGTATGGTACTGACTTCTGTTATGATGCTGTCGCTGGTGATCATGATGTTTCCTACCAGCTATGCCTGTGCAAAACGAATTTCAGAAGTTCTGGAAACAGAAAGCTCTATCCGGGACGGAAGCTTTCCTCTGGAAAAACGTCCGGCACATGCCACTGTGGAGTTTCGTCATGTGACATTTTCATATCCGGGGGCAGAAGAGCCGATTTTGAAGGATGTCAGTTTTGTGTCAAATCCAGGAGAGATCACAGCCATTATAGGCGGAACCGGACGCGGCAAATCCAGTATCTTAAAACTGATCCCAAGGCTGTATGATCCGATGTTCGGGGAGGTGTTGATAGACGGAGTAAACGCAAAGGAATGTCGCATGGAGGATCTGCGTTCTTTCATTGGATATGTTCCGCAGAAAAATGTACTGTTCTCCGGAGATATTGCGGAGAATCTGAATTTCGGAAAGGAAAATGGTACAGAGGAAGACTGGAAACAGGCGGCAAAGATCGCATGTGCAGATGAGTTTATCTGCAAAAAGAAACAGGGATATCATGAGGCTGTTGCCCAGGGAGGAACAAATTTATCCGGAGGTCAGAGACAGCGTATGGCAATTGCCAGAGCTGTAATGAAAAAGCCGGAGATCTACGTGTTTGACGACAGTTTTTCGGCGTTGGATATGAAAACAGACAGACAGCTGCGCCAGAATCTGAAAGAGAGTATTGGAGAGGCAACCGTGATCATGGTGGCACAGAGAATCAGCACGATTCTGGATGCAGACCGTATCCTGGTGGTGGATGACGGACAGATCATTGGAAATGGAACACATAAGGAACTGTTAAACACCTGCCCTCTTTATCGGGAAATTGCAGAGATACAATTGGGAAAGGAGGCAGTCTGATATGAAAAATATAAGGATATTTAAGCGGCTTTTGGGGTATCTGAAAGCATATCGCCTGCGTCTGGTTCTGGTGCTTTTGGCAGCGGTGATCAGTACGGCTTTTATGGTTCTTGCCCCTTTTCTTGTGGGAAAGGTGACTACAACACTTTTTGCCGGCATTGCAGACGGAGTGTTTTACTGGGAGACGATCCTCTGGCTTCTGGCGGCGCTGGTTGCACTTTATTTTGTCTCACAGCTGTTTTCCTTTCTGCAGGGATTTGGAATGGCAAAGATCACTGCCGACGTGATGCAGACGATCCGAAGAGAGATCGATGAGAAAATGCATCGTTTAAAATTGAATTATTATGATGTTCATACACATGGAGATATATTAAGTGTAATTACAAATGATGTAGACACCATTAATAATACCATCAGTCAGAATCTGACTGCAGTAGTGACTCAGGTAACAATGGCGGCAGGGGTAATGAAAGCAAGCGAAAAGTATTATGGGGAACAGCAGGAACTGTTGGGAAAACTGAATGGTTATGTGGAGGAAATGTATAATGGACAGACGGTAGTTCAGACCTTTCATTATCAGGAACGTGCAAAGAAGGAATTTGCCAGACTGAATGATGCACTGAAGACCAGTTCCAGAAAAGCAGAAACAACAGCAGGGGCGGTCAGCCCGATCACGACCAGGCTATGCTGGAATATACCTGGCGTTTTGCGGAGCCGTTTTCTGCTATTGCAGGAATGGCAGGAAGCTTTGGCGCGGCAGCGGCAGCAGGAAATCGCATTTTCAGCCTTCTGGATGCAGAAGAGGAGATTCCGGACAGCAAGCGGTGTGTGATTCCGGATGACCGCAGCGGTCGGGTTACTTTTGAGAATGTCAAATTCGGATATACGCCGGATCATCTTCTGATGAACGGAATCAATCTGACAGTAGAGCCCGGACAGAAGGTTGCGATTGTAGGGCCTACAGGCGCCGGAAAAACGACGCTTATCAATCTCCTGATGCGTTTCTATGAGGTAAACGGAGGCTCGATCCAGGTAGATGGAGTCAGGATTACAGATATGTCAAGAGAGGAACTTCGTGACCGTTTTGGTATGGTTCTTCAGGATACCTGGCTGTTTGAGGGAACCATTGGAGAAAATATCGGATATGCGGAAGAAAATATGCCGAAGGAAAAGATCAGGGATGCTGCGGAATCTAGCTGTGCACACAGCTTTATCAAAACTCTCCCGGGAGGCTATGATATGATTCTGACCAAAGGAGCGGAAAATATCTCTCAGGGAGAACGACAGCTTCTGACGATTGCCCGTGCCATTGCATCGGATCCGGAGATCATGATTCTGGATGAGGCTACCAGCAACGTGGATACTCATACAGAGGTTCTGATCCAGAAAGCGATGGCAGAGCTGATGAAGGGACGTACCAGTTTCGTGATAAAAAACTAAAGTAGTTGCTGTACAGGAAGCTGCAGCTGGGTAATATATTCCGATTCGTCGGAGGTAGTGTGGATATCGATCCAGAGAAGCTCCAGCAGGTCTCCGGTAACTTTAAGATCATGAACTTCTGCATACTTTATCAGTTTTCTACCCCAGTCGGTACTTTGGGAATAACTGCCCCTGTAAGTAACACAGAGATAATCGCCTCCGGGAATCTGCTTTTTTCCATTTTCGTCAATCAGAAATACAGACTGATAGGAAAGGGATCTTTTTTCCAAAAGAGAGGAGCGGGAGATGACAGTTCCAATTTGATTACTTCCGATAATGTATAGTCTTTCCTTATCCAGGTTGATCAGTCGCTTTATCAGCAGATCCATTTCTTCTGCAGCCTGATAGCCTTCTGACAAAAGATGACATCGGCGGGGCGGAAGGGTTATCTTTGTGATTTCATGCAGAGGAAGGTTCTGGGCAGAACGGATGGTATTTAAACGATGCGCCACATTTTTCTGAAGCTTCTGGAGTTTTAGCATCTGCTTATGGATGGCTTCCTGTTCTTCTTCCAGAAGCTTCAGGGAGGCGGCTGTATTGTGATCGTCCAGATATTCGCGGATCTGTTCCATAGTAAAACCGATGGAACGGAGATCCCGGATCACGTTCAGTCTCCAGATATCGTGGATGCTGTAGCGGCGGTATCCGGACTCCGAGCGTTCCGGTTTTATGATTCCGATTTCTTCATAATAACGGATGGAATCTACGCCAATGTCATAGAGCCTGGATATTTCACCGATTCTAAAATATTTTTTCATATTATACATTCTCCTGCTTGACTCTGGTATAATGCCAGAGTTTATAATGATTTCAGATTCATAAAAGAAAGGAAATCAAAAATGCGTTCTATTTGGAAAGAAATGAAATGGTCTTCTGTGCTGCTTTTGCTGGGCGGAAGTGCTTTGCTGGCATTTGGCCTTTATAATGTCCATTCCATATCCGGTGTTACAGAGGGAGGAATCCTGGGACTTACTCTTCTTCTGGAGCACTGGTTTGGAATTTCCCCTTCGTTTTCCGGTTTTCTTCTGACGGTGGTATGCTACTTTTTAGGCTGGAAGCTTCTGGGAAAACTGTTCCTGGTGTACTCCTTTATTTCGGCAGTGGGATTTTCTGTTTTTTACGGAATATTTGAGCAGTTTGATCCGTTGTTTCCTCAGATTGCGGAAAAACCTCTTCTGGCTGCAGTGGTGGGAGCTTTGTTTGTAGGTGTCAGCGTGGGGATATGTGTGCGTGTAGGCGGCGCGCCTACCGGAGATGATGCGCTTGCAATGAGCCTGTCCTCTGTGCTGCCTGTGGATATCCAGTGGATTTATCTTGCAAGTGATCTTGTTGTATTGCTGGCATCTCTCAGCTATATTCCGTTCAGCCGAATCATGTATTCACTTTTAACAGTCCTCCTGTCAGGACAGATCATCGGAATTATACAGAAGATCCGGCTTCCCGGATCTGTGGAGGCAGGAGAACTGTCTCAGAGCTGATATGAAAAGCTTTGAAAAGAGTCTGTGTCTTTATTTTATCAGAGAATATGGTTTCTGAATATGAAAATTAAAAAAATTCTGCGGAATTGAATCCACATAATCTGTATTTCCCCTGCATACATTGTAAAAAGATGTATCCAGGGGAATTTTTGTGAAAGATTATATCGAAGAACGGGCAGTGAAGATCGCATCTTATATCATTGAAACCAGAGCGACAGTCCGGCAGGCGGCAAAAAAGTTTGGGATTAGTAAGAGTACGGTACATATGGTAGTAATAAAATAGAACGGTTTGTGAGTTGGGTGTGGAGAGTTGAATAGAGAGACGAAAAGGTCGGAGAGATTCCGGTCTTTTATGATGTCTGGATTGAATTGCGAATATATAGATGATATACTTTGTTTAAGTAAAGAGGGACGTTATACTTTGTGTAAAGAGTAAAGTGAAAGGGAAAGGACAGCGGTTGCTGTCTAAAGAAAGCGATGGAGAAAAAGCTTGGAAAGTTAGTTACAAGTGTAGGAAAGAATACAAAGGATTTATTACAAAAATCGAAAAATATTGCAATTCAGGCAGTTGATCAAAATGATGATGGAAAATTTGATCTGGAAGATGTTTCTTCAATGGCAGCAACCGTTGGAAATGCTGTGAAAAAAGGTGCACAGACATTTAAGGAAACAACAGATGAAAAAGCACGTCAATTAGAATTAAAAGCTTTGCGTCCGATATTTTTAGAAATTTTGAATGATACTGATTTTTTCATGCCTAAATTTATTAGAATAACCGAAAGAGATAAGAGACATGCGGAAAGCGAAGTGTGTAGAGGTTCGATAGGCTTTTTGTCTGATCAGAAAGAACTTCGTATTGTAAATATCTTTCGAGATTCCATAGATTCATATGGAGTGTCATTTTACCCGGATGGTGACAGTGAGCTTTATTATGTGGATCCTAGTAATAGGGATGAGTATATTGCTTTGGATGAATATTTTAGTTATTTGAAACAGGTACGAATCAGTGAATTACAAAGGATTGCACAGGATCTTGGAGCAAAGCATTTCAAAGTCACTTACAAAGAGGAAAAAACTTCATTTTCAGAAAAGAAGGTAAGCAAAAAAGTTACTGCAAAGTCAATCGCGTCTGCAGATGTGGAAGAGAATTATGAGGATAAAAAGTATTCAATCACGGAAATTGCAGCAGAGATGGAATGTCCAGGACATCCTCCGGTAAAACCGGTGTTAAAGTATATGAAATATGATCCGAGCATAAAAGGACTTGTAGAAATGAGAATGAATGAGAATGGACCGTTGCTTCATCAAAAATTGATGCGGTACTAAAGGGTATGAAATGTACTGGAAATGCAACTGTAGTAAACGAAACCCAGAATGAGTCCAGAAGGTATCTGGAATATGAAATAGATTTTTAGGGAATACGGATATTGGTAAATATATGTACATAAAATGGCGGGATGATTTTTCGCCAGTAGATCTTAGAAAAAATAAAGGCATGAATTGCATTTTGAGCAGACAGGGTTGCTTAAATACAATTCATGCTTTTCTTTTTAATAGATTTACCCAAACTGATTTTTAGTTTGGCTGGTGTGTATTAAGGTAAATACACCCTAAAATATATTATAGTATAATGATTCCTTCGAGGCTATGGGGAGCGAAATCCCCACTAAGATTGCAGGGGAACTAAACCTCAAGAAGTGAGTTTTGAGCAGCTCTGGCGAATCTTGCTCTGGTTCTAATAATGATGTTGATTAAAAAATTTTGAAATAGGGTATTTTTAGGCTTCTGAAACCTGTTATGAGTGAAGGGATATTTTTTGGATAAAGTCAATTTTGAAAAATAGAGACTATTTTATTGTTCTTTTTCATAGTAATGGACAAAGGTTAATGACAGGAAGGAGGTGGAAGCTCCGCTATGAAGGAACGAAAGTTGAATTACAGATTTCATAATCCGAACACAGCGGCAGCCACCGCCGACTACATACTTAAAATTTTAATAGATGCAAATTCAGAAAAGGTGGAAAAAGTAATTAGGACTACGATGGATCAGGTGGTTCAAGCGTCGGAATGTGATGAGGGGGATTCAGTGTAAATAGTGCATGGAATCTCCTGTTTTATTTCTGCATGTCTTGAGTTATGACTACAAATCAGTTAAAATTAGTTCTAGAAAGTCCTAGAATAGTCATAGCATTTAGTCATAGAAGATTTTGAAAGGTGGAAAAAGTATGATTTATACGGACAACCAATTAAAAGAAAAAATAGTACAAATGATAGATGGCTTTGAAAGTGAAATTGTAGAATTTAAAGAGGCAAAAAGCAATTATTCGTTTAACGATATTGGAAAATACTTTTCAGCACTTAGTAATGAAGCAAATATTCGAGGATATCAAGAAGCTTGGTTAATATTTGGGATTTCTAATGATAAGAAATTTGTTGGTACTGAATTCAGGAAACAGGAAAGTTTACAGAATTTAAAGAAAGAACTTGTAAACGGGACAAATGAAAGATTAACATTCATGGAAATATATGAATTAACAATGGGAAAATGTCGTGTAGTAGCATTCCAGATTCCACCCGCAATTCGAGGTATACCTACAACATGGCAAGGGGCAGCTTATGCCAGAGAGCATGAAGCAGTTTGTCCTTTACCGATGAATAAGGTTGATTTGATAAGAAGCCAGATTGGAATGGACTGGTCTAAAGAAATTGTTGAAGAGGCTTCGATGGAAGATTTGGATTCAGAGGCAGTTAAAAGAGCAAGAGAACTGTTCTCAAAACGCCAGAGCGACAGAAAAAAAGCACAGGAAGTTTTGAATAAGTTATCAGATGTTGAAGTGTTAAATAAGGCAGGAATTACTATTAAAGGGAAAATAACCAGAACCGCATTACTTTTGCTGGGAAATAGTGAATCTGCACATTATTTTGATGGATTTATTCCAAGAATCACGTGGACATTATATAATGCAGACAATTCTGTAAAGACCTATGAACATTTTGATATGCCGATGCTTTTGGCTGTGGACAAGGTCTACTCTAGAATAAGAAACATAAAGTATCGATATATTGCGGGGCAACAGACATTATTTCCTGATGAAGTGGATCAATATGAACCAGAGCTGATAAAAGAGATTATTAATAACTGTATTGCACATCAAGATTATCGTTTGCGTGGGAAAATCAACGTAGAGGAATTTGAAGATAAACTGGTTTTTATTAATGAGGGTGCCTTTATTCCTGAGACAATAGAGCAAGCACTGGAACCCGGATACAAACCGCCGTATTACAGAAATGTATTTTTGTGTAATGCTATGGTAAATCTGTATATGATAGATACAAATTCAATGGGAATTCCGATGATGTATCAGATACAGAGAGATAAGTGCTTCCCATTGCCAACGTATGATTTAAATATAATTAACAGAGTTAAAGTTACGGTTTATGGAAAAATACTGGACAAAAACTATACGCAACTGCTGTATACTAATGGAGACCTGGATATGAGAACTGTCTTTTTGTTGGATCAGGTCCAGAAACATGAAGTTGTTTCTAAGGAGAGCTTTAAGCAACTGAAAAAGCAAGGACTTGTTGAAGGACGGTATCCAAATATATTTGTGTCATTTAAAGTGGCTGATATCGTTGGTCAGAAAGCAGTGTATGTGCGTAACAAAGGACTTAATGATGATATTTGCAAACAATTGATTATTAAGGCATTAGAATCAATGGGAGAAGCAAGTAAGCAGGAATTGATGGAAGTGTTGGAAAAAGCGTTGCCGGAAGTTTTAAGTGATGAGCAGAAATCCAAGAAGGTATCTAATCTATTGCAAGCAATGAAAAAAGAAGGATTAGTGCTTGCAGAAGGTAAAAATCGATATGCAAAATGGAGTCTGAAATAGTTTCTGGGATCGGGTAGGGTTTTATTAATTACCTACATTTTTACTTTACGATAAATAATAATAGAGAAGGTAAAAGAATGTCATATTTTGATAGCTTGAATGATAAATTTTTTAATCCATTTTGCTGCAGAAACCGTGAGGTTTATTTTGAAAGTATTAGTCTGCTTATTGAAAAATCGAAGGAAATTCCGATTCTGTATGAGACGGATGCCAGACAGTGCTTAATTATCTATTTGCAGAATTGTATGTATTCTATAGAGACGGAAGATATCGGTGAGGAGATCAGCAGTGTGCGGAGTCCGCAGGAAAATGCATCCGCCATTTTACGATATTTTCGCACATGCGGCTGGATTACACCGAAGGAAATCGGGCGTACCGGAGATAACATCGCTTCCGTTTCCGCTTACTGCCGCAAATTAATTGATGCGATTCATCGAATTTTTGATCAGGATACGAACAGCACAATCACAAATCATATTTTTTCCATTTATGAGATCCTGAAAACATCTCTGGGAAAAGACAGTGCCCGTGCGATCCGACCGTATTCCAATATCCTTGTGCCTCTGGTCGAAAATGAATGCGACCTGAAAAATGAACTTCTAATCTTAAAAGACAGTATTCGTGAGATCATGCGTGCCGTTATGAAAATGCCGGATGTAAATAGTTTCGGACAGTTTCTGATCAAAGATGAGATGCTGACACGTTTTTTTAATGACTATTTCTTTATAAAAAAGAGCGGTCTGATTCCCTCCTATATTTCTGAGATTGCCCGAATGCTGCGTCGGCTCAGACGTTCGGAACTGTATGATAAAATGCTGAGCGAATATAGAAAACTGAAGAATAACGATGAATTCAGGGCAAAAGAAATCATTGACCGTCAGTTTGGCGAAATGGAAAGTTTTATCAACTTTGAATATGAACAGGAAATGAACTATATTGATAACAAAATCAATACCTACTACAATTTGTATGCGACCCGCATGATGATGGTGCTAAGCAACGGCACCAATCTTGAACATGTCATAAACCGGATTCTGATGCTGTTAAAAGATATGGACGAGGAGAACCGGGAGTTTGTTTTGCAGCAGCTGGCGCAGACGCATCAGCTGCAAAGTGTCGGATTTATCAGCAGAAAATCTTTTGAGCGTCGGAAAAAGGCCAATCCGAACCTGAAAAATGCCGGAATTGTTATGGATGAACTTTCGGAGGAAGAGAGACAGCGGCTGACAGATGAACTGATAACGGAGACACCGGACCGATACAGTCTTGATCATGTAAAAGATTACTTTGACCGGATGACGTTCTTAAGGGATAAGCTGCGTGTGGATGAATGCGGCGTGCGTACAAGGGACGATGCGATGATGGTGGCTGCCAGTATGATCTATTCGGGCACAGCCGGATTTCCATATGAGGTAGAGTTCGAAGAGGGAACCGTTGAGACAGAAGTTGCAACAATCAGCAAAATCAGTATAAAGAGGAAATGCGATGAGTGATATCAGTTTACAGATTACAATAAAAGAAGAGAATGGTATTTTATTTAAAAGATGTGTTCGAAAATTGCTGGAATCTACATTTATTCTCAGGGAGAAGGATGAGAAATTATTTTCCTTTGTATCCAGAGAATCAAACCGACAGGACATTTCCGAATATCTTCGGATGATAGGCTTTGATATTCTGGTGGATGAAAAAACGGGTGTCAGTATGCTGATTGTCAGCGAAGAGGATGAGGAAACAGTGGGACTGAAACGTGCGAATGTAATTACATTTTCCACGCTCCAGTATCACATGCTTCTGGTTTTGTGGAAGGTCTATCTGGAAAATCTGGGATATAACGAAGGAAATTTTGTCACAAAGGGTGATTTGATTGATAAAATTAAATCTTACGGCGTTGTACCGACGAAACAGGAACTGGGTGCGGCTTTTAAACTGTTCAAAAAGTACAGTCTGATTAATTTTGACGAGGATGATCATGGGGAGAATATGAAAATTCAGCTCTATCCCTCCTTGCAGTTTGGCTGGGATATTCCGCAGTTCCAGACGGTTGCAGATGAATATCTGAAACGGAATGAGACGGAGGAAGAAACTGCTGACAATTCTGAAGAGGAAATACAGCAGATAAGTTTAGAAGATTATGAGGAGGACGAGGTATGATTATATTGAAAAAAGTCCGCCTAATTAATTGGTATGGATTTTCCAATGTTACTGCGCCTATCGGCCTTTTTACACTGATCGCAGGAAAAAACGGAAATGGGAAGTCGGTTATGTTGGATGCTATTAAATATGCTGCATTTGGCGATACGATTTTTAACAAATCATCAGAAAACAAAGGAAGCAGAACACTTTCTTCGTATACCAGAGGGCTTCTTGATGCAACGGCCGGAACCTATATGCGTCCGGCCGACAAGGCGCCCAATGTATATAGCCATATTGTACAGGAATATTATGATGATGTGGAAGAAAAGTTCTTTATTCTCGGAGCAGTGATTGAGACGAATGCTTCAAACAACTGTCAGACTCTGAGATATGTTGCGGACAAAACATCTCTGGATGATATGGAACATCTATATGTGCAAAATGGAATGAAAATGCCATATTCCGCTTCACAGCTGCAAAAAAAATATGGACTTACTCTGCTTCTGCGGGAACCGGGAATTCAGAAGTTTATGCAGATGACCGGCCTGAAGCTGAATATCAATCAGGTAAATGCCTATCTTCGGAAACTGCGCGGCATTATGTCTTATGATCCCAATGCGAAAATTGATAAATTCATCAGAGAGAGCGTTCTGGAGGAACGAAATGTGGACTTTACCAAACTGATTGAGGCAAAAGGGAACATTGAGCGGTTGAATGATACCTTTTCCCTGATTCAGGAAGAGATTGAGGAGCTGGAAAAAATCCTGAGTGAGTATGATACCTGTGAAAATGAGAAGAATCGTCTGCTGGCGGATGATATTAAGATTGTTTACCGACGGATGAAAAGATTAAATGTAGAGATTGAGGAAAAGATCCGTGAGCAGAATATTGCATCTAGGAAAAAGAGTGAGATGGTACAGACGCTGGAGGTACTGGAACAAAGAAGTGATGCAATTAATCAGAGACTGATTCAGGCACAGATCAGTCTAAACCAGTTAGACAGTACAAAAATGATTCAGGAAGAAGAAAAACGTCTTGATGTATTAAGGAAAGAAAAACGACAACTCTCTCTGGCAAAAAATGATCTGGAACAGTTCCAGACAAAGGTAAGTGAGATCCTCTACGAATTTTTAGAAGATGGACGTGAAGTGGAAAAAAAGGAAATGCTGACCTCGCTCAGCAGCAGTTTCTGTTCTGCGTTTGAAAAAGAGAGTGCAGTTGCCTGGTTAAAGCAGGCGGTAAATGAGCGTTATGATGATTTTACGGCACAGGGTGCTTTGATCAGACAGGAAATCGAAAAACTGGAGCGAAAGTTAGGCGAGCAGGAAAAAATTCTGGAAGAAGCCAGAAAGCGCAGGAATACATATGCGCAGATTCCGGAGTATGTGGGATTGAAAGATGAGATAAATCGTGAGTTTGCAAAACGGAAGTTTCCGGCGGAGGCGAAATTTGCCTGTGAGTATGTGATCGACATTACAGATGAGTCCTGGCGTGATGCGATTGAGGCATTTCTTGGTATTCGCCGGTATACGATTCTGGTGGATCCGGAGTATTATGATATTGCTGATGATGTACTGAACCGTTCCAAGAACAGATATGCACATTTGTTCAATACGAAACTGTTGATGAAGAAAAAAATTGAACCGGAAAAAGATTCGGTGGTGCATTTCCTGAACATTAAAAATAAGGTGGCAAAGAAATATTTTGATTTTCAGTTGGGAAGAATGCATGCTGTGAAGTTGGAGGAGGTTAGAAACCGAGAAAATGCAATTTCTGTGGAAGGGCGTGTGTCTGTTAATATGGATAGTTATTTCCTGTGTTTTGAACGTATCCGCTCCTATTATCTAGGGCAGGAAACATTTGAACTGAACCGGAAACGCGCAGAAAAGGAAATTATAAGATTACAGGCAGAGCGTGGGGAAAAACTTTCTGCCCGGAAAACAATTGCAGACAGAAAGAACCGCTTGAGTCAGGATAAGGAATTTTTTAAAGAGTATGATTATGATGTGCATGCAAAGTATCAGAAGACAGTAAAAGAACTGGATGAATCGCATAAACAGCTGGAGAAACTGAAAAAGGCACAGAAGAATAACAGAGAATATCTGGAATTGAGTCAGCTGGTATCCCGTCTTGAGGATGAGCATGCTGCGGTGAAGAATGAGCAGAAAGAGGCAATGAACGAGAACAGCAGGCTGGAAACAACGATTCAGGTCTGCGGAAATGCCATTGATACGAAAACAATGGAGTTTAATAAGGAAAAAGAAAAATTCACAGAATATAAGATTTCGGCTTATCCGGTTGTTCAGAGAGCGGTTGAGGCATACGAAAAATACGTGGAAGCCGGAATGACAGGAACAGGAGGAATCATTGCTTCGGAGACAAGAAGCCGCTTATCAAGAGGTATTGAACAGCACAGGAAAGCACTGATCGGCCTGCAATCTAGCTATAATGTAAAACATTCGGATAACTCAATGCCGGTTGGAGAGACGGACCGGGATGTATATGCGAAGCGAAAAGACCGCATCTGGATGGACGATCTGCAGGAAATACGTGAAAAGCTGGATGCTCAGACAAAACGTTATGAGGATATCTTCAAAAACGAATTTGTGCTGACAATTTTGAAGATCTGTGACAATGCACAGGATGATCTCAAACAGATCAATGCAGAACTGGCGAAACTGAACTTTTCAACCCGATACCAGTTTGATGTTCATTATGTGAAAGATGGATCGGAGTACGCTAAGATTATTGAGTATGCAAAGTATCTGGATGAAAGAGAAAAGCTGGGAGACAATTCCGGACAGATGACCCTCGGTATGGTGACTTCCGTATCGGACGAGGAGGGTGAGCAGCTGGAACGGGAACTGAAACAGATCATTACTCGGATTATCGAGAAAAACAGTGATGAAACCATTGCACGTTTTGCAGATTACCGGAATTACATGACATATGAGATTCTCATGAGCAATCATATTCTGGATCGTGCAAAATTGTCGCGCCAGACAGGGTTTAACTCAGGTGCGGAAGTGCAGATTCCTTATTTGTTAATTTTATCTTCTGCATTGCTTATGATTTACAATCAGAAGGTGAATTCTGCCAGACTGGTATTTATTGATGAGCCGTTCGCCAAGATGGATCCAGGCAATGTGAAGCTGATGCTGGATTTTATGAAAAAACAGAATCTGCAGGTAATTTTCTGCTCGCCGGACAAGACGGAGTCAATCGGCAACGAATGTGAAGTGATTTTGCCGGTACTGCGAGTACGGCCAGACAGTATGCAGCTTGGTATTGTGCAGTTCCATGAGGAGAAGACTTATGAATGATTATGAAGAAAAGATGCTGCTTCTTCTGGTTGAAAAATACAGGAAAAGCAAAAAAGACAGCGGAACCGGTCGCATTAACAGGAGAACGCAGATTAAACCGATAGAATTATACAGAGGATATAATCGGAATGATGGAGATCTGGAGCAGATTAATGCTATCAATGAAACTGCCAGTAAATACCGGGAAAAAGGATTTCTGACTTTTGAAATGAAGAAATTCAGCAACGAGATTTCTTCGATCTATCTGGTTGATGAGAAAGTGGAGGAAGCGGAACGATATCTGACGGAGCACTATCAGTATGAGTCGAAGCATGAAAAAATGAAACAGGTAAAGAAAATTATTGAACAGTACAGCGGTTATTCTCCGGTTGCAGATCGGGAATGTGCAAAACTTCAGGCGAGTCTCGATAAAAATGTGGTGCCAAAGGACTATGAACAGACAAAAGAGGTGTTAAGGGCATTGATTTTTATTGAACGGAATGAACGACCCCTTTATGTACGCGAGGCATCCATGCTGATTTATGGAAGTTCGAAGTATCTGGAAGATAATACACTGGATGTGGTGTGTGGGTTGATTCGAAAATTCCGTGGAAAACCCTGTGAGGAAAATGAACTTCCGGACGAGATATTAAGCGACTATCGAATTGTAAAGGAAACGCAGAAAATCTGTTTAAAAGGGGATATCGTAATTGTGAAATCCGGAAAGACGCTGGAACTTGGAAGTTTTCGAAGTGGTGTAGAGTTTTATGCGGATGAATTGGATGAAATCGAAAGGATTACAGTCAATAATCAGCGATTTATTACTGTGGAAAATAAGACATCGTATATGCGGTGTGGAGAAGCAGATACGGCTTATTTTTATCTGGGTGGATATGCAAACCGGTTTCAGCGGGATTTCCTGAAGATGATATATGGGGATAATCCAGGAGTCCAGTACTTTCATTTTGGAGATATTGATGCCGGTGGCTTTTATATACATGAGAATCTGTGCAGGATTACAGAAATTCCGTTTGGAATTTATCGGATGTCTGTAAATGAGTTGAAGAATCCCCGGTATAAAAACTGTCTGCTCAGTCTTTCACGAAATGACAGGAAACGTCTGAAAACGCTGGCTGAACATAATGTTTATCAGGAAACAGTGAAGTATATGCTTGAGCGGGATGTAAAACTGGAACAGGAGATTGTGAGTTATTACTCTTAAGAGATAATTTAAGGTTCCTCTGCTTTTATGTTTACAATTTTCCATTTTACAATATAATAAAGTTGTAACAGAACGACACAATTCTAACAGAAAGGTTACTCAACATGAATATAGCAGCTTATTGTCGCGTCTCCACTGATAAAACCGACCAGCTCAACAGCCTGGAAGCTCAAAAGGAGTTCTTCTCTGAATACACGAAGCGAACCGGTGATACCCTTGTAAGATTATATGCAGACGAGGGTATTTCTGGAACTAAAATTAAAAATCGGAAGGAATTTCTTCGCATGATGTCTGATGCGGAGCATGGTCTCTTTGACATGGTCGTTGTAAAAGACATTTCCCGTTTTGCCAGAAATACGGTGGATCTTTTGCAGAACATCCGTAAGCTGAAAGCGTTAGGTATTGAAACCCAGTTCCTCACAGCTAACATGACCAGCATGGGAAACAGTGAATTTGTGCTGACCATCTTCGGCGCTCTTGCCCAGGAAGAAAGTGCCAATACTTCCAAGCGTGTGAAATTCGGCAAGAAAATGAATGCGGAAAAAGGACGGGTTCCCAATATTGTGTACGGATATGATAAGACCATCGGCGATTATTTCAATCTGGCTATCAATCAAGAAGAGGCAAAGGTCATCCGTCAGATTTATCAGTGGTATACGGAGGAAGGCTACGGTGCAGCCAAGATTGCCAATATGTTGAATGAAAAAGGGCTGACTACAAAGCGGAATTGTAAGTGGAGTCAGAATGCAATCTGCCGGATTTTGACTAATGAGATTTACACCGGAAAAATTATCAATGGAAAACAGGAAGTGACGGATTTCCTGACAGGCCAGAGAGCGGATAAAGACGAGACAGAATGGATGGTTGTGGAGCGACCGGAACTGCGGATTATTGATGACAAAACCTTTGAAAAGGCAGGAGAAACCCTTCATTCCAGACATGCGTCTTTCAATATGAAGCACGAACGACAAAGCAATAAATATCTGTTTTCAACATTGATAAAATGTAAGGAATGTGGATGGTCATTTCGCCGGACCGTTCGGACTTATAAGAACACTTATGTCCGCTGGGTTTGCTCCGGACATAATGGGCGTGGAGCAGACAGTTGTCCAAATGCAGTGAAGGTGGACGAAGAAGAACTGATTGAAGTTTTACAAGAATATTTTGCGGAAGTCTTGAAGCAGAAGAAAAAGGTAATCAACCATGTAGTCAACGAATTTCAGCGTGTTTACAAAGCCAAGGACGAGAATCTGGAATATGAGAAAGAGTTGAACGTGCAGCTTGCAAAACTGCAAAAGACCAGACAGAAATATATGGACATGTACACCGATGATCTGATTACCCGCGAAGAATTGAACGAAAAAATCGGTGGTATGCGACAGGAAATCGAGCGTCTGGAAAATGAACTTAAGATGGTTTCTTATCATCTGACCAAAGGGGAACAGCTGGAAACGGTTTTAAATAATACCTTCAAAGAGATTGAAGATATTACCGATGTTCGTCAGATGACGAATGAGCAGTTAAAGAAAATTATCCAGAAGATTGAGGTGGACAAGGACGGAAATGTGGATATTTTCCTGCGTCTGTTCGGCGACCTTGGATTAGACGAGTCTGTGCTGGTAGAGGATAACATTACCGTTCCTGATAATAACATCCAAACATAAAGACTGTTCTGAACGATTAGCGGAGATTAACCCCGGTCTGGCAGCAGAGGTGCGCCAGGTTCTGGATGTCAACAAGGCAGAACGCCATATCAGAGGAGGACTTGCTACCAGAGAGAAATATTTGCACAGAGTGATATAAAAAATAAAACCCCCGGTTTTTCTATTCGGAAAACCGGGGGTTTTGAAATAGGATAAGAAGAAATTTATCAATCTTCGATATTCTGCTTTTTGATCACTTTTCTGATATAGAAGCTAAGGAAAAATCCGATCACTGCAAAGGATGCCATAAGTAAGAATACGATACGATATCCGGCAAGTCCTTCTGCGCTGTCAAGGATAAATCCGTAAACTGCATACATAAATGCTCCCGGCAGGTAACCGACAAAGGAACCGATAGACATTGCAGAACCTGTAATGTCGCGGGGAACTTTTACTTCAGCCATTGGTGCAAAGAAGATTGCGCGCATGCTGTAGATAAATGCACTGATGGTAAGTGTAATGGCAAGACCTGGGAGAAGTCCCATTGTTTTGTGTGGCAGGAAGGCAAATACAGCCAGGATGCCGGCAACAATCACAAAACAGATCTGCAGGTATTTGGTGGCAGATTTTAATACCTTATCGGAAATGAAGCCGCCAATAGGTCCGCCGAGCATTTTAAGGGCATACTGGTTGACGATTCCGTATACACCTACAAGAGCTGCAGGAAGGGCATATGCTTCTTCCAGGAACGGGATGAAATAGGTAAGTCCGCAGTATACACTGTAAACAAAGAAAATATTAAGAGAAACCAACCAGATATTTTTGTTCTTTAAAGCGCGCATAATGGTGTTGTCTTTTTTGGTTTCTTTTTCATCCGTCTGCTTATCTGCAACTGGTTCTGGCTTGTCATGATCCAGAAGGAAAAAGGCAATAATGGCGATAACGCCAGGTACGATAGCGTAAAACAGAATCGCGGTACGGAGACCGTTAGCTGTACTTCCCATTGCGGAGAAAATTGCAAGTGCGCAGGAGGCAATCAGGGTATCAACAAGCCCGCGGCCTGCTTCCAGAATACCAAACATACGTCCCTGTTCATCTTCGTTTCCAAGAAGCCGCACTGTTTTTAGCATGGTGGGCCAGTATAGCATGTCTGCAAAGATTGCCAGTAAACAGTATAGTAACAAGAATACCGGATAAGACGGGAATGTGGAAAGTACCAGACCACATGCGCATATTCCCAGCAGTGAGAACGGGATGAGATATTTTTTGGAAACGCGGTCAACGATCAGAATCGCAGCCAGGAATCCAAAGGTGGAGATCCATCCGGCAACACTCATTGCGACACCGATTTGTGTGTGGGATAATCCCATAAATTCCTGCATGGGAACATAGAAAGCATCTTTCATAAATCCCAGCTTGTAAATGGTTCCGGCGCCCAGCATCAGGGTACCGAAGGAGATCCATTTTTTATCCAGCTTTTTTCCAGCCATTTTTATTCACCTCTGATATTTTTTTTAGGAAACAGATTTTGCTTGTCTTTAAGTATAGTTGTAAAAAGTTGTAATGTCAAGTATAAATGTGTAAAATATTGCATATATGTTGCTCATATGTGCTATAAGTTGTATTTTTGTGTATTTCAAGAAAGAATTACTTGCAAAAACACGATGGGTATAGTATATTGAAATCAGGAAACAGATTTAGTGGAAAGGAGTAAATGTTGTATGCTATCAGAACAACGTCATCAGGAAATCATTAATATTCTTGCCAGAGACGGAAGTGTGAAAACTACTACATTATGTAAGAAATTGTCTGCATCCAGAGAGACAGTAAGAAGAGACCTGGAACATCTTGAAACGAATGGCAGACTCAAAAGAATCCATGGAGGGGCAATGCGGGTCGAAACGCAGTATGAAGACAGCGGGGATTATGTTTCTTTTGAAAAGAGAAAAAGTGAGCATTCTGCCTATAAAGAAGAGGTAGCGCTGGAAGCTGCGCAACATATATCAGAAGGTCAGGTGATCGCCCTGGATTCCGGAACGACGGCTTTGGAACTTGCAAGAGTAATCAAGAACCGTTTTCATTCTCTTACAGTAATTTCTAACTCACTGATGATTGCAAATGAGCTGGCTGATGCAAAAGGCATTACTCTTATTTTGACAGGCGGTGTCTATAATCGCGAAGAAAATGCATTTCTTTCTGATATGGCTACTCTGATCCTCTCAAAAGTAAACATCGATGTTCTTTTTCTTACTACCTGTGGAATATCCGCAGAAAGAGGGATTACATATCAGAGAGTAGACGACCTGATCATTCAGAATAAACTGGTCGAAGCATCCGATAAGACCATTGTGATTACAGACAGTTCTAAGCTGGGAAAAAATTCCCTTGTAAGAATGAGCGGTATTGAAGAAGTGTCCATGATCATCACGGACTCTCATGCCGACCCGGAACAGATAGAAAGACTGGAACAGGCCGGAGTAGAAGTTGTAGTTGCAAAAGAAAGGACAGAATAAAATTATGTTACAGACAGAAGGACATGACAAACATAATTCACCAAGTATTTTACTGGTTTCTGTGGACGCACTGAAACCGGAGTTTGTATTTGAGCAGGAGCGTTTAGGTGTAAAACTTCCTGTTATTACCAATTATTTTGTAGAAAAAGGCTTAACTGCCGGAGATGGTATGAAAAGTGTTTTTCCGACATTTACCTACCCGTGTCATCAGAGTATGATCACAGGCACGAATCCGGCAATACATAAAATCGTCAATAACGGGATTTTTGATCCGCTGGGAGAACATTTGGGGGCATGGCACTGGTTTGCCAATACAGAGGTAAAAACTCTCTGGGAAGCTGCCAAAGAAAACGGATACTGGTCAGCAAGCGTGGCTTTCCCAACATCTGTAGGAGCCAGAGGAGATTTCATCGCACCGGAGTTCTGGTGGGACGGATCAGCTCTTGACAGTCGTTTCATTGATGCAGTGGCAAAACCACAGGGAATTATTGCTGAAATGGAAAAAGAGATTGGACAGTATGCAGGCGGTCTTGACCTGTCAGATAATGGCGATGCACAGAGAGGAAAAGCGGCTCTCTGGATGCTTAAGAATAAGATTGCTCCTGTGATTTCTGAGAAACCTTTCTTTATGTCTGCATATTTTGCCAGCTTTGATGAAAGTGCTCATCAGTATGGAGTATATAGCAACGAAGCTGCAAGAAGCCTGGAAAAGATTGATAAAATGCTGGGAGAACTGATTGAAGAAGCAATGAAAATTACAGATGGCCATCTGATCGTCTGTGTGGTTTCCGATCATGGCTCTCTTGATAATACACATAATATTTCTCCTAATGTGCTTCTCCATGATGCAGGGCTGGTTCAGACGGATGAGAATGGAAGAGTGATTTCCTGGAAAGCATTCAGCCAGAGAGCCGGAGGAACTGCGGAAGTACGTCTGGCAGATCCGGAGGATAAAGAAGCGGCAGATGCTTTAAAGAAAATCATGGATCAGCTTCTGGCAGATGAAAACAGCGGAATTATGGAAGTCCTGAACGGCGAAGAGGCCAGAAAACGCGGCGGTTTCCCGGAGGCGGCTTATGTACTTGTCTCTGATAAAGGATATGAGCTCAGGGATGATGTGACCGGGGACTACTGCCGTACCAGACTGACTCAGAAAGCACAGCACGGATATAATGAAAATTTCCCGGAAATGAGAGCTTCCTTTATGCTGACAGGGGAAGGCATCACGAAAGGAAATGTAGAAAATGTGCATCTTATTGACGTAGCGCCTACTCTTGCCGGATTAATGGGATTCGTCCTGCCGGATGCAGAAGGCCGTGATCTTTTAAAACAGGGATAAGATTATGGAAGCGATCGAAGTTTTCTTTAAAACAATCGCAGATTTTCTGTGGAAGGACTGGATGCTGGTTATGCTGCTCGGTCTGGGTATCCTGTATACCCTTGTCACCAGATTTGCCCAGATCCGCTTTTTTCCATATGTGGTAAAACAACTGATTCAGAACGTGAAAGAAGGTCGCAGGACAAAAAAGGAAGAGGGAAAATTTTCTTCCTATCAGGCGCTTTGTACCGCCATTGCCAGCTGTGTGGGCAGTGGAAATATTGTAGGCGTGGCTACGGCTATCCTTGCAGGCGGCCCGGGTGTTTTATTCTGGATGTGGGTGGCGGCCTTTGTGGGAATGGCCACCAAGCTGGCGGAGATTACCCTGGGAATCCGATATCGCAGCCAGGATAAAGACGGCAATGTGACCGGAGGCCCTATGTATTATATTGCCCATGCTTTTAAACTGAAATGGGTGGGCGCCCTGGCGGCAGTCCTTCTTTTTATTCAGAATGCGGCAGCCACTCTGATACAGTCCAATACCATTGCAGGCGTTGTAAAGGAAGCATTTTCTGTCACACCCCTTGTGACAGGAATCATCCTTGCCGTGATAATGGTTTCCATTATCAGCGGCGGCCTGAAACGTCTGATTCATACGGCAGAAAAGATCGTACCGATTATGGCATCTGTATATATTCTGGGCGGTCTGATCGTAATCCTGGTCAATATAGAGTCTCTTCCGGCAGTATTTGCATCTATTATAGAAGGTGCTTTTACTCTGGAGACAGGCGTGGGAGTAGCAGCCGGTTTTACTATGAGACAGGCTATGCGATACGGTGTTGCAAGAGGCCTTTATTCCAATGAAGCCGGTGAAGGTTCCGCGGCTGTACTGCATTCCTCAGCGCAGGTGGATCATCCGGTACGTCAGGGATTATATGGTATTCTGGAAGTGTTTATCGATACCATTATCCTTTGCAGCACAACAGGAATTACCATTCTGATCACGGGAGTAAATCAGGTACATACACATGCGCCGACTCTTGCGGCAGAAGCTTTTGGAACGGTATTTCCGGCTATGCGTTTTGTGATTTATATCAGTTTGATCCTGTTTGCAGGTACCTCGATCATGAGTCAGTGGTATTTTGGACATGTGAGTCTTACTTATCTGAATAAACCAAAGGGTGCGGTAATCTACCGGATCATCTTCCCGTTTCTTATCATTCTGGGAAGTATGAGCACCATTGAAATGGTATGGTCCATACAGGACTGTGCCCTGGGACTTCTTATCATTCCGAATGTGATCGCGCTGATCATACTGGTACCGGAAGTGAAGTCGCTGATAAAAGAATTTACAGATCCGAAAAACGGATATTTAGAGAAGAAAGGAATGGGTCAAGATGAAGGCTGAGTTAAACAAATATATAGAAACAATCCCTGCTGTTGCGGATGCAGCAGCTCTGAAAGAAACCTTCTGGTTAAATGAAAAAAAGGTGCCGGCAGCAGAGCAGAACATTACGGAAGTAAATCCGGAGCAGATCAAAGACGCAAGCGACAGACTGCTTCGCTTTGCACCATATCTGAAAAAAGTATTCCCGGAGCTTGAAGAAACAAACGGTATTATCGAGTCAGAACTCAGAGAAATACCGGCTATGAAGAGCTTTTTGGATGAAGCTTATGGCGCAGAAATTCAGGGAAAATTAATGCTGAAAATGGACAGTGACCTTCCGGTATCCGGATCTGTAAAAGCCCGCGGAGGAATCTATGAGGTTCTGAAGCATGCAGAAGATCTTGCTTTGGAAGCCGGTATGCTGAAAGAAACAGACGATTACAGCGTTCTTGCTGATCCGGAATTTCAGGAATTTTTTGGAAAACATACCGTTCAGGTTGGAAGTACGGGAAACCTTGGAATGAGTATCGGCATTATGAGTGCAAAGCTTGGCTTTCATGTAATCGTACACATGTCTTCTGATGCAAAACAGTGGAAAAAGGACCTGCTCCGCAGCCGCGGTGTAGAGGTGATCGAATATGCAGATGACTATTGTGCAGCCGTAGAACAGGGAAGAAAAAATTCTGATCTGGATCCCATGAGCTATTTTGTAGATGATGAGAATTCCCAGAATCTTTTTATGGGATATAGTGTTGCAGGCGAGAGACTTGCAAAACAGCTTGAAGAACAGAACATCGTAGTTGATGAGGAGCATCCGCTGTTTGTTTATATTCCCTGCGGCATCGGAGGAGCACCGGGCGGAGTTACCTATGGAATCAAGGAAATCTTTGGGGATCATGTACACTGTTTCTTTACAGAACCTACACATGCATGCTGTATGATGCTGGGAATGGCAACCGGTCTTCATGATGGAATCAGTGTCAGAGATCTGGATATTGATGGCAGAACAGATGCCGACGGTCTTGCAGTAGGACGTCCGTCTGCCTTTGTAGGCCGTGTGATCCAGCCGATGCTGTCCGGTATTGCAACCATTCAGGACAGTAAGCTTTACGACCTGATGAGAGGGCTTCTGAAATCAGAGGAGATTTTTATTGAGCCGAGTTCCTGTGCGGCTTTTGCAGCACTGATCCGTCCGCAGGACATGAAGAAATATATTCAGGATAATGATCTTGCTGATAAAATGAAAAACGCAACTCATATAGCATGGGCAACCGGCGGCCGTATGGTTCCGGAAGAAACAAGAGAGATTTATATTAAAACAGGATTATAAAATATATGGCTTACAAGTTGCTTGTTTTGGATATAGACGGAACAGTAACCAATTCTGACAAAAAGGTTTTAAAAGAGACAAGAGAAGCTGTTGTCCATCTTCAGGAAAAAGGAATTCATGTGGCAATTGCTTCTGGACGGGCGCCACAGGGGATTTATTCTGTAGCAGAAGAATTGGAACTGGACAGATTTGGAAATTACATTCTTGCATTTAATGGGGCAAAAATTATTAATTTCCAGACGAAAGAATGTATTTATGAGAAAAAACTTCCGTTAAATATACCATTGCAGCTTCTGAAAGATGCGGTAAAATGTGGCCTTGGTTTTCTGACATATGGACCGGATTTTCTGATGGCAGGCACGGCTCCGGATCCTTATATGATGCTGGAAGCTCAGATCAGCAATATGCCTTTGAAGTATTGCGGCAATCTGAGGGCGGAGATCAATTTTCCGGTACATGGCTGTCTGCTGACAGGTGATCCTGTAAATATTGAGGTTATGGAACCGGAGTTTGTTCGGAAATATTGCCATGAAACAGAAATTTTTCGTTCAGAACCATGCTTTCTGGAAGTTGTGTCAAAAAATGTAGATAAGGCATACAGCCTGAAGCATCTTCTTCGTATCCTTGGGATACCTCGTGAGGAAATGGTGTGTTGTGGAGACAGTTTTAATGATATTTCCATGATTCAGTTTGCCGGTTTGGGTGTAGCAATGGCAAACGGGCAGGAAAAACTAAAAATGATCGCAAACTATGTTACAGATGCAGATAATGATCATAATGGAATTGCGGAGGTTATTGGAAAATTTTTTTAATCACAGGCTGTTGTGAATGACCGGAGGATGGTCGGAAAATACAGACTTTACTTAAGTAAAGGTGTATTTTTCGACCATTGTTTTTTGAGAAGCATTCTTGTATTTTACAGACAAATCAGATAGAATGAAGGTAAAATATTTTACAGAATTTCCGCAAAACACAGAACAATTCAGCGGAGATTATGGAGGAGGATATATGCAGCCGACACTTACTTTTGAGGAAATAAAACTGCGTACTGCGGAATTGGGGCCGCAGAGCAGTGTTCCGGATCTTTTGGGGGAAATGATCCTGCAGAATAACCTGGAGTTTGCTCTGGATGAAAAGGACGAAATATATGAGGCATATGGAAGGAAAGCCACTACCTATCCATACAGACAGCAGAATGGATATACCAGAAAACTGACAGAGAAGAAAGTAAAAGCAGCAGTTCTGGAGAATACCTGGCTGAAAGCCGTGTTTCTGCCGGAGTATGGAGGAAGACTGTGGAAGCTGTGGGATAAGGAAGCCGGAAGAGACCTTTTATATACGAATGATGTGCTCCGTTTCAGTAATCTGGCAGTGAGAAATGCATGGTTCAGTGGGGGCGTGGAATGGAACATTGGTGTGATCGGACATACGCCTCTGACAGCAGAACCTTTGTATACCGCGCAGACGGAAACAGAAAAAGGAGATCCGGTCCTTCGCATGTACGAGTATGAAAGAATCCGCGGCGTGGTGTACCAGATGGATTTCTGGCTGGAAAAAAGAAGCCGTTTTCTTAATTGCAGAATGCGTATTGTAAATGAAAGCGCCAGAGTGCTTCCTATGTACTGGTGGAGCAATATTGCAGTTCCGGAGTACGAGGGCGGAAGGATTACGGTTCCGGCAGAAAGTGCTTATACAAACAGCAATGGTATGGTTTATAAGGTTCCGATTCCAATGGTCAAAGGAAAAGATATCACGGAATATGGGAATATAGAAACCTCTGTAGACTACTTCTTTGATATACCGGAAAAGAATCCAAAATATATTTTCAATATGGATAAAAACGGATATGGACTTATGCAGATCTCTACCAGAAGACTGGGCAGCAGGAAGTTGTTTTCCTGGGGGAATTCTGACGGATCAGACAGATGGCAGGAGTTTCTGACGGAGGAAGCCGGTAAATATTTGGAGATTCAGGCAGGTCTTGCCAAGACTCAGTATGGCTGTATTCCGATGGCTCCACATACGGCCTGGGAGTGGATAGAACAGTATGGAGCAGTACAGCTTTCTGAGGAGATCAGACAGATGGATCATGAGGAAAGAAGTAAATTTCTTACCACAAAAATCAAGCGGAAACGAGTGCCTGACAAACTGGAGCAGATACTGAAAAATACTGAAGAAATGGCAAAAGCAGAGGCAGAGCTTGTATGGAAAGGAAATGGCTATGGCGCCATGGAGGAACATGGCACCAGTGTTTCTCATTTGAAATTTGAGATGCAGGAGAAGTCACTGAAGGACTGGAAGAGGTTTTTTGAAACGGGAATCCTTCACTGTCCGGATCCTTCAGAGGTACCGGATGAGTTTATTATTACAGAGGAAAATCTGGGCTTTCTGAAGGAAACGATATCGGAAAAAAACAGTCATAACTGGTATGCGTTTTATCATCTGGGGATCGGATATTTTGTATCTGAAAAATATAAAAAAGCAAAAAAAGCATTCAGGAAATCTCTGGAATTAAAAGAAAATCCATGGGCACTGCACGGACTGAGCTGCATTTATCTTCTTCAGGAAAAAAGGGAAAAAGCGGTTTCCTGTATCACAAAAGGAATGGCGCTGAGGGCAGAGGATGCTTCTTACATCAAGGAAGGATTTCGTATTCTCTCCTTCTGTGAAGCTTACGAAGAAATCTGTACGATATACAAGAGTCTGGACAAAAAACTCCGTAAAAATAACCGGATCTGTTTCGGATATATCAATGCGCTTCACAAACTGGGGAAAGATGAGAAAGCCTATAAACTTCTGGAAAAGGATGGAGGAATGATCCTGGAAGATATCCGGGAAGGAGAGGATTCCATTGGGCAGCTGTGGAGTGAACTGCATGAAAAACTTTTTAAAGAGAAAGCAGAAATCCCTCATAAATATAATTTCAAGGCAATATAAGTGCAAAATTAAAAGGGCTTTTTACAGCCCTTTTAATACGTTTATCAGTTTTTGGTTATGCTCCGGAAGCATGATACAGAATCGAACAAATTCACCTTCAAGACACTGGAAAGAGGAGCAGTCCCGGATCATCAGCCCCTGGCGGATGCAGGCTTCAAATACCTGGAAAGAGGTCAGATCCGGTTGGACGATCTGCAGAAGGAGAAAGTTTGCATAGGCCGGATATACTTTAAAAGCCGGAAGTTCCTTCAGCTCCTGATATAATTTTTTTCTTTCAGAAAGGATCAGATCCCGCGTTTTCTGAATATAGTCCTTGTCCTTTAGAAGCAGCTCTCCGGTAAAAGCCCCCAGACTGTTTAAAGACCAGGGAATCTGTTTTTCTTTCATCTGGGAGAGGAACTTCCTGTTTCCGCTGATTCCATAGCCAAGACGCATGCCTGGTGCAGCAAAGAATTTGGATACGCCCCGGAGAACCATGAGATTATCGAATTCCTGCGTCAGAGGAACAGAAGTGACTGCGGCAATATCCGGTGCAAATTCCACATAAGTTTCATCGATCATTACAAAGATATTTTTCTCCTGACAGAAGCTTAAAAGCTTTTTCATATCCTCCTGCAAAATGGCGGAGGAGGTTGGATTGTTGGGATTGCACAGGATCAGAAAATCATAGCCTTTTTCCAGAGTCCGGCACAGATCTTCTATATCAAGTGCAAATGCGTTGCTTTCCTGTAAATGATAATATTCCTGTGTGCTCCCGGAAAATGCCAGTTCCCGGGAATATTCAGAATAAGTGGGTCCAAGGATCAGGGTATGCTTTGGAGCGCGTTCCTGGATCAGAAGTGCGATCAGTTCGCTGGAGCCGTTTCCCGGGAGGATAAAATCAGCGGGTATGCCGCAGTATTCCGAAATCGTATTTCGTAAAGAAGTATATTCTCTGTCCGGGTAGGAAGACAGAAGATCAAGGTTTGCGGACAGTTCTTTTTTGGCATTGGGAGAAAGTCCCAGAGGGTTTACGTTGGCGCCGAAATTGATAATATCGTCTTTTTTTAAATGATAATATTCACATATTTTTTCAATATCACTTCCGTGAAAAACAGGTCTTGAAGTCATGGGAACAATCTCCTCTCTATAGCAGTTTTTTCTTTATCATATAGCATTTTTACCTTGTGTGCAATAGATTGCGGGTGATTTTGGATATATTGACACGGCTGCTGCGTGAGAGTAGAATTGCATACATAAATGTAAAGTATTAAGGCTTAAAGGTGCCGGAACCCTATTTATAAATCCCGCAGAAAGTGATTGGAAAGGAGAAGAACCATGAGACTGGAAATTGTGCAGAAAGCACTTAAAAAGAAGAATATCAGCTATCAATATACAGAAGAGGATGGATGTGGAAGCCTGGACTTTATGTTCCGTGGTCTGAGTTTTCATGTGTGGGAATATTATGACAGTATCTGGGGTGCAGAGACAAATATCTACGAGGCGGGAAGAAGCCAGGACATAGAAGGCGACTATGAACAGGAGATCGCGCGGGAGATTCTGTCCTGGCCGGATATAATCGCATGACTGAGATGTGGGAAAGGGAACAGGGATACGGGGATTACTGTTCAGTATCCTTTGATATATATTAGGATAAAAGGCTATATAGTAGCTGCAAATAGTAAATATACAGACTTTGGAGAGAGTCTATAAACACTACTATTAAATCAGGAGAAAATCTGTTGTCTTTAAAGTGAATAATGGATTGTAATAATAAGATGGTAAGGAAAAAATATATTAAAATGCTGAAAGCATTTCTGGGTAGAACGAATGAAAATAATTTATACAAGGTGAGAGCCAAATATGCAGAGTATTATGATACATGTTCGTTGCAGGAAAATTTAGTAATAATAGAAAGTAATCAGGGAAAAAGTATTTCTGAAAAAGAATATCGGATTTTGAAAACGCTTTATCAGATTAATGAAAATAAAAAATATCAATTAGTTGTGGCAGTTTGTTCGGGTAAAGAAAAAGAAATTAGAAACTTTTTGAATCATAAAAAGCTATATGGTGTAAAGGTTGCGGTAATTCACACGAAATATTACTGTAAGGTGTTGGCAACAGCACATTTTTTGGTTAATAATTATGCTTTTCCTTCATATTTTATAAAACATACCGGACAGATTTATATTAATACAGGGTGTGAAAATTATGTGGAATATATTGAAAAGGAAAAAATACAGGATTTTACAGGCTTTGGAAACATACAAAGGAATTTGATTATGGCAGATTATATAATATGCCATAATGAAAAATATCGTAGTAATCTGGAAAAAAGGTTTATGCTTAAAACCCTCTTTATGGGAAACTATATTACTATGGAAGATTGTTCGAGAAAGAATAACTCGGACAGAGAAGCGGATTCTGGGGAACAGGAGATGGTGCAAATTGTTTTTGAGCGTAGGCGCAAAGAAGATAAGCGAGTTATAAAAAATGAAATAGATGAGAAACAGAATGTGCTGATTTATGGAGGGGCGCTTCTGAAAAATGGGATTACTACTGCTTTAAAAGGGCTATTGAATCATGTTGACCTGGATGAAAGAAATTATATATTATTAGTAAATGAAAAAGATGCGGAAAAAAATATAGAGTTACTACAGGAATTAGATGAAAGGCTTAGCTGTGTACTGATAGAGGGGAAAAAACTGTTAACAGATACAGAGGCGATAGTGAGTTACCTGTATTTCAAATTTAATATAGAAAATAATTATATCTTTTCAAAAATTAAACATATATACAAACGAGAAGTGAAAAGATTATTTGGATCGGCATGCTTTCATGCGGCAATTCATTTTTCGGGATATGAAAAGGAAATTGTTCATTTGATATCAGAAATGGATTCCAGAAAAATAATATTTGTTCATAATAATATGAATGAAGAGAGAAGAACGAAAAGTAATTTTCATGTACCATCCATAAAATATGCATATACATCATTTGATTATATTGCAGGTGTGCGCGGTACTATGAAAAAAGAAATTGAAGAGCTTTTGGAAAGGAATGTTGATGAAAAAATCAGAATTGTACATAATCTTAACGATATAGAGACGATTATTGAAAAGTCTGAAAGAGAAATCGAATTTGAGGAAGAAACAACGTCTACACATACAATTGAAGAAATTGAGAAAATATTGAATGATCAGAAAAATCTTAAATTTATTTCTATTGGACGTTTTTCAGTAGAGAAGGCGCATGAACGTTTATTAGAGGCTTTTGAACAGTTTTGCAGGAAAAATCCCAATAGTTATTTGATTCTTATAGGGGGGTATGGGCCTTTATATCAGACAACAATGGATAGAGTCCATAAAAGCGTGTGTCAGAAACAGATTGTAGTGATAAAGAGTATGAGTAACCCATACCCTGTCTTGATGAAATGCAATGCGTTTTTCTTAGCTTCTTTTTATGAAGGCTTACCAATGACGATAATGGAAGCGCTGATCTTGGGCGTTCCAGTTATATCTGTTGATATAGATGGACCTCGCCAGTTTTTGGAGCAAGGCTATGGAGAACTGGTGGAATCATCTGTAGAAGGGCTCTTGTTAGGTATGGAAAGAGTGCAGAGAAGAGAACTTTGTTTGCGGGATTTTGATGCATATGAGTTTAACAAGCAGGCATTACAGGAATTTGAAGCGCTATTAAAAAATTGATATGAGATGTGTCATTAGTTACATTGGGCAGAGCTGATTGTTGAGGCTCTGCCCATGTTTGCATTTTAAATCAAAAAAAGTCTTGACACAGTAGTTTCCGTATGTTATTCTACCTAAGAACGCTGCCGAAGACAGTAGGTGCCGTAAGGCATAAGGATCAAAACGCCTACCGAGGACTTAGTATTCTGATAAGATTACAGGAGACCTTACTGTCGTGGTACAGTAGGGCTTTTTTTATCTCAGTATCCATTGCAACGGCGGTATATCAAAATCTATAAGGAGGTGTACCATTTATGGCAAAAGTAGAACTGAAACAACCAATCGTAGAAGAAATCGCAAACAGCATTAAAGACGCTCAGTCAGTAGTTCTGGTAAACTACAGTGGTCTTACTGTTGAACAGGACACTGTTCTGCGTAAGGAATTAAGAGAAGCTGGGGTTCAGTATAAAGTTTACAAAAACACAATGATGAACCGTGCTTTTGCAGGAACAGACTGTGAATGCCTTTCCAAACATCTGGAAGGTACAAACGCACTGGCAATCTCTGCTACAGATGCGACAGCACCTGCAAGAATCCTTGCCAAATATGCGAAACAGTTCCCGGCACTGGAACTGATCGCTGGTGTGGTTGAAGGAAACTACAATGATCAGGCTGGAATCCAGGCTCTGTCCCAGATCCCGTCCAGAGAAGAACTTCTTGGAAAACTTCTTGGAAGCATTCAGTCTCCGATCACAAACTTCGCTCGTGTGCTTAATCAGATTGCAGAGGCACAGGGAGGAAACGCAGAAGCAGCGGCTGAATAAGGCCGGCATAAATTAAAAAAATAATATTATATGGAGGGAAATTAAAATGGCAAAATTAACAACAGAAGAATTTATTGCAGCAATCAAAGAGTTATCTGTATTAGAGTTAAATGATCTTGTAAAAGCTTGTGAGGAAGAGTTCGGTGTATCCGCAGCAGCAGGCGTTGTAGTTGCAGCAGCAGGTGCAGCAGGCGAGGCAGCTGAAGAGAAAGACGAGTTCGACGTAGAGCTTACAGAAGTAGGCCCGAACAAGGTTAAAGTTATCAAAGTTGTTCGTGAAGTAACAGGTCTTGGCCTGAAAGAAGCTAAAGCTGTAGTTGACGGTGCTCCGAAGGTAGTTAAAGAGGGTGCTTCCAAAGCTGAGGCTGAGGACATCAAAGCAAAACTGGAAGCAGAGGGAGCAAAGATCACTCTGAAATAATTCAGTATAAACAAAAGAGACAGCGCAGGGACGCCGCAGGTGTTCCTGCGTTTCTTTTTGTAAAAAAATAAAAAATCAGTTGACAGGTTGACAGAGCTATGTTATAGTGAAAAATGCTATATTATGGCAAGATATGCCTGTTTGCCTTAAATTACAGACAGGATCATGTTATAATAAATAAAAAAACAGGGGTGAAACGTCAATGGAAAAAAACAGAATTCGTTCTGTAAAAACTGGAAAAAGCATGCGTATGAGCTACCAGAGACAAAAAGAAGTCCTGGAAATGCCGAATCTGATCGAAGTCCAGAAAGATTCCTACAAATGGTTCCTCGATGAAGGGTTAAAAGAAGTATTCGATGATATTTCTCCGATCGCGGATTACGGCGGAAAGCTTAGTCTGGAATTCATCGACTTTACATTTGACGCAAAGGATGCGAAGTATACAATTGAGCAGTGTAAAGAACGTGACGTGACTTATGCCGCACCTTTGAAGGTTCGAGTGAGACTGATTAACAAGGAAACAGAAGAGATCAACGAACACGAGATTTTCATGGGAGACCTTCCGTTAATGACGGAAACAGGTACATTTGTGATCAACGGTGCAGAGCGTGTTATCGTAAGCCAGTTGGTACGTTCCCCTGGAATCTATTATGCAATCGCACATGACAAAGTTGGTAAAAGGTTATTTTCCAGTACCGTAATCCCCAACAGAGGTGCATGGCTGGAGTATGAGACAGACTCCAACGATGTGTTCTATGTTCGTGTGGACAGGACCAGAAAGGTCCCGATCACTGTGCTGATTCGTGCCCTTGGTATCGGCACCAATGCGGAAATCGTAGATCTGTTTGGTGAGGAGCCCAAGATCCTTGCCAGCTTTACAAAAGACACTTCCACAAATTACCAGGAAGGTCTTCTGGAATTATATAAGAAGATCCGTCCGGGCGAGCCTCTTGCAGTAGAGAGCGCAGAAAGCCTGATCATGGCAATGTTCTTTGACCCAAGAAGATACGACCTTGCCAAAGTAGGACGTTACAAATTTAATAAGAAGCTTCATTTTTATAACAGAATTACAGGACATAAGCTTGCAGAAGCAGTTGTGGATCCGTCTACAGGCGAGATTCTTGCAGAAGAAGGCGCAAATGTAACAAAAGAACTGGCTTACAGGATTCAGAATGCAGCCGTTCCTTTTGTCTGGATCCAGGGCGAAGAACGTAAGATCAAAGTCCTTTCCAACCTTATGGTGGATATTGCGGCTCATGTGGAGCTTGACTGCGATCCGAAGGAACTGGGTATTACAGAATTAGTATATTATCCGGTCCTTGAAAAAATTCTGGAAGAAAATGACAGCATTGAGGATATCAAGGATGCGATCCGCAGAGATATCCATGATCTGATTCCGAAGCATATCACAAAGGAAGATATCCTTGCTTCCATTAACTATAACATGCACCTGGAATACGGCCTCGGAAATGATGATGACATCGATCATCTGGGCAACCGTCGTATCCGTTCTGTGGGTGAATTGCTTCAGAACCAGTACCGTATCGGTCTTTCCAGACTGGAAAGAGTGGTACGCGAGCGTATGACAACTCAGGACACCGAGAATATTTCTCCGCAGTCCCTGATCAATATCAAGCCTGTAACCGCGGCAGTGAAAGAGTTCTTTGGCTCTTCCCAGCTGTCTCAGTTTATGGATCAGAACAACCCGCTTGGTGAGCTGACCCATAAGAGACGTCTGTCTGCCCTGGGACCGGGAGGTCTGTCCCGAGACAGAGCCGGATTTGAGGTTCGAGACGTTCACTACTCCCATTACGGACGTATGTGCCCGATCGAAACTCCTGAGGGTCCGAACATCGGTCTGATCAACTCCCTTGCATCCTATGCAAGAATCAATCAGTATGGTTTTGTTGAGGCGCCGTACAGAAAGATCGATAAAACAGATCCGTCCAATCCGGTTGTAACTGACGAGGTTGTCTACATGACAGCCGACGAGGAAGATAATTACCATGTAGCACAGGCCAATGAGCCTCTGGATGAAAGCGGACACTTTGTCCATAAAAACGTATCCGGTCGTTTCCGCGAGGAGACACAGGAGTACGAGAGACATATGTTTGATTACATGGATGTATCTCCTAAGATGGTATTTTCCGTTGCTACAGCACTGATTCCTTTCCTTCAGAACGATGATGCCAACCGTGCGCTGATGGGATCCAACATGCAGCGTCAGGCGGTTCCGCTTCTGACAACAGAAGCTCCGGTCGTTGGAACTGGTATGGAAACAAAAACAGCGGTAGACTCCGGTGTTTGTGTGGTAGCTAAGAAATCCGGTACGGTTCTTCGTTCTACATCTACCGATATCAGTATCAAAAATGATGACGGAACAAAGGATGATTACCATCTGACTAAATTCCTCAGAAGTAACCAGAGCAACTGCTATAACCAGAAACCGATCGTGTTCCAGGGCGAGCATGTAGAGGCTGGACAGGTTATTGCAGACGGTCCTTCCACTTCCAATGGAGAGCTGGCGCTTGGTAAGAACCCGCTGATCGGATTCATGACCTGGGAAGGTTACAACTACGAGGATGCTGTCCTTTTAAGTGAAAAACTTGTTCAGGACGATGTTTACACATCTGTCCATATTGAAGAATATGAAGCAGAAGCCAGAGACACCAAACTGGGACCGGAAGAGATCACAAGAGACGTTCCGGGTGTTGGTGATGATGCTCTGAAAGATCTGGATGAGCGTGGTATCATCCGTATCGGCGCAGAAGTACGTGCCGGAGATATCCTGGTAGGTAAGGTTACACCAAAGGGTGAAACAGAGCTTACTGCAGAAGAGCGTCTGCTGCGTGCTATTTTTGGTGAGAAGGCAAGAGAGGTACGTGATACTTCCCTTAAGGTTCCTCATGGTGAATATGGTATCATTGTGGATGCAAAAGTATTTACAAGAGAGAACGGCGATGAGCTTTCTCCTGGTGTAAATCAGTCTGTTCGTATTTATATCGCTCAGAAACGTAAGATTTCTGTTGGTGATAAAATGGCCGGACGTCACGGTAACAAGGGTGTTGTTTCCCGTGTACTTCCTGTTGAAGATATGCCGTTCCTTCCAAATGGACGTCCGCTGGATATCGTGCTGAATCCTCTGGGTGTGCCGTCACGTATGAACATCGGACAGGTGCTGGAGATCCATTTAAGTCTTGCTGCCAAGGCACTTGGCTTTAATGTGGCAACTCCTGTATTTGACGGTGCGAACGAGAATGATATCCAGGATACACTGGAACTGGCAAATGATTATGTAAATACAGAGGACTTTGAAGAATTCCGTGCAAAATATCAGGATATTCTTGCTCCTGATGTTATGCAGTATCTGGATGAGAACAAGGCTCACAGAGAACTGTGGAAGGGTGTTCCGATCTCCAGAGACGGTAAGGTTCGTCTTCGCGACGGTCGTACCGGAGAATATTTTGACAGTCCTGTAACAATTGGACACATGCATTACCTGAAACTGCATCATCTGTATGAAGCAATCATCAAAGGTGATAATATTCCTGAGCCGGGAATTCCGGAGTCCTTCAAGGTTCTGCTGAAAGAGCTTCAGTCTCTTGGTCTTGATGTCAAGGTTCTGAGAGATGATAATACAGAAGTGGAGATCATGGAGACTGTGGATTACGGCGATACAGATCTTCGTTCCGTGATCGAAGGTGACAGACATAACAGAGACCGCGAAGAGGAATCCTTCGGTAAACACGGTTACACACAGCAGGAGTTCGAGGGTGAAGAGCTTGTAGATGTGGAAGAGGAAGACGATGAAGAGGAAGATTCTTTCCTCTTTGACGACGACACTCTTGATGACGAAGAATAGAAAGGGGAAAGAATACATGGCAGAAACAACCAATACCAATGCAACATATCAGCCAATGACTTTCGATGCCATTAAGATCGGACTGGCGTCCCCTGAGAAGATCAGAGAGTGGTCCAGAGGCGAGGTCACAAAGCCTGAGACTATTAATTATCGTACTCTGAAACCGGAAAAGGACGGACTTTTCTGCGAGAGAATCTTCGGGCCGAGCAAGGACTGGGAGTGCCATTGCGGTAAGTACAAAAAAATCCGTTATAAAGGTGTTGTTTGTGACCGATGCGGTGTTGAGGTTACCAAGGCGTCTGTCAGAAGAGAGCGTATGGGCCATATCGAGCTTGCAGCTCCGGTATCTCATATCTGGTATTTCAAGGGAATCCCGTCCAGAATGGGTCTGATCCTTGATCTCTCTCCGAGAACATTGGAAAAGGTTTTATATTTTGCAAATTATATCGTACTGGATCCGGCTGATTCCGGACTCCAGTACAAGCAGGTTCTTACTGAGAAGGAATATCAGGATGCCCGTGAATCCTATGGAAATGGTTTCCGCGTAGGTATGGGTGCTGAATCCATTATGGAACTTCTCAAGGACATTGATCTGGAAAAAGATGCGGAAGAGCTGAAGACAGAGCTGGTGGATGCAACAGGCCAGAAACGTGCAAGAATTATCAAACGTCTGGAGGTTGTGGAATCTTTCCGTGAGTCTGGAAACCGTCCGGAATGGATGATTATGACTGCGATCCCGGTTATCCCTCCGGATCTTCGTCCTATGGTACAGCTTGACGGCGGACGCTTTGCAACATCTGACCTCAATGATCTGTACAGAAGAATCATCAACAGAAATAATCGTCTGAAAAGACTGCTGGAGCTTGGAGCTCCGGATATCATTGTCCGCAATGAGAAGCGTATGCTTCAGGAGGCAGTAGATGCCCTTATTGATAACGGACGCCGTGGCCGTCCTGTTACCGGACCGGGAAACAGAGCGCTGAAATCCCTTTCTGATATGCTGAAAGGTAAATCCGGACGTTTCCGTCAGAACCTTCTGGGTAAACGAGTTGACTATTCCGGACGTTCTGTTATCGTCGTTGGACCGGAGCTGAAGATTTATCAGTGCGGTCTTCCGAAAGAGATGGCGATTGAGCTGTTCAAGCCTTTTGTTATGAAAGAGCTTGTTGCAAACGGTACTTCTCATAACATTAAGAATGCCAAGAAAATGGTAGAGAAGCTTGAGCCGGCAGTATGGGACGTTCTCGAGGATGTCATCAAGGAACATCCGGTTATGCTGAACCGTGCACCTACACTGCATCGTCTGGGTATCCAGGCATTTGAGCCGATCCTTGTAGAAGGTAAGGCGATCAAGCTTCATCCGCTTGTTTGTACAGCGTTTAACGCAGACTTTGACGGTGACCAGATGGCGGTACATCTTCCGCTTTCTGTTGAGGCACAGGCAGAATGTCGTTTCCTCCTGCTGTCACCAAACAACCTTCTGAAACCGTCAGACGGTGGTCCGGTAGCCGTTCCTTCACAGGATATGGTTCTTGGTATCTACTATCTGACACAGGAGAGACCGGGATATCCGGGAGAAGGCAAGTTCTTCAAGAGTGTAAACGAGGCAACTCTTGCTTACGAAAATAAAGTAATCACACTGCAGTCCAGAATCAAAGTTCGCTGCACAAAGACCATGCCGGATGGAACTGTTCTTTCCGGAAATGTAGAGTCTACACTGGGACGTTTCCTCTTTAATGAGATTCTTCCACAGGATCTGGGATTTGTAGACAGAAGCGTTCCGGGAAATGAACTTCTTCTTGAGGTAGATTTCCTGGTAGGCAAGAAACAGCTGAAGCAGATTCTGGAAAAAGTCATCAACACACATGGAGCTACCAAGACTGCGGAAGTTCTTGATGCGATCAAAGCTACCGGTTACAAGTACTCCACCCGTGCTGCCATGACAGTATCCATTTCCGATATGACTGTGCCGCCTCAGAAACCTGAGATGATCCAGAATGCGCAGAATATCGTGGATAAAATCACAAAGAACTACAAACGTGGTCTTATTACAGAGGAAGAACGTTATAAAGAGGTTGTGGAAACCTGGAAGAAGACTGACGATGAGCTTACCAGAGCTCTGCTGGATGGTCTTGACAAGTACAACAACATCTTTATGATGGCTGACTCTGGAGCCCGTGGTTCTGATAAGCAGATCAAACAGCTGGCAGGTATGCGAGGCCTGATGGCAGATACAACCGGTCATACCATTGAGCTTCCTATCAAGTCCAACTTCCGTGAGGGTCTTGATGTACTGGAATACTTCATGTCAGCTCATGGAGCCCGTAAGGGACTTTCCGATACCGCCCTCCGTACAGCCGACTCCGGTTATCTGACAAGACGAATGGTTGACGTTTCTCAGGAGCTGATCGTCCGTGAGACAGACTGCTGTGAGACAAGAGACGAGATCTCCGGTATGTATGTGAAAGGATTCATGGACGGAAAAGAAGAGATTGAAAGTCTTCAGGAACGTATCACAGGAAGATTCTCCTGTGAGACGATTAAGAACAAAGACGGAGAAGTGCTTGTAAAGGCAAACCATATGATCACTCCGAAGCGTGCAGCCCGCATTATGTCTGAGGGTGTGAACGCCGAGGGCGGTCCGATCGATCAGGTTAAGATCCGTACTATTCTTACATGTAAGTGTAAGGTAGGTGTATGTGCGAAATGCTACGGTGCTAACATGGCTACCGGAGAGCCGGTTCAGGTTGGTGAGTCTGTAGGTATCATTGCTGCTCAGTCGATTGGTGAGCCTGGTACACAGCTGACCATGCGTACCTTCCATACCGGCGGTGTTGCCGGCGGCGATATCACACAGGGTCTTCCCCGTGTCGAGGAGCTTTTTGAGGCACGTAAGCCGAAGGGTCTTGCGATCATCACTGAAATTCCGGGTATTGCAGTGATTAACGATACCAAGAAGAAACGTGAGATCATTGTAACGGATCAGGAAACAGGAGATTCCAAAACTTACCTGATTCCTTACGGATCACGTATCAAGATCATGGACGGACAGCTTCTTGAGGCTGGTGATGAGCTTACTGAAGGTAGTGTGAATCCGCATGATATCCTTAGAATCAAGGGTGTTCGTGCTGTTCAGGATTACATGCTCCGTGAGGTTCAGCGTGTATACCGTCTGCAGGGTGTTGAGATCAGCGATAAACATATCGAGGTTCTGGTACGCCAGATGCTGAAGAAGATCCGTATTGAAGATAACGGAGATACAGAATTCCTTCCGGGAACACTGGTTGATGTTCTTGATTTCGAGGAAGTCAACGAACAGTTGGAAAAAGAAGGAAAGACTCCGGCAGAAGGAAAACAGGTAATGCTTGGTATCACCAAGGCTTCCCTTGCAACAGATTCCTTCCTTTCAGCTGCATCCTTCCAGGAAACCACTAAGGTTCTGACAGAGGCGGCGATCAAGGGTAAAGTCGATCACCTTGTAGGCCTGAAAGAAAACGTTATCATTGGTAAACTGATTCCTGCAGGTACCGGCCTGAAGCGCTACAGCGCGATCAAGCTTGATACAGGAATGCCGGAAGAGGAAGAAGAGGTAGTAACAGACGAGATCATCGAAGAAGAAACTGTTGTTGCTGAGGAAACTTTTCAGGAAGCTGATGAAATAGAAGAAGATGCGGATATGGAAGAAACTGCTGAGGCAGAGGACGCATTTTCCGAAGAAGAATAAAAACCGCGTTTGCGGAAGATAAAAATACTGAAGAGGTCCTTTGAGAAAATATCTCAAAGGGCTTCTTTTTTGATTTCTTAAGATTTTATGAAAAATTATGGAATAAAATCAAAAAATACAGACAGAGAAAGTACCTCATGCTATAATATGAGCACGGATGAAAGGAGGGGGGAAGAATGGAAAAACAGCTTCCGGTTTCCGTATGGCCGGAGTGGAAGATCACAGAAAAGATCGGAGAAGGATCTTTTGGGAAAGTATATAAAGCACAGCGAACAGAACAGGGCACAACTTTTTATTCCGCGATCAAGGTTATCACAATTCCCGCAAACCAGGGGGAACTAAGCAGTGTTCGTTCTGAGAATCCGGATGAACAGTCTGTGAAGGAATATTTTCACAGTCTGGTGGAGGACTGTATTCAGGAAGTAAACACCATGGAATATTTCCGGGGGAATTCTCATGTGGTTTCGGTAGAAGACTACAAGGTTGTGGAATACCTGGATGATATAGGATGGGATATTTATATAAGAATGGAATATCTTACAGGGTTTCTGGACTACTGTATGGGAAAGGAGCTTGGAGAAAAGGAAGTGATCCAGCTGGGGATCGATCTCTGTAAGGCGTTGGAATACTGCCAGAAGCAGAATATTATCCACAGAGATATCAAACCGGAGAATATTTTTGTATCGCGTTTTGGTGAATTTAAGCTGGGTGATTTCGGGATTGCCAGAGAACTGGATCGTAATGTAAGCGGCCTTTCCAAAAAAGGAACGTTTTCCTACATGGCTCCTGAGATGTATAAAGGTGAAAATTATGATCACAGAGTGGATATTTATTCATTAGGAATTGTCTTATACAGGCTCAGAAACCATAACCGTCTTCCGTTTATCAATCTGGGAAAGCAGCTGATCACATATAGAGATAAAGAAAATGCGCTGACAAGAAGAATGTCAGGGGAGACGCTTCCCCCTCCTGTAGAAGCCAGCGAGGGGCTGAGTGCAGTAATCCTGAAAGCCTGTGAGTACAAAAGTGAAGAACGTTATCAGAGTGCTGGGGAATTCCGGGAGGCTCTGGAGGCATTGAAATACCAGAAGCCACAGGCAGCTTCGCAAAAAAGGAAGCAGAAAGATTCCGTGCACAGGACACCTTCAGGTGATTCCGAAAAAGGGCGGAAACAGGCACATTCTCTTTATGGAAAACCGGAAAGAGGCGGAACAATCGTTCTCCGTTCTGAAAAAACACCGGAGAAAAATAAAACGGCAGCTGCCGGAGAGAGCAGACAGACTCCAGAGGATATTCACAAAAATAAAAAAGAAAAAAAACAGCAGTTTTCTCCAAAAAAGAAGAAAGCGTTTGACCCACTGGTTGCGGCGGTAATCGTAATGACTATTGCGGTGTGTACGGTAATAGGGGTTTGTGTATGGCTGATAAGGGAGAGTGCAGAACTCCGGAGACTGAAGCAGTCGGTTACAGAAACGGTAGAATCCGCAGAAAATAAACAGCTTCAGGATACTTTGAAAAAAATCTCTTCTCAGGCAACAGAAATCACAGAAAACCTGAATAATTATAACTGGATCGGGTCAGAGCAGGAAGGTAAGATCAGTTATCTGAAAACAAAAGATGCAGAGACGGAACTGATGAAAGTTTTGATCTATCCACAGCTTTCTGCCGATGGATATTATGAAGAATATTACTATTGGGAGGGAGAACTGTTTTTTGCTTACATATGGGCAGACCATCACTGTATTCCGGAATTGAAGGAGGGTGAACAGAAGGTGGATCTTTACTATTATGATAATGGTGAACTGATCCGCTGGATTGACGATAATAATGTATGTCATGATAATGACAGAGATAATCATGAATACCTGCAGAGAGAAGAAAAATACCTCAGCAATGCGGAAAAGTATGCAATGGAGTTGAACATGAATACTTCCGCAGAAAGGACAGGAGATGACAGTGGACAGGCAGAAGATGCGGCATCAAATTGAATATGCTTATGTGTGCCATATAGGTAAGGTGCGAAATAACAATGAAGATAACTTCTGGTGCTGCGGCGAATTCCTTCCCGCACAGAATCAGGGTATGGATCACATCAGAAGCGGAAGTGTCTCTCAGTCAGAACTTCCGCTTCTGGCGGTATTTGATGGAATGGGTGGTGAAAGCTGCGGAGAAATGGCATCATTTCTTGCGGCAGGAGCCTGTGGAACGTTTTATGGACAGAAAAAAACAGAGCTTTCAGAGGAACCGGAACTGTTTTTAAAAGATATCTGCACGGAAATGAACAGGGCAGTATGCGAATACAGTGAAGAAAACAGGATACGCAGCATGGGAACAACGGCGGCAATTCTGGCGTTTTCTCCGGAGGGGGTGTATGGATGTAATCTGGGAGACAGCAGGATCTATCATTCCAGAGACGGACAGTTCCGAAAAGTATCCAGAGACCATGTACTTGGAGGCTCTCTTTTCGGTAAATCACCTCTGATACAGTATGTGGGGATTCCGGAGGATAACATGGCGCTGGAACCTTCAATGGTAAAAATGGAGCTGGAACAGGGAACGAGGTATCTTCTCTGCTCTGACGGATTGACAGATATGCTTTCTGACGGTGAGATAGCAGATATTCTCACAAGAGAAATTTCTGTTCAGGAAACTGTGGAGGTTCTTTTGGATCGTGCGCTAAAAAAAGGTGGACGAGATAATACTACGATCATACTTTGCGAGGTTGGTGAACCGGAGAAAAACTGGTTTCAGAAGCTGCTAAATAAATTGCACAGAAGATATGAAGGTGAAAAGACATGAAAAACCGTATGCAGGATCTGGATTTTGAACAGACAGTTGCGTTTGACAGAGTTGAAGATTTTGAATTTACAAGAAAAGCTGCTCAACGCTTCCGCCAGGTGGTAAGCCTTGAGGGGTTTGAGGATGAAGATGCAGATGTGATCTTCCATTATCTTTATAAAGAAATGGAACTGGTATCCTTTGGAGATCATCTGAGACGATATATATATGAAAGAGCGGGACTGGAGGAGCCTTACAGCGAGGTGACACAGGATATTTACAGAGATATTGTGATTGATTCCTTTCATGAAACCTGTACGCCAAAATCCATGAAACCTACCTCCACGAAACTGACTTCACTGGTAAACAACTGGCTTACACAGGCATCGGTAAAAAGAGAGACGGTTTTTCTTCTGGGATTTGGACTGAAGATGAGTGCAGATGATGTGTCGGATTTTCTTACCAGAGTATTGAGAGAGCAGGATTTTGATTTTCATAATCCGGAAGAGGTGATCTACTGGTACTGTTATTTCCAGCAGTATGGTTATCACAAGGCGGAAGAACTGAAAAAAAGATATGCAGAGCTGAAACCGGATGAAGACTACACAGAGGCATCCCGAGTGTTTTCCGGAGGTCTGTGTCTGGATACGGAAGAAAAACTGTTGCGATATCTGGCATATGTCAAAGCGGGTGCCGATGATCCCATGTCAGAAAAGAGTCAGGCCTTTCAGGAATTTCAGAGACTTTTGAACAGAGCGAAGGAAATTATCGCTTCTATGTATCAGGGGGATGAGGAAGAAAAAGAACGTGGAAAAGTGTGGACAGTCACAGATATTTCGGATTCTGATGTGGAAAAGGTTATCTGCAGCGGAATACCGGTAAATAAAATGGGAAATCTGAAAAAAATGTCCGCATCCATTCTTGCAAAGCATTTTAGCCAGAAGCGTTTCAGCCGGCAGAGGATCAACAGCATCATGAACCATAAACTGCCGGTGGAGAGATTTGACCTGATCACACTGGAATTTTTTATTGTGTCTCAGGAGATGCAGGATGAAGATCCTTATCAGAGATATCGCCATTTTCTGGATGAGATACAGGAAGTACTTCATGAATGCGGCATGAGCGAGATCTATATCGTAAATCCATATGAATGTTTTTTACTGATGTGTCTTTTGACAGACTGCCCGCTGGCTGTTTTTGCCGATATTTGGGAAATGTCTTATGAGGAAATGGAATAAATAAGAAGAAATAAGAAAAACCCGGGTTAAATTTAAAGAAAATACCTTGACAGCCGTATTTTTACAGGATATAATGAGCAGGCGTGCAATAGGAATGCTCTTCTTTTTGTGCGTGAAAATTTGACAATAGCAACCGCAAGAACCCCATGGGGAGTCCATGGAGAATTAATCGGGAGGTGAAATGGAATGCCAACATTCAACCAGTTAGTAAGAAAAGGACGTCAGACCACTGTAAAGAAATCTACAGCACCGGCTCTGCAGAAGACATTCAACTCTTTAAGAAAGAAAGCAGTAGAGCAGTCTGCACCGCAGAAACGTGGCGTTTGTACAGCAGTTAAAACTGCAACCCCTAAAAAACCTAACTCCGCTCTTAGAAAGATCGCCAGAGTTCGTCTTTCCAACGGAATCGAGGTAACAAGCTACATTCCGGGAGAGGGACACAACCTTCAGGAGCATAGCGTTGTTCTTATCCGTGGAGGTAGGGTTAAAGACTTACCTGGTACAAGATACCACATCATCAGAGGTACTCTTGATACTGCAGGTGTAGCCAACAGAAAACAGGCCCGCTCCAAATACGGCGCTAAGAGACCGAAAAAGAAATAAAGCAAATTTCGCAGCGTAGCGAAGAAATTTGCGATACTTCTCGATCGCAAAGCGATTGAGAAGGTTCCCGTCTTACTGAAAGGCAGGGACACAACATTATCTATCATTTGTAGAATCACTAACAGCTATAAATTTGTACGGTATTCCATATACCCTGTCGGTTGCGGGTTAATATAGGACTTTACCAGTGCGAACACCTTAGTTTTTGAAGTGAGTACCGATGATATAATCATATTGATTAAGGAGGGAAGTAACGTGCCACGTAAAGGACATACTCAGAAAAGAGACGTTCTGGCAGACCCGATGTACAACAACAAAGTGGTTACCAAACTTATCAATAACATCATGTTAGATGGTAAGAAAGGTGTCGCTCAGAAGATTGTATACGGCGCATTCGCCAGAGTAGAAGAAAAAGCTGGCAAACCAGCTATCGAAGTTTTTGAAGAAGCTATGAACAACATCATGCCTCTTCTTGAAGTAAAAGCAAGACGTATCGGTGGTGCTACTTATCAGGTTCCGATCGAGGTAAGAGCAGACAGACGTCAGGCACTGGCTCTTCGCTGGCTCACCACCTATTCTCGTAAAAGAGCTGAGAAGACAATGGAGGAGAGACTTGCAAACGAGCTTCTTGATGCAATGAACAACACAGGTGCATCTGTTAAGAAGAAAGAAGAAATGCATAAGATGGCTGAGGCAAATAAAGCATTTGCTCACTATCGCTTCTAATTAGAGGAGGAAAATCCATTGGCTGGAAGAGAATATCCATTAGAAAGAACCAGAAACATCGGTATCATGGCGCATATCGATGCTGGTAAAACTACAACAACAGAGCGTATTCTTTACTATACCGGCGTTAACTACAAGATTGGTGATACTCATGAAGGTACTGCTACCATGGACTGGATGGAGCAGGAGCAGGAAAGAGGTATCACAATCACTTCAGCAGCTACAACATGTCACTGGACTCTGCAGGAAAACTGCAAGCCGAAAGCAGGAGCTCTTGAGCATCGTATCAACATCATTGATACCCCTGGACACGTTGACTTTACTGTTGAGGTAGAGCGTTCTCTTCGTGTATTAGACGGCGCTGTTGGCGTTTTCTGTGCAAAGGGTGGCGTTGAGCCGCAGTCTGAAAACGTATGGCGTCAGGCTGACACATACAACGTACCGAGAATGGCATTTATCAATAAAATGGACATCCTCGGCGCTGATTTCTACGGAGCTGTAGAGCAGATCAAGACCCGTCTGGGCAAAAATGCTATCTGCATCCAGCTTCCAATTGGTAAAGAAGATGAATTTAAGGGAATCATTGACCTGTTCGAGATGAAAGCTTACATCTACAACGATGACAAGGGTGATGATATCTCTATCGTTGATATTCCGGAAGAAATGAAGGATGACGCAGAGCTGTATCGTACAGAGCTTGTAGAGAAGATCTGTGAGCTTGACGATGATCTGATGATGGAGTATCTGGAAGGTGAAGAACCGTCTGTAGAAGTAATGAAAGCAGCACTTAGAAAAGCTACATGTGAGTGTGCAGCTGTTCCGGTTTGCTGTGGTACTGCTTACAGAAACAAAGGTGTTCAGAAGCTTCTTGATGCAATCATTGAGTATATGCCGTCTCCGCTTGATGTACCGGCTATCGACGGAACAGACCTTGAGGGAAATGAAATTGTAAGACACTCTTCTGATGAAGAGCCGTTCGCAGCACTTGCATTCAAGATCATGGCTGACCCGTTCGTAGGAAAGCTTGCTTTCTTCCGTGTATATTCAGGAACAATGAATTCCGGTTCTTACGTTCTGAACTCCTCTAAAGGAAAGAAAGAGCGTGTAGGACGTATCCTTCAGATGCATGCGAATAAGAGACAGGAGATTGACAAAGTTTACTCCGGCGATATCGCAGCAGCAGTAGGATTCAAAGTAACAGGTACAGGTGATACCATCTGCGACGAGCAGCATCCGGTTATCCTGGAATCCATGGAATTCCCGGAACCTGTTATCGAGCTTGCAATCGAGCCTAAGACAAAAGCAGGCCAGGGTAAACTTGGCGAAGCTCTTGTTAAACTGGCAGAGGAAGACCCGACATTCCGTGCTCATACAAACCAGGAAACTGGTCAGACAATCATCGCCGGAATGGGTGAGCTTCATCTGGAGATCATCGTTGACCGTCTCCTTCGTGAATTCAAGGTAGAGGCTAACGTAGGTGCTCCTCAGGTTGCTTATAAAGAGACAATTACGAAAGCTGTTGAAGTTGACAGCAAATATGCAAAACAGTCCGGTGGTCGTGGTCAGTACGGTCACTGTAAAGTTAAATTCGAGCCTATGGATGCCAACGGCGAAGAACTGTACAAGTTTGAGTCTACTGTTGTCGGCGGTGCTATTCCGAAGGAATATATCCCGGCAGTTGGTGAAGGTATCGAAGAGGCAATGAAGGCTGGACAGCTTGGCGGATATCCGGTTGTTGGTATCCATGCTAACGTATATGACGGTTCCTACCATGAAGTCGACTCTTCTGAGATGGCATTCCACATTGCAGGTTCTCTTGCATTCAAGGATGCTATGCAGAAGGCATCCCCGATTCTCCTTGAGCCAATCATGAGAGTTGAGGTTACTACTCCGGAGGATTACATGGGTGATGTTATCGGTGATATCAACTCCCGTCGTGGTCGTATCGAGGGTATGGATGATATCGGCGGAGGTAAGATGATCCGTGGTTTCGTTCCGCTTTCCGAAATGTTCGGATATGCAACAGACCTTCGTTCCAGAACTCAGGGACGTGGTAACTACTCCATGTTCTTCGAGAAATATGAGCCGGTTCCGAAGTCCGTACAGGAAAAGATCCTTTCCAAGAAAGACGCTTAATCGATTCATAAAATACTTGCAAATATCCTTGATTTGCAATATAATCAAGGATAGCAAGTTTACTTTAAAAAAATCTGCTCTGATAGAAAGAGCCAAGTTTTAAGGAGGACATTTTAAAATGGCAAAGGCTAAGTTTGAGAGAAGCAAACCGCATTGTAACATTGGTACCATTGGACACGT
>PPYE01720517.1_pt1 | contig 78270 bp, 96 predicted proteins | sample 1559881 | NCBI WGS metagenome assembly PPYE01 (sample SAMN08240022, study PRJNA423297) | Human gut metagenome, whole genome shotgun sequencing project. | reverse complement strand
GTGGCTTTAATGGCCTGTAGACGATCAATATATTGATTACAACAATATTGAACGCCGCGGTCGGAGTGGTGGATCAGTCTGTCGGCACATTAAAAATGTAATTATTTTGAAATAATATGCAGCGTTTATCGTTTTATAAGCATCTAAGCTTATATAGTCATAAAAACAAGTTAGACATGAAGCCATTGATTTTATCTTTTTTTGCGGTTTTATTAGGATACTCATTCTTTTTCGATAAAGATGATGAAATAAAATTGCGTAATGTTGACCAGATATCGTTGGAATCTAATTCTACGATGCCTGAGAGGGGTGATTCTGTCACTTTGTATGCGAAAAGGCTCCCTAATACTCCGGAATATATTTTACGAATCGCAAAACCGGAGGATTATCTCTTTACGAAATAAAATTTTCGTGTTAAAATATTTGTTTATTTGACGAATATTGCTATGTTTGTGCCCATGTAACTTTTAATGCGTGGGATATGGATTTGAAATCTACTCAATATATAGAAAAAACAGGAAGTGTCGCAAAGGCATTCCTGTTTCTTTTTCTTCTCTTTCTATCAAGCATATATAATCTGTTTAAGTTTGCCAGCCTTGAAAATGAGGAGGTAGAAGTATCAGATATGGTGCTACCTTCTAAGACTTCCGGTGATGTCGAGTATATAGAACAAGATGACTTATCTGCAAACTGTAAATTCCTAATCGATAGAACTACTCACTGGTTGGGCTGAGTAAGCCCTTATCTGATCCGTGCGAGTGCATAGAAGGATAAGGGGGACTTATTTTAGATAATTAAACGATTTTCTCCAATAGATTGTATTCCGGTATATCTTCGAGGAAAGCATACGTCTGTTTCTCATAGTCAATTTTGCAACAAAAATGACGGATGCCGTTGCTTACGGTTAAGTATTTTACGTGTAAGACCATGTTATAACGTACGATTTGATCGAATACAGCGCTTGTTATCTCGATATGTGGAGCTTTATATTCAATAATCATTAGAGGTGCTAGAAACCGATTGTATGCAACGGTATCGCATCGCTTGGATGTTCCGTTTAGTTTTACCGCTACTTCATTCGCTAAAAGTTCTTGAGGATAGTTTTTTTCCGTGACCAAATAGTTCACGAAATGTTGTCGTACCCATTCCTCTGGCGTTAATGCGACAAATTTTCGGCGTACAGGATCCCAAATAGAAGGCTTTCCTGCTTTCTCCGTAACTTTGACTGAGAATTTTGGTAGATTTAATGGGAGCATTTGCTATATTTGCTATTTATATTCTAAACTAAAATGCACCTCAAAGGTAGTTATTTATGAGAACAAAACAAGAAATCGTAGAAAATTGGCTGCCTCGTTATACCGAGCGAAAGCTAGAAGACTTCACTAAGCACATATTACTCACTAACTTTACTAAATATGTCGAGATATTTGCGGATCATTTTAATGTCCCGATTTTGGGATTGAAAAGTTCGATGCCCAATGCCTCGGCAGAAGGGATTACCATTATCAATTTTGGGATGGGAAGTGCGAACGCTGCTACAATCATGGATTTATTATCAGCAGTCATGCCCAAAGCGGTGCTTTTCCTCGGTAAATGTGGAGGATTAAAAAGAGCGAATGTATTAGGGGATTATGTATTGCCAATAGCGGCGATCCGAGGTGAGGGAACGTCGAATGAGTATTTACCACCTGAGGTACCTTCATTGCCCGCTTTTTCAATGCTTCGTGCCATTTCTTCCGCCATACGTGATCATGGAAAAGATTATTGGACAGGTACGATTTACACGACAAATCGCAGGGTTTGGGAATACGATAATGCTTTCAAGGAATATCTTCGTAGTACGCATGCCACTGGTATCGATATGGAAACCGCAACCTTGCTTACTGCCGGTTTCGCTAACCAAATACCTACGGGTGCATTGTTGATGATATCGGATAAACCGATGGAAGAAGATGGTGTAAAAACAGAAGCGAGTGACCGGAAGGTAACTCAACAATTTGTAGGAGAACAGGTAATGTTGGGAGTTGAAGCTCTTCAACAGATTTTGGATGGTAAGAAAACCATCCGTCATATCCGTTTTAGTTGGTAATAGCGAAACCTCATAATTTATGGCAAAAAAAGAAATTACTTTCGAGGAGATTTGTAGGGATATAACAGCAAGGAAGTTTCAGCCTGTTTATGTGTTAATGGGCGAAGAGCCTTTCTTCATCGATCAAATAACAGATTTGTTATTAAAAAGCGTATTAGAGGAATCTGAGAGAGATTTCAATCAGATTATTCTATACGGCGCAGATACAGATGCTATTTCTATTATCAATGCGGCACGTCGTTTTCCAATGATGTCCGAATATCAATTGATCGTTGTTCGAGAGGCTCAATTAGTGAGAGATATAGAGTTGCTGAGCAGTTATGTGAAGAATCCTTTGTCATCAACTATTTTGGTCATAAATTACAAATATAAGACTTTAGATCGCCGTCGTGCGTTAGCGGCCGCAACCGATAAAAACGGTATTTTATATGAGTCAAAAAAGATCCCGGATTATAAAATGCCGAGTTTTATCACCTCTTTGATGCAACAGCGTTCTATCGGTATCGATCCAAAAGCCGCTCAAATGCTCTCAGATTTCCTTGGAAACGATTTAAACCGTCTCAATAAGGAATTGGATAAGCTGGCAATTATCTTGGCTGAAAAGGCCTCAAAACGCATCACACCGGAATTGATCGAGCAAAATATAGGGATTAGTAAAGAATACAATAACTTTGAGCTGATAAAGGCACTTGCCATGAAGGATATATTAAAGGCTAACCGGATCGCTCAGTATTTTGAGAAAAACCCTAAAAGTAATCCGATACAGATGACACTTCCTGTATTATTTAACTATTTCTCAAACTTGCTGATTTGTTATTATTCAAAGGATCGATCGGAATCAGGATTGATGACCGCACTTGGTTTACGGGGAACTTATCAAGTAAAGGACTATCTTTTGGGGATGAAAAATTATCCAGCGATGAAAGTTTTTAATTTGATCAGCGATATCCGAACGACTGACGCAAGATCTAAGGGAATGGAAAACTCTTCAGCGACAGATGCAGATTTACTAAAAGAATTACTTTACAAAATTTTACATTAAACAGAAATCATAGACTTAGTGCAGGCAAAAAGGCCTTTTTTCCTAGAATGATGAAAAAGTCAAACTGGAAAAAGAGGCCTTTTTGTTTATTTATCAATTAATTACGCATATTTTATCTCTCTGAGATTTTAAAATTTATTCAATCACGTACCTTCTTCCTCAAAAATTCCAAGAAATCCATACTTAAAGCTATAATCGGTATAGCTATAGATTGCCTTCATTATCCGTTAAAGGAAAAATAGACAAGTTGGCAGTAAAATAAATAGAGTAAAATTATATTGTATACAAATATAACCGAGAAATGGATGTTTACAATCATATACACAGTAAAAGTATTTGAGTAGATTACAAATGTTGGTGATTTTTGTAATCATTATATAGGCGTTACAAATGTATCATATTTACATTACTAATATAAATCATGGATTATTATATATTTCTTTATCCACGTAAGATTTGCTATAAATTATAAATAACCAGTTTTTTATATAGAAATATTGATTGTTTACATTAACTAAACATGTTTTTTCGTCTACAAACGTATAAAACCCCCCTAACTATACATCATATGTATTATTATATTTACATATAGATCAGACATATATGCTATTTTTCTAAAGTTTTTCTAAATACTCTATACCTCCTTCTTGAACACGGTTTACAGTTCTACCCATCACATATGTATCGGCGTGATACATATGTATCAATTTAGTTTTATAAAAATAAATTGCACAAATGGAAATATTGATTTATCTTTGTATCCAGTTTACTTTGTGGATATTTATCTTAGTAAACGGTCATAATGGCAGTATTCTAGTAAGAATTTAAGATATATATGAATATGAGAGATCGTATTTTAAAAATAATGGAACGTGAAGGACTTACCCCTTCTAAATTTGCCGAATCGATCGGTATACAGCGTTCGGCAATGTCACATATTATATCTGGGAGAAATAATCCGAGTTTGGATGTTCTGCTAAAAATACTGGAACGGTTCACTTATGTTGATTCTGACTGGCTATTGTTTGGCAAAGGCGAAATGATCCGAGAACATGTGTTAACTGAACCTAATTTGTTTACAAATATGCTTGAAAATCGTCCCAATGTACAAGTTGTTGCCGAAAATCGCAAGGAAATTGGGGTTGAGACACCTGTAAACATCCAGAAACAACCTGTTGTAGAGCAAGTTATATGCCAAGAAAAGCCTTCTAAAAATGTTAGTAAAATAATGATATTTTACTCCGACAATACGTTTGATACTTTCGTCCCTGAAAAAAACAAGAAAGACTAAGGTAAACTGTTCGGTATATACGTTATATTCATGTATCTTTGCGGATAAATTGAGTAATCGTGTATATGAAGAAGTACATCTTAGACATGAAGGTGACTGAAAACTGTCACCTTCATAAAAATTATTGCCTGCTAAAGTTAACCTCGGATGGGAATCTTCCAGAGATGCTTCCCGGACAATTTGTAGAGGTTCATGTAGAAAACTCTCCTACAACATTCTTACGTCGTCCGATTTCCGTCAACTATGTAGATAAGTCTAAAAATGAGTTGTGGTTATTGATTCAACTTGTTGGTGATGGCACGAGAAAAATGGCAGAATTCCGTCCCGGTGATATTGTAAACATAATGCTACCACTGGGTAATAGTTTTACAATTCCTTCCAAGGAACAGGAGAACAAAAGACTTTTGCTGATTGGTGGTGGTGTTGGAACCGCTCCGATGTTATATCTAGGAGCTTGTTTAAAAGAAGCCGGTTTTGAGCCTACTTTTCTACTTGGGGCTCGTTCTAAGGATGATGTATTGCAATTAGATGAATTCCAGAGATTTGGTAAGGTTTATATCACAACCGAAGATGGTTCGCTAGGCGAGAAAGGGTATGTGACTAACCATACGATCCTTAAAGAGGTTCGATTTGACCAGATTTATACTTGTGGTCCTAAACCAATGATGGTGGCAGTAGCGAAATACGCAGGTGCGGAAGCTATTTCTTGCGAGGTTTCTCTTGAGAACACGATGGCTTGTGGCATAGGTGCTTGTTTGTGCTGCGTAGAGAAAAACAAGGAAGGTCATAATGTGTGTGTATGTACAGAAGGTCCCGTATTTAATATTGAGAAATTGTCATGGCTGAATTAAATGTAAACATTGGGAATTTACCGTTGAAAAATCCGGTAATGACAGCATCCGGCACGTTCGGATATGGTATAGAATATGCTGATTTCATGGATATTTCACGTTTGGGGGGTATTTTCGTGAAAGGTACCACTATCCAACCTCGTGAAGGTAATGATTATCCAAGAATGGCGGAGACTCCTTCCGGAATGTTGAATGCCGTGGGGCTTCAGAATAAGGGCACCGATTATTTCGCAGAGCATATTTATCCGGAGATCAAGGACATCGATACGAATATGATCGTAAATGTGAGTGGATCTTCGGTTGAAACGTATGTCGAGTGTGCAGAAAAGATCGCAGAGTTGGATAGGATTCCCGCTATCGAACTGAACATTTCTTGTCCGAACGTAAAGCAAGGTGGTATGGCTTTCGGCGTTACTACGTGTGGTGCGGGAGAGGTTGTTAAGGCTGTTCGTAGGGTTTATCCAAAGACACTTATTGTAAAACTTTCTCCTAATGTAACTGATATTACGGAGATCGCTAAAGCTGTTGAAGCGGAGGGTGCGGATTCTGTTTCGTTAATTAATACGATGCTTGGAATGGCCATCGACGCAGAGAAACGTAAACCTATATTATCTACAATAACTGGAGGTCTTTCCGGGCCTTGCGTAAAACCTGTAGCTCTACGTATGGTATGGCAAACGTATCATGCGGTAAAGATTCCGATTATAGGTTTGGGAGGTATTTCAAATTGGAAAGATGCCGTGGAGTTCATGTTAGCTGGGGCTAGTGCTATCCAGATCGGAACTTATAACTTTGTAGATCCAACTGTTTCTATCAAGGTTATTGATGGATTGAATGACTATTGTGACCGACATGGTTTTAAATCAGTAAAAGAGTTGATCGGAGCATTGGATATTCAGAGATAATCTAAGTTCATTTATAGACTTTATTTCCATTTTTTCAATAATAAAAAAGGATGTGTTCGCTTACGCAAAAAGAACACATCCTTTCTTTTTATTATGAAAAATTATTCGATCTCTAATACGGCCGGACAATGATCAGAATGTACGGCATCGTTTAATATATAAGCGGCTTTAACTTTCGGCTTCATATTGTCGCTAACCATACAATAATCAATACGCCATCCTTTATTTTTAGATCTGGAATTGAAGCGATAACTCCACCATGTATATTCTTGCTTATCCGGATTCAAGAAGCGAAATGTATCCGTAAAACCTGCGGATAAGAAGCGAGTCATCCATTCCCGTTCTTCCGGAAGGAAACCACTGTTCTTTGCGTTCCTGATCGGATCATGAATATCTATCGGCTCGTGGCAAATGTTGTAATCGCCACAGAGAATTAAGTTCGGACGGGATTTCTGTAACTCAACGACATATTTCTGGAAATCTTCCAACCATATCATCTTAAAATCCTGCCGTTCATCCCCACTAGTCCCGGAAGGATGATAGACACTTACGATCGATACATCCCCGAAATCCGCACGGAGGAAACGTCCCTCATTATCATACTTCTCGATCCCCATTCCATACTCGATATGATCCGGTTCCTGTTTCGTAAGAATGGCCACGCCACTATATCCCTTCTTTTGGGCACTAAACAAATAAGACTTATATCCTAAAGTCTCGAATGTTTCCGATGGAAACTGTTCTGGTTGTAACTTTGTCTCTTGGATACATAACACGTCTGGCTGTTCTTGAGCCAACCATTCGGGCAAGCCTTTACCTACGGCAGCCCTTAATCCATTTGTATTGTACGTTATTATTTTCAATTTTTCTAAGTTTAGATGTGAATGACTTTTATTCTGTCTCAAAGATACAACTTTTGACGATTTTACATTGTTTTCATTCCATAATCGGTACATAGAAATTTTCTATATTTGTATAACTTAGAATGAATGACAGACTATGCTGGAACATTTGAACGATATTTTAGAGAATACTCAGATAACGGCCTCGACCGCCGCCGTACGATTAGCTATCAGCTTCGTGCTTGGCGCTATTATCGGTGTAGAAAGACAATTTCGCCGCAGGGACGCTGGTATGCGAACCTTTACCTTGATCTGTATGGGATCCGCCGCCGCCATGTTGATATCTATCTGGATACCACAAACCTATCCGAATTTCTTGAATGGAGATCCGGGGCGTATCGCCGCCCAAGTCCTTACAGGTATTGGTTTCTTGGGAGCAGGAGCTATTATTCAAAGTCATGGAAGCGTGCATGGACTCACTACGGCGGCTTGTATTTGGGTAATGGCTGTAGTAGGTTTGGCCGCTGGTGCCGGCATGTTCTTGGCCGCTTCTATCACTACGGCATTTACCTTGTTCGTATTGGTTTCTTTAGAAAGGCTGGAGCGACGTATGTATTTGGATGGTGTTAATAAAATACTTACGATAAATTGCTCAACCTCGACTCCCGATCTTAAAGGTATCCGGAAAATCTTGGAAAATAGGAGCATATTTATCGTAAGTCTTTCTTATGAGCATAATTACGACAAGAATACGTCGACAATTACCTATAAAGTCAATGTGAAATCCAAGTCCTCTTACAGTGAGTTATTCACTGAGATTCGAAAACTTGGTTACATTTCACAAATACGTCTTCTAGCTTGACAATGCCGTTTATTCAAGTTCACCCTTTAGCATATGCCCGGCGATACGAGCCGCTTCCTCAACGTATTTACCGCAAGGACGTTTGGCATAATACTGTTGTGTGCGTACGGAAGGAGCGGGATTCGTCGATGTCTCTTCCGGAGGAAGAAGGCTACGGCAAATGATCGTCCCATGTTTCTCCTTGAATAAAGCCGCCATTTTTTGTACCATGCCATAGTTGCGGGCACGCGCCTCTTGATCTAGCGGATCAAATACCGGATACTTAAATCCGGCTAACATCGCCATTGCGTTTACGGTACCACAAACCTCACGCATGCGTCCGACACCTCCTCCAAAAGATACAGACATCTTTTTCGCCAGCTCTAAATCCAACTCGAAGACATCCGAATAAGCGAGGAATACAGATTGAGCGCAATTATATCCGGACTCGAAGTTGTGGACCGCTTGGTTCACACGCTCCTCTATATCAAAGGATTTCATAGTCAACACAAGCTCTGTCCGCCTTTACCGGGCCAATAATTCCTTTAGCGACCGCTACATGTTCCGGATGATTAGCGTACGTATTTACATCTTCCAAGGTAGGCAATTCAGTAGTTAAAATAATATCCCAAGTCTCCGCCGGATTACAATTAAAATCTACACGGATCATTTTCAATACGTCTATCTTATTGATTAAGGCTTCCAGTTTATCCTTAATTTCTTGCATTTTGGCTTGCTTCTCAGCCGGAGTTTGAAACTCCTTCAACTTAAACATTACAATATGTCTGATCATAATCGCTATACGTTAATTATATATATTACATCTGTTCATCCAAATACGAATCCTTGTATCCAAGGAAATATAAGATACCATCGAGGCCAATCGTAGAGATAGATTGCTTGGCGGTCGCCTTTACTTTCGGTTTGGCATGGAAGGCGATACCTAGACCGGCGATACTAATCATCGGCAAGTCGTTCGCCCCGTCGCCAACCGCTACGGTCTGGCGAATATCCACGTTCTCCACTTGCGCGATCAGGCGTAATAACTCCGCTTTACGCTTCCCATCTACGATATCACCCACATGATTACCCGTTAGCTTGCCATTCTCGATTTCAAGCTCGTTGGCGTATACATAGTCGATATTATATTTTTGTTTAAGGAAATTACCGAAATAAGTGAAACCTCCGGAAAGGATAGCGATCTTGAAGCCCACCTTTTTCAAGATACGCATCAAGCGGTCTACACCTTCTGTGATCGGTAGATTCTCGGCGATCTCCTGCATCACGGATACGTCCAACCCCTTTAATAAGGCACAACGCTGGCGGAAGCTCTCGCAGAAATCGATCTCTCCACGCATGGCTGCCTCTGTAATCGCTTTTACTTGATCGCCAACTCCGGCACGTATCGCCAACTCGTCGATAACCTCCGTCTCTATCAAGGTAGAGTCCATATCGAAACAAATCAGACGGCGCATACGGCGATACATGCTATCCTCTTGGAAAGAGATATCCACCTCAAGCTCCGTGGAAAGTTTCATGAACTCCGCTTTCATGCACTCCTTGTTTTTCGGGGTACCACGTACGGAAAACTCCACGCTCGCCTTAGGAGTACGGGCATTCTCGTCCAACGGGATACGTCCCGTGAGCCGCTTGATATCATCAATATTCATATCTTGCTCCGCTACGATCCGGGAAACACCCGCGATTTGCTTGGCCGTAAGCTTACGGCTTAATATCGTGATGATATACCGGTTCTTGCCCTGCATACCTACCCATTTACTATATTCTTGCTCTGTAATGGGATTGAAACGGATATTGACGTCTAATTCGTAACTCTTGAACAGTAGTTCTTTCAATATATCGCCGGAATTTCCTTCCGTGCTTTGAAACAAGATACCCAATGATAAATGGTTATGGATATCCGCTTGACCGATATCGAGGATAACAGCGTTGTTCTTGGCTAGAATCTCCGTAAGAGCCGCCGTTACACCCGGACGATCCGCTCCATTGATATTTATCAGTATTATTTCGTCGTTTTGTGCCATATTTGTCATTCTATTAGGCAAAAGTACGTAAGAATTATCGAAAAAGAGTATATTATATTAAACATTTTTGCTTATATTTGTTTTATCGTATTAACGACAAAATGTTTAATGAGAACCTGGCAACCTTAAAAAGTCCTGACCGGCAGGCGAAATGTATGAGAATCCAATTTGAAATCAAGGAAAAGTTGCCCGACATTATTTCTGAAATACTTCATTCAGATAAGTGGCTGACTTTAGTGAGAGATGAGAATCATGGATTGCGACGTGTGACGATTAAAGATCCCTACTTTGATTCAGAGGCATGCGTCGATATCTGGGAGCATGAGATTCATGTAACGACAGCTTGGTCTAACTACACCTATCGAATCTATCAAAAAGGTAATTCTGTTTGGTGCGAATACATTGGCGCTTATAGAGGATTGCTGGAACAAAACCTTTTGCCGACGATGACTCCGAAAGAAAATATTCTGGATTCGGAAGTATTGAACAGTTCTTTGTTTGGTGACAGAAAGGAGACCTTGAGAAATTACAGCGCGGAAAACCTTAAGCTGAAGAATTTTAGGCGGGATAATTTCGCCGCGGAATATCAACTGGCTTCTCCGCAAGACCATCCTAAGATCGTATATGATGAGTTTATTAAAGAAGGGGTTCCAATTCCCCCTCCTGAAGATAGAAAAGAAAAGTCCGGTAATTAATACCGGACTTTTTTTATTTGAGGATCATCGCATGATACCCGAATCCTCGTCACTATTCCAAAGTTTCTTGTTGGCCTCCTTGAACTTGCGGCCGAAGTCAAAATTCCAAGAGAAGGTTAGCATCAACATTCGGCTGAAGTCGTTCGCGTACATGTTCGTACGGCTGGGAGCGTAAGCGTTCCGATTTTCCTCTACCCGTTTGTACTGGCTGGAGAAAGGCATCATCAATCCGGCTCCAACGGCGAATTTACCTTGATTGTACCGGAACATAAACATATGGATATTCTCGCCGCCATGCAATAATTCGCCGACAAACGTATTATAGCTACTTTGTATCTGGAACATAGCCATGAATTTCTTGTACATAGCCATGACGGAAGCCCGGTAATACCAATTGTTATAGGTATGCGAGTAACTATTTCCTTCGCTGATATAACGATTGACTCCACCTGTCACGGATAGGCTTATGATCCGCTTGATGATAGGGCCGACACGTAATGTCAAGTCACCGCTTAGTTGCTGCCATCCTTTTTGGTTATCGGTAATGCGAATGAACTTATTATTTTCTCGTATCACTTCCTCCATGATCCGGTCCGGGCTATTACTGTAATAAAAGTTTAAGTCTCCGGTGAATATTCCTTTTTTATATAGATAATTGGCTTGCATGTCATAACTCTTATAGGGTTTCAGATAAGGATTTCCCCGGCGTATCTGGAGCGTATCGATGTATTGCTCGATGGCGCTTAGCTCCGATAGGCTAGGTGAGACATTATTTACGCTACCGTTCACCCGGAAATACATATTATCCGTAAAGTTATATTGTAAGGATACCTTTGGGCGGAACGTATAATATTGATAATCTTCCTCACCTTCTTGCTTGAGCCATGAGCGGGAGACACCTATTCCGGCGGTATAATTCAACTTCTTGACACGTCCGCTGAATTCCGTATAGAGATACGTCTCCGACTGTTTCATCTTGGTTCGTCCTCCAACCGTTCCGCTGTAGGTGTTATCCGTCCACGATTGGGTGTGTTTCAATCCTCCTCCCAATCGACCGGCCTCGAATTGCCGTTCGTAGATTCCCTCGCCGATGATGGAATATTTGTCTCCGTCCACGTTCGACAAGATATCCGATAAGAGGATATCGTTTTTCCATTCTTGATACATTTGGTTTGCGTTCGTATGTATGTACGTACCTACCATATTAAGTATCAATGTCTGCTTATGTGGTAAGGAGCGTTGGTAATAAAGGTCGAGGGAAGGACGTTTGGTAGAGTTGCTATTTGGATTCCAAGCGTATGTCTTATCTTCGGGATTATTGTTGGTATACAGGTTCTTGCCGCCACCTTTATCCTCGTCTGATAAGAAATAGCGTAGCGTAGCATTGAAATAATAATGGTCGTTATCTACCAGATTATAATTAAGAGAGAGGTTATGAGCGGTCTCGGACATTCCTCTTGGCAGACCTTCCGAGGTACGTTCCATCGTCTCGCCACTCTCTAAGCGGAAGGTCTCGACTCCTTCCGTCCAGATATGATACGGATTCCGGTAACGGACGGCGTATTGCAATCCGAACTCTGATTTCTTATGATTGAACTTCGTCGATACCTGATCGTCTCCAAAAGAGGTGGTCGGTGAATTACTAAGATCCAGATTGACAGAACCGCCGCTAGTTTCCCTCCGGACAATGTAGTCGAGTACGACAGAGGCGTTACCGTAACGTAAGCCCGGATTATCATGATATTCTACCCGGATTACCTCCTGTGGCGATAAGCCCCGGATATCGGATAGCTCCACCTTGATACCGTTGATGCAGAATTGAATCGTCCCTTCATTCGGTAGCGATACGCTATTCCGGATCGGGTCTACTTCCAAACGAGGAAGCATCAAGGCGTTCAATAGGTTGATGCCATTGCTGGAGGCCGCTTTTTGCTCGGAGGTAGGGAACGCGATCTTACGGTCCGCCGTATTACGGATAGCGGAAGCGTTGACCGTGACTTCATCTAAGGATATAGAGGAGGATGCCAATGAGATCGTACCGAGATCTATAGGCTGGGAAAGTCCCAGCACGGAGACTACCGAAGTCTTGTAACCTATGGAGGAAACAGATACTTGATAATCTCCGGCCTTGACTTTCTCGATCCGGAAAAGTCCTTTACTATCCGTCGTCGTCCCTGTGATGAATGCGGAATCGGCTGTTTGAAGCGTGATATTCGCGAACTCAAGAGGAGACTTGTCGGATAGATCGATGACTTTCCCCCGGATCTGTAATTGTTGTGCCCGGACACCCCAAGAAAAGGATATAAGAAGGGCTGCCATAATGATTTGTTTCATTATAGTACGATTTAATGATTAAGAAATAATGTGTGTATGTGCTTGTTACTTAGTCCAAATCTCTTCTCCGTTCAGACGGATCTTCTGGATATTGTTGATACGGATATGCAACGTGAGATTTTTATCTTGCCCGGCATCCCTCGCCCCGCTAACCAATAATAGAGAATCGTGGCGGCTGACTTCCGGCAAATACCGTTTCTTTCCCTCGTAATAGAGCAGCGACCGGTCTTTTGCTTCCAGTATTTGCCCCCGAGGAAATTCGGAGGCGGTTCTCGTATCGACTTTTATGTTTTCCGCTTTCAACTCCGGATTATCTATCTGGATAATCTGAAACTTTTGCGTGAAACCTGTAAGGCATTTTTCCGACGTAAACTGGGCAACGCCGAAAGTGAGGGCTGGAACGATATATAATGTCGCTATCAAGGCGATAAATACGCGATTACTTTTTTTCATGATTGTCTTTATTTAATGGTAGATATATATAATGTATAGGCTTTCGTAAGCTCGTCGATACCTACATCTAGCAGGTGCATCTCCTTGAAGACGGCGGGAAGTACCTCTTCCACGAACTGGTTATGGCGCATCTCACGGATTTTTTGCTCGGCGTCGGAAGCGACGAAGTAGCCGATCCCACGCTTGTTGTAAATAATATCGTTGGCTTGCAGGCGCTCGAAGGAACGCATGACCGTATTTGGATTTACCTCCATCTCTACCGCCAGTTCCCGTACGGACGGGATACGGCTATCGGCTTTGTAATTACCACTCAATACCCGGTCGCAAATCCGCTCGGCTATCTGGATAAATATGGATTGATTCGTATTGTAGTTCATCTTAGTTCCTTTTCTTTAAGTTTTAGATAAGCGACGTATAAGACCACGAGGGTCGCGATGAGAAATGCGGGTGTAAAGGCAAAGCTCAGCCAATACACGGCGGTATAAAACGGTGAAGATTCATAACAAAAACTATTCATACCCGGCTGGATATTCAAGATGTTTATACATAGATAGACAATCCCTATGATAGAGGCTGCTATCAATATATATCCACCACAAGCGATTCCTAAAGCATACTTCTTGAATGTGACGTAAGAGAGGAACATCAAGGAACCGACAAACGCCAGCATGGTGAAATCTTGCAAGGTCATGATAATGTCCTTGAATGCTACAGGCTGTATATGAATGAGCATTGAGGCTATTCCCGTCCCAGTCCAGAACGTGACTTGGTATGCTAAGAATACCACGATGCCTTCGATTAGGATAGCGGCATATTTCTCTTGGTTGCTCGCGGGAAGCGTTAAGAACAATCCTCTAGGGCGGTGTATCATTAAGTTTACGTAGCTACAGAAAGCGATAAAAGTTCCTAATGATCCCAATACATATAATGTAAAGGTACGGAATCTCGTATCCCATAAAATGGAGGATAACAGGAAAAAGAAGAGGACTCCGAGGATGACCAACACCCCATAAGCTAATTTCTTCTTATTCTCTATCCAATCTTTGCGAAGTAAAAGATTGATGCGTTGTATACTGAAATCTGTTTTCATAACTATGTGTATTTAGGAGTTCATGATTCTTTGGATCTCTTTGGGATACGTTATCGCCGCGTTAAAGAGCAACTCTAAGGATACGGCTGTCTCTTCCTTGTCCTCCCGTGCGGTGACGCCTATTGTCCCTTGCGGGGTAGGCTCGGAATAAAGAGCTTTCTCTTCCGGTAGGAGTGGTCCGAAATAAAGTTTCTCGCCGATCTCGTTCAACGTCTTATTCAATAGGGTTTGCCTTTGGTCTAAGATCAATACCGTGTCGATCAAGCTTTCCAGATCCCTGACCTGATGCGTGGAGATAATAACCGTCTGATTGTCATCTATCAAAGAGGCTACCAGTCTGCGGAATGTCGCTTTCGAGGGAATGTCCAGCCCATTTGTTGGTTCATCCATTAGAAGCAGGGGCGTATGAGCGGCCAGCGCCAAGGTTATCGCCACCTTTTTCCGTTGTCCTTGAGACATTTTCGACAGGCGATCGGATAGATTGATCTCAAACGATTCTACGCAAGCCTTACAGATATCGTCCCTAAATGTCGGATAAAAAGGCGCGTACATCTTTATATACTCTATGGCGGTGACCTCAGGCATGGAGATTTCCTCCGGCAATAAGAAGATCTGTTGCAAGAAACGAGCGTTTCTCTCGGAAGGAATTTCCTCCAATACGAGGCAAGAGCCTTGATCCGGAAAGATCTGTCCGCTTAGAAGGTTTAGAAGCGTAGTCTTTCCTTCGCCGTTCTTTCCCAATAAGCCACAGATGTGTCCCGATCCAACCTCAAGATTGATACGATCAAGTACCTCTTTTTTGCGGCTATAGCTGAATGAGAGTTCTTTTAATGTAATCATATGTTTTGCTGCTTTAGTGTATTAGTTTAATAGTACACTGCAAATGTAGTGGAAGTTTTTGAATAAACAAGAGGGAAGGGTATTTTTTTCCTTTTATTTTTCAAGATGGCAGTACAAGGTGATTAAAGGGAATCTCTTAATGCTATTAGCCTCTTTTCCAAGAAGGATTAGCGGTTTGCTCTTGAAGCATTGCTAATTTTTCAGTTGGTGCATGATCTTCTAACGGCTGTTGGAAGATCATGCACCAGCTGTTAGATGATTATGCAACAGCCGTTGGATAATCTATACTTAAAGATGAAATCGCTAAGGATTCCCTGTTATCGGTCTAAAGGTAGGGGAGCGGGAAGCTAATGATTCTTGATGATTTTGCGGTTCTCTCGGGGAGAAAAAGGTACTCTACTTCTAAATTTATGTTGCAAAACAGTTAATTTTTTATCGATGTGTGCGCTAAAACATATAAAAAAGCTTGCTAATTTGCAGAAAATCGCTATATAATTTGGTAGAAAGAAGTATTTGGCTTTATATTTGCACCCGTTAAAGACAAGTAAGTGTCTCTTTAGCGAAAGAAACATGCTTGTTTACGATCCTGAAAATCAGGAGTCGGGAGTTTATCCCCCGGGAGATTCCCCCGATTAAGTTTAACGTAAAATTGAAAATATGAAGGTAAGAGCTTATGTTCTCATCGCATCGGTAGCGTTATTAGGAATGTCTGCCGGTTCGAAAAAGGCGAAACTTACCGAGGGTGTGAACCCCGGTGATCTAGCTCCGAGAATAGAGTTTTTGGGAAACGACGCTAAAGCCAGTTTCCACAACCAATTAGGACGTTATACATTGCTCAACTTTTGGGCGGCTTACGATGCGGAATCGCGGGCTCGTAACGTGCAATTGGCGAATGAGGTTAACAAGTTTGGTCCGGACAAAATCGCGATGTGTTCGATCTCTATGGATGAGAAAGAATCTATTTTTACCGAGACGGTAAAGATTGACAAGTTGGATCTGTCAACGCAATTTCACGAAGGACTGGGTAAAGAGTCAGAGTTGTACAAGAAGTATGATTTAAGAAAAGGTTTCAAGAACTTCTTGATTAACGACGAAGGAGTGATAATCGCCGCCAACGTCACCCCGGAAAAACTGACCGAGATTCTGAAAGCAATTTAATCAGTATTATTTAGCAAAGAGGGCTGTTCCACTTCAAGATGGGACAGCCTTTTTTTATCGATTCACGAGTTTTCGTTTCGAGATGATGAAATATCATGTATAGTCTGAGAAGGAAATGTACGCTTTCTTTTTAAGTCCGTGTTTATTATTAACTCTTTTTGATTTATTAACCCTAATGGATAGGGTGATTGAGAAGGTCCTCTGTCTTTACTGTAAATGAACAACTAACATCCTATAAATAATGAGATCTATACTTTTCTTTATTTGTTTGATCTTTACCTTTGAGGGACAGGCGCAAGAGGTAGAAAAATCCCATATGTGGAAAGTAGAACTCTCCGGTGCCTTGAATAATAATTCAGCATGGGAGGTAGAGCCATCTGTTACTTATCTACCGATTCCTTATGTGGGAATTACTATGGGGTTGCTTTTCTGTAATACGATTGAGAAAGATAGTTATACGGGGTTTTCAAGAGATAATCAGTGGTTCTGGGATTCAGATGAGAGTAATCCGGGCTGTCATTTCTTTGCGTTACGTCCGGCCATCCAGTTAGTAACTCCCGCTTTTAAATTCGGGAAAGACAAGGATACGGGACTCTCTTTGGTCGTTTCACCCGGATTAACCATTCCTTTGCCTGTCAATCAAGAGTTTAATATAAGCTATGTTCCAAACACTCCCGGGGTATGGATACCTCAAAAATTCGATCATATAAAGAACAAGGGAGGTAAATCGTTATTTTATCATATTAAAAGTATGTTGAGCCTCTATATAGACCAGCGGTATATATTCTCTTTGGGGTATATATTCTCGAATTTTGATTTATATAGTGGAGGGCGAAACTTCGTTGTAGAGGGGAAAAGGCTTAGTATGCCTCGGATTCGTTTTATGCATTCGTTCTTTCTAAGTATTGGATACCGCTTTTAAATCGTTTCATACATTGTCTTTATCGTTTAGCCCAAAAAGGGAGAGCTGTTTTAAGGCTCTCCCTTTTGCATAAGCTTATATATAATAATGTATAGGATTTATCGAATTGCTTCTACTTCTTCCGTACGCAAAGGGATCTTCTTTCCTAATAGACGAGCGCCGTTCTCGGTAATCAGATAGTCTTCCTCGTTACGTATGCCACTGAAATCTTTATATGTAAACAACTTCTCGTAATTGATGAATTCGGTGAACTTGTTCTGGCCTCTCCATAAATCCATTAATTCAGGGATGAAGTATACACCCGGCTCGATGGTCAAGACAAAACCCGGTTCCAGCTTACGTCCCAAGCGCAATGACTTACGTCCGAATTCCGTACTCTTCGGCTGTCCGTCATAACCAACGTATACCTCTCCCAGATTCTCCATATCATGTACATCCAATCCCATCATATGGCCTAAGCCACAAGGCATAAACATGGCGTGAGCACCGGCTTTTACGGCCTCCATCGGATCTCCTTTCACGAAACCAAGGTCCTTTAAACCCTCCATGATCACTTTACAAGACAACTCATATACATCCACGAAAGGAATACCCGGGCGTAAAGCTGCTACGGCAGCTTCATGGGCGGCTACTTGAATATCATAGATGTCTTTTTGACGGGTCGTGAACTTAGAGTCGGCCGGGATGGTGGATGACATATCTCCGGCATATCCCATCTCAGTCTCGGCACCGGCGTCCAATAACAGCATATCGCCGCTCTTAATCATATGACTATGATCATGGTTGTGCAAGGTCTGCCCATTGATCGTGGCGATGATAGGGAAGGAGAGCTGGTAATTGTTGGCGAAAGCTACTTCCGCAACGGCAGCCGCTACATCCGACTCCCGGATTCCCGGACGTACGGTACGCATGGCAGTCAGGTGCATATCGGCGGTTACGATACAAGCTTTCTCGATCTCGGCGATTTCTTCCTCGCTCTTGTAATTCCGTTGGTTTACGACACCCATGATGAAAGGTACGGAAGGTTTCTCCGCACCGGGTACGATACCCAACCATTGGAATAACTTGATCTGGTGTTCCGCACGATACGTCGGCAGATAATGGATTGGCTGGCCTTTTTGCTGGGCATTCTTCAAGTATGTCTCGATCTCCTTGAAAGGACGGACCTCCTTGATACCTGCGGCCTCGCTCTTCTCTTTTAGGGTGGGCTGCGTACCCATCCATACAATCGCGTCTATAGTCAACTCATCGCCAAAGATGATCTCCTTATCGTTATCGATATCGATGATAGCGGATAACCCGGCGTATGGCAATCCGAAGAAATACAAGAAGGTAGAGTCTTGACGGAAGTGATACGTATTATCGGCGTAGTTCATCCCACTCTCGTCGTTTCCAAGGAATAGCAACAAACCGGAACCTATGGTTTGTTTCAGCTTAGCCCGGCGGGCCATATAAGTTTCTTTACTGAACATAAGGATTATTTTTTGTTAGTGTACCAAAGATAGTAATTAATGTAATATACTAGGCCGACATTCGAAATTATTTCTTACATTAGCCCATGTAAAATGTAACCTCTGGTACCTTATGAAGATTCAAAGAATTCAAGAGCTTACCGATGCCTCCATCGTCTGTGGCTCAGAGAAACGGGAGAACGATGTGCAGTGCGCTTTTGCCAGCGATCTGATGAGTGACGTGCTTACGCTGGATTGTGGCGATGTGCTGTTGGTGACAGGACTTTGTAATTTGCAAACGATCCGTACCGCGGAGATGGCGGAAGTTTCTTATATACTTTTCGTGCGGGGGAAGAAAGTAACCCCGGATATGCTGGAGCTGGCTCGTGAGAACAATATGGTTCTTCTGGAGACGGATCATTCTATGTATCATACGGTCGGAGAGCTTTATAGCGCGGGGCTCCTTCCTATATATTAAGAAAGGAGGTCGTGAGATATGCTATTTAAGTTTGAGTTGGAGGGCGGTAATTTCTCGAAGGCGGGTTATGCGTCTAGCCAGATAAAGAAGGTCTTGAAGCAATTGGCTATCGATCCCCGGATCATTAAGCGGGTGGTCGTGGCGCTTTATGAGGCGGAGGTGAATATCGTGGCTCACGCTTGGAGAGGAACGGTTGTCGCTGAATTGGACGCTGATAAAATATCTTTGGAACTGAAGGATGAAGGGCCCGGAATCCCGGATATATCGCTAGCTATGCGTGAAGGGTATTCGACGGCATCCGAGGCCGTGCGTGAGATGGGATTTGGTGCCGGAATGGGACTTCCAAATATGAAGAAGAACGTAGATGAATTAACGATCGAGAGCCAAGTAGACGTAGGTACCACGGTACGTATGGTCACATGGTTTAATAAAGAAGGAGCGTAGACCATGGAGGAAGCTAATTTTTATCATGCCTTGAAGATTGACAATGACCGCTGTATAGGCTGTACGCATTGCATGAAAGAGTGCCCTACGGGAGCGATCCGTATCCGGGATGGTAAGGCTTTGATCCATAAGGATTGGTGCGTGGATTGCGGCGAGTGCTTGAAATCGTGCCCGACAGAGGCTATCTATGTGGAGCAGGATGACTTCCAGCGTATATTTGATTATAAATGCAGGGTAGCGTTGATGCCCACGGTATTTATCGGGCAGTTCTCAAAGTACACGACCGAGAAGGAAATTATCAGCGCCGTTATGGAACTGGGCTTTACCCATGTTTTCCAAGTAGAGTTTACCGCCGATATGATCCATAAGGAAATGGTACGGCAGATGGAAAACGCCGAGGAAAAACCGGTGATCAGTTCTTTTTGCCCCGCTATCGTCCGGTTGATACAAGTCCGTTTCCCTGCGCTGGTGGATAATATCTTATTGGTGAAAGCGCCGGTAAACGCCTCGGCCACTTATTATCATAAGATATTGGAAGGGCAAGGTGTTCCCTCGGAAGAGATCGGTATCTTTTATGTTACGCCTTGCGCGGCGAAAATCGCGGCGTTGAAGGGAGCGGAAGGTTATTCATCTACGATCAAAGGCGTGATAAATATGGATACCCTATATAATAAGGTATACCATATTCTTAAGAATCGCCCGAGAGGATACGAGCCGGAATGTGAGCTTCCTCCGCCATTAACGAAAAAAGAGATGCGATGGAGCCAGACAGGAGGGGAGGCCAAACATTTCTCCGGTCGTTGCCTCGCGATCGATGAGATCCATAATGTGATCGATTTCTTGGAACGAATGGAAACGACCAGCGAGGTACGTAACGTAGACTTTCTGGAACTGAGGGCTTGCGACCGTAGCTGTGCCGGAGGTGTATTAGCCGTAGCGAACCGTTTCCTCACGGCCGAGCGTATCATGAAGCGATCCATGAACCGGGATAAAGTACCGATGATATACGCCGCCGATAATTTCGAGGCTTTATCCTATTTGAGGCAGCATATTACGATCCGTCCGGTGCAACCGAATCCCAAACGGTTGTACGAAGGAACGATCGATGAGATGCTGAAGAAAATGGAGCAAGTGCGGAAATTGATGTGTTACCTACCGGGAATCGATTGTGGCGCTTGCGGTAGCCCGAACTGTCAAAGCTTGGCCGAGGATATCGTACGCCACGAGGCTCAATTCAGTGATTGCGTATTTATGCAACGTAATATGGAGAAGCACGGTAAACTAGACCAAGAGCATGCCTTCCGTATCGTTGAGAAGACATGGGGGAAAGATCGTTTAAATAAGGATTGTTATAAGAAAGGAGCTAAATATGAAGGTTTGTGATTTAGTGAAGATGTTGAATCTTACTGTATTTTGTGGAGAAGAGGGCCTTGATACAGAGATAACCGGGGGCTATACGAGCGATTTACTAAGTGATGTCATGGGACATATCGAGGAGGGTATGCTATGGATTACCATGCAAACGCATCAGAATATACTGGCCGTGGCTACTTTAAAAGACGTCTCCGCGGTATTGATCGTGAACGGAACCTCTCCGGATGATGAGACCTTACAAAAAGGTAGGGAAGAGGCTGTCCCTCTTTTAGGAACTACACGTTCCGCGTTCGAGGCTTCCGGTATGATTTACCGCTTATTACAGAATGAGAATGGATGAAACAGTATTTAGCTGATTTACATATCCATACTTGCCTGTCGCCATGCGGCAGTCTGGAAATGAGTCCATCGGAGATCGTGCGTCGTTCCTTAGCGAAAGGTTTGGATGCTATTGCCATTACGGACCATAATACGACCTTACAATGCCCGGAGATTCAATCCCTTGGCGAGAGATTCGGACTAAGGGTCTTTGCGGGCGTAGAAGTTACGACCCGTGAGGAAGCGCATTGTCTGGTTTATTTCCCGACCGATGAATCCCGTAAGCGATTCCAACGATATTTAGAAGAGCATCTCCCTCCAATTCCAAATGATCCGGAACGTTTTGGCGATCAAGTTTGGGTGAATGCGGAGAATGAGATTCTAGGAGAAGTACCCTATCTTTTGCTCTCCGCCTTGGATCAAAGCGTAAACCAAATAGCCGCTCAAGCACGTAAGGTGGATGCTCTATTTGTAGCCGCCCATGTAGAACGTCCGTCATTCAGCTTGATCAGTCAATTAGGTTTTATAGACCCCTGCTTATCTTTAGATGCTATTGAATATAATAATCAGCAAAGATACAGTAAGTTATTGTCTATTCACGGGTATTTGAAAGAGCAGACTCAATACTCAGCCTCGGATGCTCATTGCCCCGAACAAATAGGTACTCAGCCCTCCATTTGGCAAACGGAGGAATTAACCTTCGATGGCTTACGAAAGGCTTTTGATCAAAAAGACAATCACTTAATTTTCGCCTCTCATGGATAATCTCTCGTTTCATATCACGGATATAACCGCTAATAGTATCAGAGCAAAAGCTTCTGACATAGAGATAGATATACAGATAAAGGACACATCCATATGTATTCGTATCGCGGATAATGGCTGTGGTATGGATCCGGAAACAGTCTCTCTGATCCGTAATCCGTTTTATACGACTCGCACGACACGAAAAGTGGGTCTAGGCTTACCTTTCTTGATACAAAACGCGGAGCAAACAGGCGGGAATGTGGAAATATCTTCCATACAGGGAAAAGGTACGGTAGTTGTTGCTTGTTTTGTCTCATCTCATATTGATTGTCCACCTTGGGGAGATTTGGCGGGTACAATGGCTATGCTTATAGGCAGTAATCCGGACATAAACGTTCATTTCTCATATCATTCAGATCAGGTTTCATTTGATATCAGTACGCGAGAGCTTAAAGAAATCCTAGAGGACATGCCATTAAGTCATCCGAAAGTCATGCTTTATTTGAAGGAGTTAATAGCGAATCAAATAGTTGCGTCAAGTTGAATTAATCTTTTCATATAGGTGATCTGATCTTTTCACAGCTGTGATACGATCTTTTCACATCCATGAAACAAACGTTTCACAGCCGTGAAAAGATCTGTGTCTTTACTCAAAGCAGCTACAAGCTTTGCTTGAATGCACTAATTTATCCTTATCTTGCTATTAATTTTATAATTCCCATTATGTTTAATAGAGTTATTTGGTTCTCTCTCATCACAATAAACCTCGTATACATTCTTAAACTGCCTTGTACCGTATGACATTTTGATAATCTTGTAGTCTGTTGGGAATATTGGTACAAAATTCTCTAATTCGTATGTATCTGTAAAACAATAAACTTGCAGCCAATCAACAGAAATAGCGTATGGCTGCATTTATATTCGTCTAGTATAATCCACATTCCCCATAACCGGAGAAGCGGAAAAGGCTGCATTAATCCGGCTCATTCGATTTAAGATTATGGGGGTAAAATTGTCTTGTTTCATTTCGCAAGTCTTTTATTTTTGGGGGAATTACACCGTAAACAAAGACGGCGATCGTTTTACGGATCGCCGGACTTGCTTCTGTTGGGATACCGTTAGTAGACAGCCCCCCAGCCGTCTAGTTATCTCTACCCAACACGAAGTAACATAAAAAAAGGGTGAATCACAAGAACTCACCCTTTGCGTTTTATTTTATTAACAAATTCTACTCTTTTGTTGATTTGCTTCCAGTACCTTTAATTACATTACCATCTTTACCGATAAGTGTTTGCAACACTTTTATTACAACCTCTACTAATAGACCTACGGTATACTTCCAAATAGGTTCCATTAAATTTCATCGGGACTCTCCGAGTCTCCCCCGCTACTTACTGAGACCCCATCGAAGAATGACGCACTCTTATAATCCGTTGATTTCAGCGCCGCCGCATAGACATATGATCCCCTATCCGCATTTACGGGCGTTTTCAACGCCGTAGCTAATTGTGGAATCTTCGATTCATTTAGAGTTATTTCCGTAGAACTACTCGCTACATCTTGCTCGGTAATGACATATTCATAATTTCGCACCATTGACGTAGTCATAGATAAGCCTCCGCTTGATTTTACCTTATAGGACACAACGATTTGAACTTCCACAATATCACCCTTAACAAATTCCTTAGAAGAGGATATTACAGCAGTTAATTTGTCTCCGGTAGCTGTAAAAGTCGTACCCATAACTACAGACCCATAGCCCGCATACAGAGTAACGCCCGCCTCTATCGCTAATGCCATTTTACTAACATCATCCGAAGGTAAATCCGGTTGATCTCTTAACCATGCCATTATAGGAGCGTTTAGTTTCATAAACTGATTTCGAGAAGTGCCGTATTTTGCTGGATCAAAATGGCGATCAATCCATGCCGCATTAATCTTTGCGAAATGACCCAATGAACCAAATGCGGATCGTTGAGATACTTGCTTTGTACTCTTTGACTTGTTTTCACGAATCCTCTTAGAAACAATAACACGTCCGTGAACAGTACAGAATGTGGCATCACCCGTTGACTTACGAGATATGCCGATACCCATCGTTTTATCTAGTCCCATAGTATTTAATAGCTGGTTTCTATGCTCGAGCAGAATTACATTGAGCGTATTCCAGCGTCCGGCAAAGGTGCAAATTAGTATTAACCGAAGCAAGGTCATTGACATTCCGAAGGGATGCCGAAGATAGTAGCAAGATGTAACGATAAAATGGTATTTACATATCAAAATGTCAAAATGATTAGTTTGCAATAGGCTTGTTTTTTATAATTATTTAACTAATAAATGCAAAAATCCCGCCTATGTATCTTCACATAGACGGGAAATCGCCATAGATCAGAACGTCTTCCGATCGGAAAATGCCCTACCCATTGCCAAGAAAAACCAACGGTCACAATAGGCAGTTATAACGTATTCGGGCACAACAACGCAAAGATAAGATTTAATTTAATGAATCGGATCATATTCATAAGTCTTATATACGGAACGATCAAAATTAATGACTGTAACACGTACTGGTATACATAACCCGCTTGTTATAAGATATTTTCGAACACGATAAAATACGTCACACAAAGATGTTATATCTTCATACTCCAAAGCGATCATTTCCAGCCCGCTATCCTTTATAATGATTCTAATCAAATCTCCATATTTTATTTTCATATATATATGTATTTATTATGTTAATAATCAGTTAGATACAGGAGGTTTAAGCGTAAAATCCACGCCCGTTCTACTTAACGGGCGAGAGAAGCACATCATTCAACAAATCTTGATACTGGACCTCTAGTCCTTTTTCGTCTAGCACTCTCGAGTTACGATATCTGTTTCTCTCGATACATGTTTCCATAGCATCATCAAGACGCTCAAACAATTCCGAAGGTGAGTAAGCGTAGGGATCGCCATACAGCTTAATGTAGACCGTTTGCCTTCCATTTCGTGACAACACGTGTACACTTTCGATTGATCTTGCGGTATCTGACACATAGAAACAGATACCTCTAGGTTTAGCCCTTACAGGTCTAATCGAATAATACATAAAATCCGGAAACAAGGTCGATCCGTAGGGACTTTCTTGTATCCTCTCGATTTTTAGGGGATCATAGACAGTAACCATAAGCAAGTTATTTTTTATTGTTTATACTTAGCGGTAAGATAGCCGATCGTATATATAGAAGACAGACTATCTACGTTCAATATTATATCAAAATATTCCCTATCCTCAATCTTTGAATAACGATAAGAAAAAGACAGATAATATTCTTTTATCACACCTATTAAAATATCTAATTCTTTCCTATATACAGATAATTTAAGTTTCATAATGAATGTGTATTTCATTGATTATCAATATATAAATATACAAATTAATAATGTTAATTACTATATATATTATGTTATTACTCCTTAATAAATTGATTGATACGGGGTGCGCCGGAGGCGCAATATCGCCGCTGCGAAGCAGCCGTAAAGAGCGGAAACAAGAGGGGGGGGATATACGGTTGCCAGTAGCAAGACAAGGGGTGAAACCCCTACCCGATCCAACTTTTTACCATGATTACGTTCGAGGATAAGAGGCATAATAAAACCCAACGTAAATGATAGTAAGCACTTTCGCATGATTCGCTTCGGGAACGCTGGCGGTTCCCGGCAGCGGGCACGGAGCGAAAGCCAGCGGCAGGCGGCACGAGGCTATTATTAAAACGTTCGGAGCGGAGTTATCACGCCGCTTGGGAGCGAGAGAGCGAAGCGATAGAGCGACTGATCGGCGGGACAGCGTAGCAGATCGTATAGGGACACACGAACATATAGTATCGGCAGTGACGAGGAACGAGGAACGTAAAGCGGTGCCGAGCGAAGCGAAGACGCACTACACGCAATGAGTAACTGTAGATGAAAAGACGCTTATATAAACGCCTACGGTAGCGATCTTTGCGGACTGCGGAGCACAGCCGTAGGCGAGCACCGTATAAGGACGCAAAGAACGCATAACAACAAAGACAGCCCCTACCCGACTGATATGTAACTTTGAATTGAGCTTGATCTTGGCATAGAGCGAAGCGGAATCACGGAACGAAGGATTCTTGCGCCCGCAACGAAGCGCAGCGAAGAGAGGACGCATGAAGCCGTAGTGAGTGATGGAGCGGCACGGTAGGGCTATTTAACATAACAGCAACTTTTAGACGGGCGAATGCGAGCGGTACGGGAGCATGAAGCACGGCTAACAAGTTTTGTTATGTTATATAGCCCGGGAAATAAAGACTAGACGTTACAGGAAAACACGTATATCATTGAGTACCCACGCAGAGAACGACACAATGGCGGTAGTAATAGAACTGACGTCTAGTTTGGAGCAAGTAATCAAGTACCTAGACACATGTACCGAGTAGTGACATAATGACTAGGTTACAGGATAGAACGCCGCCGAGTGCCCGGCGGCAGCGGTTGATTGAGTGCCCCAAAGCGTAGCGAGGGGCACGAAGAGACCGCCTCTTACAGACAGTAAGTAATCAGTATTGTATGATTATAGTGCGTTCTGGTAATCGGTTTGGCGGTCTCCTATACAATCGGACGTGAGCAAGCCCGGACTCTATTCGATCAATCACGCAGTCTCGATCATAGGTCATAAAAGCCCGAGCTAAACGTATGCTTTCGTCCATTCCGTTAACGGAATAGTCCATGTACTGAAACGTAGTCTTTAGCCGGGACAATGTTTCTAGCGCATAGAACATAAATAGCTCTAGTTCTTCGCTATCCGTGATACTCTTATTATCGATTACTAGGGTTTCCATCATTGATATATTATTTGTCGTTTATTATCTGCGAACCTACTGTATGATACATGTACGAAGTTTCGCCTAGTATAGAATATACATTGATCGTAAGGGATTCCAGATTTTAAGACGGCACTAACCACACGCATCGCATCGCCGCTAATCCTAATGTCCGCAGCTTCCCCCTTTATATGTTGCGATCCGTAGACTCCCTTCACAAGCCTATTCAACTCCGCAGTCCTATACCCGCTATTGATCGTTATAGGCTCGTTTAGATAATCCCTTAAAGGCTGCAACGTACAGGACACTAGATTACACAACGCACAAAACACTTCCGGTGTTGGCTCGTTTCGTAGGTTATTATAATCGGCTGTCTCGCTATGTATCAGTTCGGACAGCATGAAATTCTTACTTAGTCGTATATCCATATCATATATTTGTTTGTAACGCTCCGCTATGGGGGGATAATATACGGTTGTCAGTAGCAAGCCAAAGAACGCTATATCGGGATTCCTTCGCTTTCTACCTTATGCAGATATTTAGCGAGAGAGCGAGAAAAAACATATTCATGTGTTACAAGCCTTAACGCATCTAAATATTGCTCTGTAGGGAACGGAATATCCCTTTTCGCCTTAACCAGCTTCCGGATGAATATCTTATCAGCCTTTGTAGCATCCTTCGATAGAGTTAATCTGATGGGACGCTTCGTTATAACGTCCGGAGCATGTTCGAAGATCGCTACTGATCTCATTCGTGATTTATTTTTCGTAAGATCGTTTATTCTGAAATCAAAGTATTTAGCCGCATAAACATAGAATAAGTCCTCAATATCCGCTTGTAGCTTCAACATATCCGTACTTATGCTAAATACCTCTCCGGTAGATAGTTCTAATAGAGTTTTGCTATCCTTCTTGATCGATAGCTCAACACGCCACACATCGTTAGTCTCATCGATACCGTTCAGTTTCCACAATTGCCGAATATAAGGTTTATCCTTGACCTCTCTAAGTTCCTTCGTCTTATTATATAAATACGAACACACGGAACTCGAGTGGCTACCGAAACTCACATAGTTAATGTCTCGCACATTTCTAGCGGAACCTCTAAGCTTGCACTTGCTAGAATCCGATCGTTTTATTTGATCGTAAATAACCGATCGGACGGCGTTCTTTAATTCCGCAGGGTTAGAAATGTCACATGACTTCATTTTAGCCTCAATAGCATCTACTAATTGGTCTCTTTTATCTGATTCCGTATCCGCTTGTATGGTGTATGACGGTTGACAGTTCTTCAAATAACGACCGGAAAGAAATGAATTGATTAATCTTCGTGGAGACATGCCATTGACGAACTTATTACAATCGTAACATAAATCTAATCGACTGATTGACTTATATTTTAATCCATAAGAGGCAAGGAAATTGACAAATCTATATGAGAAATCCGGTTGATAAAGTTCTCTATTGGATAGTTTTACTAAACAGCCTCTCCTATCAATGATTTTTGATACTGGATTCGTTAAAATAGTGGCATAATGATAGCAGTATTGACCATTCCCATTATGTTTAATAGTATTATGAACGATCAAAAAATGACTACTCCGCGATACATGATACACAAATAAAAAACCGCCTAGTAACCTTATATTACTAGACGGTTCCATTTATTCTGAAAGAAGAAATTACTTATTCATCTCTGCTTCAATAGCATCGAATTTATCACCCATATTCAAGTTGTAGTAAATACCTCTTAAAGCGGTCATATATTCTCTTTCTTCTGGTTTCATTTGGTGAGCTTTCTCAAAGTAAGGAAGAGCTAGCTTAAAGAATTCCTTAGCTTTGCCTAATTCCTCTTGATATTGTTTTGCGTCGTTGATCATATTAGCCTCACCTTGCTTGTTTACACCTTGGTTGTAATATACACGACCTAAGTTAGAGAGAGATTCGATATAGTCCGGATTGATCGCCAATGCTTTCTTGAAATACTCTTCAGCTTTAGCGTAATCTTTCAAACCAGTCTCATAAACACGGCCCATTACATCGTAAAGCTGTGGATTGTTGGAATCCTTAGCGATAGCTGTGTTCAAATATTCAATAGCTTTCTCATTTCTATTAGAATAGATGTAATTGTTTATAAGGCTCATTAAGAAATACTGTTCCTCAGGGAATTTATTCAAACCTTCTTCCAAAGTCTTCTCTAAATTCACGGTATCTTTAGCTTGCTCATACTCATAGCATAAGTATTGATATACCTCGCTTGCTCTATAATCCGTATTTTTAGCACGCTCTAACGCTGCGATAGCTTTTTGAGAATCGCCAAGTTGGGTCGCTGCTACAGCGGCATAGAACTGAACTGTCATGAAGTTTGAATCTCTTTCAGCGACAGCCTCACCTTTAAACATTGGCATATCAGATATTTTCAGGTATTGCTCGAAGAAATCGTAAGCTTTGTTATAATCTTTCTGATCGAAATAGTAAGCACCACCATTGATGTAATATACGTGGTTTGCTCCTAGGATACCTTTGATATCTTTCGTGAACTTAGGTTTAACTTTTCCTTTTTCATTAGGAAGTTGATCTAACTCATATGCTTTCTCAAAGTATGGCAAAATACTACCCAATGCCTCGTACATAACAGGCTCGTCCGGTTGTTGGCCCAAGACTTGTTTAGTTCTTTCGTTGCTGAACTGTTGATCCTCGATAAAACCGGCAACATACCAAGTTTTAGCGTCATCCTTTGTTTCAGGGTTTTCCAAAGCTCCTTTAATAAGAGTTCTGGCTTCCGAGAAATCAGGAGTTGTCCCCTTAGCTATACTTTGAGCCTCATTTACAGCTTTTTTCTGTGCAAAAGAGACCGATGCTGCGACACATAGTGCCACTGTTAATAATACTCGTTTCATTGCGATAGTAATTTTGAGATTAATATTTCTATTTGTTTAAAATTATTCAGTTATTTCTTCGTTATCATTTTGTTCGTTATCCTCCTCTGATTCCGGTAGATCAACATCGGTACCTAGACTAGCTTGATTCTCACTCAACTCTCTTCCCTCATTCTCTTGTCTGGCTTCTTGTTCCGCTTTTTGCTCGGCAATCTCCTCTTCACTCTCAGACAATACTTTACATACAGAAGCGATTTCGTCGTTGCGCTTTTCTAGATTAATCAAACGAACACCTTGAGTAGCACGTCCTATTACGTTCAAATCGGCCACTTTCATACGGATAGCGATACCCGACTTATTGATAATCATTAAATCGTTCTCGTCCGTAACATTCTTGATGGCAACTAATTTACCGGTCTTCTCCGTGATATTAATGGTTTTTACGCCTTTACCGCCACGATTCGTTATACGATAATCCTCGATAGAGGAACGTTTTCCATATCCCTGCTCTGATACGACGAGTACGGTCTCTTTTTCCTTGTCCTTGATACAGATCATACCAACGACTTCATCGGTATTATCCTCGTCCAAAGTCATACCTTTCACTCCGGAAGCCGTACGGCCCATTACACGTACCGCGCTTTCATGGAAACGGATCGCCCGGCCATTACGGTTCGCTATGATCACCTCGTTGTTGCCATTCGTCATACATACTTGGATCAAGCCATCGTCTTCACGCAATGTAATAGCGTTCACACCGTTTTGACGAGGACGGGAATAGGCCTCCAACAAGGTCTTTTTGATCACACCTTTCTTCGTACAGAATAATAGGTAATGAGAATTAATGAATTCCGTATCGGTGGTTAATTTCTTAACACGTATAAAGGCTTGTACCTTATCATCCGGCTCGATATTCAGAAGATTCTGGATCGCACGTCCTTTAGCGTTCTTAGCTCCTTCCGGAATCTCGAATACCTTCAACCAATAACATTTACCTTTTGCCGTGAAGAATAATAAGGTCGCGTGCATGGATGCCGGATAGATATACTCAACGAAATCCTCGTCTCTAGTCTCGGAACCCTTCGCTCCTACACCACCACGGCCTTGCGCACGGAACTCACTTAACGGGGTACGTTTGATATATCCCATATGAGATACGGTAATGATCATCTCATCATCCGCATAGAAATCCTCCGGATTTAATTCCTCAGAGGCGTAAACGATATCCGTCTTACGTTCGTCGCCAAATTTATCCTTGATTTCCAATAATTCATCTTTGATAACCTTCATACAAAGGTCCTCATTCTCCAGAATCTCATTCAAATAAGCGATCAACTTCTCGATCTCCTCATATTCCGCACGCAATTTGTCTTGTTCCAGACCTGTCAACTGACGAAGTCTCATCTCGACAATAGCACGTGCTTGAAGCTCAGATAAAGAGAAACGTTCGATCAAACGCTCGATAGCCTCTTGCGGGCTCTTGGAAGACTTGATAATCGCGATTACCTCGTCTATATTATCGGAAGCGATGATCAAGCCTTCCAATATATGAGCTCTCTCTTCCGCTTTCCTCAATTCATATTTTGTACGCCGGATAACGACCTCATGACGGTGCTCAACAAACGCCTTGATTAAGTCTTTTAAGTTAAGCAACCTCGGACGGCCGTTCACCAAAGCGATATTATTAACGCTGAATGAGGATTGCAGAGCCGTAAGCTTATACAATTTATTCAGTACGACACTCGAGTTCGCGTCACGTTTCACGTCAACTACGATACGCATACCGCTACGGTCGGACTCGTCATTGACATTGGAAATGCCATCGATACGCTTCTCGTTTACTAGGTCAGCGATATACTTGATCAACTCAGCCTTATTTACCAAATAAGGAATCTCGGTAATAATAATCTTCTCATGATTATTCTCCACCTCAATCTCGGCTTTACCGCGAAGGATGATACGTCCCCTACCCGTCTCGAAAGCGTCTTTCACGCCTGCGTAGCCATAAATTGTAGCGCCTGTAGGGAAGTCCGGAGCCTTGATATATTGCATTAAGCCTTCTACCTCGATATCTCCCTTGGCATCGATATAAGCGATACAACCATCTAATACCTCGCTCAAGTTATGAGTCGGCATATTCGTAGCCATACCAACGGCGATACCCGATCCACCATTTACAAGTAAGTTAGGAACACGAGTCGGCAATACGGTCGGCTCCTTCAACGTATCATCGAAGTTAAGCTGGAAATCTACCGTGTCCTTATCGATATCCCGGAGCATTTCTTCGGCGAGTTTACTCAGTCGTGCCTCTGTATAACGCATAGCGGCAGGACTATCACCGTCCACTGAACCGAAGTTACCTTGTCCGTCTACTAACGGATAACGCATAGACCATGTCTGGGCCATACGAACCATGGCGAAATATACAGACGAGTCGCCATGTGGATGATATTTACCTAAAACTTCACCAACTATTCTCGCAGATTTTTTATAAGGTTTGTCGGATGTGTTACCCAGTTCATTCATTCCAAATAAAATACGGCGGTGAACCGGCTTAAAGCCATCCCTAACATCAGGAAGAGCACGTGAAACAATGACAGACATTGAATAATCAATGTATGCCGATTTCATTTCCTCTTCGATGTTAATCTTAATAATTCTGTCTTGATCAACCATTTAGTTTTATATTAATTACACTCAATATCTCACCTCTGAAAAATTGCACTAAGGTAAGGTTTTTCCGTATACTACGAAAGAATTTGTCTTGAAATTTTGCGCCTCTGGGCTTTTCAAGGCTTATTAAGGAATAATGGCACGAAATTTGATGATAGTTGGAATAGATTATGTAACTTTGCGTAATCAGTACATATATAATATAGTATGAAAAATTATTCGAAAAGATTGATTGACGTGATTGAGTATAGCCGTGAAGAAGCGGCTAGGCTCCAGAATAGCTATATCGGGCCGGAACATTTGATGCTAGGCATCATTCGGGAAGGCGAAGGCGAGGCAATGCGTGTCTTGCGAGAGCTACATACCGATCCGATGGATATTAAACGCAAGATTGAGCAAGAAATAAAGAACACATTCGATTCTGAGGATTCTGTCCAGCATGAGATCGCTATAAGTAAGACTACAGAACGTGTCTTGCGTATGAGTATGCTGGAATCTCGTTTATTCAAGGAAGATGAGACCGATACGGAACATCTCCTATTGGCGATATTGAAAGAGGAGTTTAACGTAGCCGCCAAGGTGTTGAACGATGCGGGTATTACTTATCGTTCCGCATATAATATATTAGTAAGCGGAACCGGTTTGAATAATATGGAGGAATTCGACGAGATCAGCGACGGATATACGGATGATGACGAAGATGACGAGGACGAAGGTTTCTCCTCTCGTCGTGAGGCATCTCGCCCCTCTTCCGGTACTGGAGCGGGAGCCGCTCAACCGAAATCCCCTAATGATACACCTGTTCTGGATAACTTCGGAACGGATATGACACGTGCCGCCGCAGAAAACCGTCTAGACCCGATTGTGGGACGTGAGAAGGAGATCGAGCGTTTGGCCCAGATATTAAGCCGTAGGAAGAAAAATAATCCGGTATTGATTGGTGAGCCGGGTGTGGGTAAGTCGGCTATCGTAGAGGGATTGGCTTTACGCATTATTCAGCGTAAGGTTTCCCGGGTGTTATTCGATAAGCGTGTGATTAGCTTGGATATGGCTTCTATTGTCGCCGGTACGAAATACCGCGGACAATTCGAGGAACGTATTAAGGCTATCTTGAATGAGTTATCGAAGAACCCGAATATCATCCTCTTTATCGATGAGATTCATACGATTGTTGGCGCTGGTTCCGCTTCCGGATCTATGGATGCGGCGAATATGCTGAAACCTGCGTTGGCTCGTGGTGAGATTCAATGCATTGGCGCTACTACTTTGGATGAATATCGTAAGAATATCGAGAAAGACGGTGCGTTGGAACGTCGTTTCCAGAAAGTGATCGTTGATCCGACTACGGCGGAAGAAACTTTGCAGATCTTGCGTAATATCAAACCTCGTTATGAGGAGCACCATAATGTGATCTATACTGAAGATGCTTTACAAGCGTGTGTAAAATTGACAGAAAGATATATCAGTGACCGTAATTTCCCGGATAAGGCGATCGATGCTTTAGACGAGGCCGGTTCCCGTGTACATATATCTAATATCATTGTTCCGAAAAGTATCGAAGAGCTTGAGGCAAAGATCGAGGATACGAAGAATGAGAAATTAGCGGCCGTGAAATCTCAGAACTTTGAGTTAGCCGCAAGTTTCCGCGATAAGGAGCGTCAGTATTTATTGCAACTGGAGGCCGCGAAAGCTAAATGGGAACAAGAGCTTCAAGAACATCGGGAGACCGTTGATGAAGAGAAGGTCGCTGAAGTTGTTGCCATGATGTCCGGTGTACCTGTTCAACGTATCGCTAAGGCAGAGAATGTCAAGCTTCTGGAAATGGCGGACGTATTGAAAAGTAAGGTGGTCGGGCAGGATGATGCTGTTCAAAAGATCGTAAAGGCAATTCAACGTAACCGTGTTGGCTTGAAAGATCCGAATAAGCCGATCGGAACTTTTATGTTCCTAGGACCGACGGGTGTAGGTAAAACTCACTTGGCCAAGAAGCTTGCTGAATATCTATTTGATTCGGCGGATTCTTTGGTACGTATCGATATGAGTGAATACTTGGAGAAATTCGCTGTTTCCCGTTTGATCGGAGCGCCTCCCGGATACGTTGGTTACGAGGAAGGTGGCCAGTTAACAGAGAAAGTACGTCGCAAGCCTTATTCGGTGGTCTTATTGGACGAGATCGAGAAGGCGCATCCGGATGTATTTAACTTGCTGCTGCAAGTCTTGGATGAAGGCCGTTTGACGGATAGTTTGGGTAGACGTATTGATTTCAAGAATACGATCTTGATCATGACTTCCAATATTGGTACCCGGCAATTGAAAGATTTCGGCCGTGGCGTTGGTTTCAATACCCAGATGGCTGGTGAGCCGGATAAGGATTTCTCCCGTAGCGTGATCCAGAAAGCGTTGAATAAAGCATTTGCTCCAGAGTTCTTGAATCGTGTGGATGATATCATTATGTTCGATCAGCTTGATAAAGCCGCTATTCATAAGATTATCGATATTGAGTTGCAGGGTCTGTATCAGCGTGTATCAAATCTGGGCTATGAGTTGTCGATCACAGACGAGGCAAAAGATTTCATTGCGACAAAAGGCTACGATATCCAATTCGGTGCCCGTCCGTTGAAGCGTGCGATCCAGAAGTATCTGGAAGATGAGATGGCGGAGATGATTATCCGTGCCTCAGTAGGTGAAGGCGATACGATTATCGTAGACTTTGATAAAGAAGAGCAGAAAATCACGACTTCGATAAAAAAGAAAGATGCTGAATAAGTTTGTCTATGAATATAGAAGCCGGGCGTGAGTCCGGCTTTTTTTATGTTCGTCCATCTTATTCGTCTGTCATTTTGACACGCAAAAAAAGCATGACCTAATTGAATAGATCATGCTTTTATTTCTTTTTTTACTTAAGTACGCAGGATGAGATTCCGAAAATGATAAATTTAAAATTTTTCGATACTGATTCTCAAAACGTTACAAAATACAGTTTTCCATATTTTATCCAAATAGTACACATTTATGTACTGTTTTGTGTACCGTGTTATTGTATCAAATAAAAGGGCTAATCATATTCGATGATATCCGGCCCTTAATTACTTTAATGATTTCGAAAACGAAAATATCGATTCGTATTCGCAAATATATGCAACAAATTTTTAAGTCACAAACAAAATGCTCTTGAATAATAAAAAGGCCGTTTCTGGTGTCTGAAACGGTCTCTTGTCTAAAGAAGGAATTTCTAACCTTCGCCAGCCTTGTCTTTAGATGTATTCTTCACAAAGGAAACATACAAGATTTTACCATCAGCCTTAGCTGATTTTGGCATTTTTTCATTTTTAGACCTTAGGTTGTTAATTACAATCCATAACTCCTTTATCTGGGAAGTGACAAAGGCCAACTGTTTTAGTGTTGCGTTATTATCCATAGAATTAAAAATTTGTTCTTATAGAACAAATAGCCTAAAGGCTTGGATTTCAATAATGGTGTGTTTTATAACAGTTTTTTTTTGCGTTATATTAATGTGATTTCTTGTTTTTTTCTTATATCATGTGTACATTATAAAAATGAAACGGCATGGATATACTTGTTTTTCCTTTAGCCATATATTATGTTCTTTTTTTGTTGCCCTATTTAAGCGGGATTTGCGCTTGAGGACAGTTCCATGCTTCCGTTAGATTTAAGACTAAGTATCTCGGCCTCTAATTCTTTGATTCTAGCATTTAGGTCATCTACGTGCAAGGTCATGATCTCCATGTTTGAAAGAGCTACATGTTTCCAGTACTCCGCATCTTGATCGGTGTTCTTTTGCGAAGAATCTTCATCTTGAGAGATATTAGATTGTTTCAGCATCTCCCCTTCCCCACGTAATAGCCATTCAGCGGATAATAGGACATTATTCCTAATGATTGCTTCTAAAACATCATAAGAAGGTTTTGTCAAACGTCCTCCAATTATATTTTTCACTGTAGAAGGATTAATTTTTGAAGCACGTTCAAATTCGCTAGTATTGCCATTAAACATTTGATTTACAATCATTTTAATTCGCTCATTTATTGTACTCATATTTTAATAAAGTTAATAATTGTTATGTATAGGACATTTGTCCGTGTTGCTTACTTTGAATATGGACAAATGTCCTATATTTGTAATCGAAATCAAGATCGAAACCACTTTCACAATCGAAAAAGTTGGTAGCGATTCGCAAATATAAGGACTAAATATTTAAAAGACAATAAGATGGCAAGAAAAAGAGAAATTATCGTACCTCATGGAGCTATCAAGAAGATAGCCGCTGACACTGGGACATCTGTAGTATCCGTACGTTATGCGTTACGTGGTGTGTCCGACACGGAGAATGCGAATTTAATCAGATCAAAGGCTTTGAAATTTTATGGCGGTGTCTTATCAAACGTGGAGGTTAGGCTATGAGTTTACTCGATGAAGTTTTAACGGATGCCAAGAGACACCATGTAAGCATAACCTACGCCGCTCAAATGGCCGGGGTACATAGGCGAAACATTTACAACGCCAAGCTGCACGGGAGGACTGACATAGACCAGATGCTTCCAGCGGAACGGAAACACTTGATCGCCATACAGCGATTATGCAAGGAGCAGGAAAAAGAAAATCAAAGAATAAAAAGGCGTTATGGAAGTAAACGATAAAAGATACCAGACATTGCTATCACGCGCAGAAGCTCTTTTATTGGAGGCTAAATCCATTTACGCAGAGATATATTCCTTGCGTCCAGAAGTGGAGGCTGTAAATAGAAAGAGGCAGAGACTGGACCTCGAGAGAGAAATGAGAGGCAGATTGATCAAGTCCGCTAAAATTAAAGTAAGATAACTTTTGAATTATATATGAAAACTATCTCTCCCTCCTGTGAAGGCCGGAGAGAAAAAGGCCCTTTAGCTCAGCGGAACAGAGCAACGGTTTCCTAAACCGTAAGTCCCGGGTTTGAGTCCCGGAAGGGCTACTAAAAAGAGTTCTTTGACTTATTGAGAAAAATCCTTATCCCCATAAGAGGATATACGTAAGAGATATAGGTATGGCGGTAAGGTTATGATAGTCGAAGATACCGGAAGGGATGATGATCCCCGCTCCCGATGCAGTTCAATCGGTTCCGATGTTGGAGTCTACATATTTATATTAATGTATTATATAGAGGATGTTCCTTGGGGTGTTATGATCCAGCATTGATTAACCCTGTCCTCTGAAAAATATATCCCGGACTGGAGGCGAGAGCCGCTGATCGAATCGGCTTCCGGGAACGAACTAAAAAAAAGAAAGACATGGAAGATATTAAGATCAAGAGAGACATTCTAGCCCTCATCGGGCAAGAACCGGTAGGGAAAATGGAGGAACTTTTCGATTGGCTAAAGGAGAATCAAAATCATGAGGATTACATGATACGTTGCGATTGCGTAAACCGTTCCTATCCAAATCATAAGGCCGTTTACGATTGGATAATGACAGGTGAGAAAGGGAAGACAGGTAACTCCTCCATCCAAAACACCGACCTATGGTATCTAAGGGAAGGAGATTTCCTTCCGGAGCCAGTATCGGGCATTTTCAACAATCGTGGGCCGGGCAAGACAGGTATCAAGCTGCTCAAGGAAGCGGGTAACCTCTTCCCCTCAAAGGAAGAAGCTACCATAGCCTCCGAGAAGGTCAGGGAGTTCCTTTGCTCAATAAATAATCCATGGTGTCTCTAATCCATTCAAAGGCGATTTCCAACTCCTCGATACGTTCTTGATCCAATCCTTTCTCGCTCATGGCCTTAATGTCTATATAATGACTATTGCGAGCACATTCTATAGCATAAGAAATAAAACGTCCACGATCCTTCGGATGAGTAGAGTCAGGGAAAGTGTCTAGAAATAAATTCAACAATTCTTTTTCGTTCATAATGCTTAATTTTTTGTTTCACATCGTAAAGTTAAGCAATCCCGCCAAGAGAGCCAAAGACTCGCAGGTTCCGGAGCGAGACCGGAGGCGGGACGAAACCATTTGTACTGTTTGACATGTTTATGTGTAATAAAGCTACCAAGACCTTACAATACCGCCGTGAGGCAGGAAAGAATATTCGTTATTACTTAAACTGTGCCGGGGTGGAATTCCCCGGCAAACGGATGGGTAGACATTGAGCCAGCGTAATAGACGCATAGGGGTTGGAATCCCCTCCCATCCACAATCTTGTATCAATGAACGCACCACTCTATCCGAATCGAGGACGGATGTCGGGCCTGTCCGAAGATGGGAAAGCCGATAGAGTAGTAGATAAAAATGGTATGGTAAATCCGAAATGAGTCCAAAGAGTATTTATCGAGGTGGAAGTTCCACGAAATCATGTGGAATGTGACGGTGATGACATGGCGGTTCATAATGTTGGCGGCCCGGAAAGACGGGCAAACGCTCCCTTAGCTCAGTTGGTTAGAGCGCAACACTCATAATGTTAGGGTCGCCGGTTCAAGCCCGGCAGGGAGCACGTTTCACCCCTAGGGGTGCTTATTCAATCAGAAAATCAAAGTTACAATTTTTGCAACGCAGGTCTCCGTCCGTGAGGATATGAGGCCTTTCTTCCGAATTTTAAAAACAACAATATATATGATAAAGAGAAACCAAGCATGGTTCTGGAAGATATTCCAGACCATTAAAAGCATTACCATCTTTACTTTTAGAATGGTCTTAGCTACAATATTGGGGCTGGCCTCAATAGTCGCAATCTTCGAATGGAATGAAAAACCTTCTCATATCCATTTACTGATATTTGGCATAGTATCAGTATTTGTTGTGATAAATCAAATCGTAATAATGACTTATGAGTCTGATAAGTGAATACCAAGGAAATATTGTATAAACAAAAATATATCACATGAGACTTACAATCAAAGAATTATCCCTTGTCAATTTCAGGGGATTAACAATCAGCATTTCGTTCTCGGCGAACACGCTTATATTGGGAATGAACGGAATCGGAAAGACTAGGGTTAACGACGCTTTCCTTTGGCTTTTATTCGGCAAGGACACGCAAGGACGGCAAGACTACGAGATCAAGCCCCGGGATCAAGACATGAGAAACTCAAAGGTATCCGTGCGAGGAATGTTCGATCTTGACGGGCAAGAATTAACGCTTGAGCGTATCTACTCGGAGAAGTGGACAAAGAAAAAAGGATCGGAAGAGGCCGAGTTCTCCGGCAACGTCACCGAGTATTCCATCAACGGAGTGGCATGTAACGCCACGAACTTCAAGACCAAGATAAACTCCATCCTAGACGAGGACAGGTTCAAACTTATCACTTCCTCCTCCTATTTCAACACCTTGAAATGGCAAGACAAGAGGAACCTTCTTATCCAAGCGGCCGGGGAGCCGAGCGAGGAAGAGATTATCGGGGACAACGAGGATTTCAAGAGGCTCCTATCCTATTGCACCGGCAAGACGATGGATGAGTACAGGAAAGAGATCGCCGCCAAGAAAAAGCCAATCAAGAAAGAGCTGGACGAGATCCCCGCCCGGATAGACGAGGCCAGACAAGGCATTATCGATAAGGACTGGACCGCCTTGGAAGGCATAATCAAGGATCGGGAAACCATGATCGAGAAACTGGATAGGAGGATAGCGGACGAGAACCTACGGGTGCAAGAGGAGAACAAGGATGTCAACTTCAAGATACAAGCCCTATATAATGAGATCGCTTCCTTAGAAAGAAGAAAGATGGATATCGAGAACCGATATAAGGCCTCCTATCAAAAGGAGTCCAACGATCTCGAATCCGAAAAAGAGAGGACGAGGAGGGAGATCGCCGGCATAGAGGACGAGATCAATCGACTCGCAAAGGGTATAACGGACAATGCCAAGGCCAAGGAAAGGGTATCCGACATATTGAGCAAATTGGGGGCGCAATACGAGGCGATCCTTTCCGGTAAGGTGGAAGGCGATGATCGCATATGCCCGACATGCGGACAGGAGTTCACGGAGAAATTCCTGCATGACCGCAAGGCCCACCTTTTGGAGGATATAAACAAGAAGGGAGAGGAAAACGATGCCCTTCTAAGGTCATATGACCAAATGATATCGGAGTACGAGAACAAGATAACCGCCCTTAATGCCAGACGCACGGAGCTATCCTCCAATCTTGATATTCTTGACAGGAGAGTTCTCAAGCACTTCGTATCAGCCTATACGGAAGACGAGGAGCGTAAGGATGTCATCAAGGATATAGACCAGAAAAAAGAGGATATAGACCTATTATCCGGATCGGTGGTGACATACAATGACCTGTCTCCCGTGAAAGACCAGATATCCAAGATCAGGAAAGAGATAGAGGAAATAAAGGGTGAGCTTTCCGGAAAGATACACTCCGACAAGGCCAAGACCCGTGTGGATGAGCTGGAGACGAGGCAAAAGGATCTGGCCGTATCCTTGGCCCGGTACGAGAAAACGGAAATGATAGCGGACAGGTTCATACATAAGAAGATGGACATGATGGAGGAAAGGATCAACTCCTTATTCCGCATGGTCAAGTGGAAGATGTACGAGCCGCAAATAAACGGCGGAGAGAAGGAATGTTGCGAGTGCTATATAAATGGCGTTCCCTTCGGCGTGCAGAACACCGCCACCAAGGTAAACGCGGGATTGGACATAGCCTTGGCATTCTCTCGTATCTATGACGTTTACGCCCCGGTATTCCTTGATAACCGGGAGTCCGTCACGGAACTTATAGACACGGATACGCAAGTCGTATCGCTGATAGTATCACCGGAACATAAAGAATTGACAATTAAAAACAAGTAATATGAACACTCCCGTATTAGCGGCGCAACCGCAAAACATGGCGATCAATCTTTTCGATCCCGCACAATTCGAGACAATGCAAAAGATATGCAAGATGTACGTAAACTCCGATCTGGTACCCGAATCGTATAGGGTAACGGACAAGAGATCGGAGAGCAAGGCCGTGGCGAACTGCATGATAGCGGTAAGCATGGCGCAAAGGATGAACGCCGACCATATGATGGTCATGCAGAATCTCGATATCATACAAGGCCGTCCATCATGGTCAGCGAAATTTCTTATCGCTACGGTCAACTCATGCGGGAGATTTTCCCCGTTAAGGTATAAGTTCACCAACCTAGGAAAGATCAAGAACGTGACGTATACCGACTATGAATGGAGGAACGGCAGGAGAGAGGCCGTGACAAAGACATTGAATATCGAGACCGACAATTGGGAATGTATAGCTTATTCCTCGGAGAAAGGCCGTGACGAGATATTGGAATCCACCCCTATCACCATGGAAATGGCGATAAAGGAAGGCTGGTATACCAAGGCGGGATCTAAATGGCAGACAATGCCTAGGCTGATGCTCCAGTACCGGGCGGCTTCCTTCTGGCAAAGGGCGTACGCTCCGGAGATCAGCATGGGAATGATCACGCAGGAGGAGGCACGTGATATAGAGGACGTGGATTACATTGAGATCAATCCGGAAGACAAGCTGAAGGAGGAACTGGAAAAGGCTAACAAGGAAGAGTTCAAGTGCCAGCAAGAAGCGAAAGCGGCGAGCGATCCTTCTCCCGTCATGGAAGATCAACCCAATCCCGGCAATCCCGAGCCTCCCAAGGCACAACTATTTAATAACGCCTCCCAAGGCAAGCCAAACTGGATGAGAAGATGAGACTATACGTAACGGGCAGTTCCTCCTCGGGGAACTGCTACCTATTATATGATGAGAGGGAGATTCTGATACTGGAATGCGGCGTACCTTTCAAGAACATCAACGGCCTCCCGTTCTTCGATCTGGAGAAGGTCGTTGGATGCGTGATATCGCATGAGCACGGCGATCACGCCGGAAGGATGAACGAGTTCCTTGATTACGGGGTAGATTGTTTGGCGTCATCCGGCACGATAAGCTCGTTATCTTTTACGAGCAAGCGCCTGCCATTGATGATAGAGGAAGGCGTTACCGTAATGGCCGGGGCCTTCTCCATAGTCCCTTTCAAGATAGCCCATGACGCCAATGAGCCTCTGGGTTTTCTCATAGACCATCCGGATACGGGGCCTATCCTGTTCGCCACGGACACGTACATGCTCTATTATTGGTTCCCGAATCTCAGGCACGTCATGATCGAGTGCAATTACGACAGGTCCATCCTAGACAGGAACGTAACGGAAGGGAGGATAAACAAGTCCAGACGAGACCGGACATTGCTATCCCATATGGAGCTAGGAACATGCGTGACAACCTTGGAGGCTAACGACCTCTCGGGGGTTGACAACATAATCCTGCTCCATTTGTCCGATGACAATAGTGACGAGGTCTTATTCAAGGAGAAAGTAAGCGAGGCTACCCAACGACCGACTTTCGTGGCGACACCGGGCTTGGACATAAACCTTACACGGCCATGGTCAAGATAGAGAAGACTGGGACGGACACGGATTTGACGGAGTTCCTTTGTGAACTGGCCGGATATCCACCCGGTACTTACCAAGTTACGATATATCCCGTCGGAGATCTAAGATCCGGCGAGCAAAACAGGTATTTGTGGGGAGTGGTCTACCCTCTCCTGCTCGAGGGACTCAAAGATATAGGCTACGCTTATACGACTACCCAAGAAGTCCACGAGTTTTGCAAGAGGACGTTTTCTGATAGATACGTGAATTACCATTCCGGAGAGATCATAGACATCCCCGACTCCACCAAGGAAATGGACAGGAAGACTTTCGCCACATATTTACAGGTAATCAGGGAATGGTCGCTTAATTATATAGGTATTGAGATTCCAGACCCACAATACAAGAATAATGAAAGAACTGATATTATGCCTCAATGAGGCTTGCTCTAAAAAGCATTGCCTCTGTCATCAACGGCAAAAGCATTGGACAGCCCCGTCTAAAAAAGATGGGGAAACTGTGAGGCCGGAATCGGCCTTACTTGACGGGAATACTCCTTGCAAAGGGTATGTCCCACAATACGAAAGAAAGAAATATGGTATTAATTATTAATAAGTTATGACAAATTGGTTTGAGTGCAAGGTCTCTTACGAGAAAATGCTGGAAAATGGCACGCAGAAAAAAGTAACCGAGCCTTACTTGGTAGACGCACTGTCTTTTACGGAGGCGGAAGCTCGCATCACCGAGGAGATCCGCCCCTTCATCACGGGTGAGTTCACGGTAACAGACATCAAACGAGCTCGTTTATCCGAATTATTCTTCAACGAGAATGGTGACCGGTTCTATAAGATCAAGGTTTATTTTATCACGTTGGACGAGAAGAGCGGAGCGGAAAAGAAAACCGCCGCTACCATGTTAGCCCAAGCCTCTAATCTAAAAGAGGCCATAACCGTGCTAGAAGAAGGCATGAATGGGACAATGGCGGATTATACCATCGCCTCTGTCACGGAGACAATGATAATGGACGTGTTCCCGTTCAATGCGGATGTCAATAAGAGAATTGTTGACATTGATAAAAAAGAGATAGAGAAATCATTATCCGACTCCTCTAAGTCAATCGAGGATAAGATGAGAGAGTGCAAGGATATCATAACCCGTGATCCCAAGGAAGGGGACGGGGATCTTATAACTAGGACGCAATCCTTCATCCGGCAAAAGGCCGGGCATGACAAGAGCAAGTTCAAGGAGGCCGCAATAGAGATCGCCTTGCTCCAGAAATCACCAGCTTCCCAAGTATGGTTCATGGGATGTGGACAACTCTTAATTGAAGAGCTAGAGGTTTGATATTGATATTAGTGTGTTTTTCATGGTATTAGATTTGGGTTAGAATGATTATCCCCGCCGTCCGTGAGGATATGCGGGGCAAACACGGTGGTATGGCGAAATTGGTAGACGCAAGTTTGATAGCAAACCGTTATAAGAACTAGATCAATACCAGCTAAGTAGTGTCGTATGCCGTAAGGTACTGGGTTGTAATGAACGGATATTATTCCATTAATGGAATAGGATAGCTAGACTATCTAAAATGTAGTTCGTGCGGGTTCGAGTCCCGCTACCACCACAAATAACAAATCTAATTATGGAAACAATACAGAATTTAGATCATTTGGTAATGGCTATATACCTCATCACAGCGATACTCGGACTTATAGCAGTGATCTTGGCCATATTCTTACTAATAAACGATAAAGAAAGGAGGAATCCATGGGAAAGAAAAAACATGATTTAGTGATAGCCGTTGACCCGGACATAGATAAATCCGGCATATGCGTACTGTCTCCTTCAACGAGACAGCTAATTCTAAAGAGCCTCCCCTTCCCTGTCTTAGTTGATTTTATCAAGGAGGCGAGAGAGAGGTACAAGGGGGTAGACATAGTGGTCATTGTCGAGGCCGGATGGCTTAACGAAAAAAGCAACTACCATAAGGCTAGGGGTAAATCCGGCGAGAGGATAGCCAAGTATGTAGGTCGTAACCAGCAAACCGGGATATTGCTTCTCCAGATGTGCGAGCACATAGGTATTCCCTGCGAGGAGGTAAAGCCTTTGACCAAACATTGGAAAGGGGACGAGGGCAAGATAACCCATGAGGAACTCTCCTACATAGTCGGTCCCTTGCCTAAGAGAACGAACCAAGACCAACGTGACGCTACGATTCTGGCTTGGTGGTACGCCGATCTCCCGATCAAAATAAAGACTTGGTGATATGGCGAAGAAGAGAGACGAGCAAGAAAAGGTGAAATGTGGCGATTGCGCCAACGGACATCCTCACAAGGGGCTATGCGTTTGGTGCATCATACATGATGCTGGACGAGTAGCTAACTCCACGAGATTTTGTAACACTTTTAAAAAGAGAAAATAATATGGAACAAGAGAAATTTGATTTATGGTGCGTGGTCGAGTTATTCGGCCATTCAAGGATAGCGGGAAGATGTACGGAACAGAACGTGGCCGGTACCAATATGCTTCGGGTAGACGTTCCGGATACGAGTAACCAGCCCGGTTTCACCCGCTTTCTCTCATCGGGGGCCATATACGCTATAAATCCTGTCTCCGAGGAAGTGGCAAGGCAAATGGCGGAGAACCTGCAAATACAACCTGTAAACATATGGGATGTAAACCACCTTGTAGACCAGAAACTAAAGTCATTACAGGGCGGCGAGTCTCCGGATTTTGATTTTTAATAAAAGAGTAGTATGGCAAAAACCGGATTCTCCTTCTATCGGGCAGATACAGACAGGTTCCAAGATATCCGGATTAAGCGATTGAAAAAGGAATTGAAATGTAATGGCTACGCTGTTTATTCATATATCCTCAATGAGATCTACCGAGTAAAAGGTTGCTACATGGAATGGGACGAGAGTACCGCCTTTGACGTATCCGAATACTGGGATCTGAAAGAGAGCCAAGTGGAAGAGATAGTGAAATACTGCTGTGCAATCGGGCTCTTTGATAAGGGACTGTTCACAAGCGGGAGAGTAATTACTTCACGGGCGATTCAGATAAGATACATTGAAATGAACAAGATTGCCAAGCGAACAAACTTTGATATTCCGAAAGATATATGTCTTATTCCGGAAGAAATGCCAAAACTTCCAGAAGAAATAGCAAAACTTCCGAAAGTTTCCGACAAAGAAAAGAATAATAAAGAAAAGAATAGAAAAGAAATACCCCCTATATCCCCCACGGGGGGAAGCGGAGGAGGAAGTTTTTTTAATCTTTCTAGGAATGACCCGCCGCCTTCGGACGGCGTGAAAAGGAATTATGAGGCTTTGACACGGGAACTCACCAATTTCAAGCTATCTCCTGATGAGTTCAATACTATTTGCGAGTTATCGAACTATGGAGAGATAGGAAATCCCGTGTGGAAACTATTGCAAAGGATACGGGATAGCCGGGAGGGGAAATACAAGATCGATCATCCCGGAAGATTTTTGATATCCAGATTAAAAAACAATGATTAAGACCGTAACTCTCTATCCGGGCAGATACGCATATATCTGTCCTTGCGGCCATCCCTATCAGGTGATGACCTTATACAGGAAGACTAGTAACGTAGCGGTCTATTGCTTCGCTTGCAAGCAACAGACCGGAAAACACATAAGAATCATGGATCAGAACATAGATTTCGCCGTTAACTCGAATAACAAGTTGAACGGCACGTATTTCACCGCATTGAGGTTGCACGATCCAATCAAGTATTGCGTGGGGAATGTCCTCACGGTTTCGGTCAAGCAGCAACCACGAGGTAAGGCCAAGATTATCAAGGTAAACAGTTTCACGATAGACAAGGTAAATGACTACATATCGTGCTTGGATTCCGGATTAAAGGCCGATGAGTATAAGACTATAATCAAGAAGACATATTCTGGCAATGGGATAAACTGGGACAAACAGCTTTTAGACTTTTGCCTGTTTGAATACTTAAACAAGTGAAAATGGAAATAATAAACAGACTGAAGAACACCCCTACCGGTTTGATCGTGTTGGTAGGAGACATGAAAATTATCGTGGAAAAGTACAGGCCGTACTATAACGGCCAGAACAAGATCCCGTGCAGGGGATGCGTCTTCCGGGACGATGGAGCGAGATTTTGCGAGTACAGCAAGGCTTGCATGGCCCATCTGAGGCCGGATCATGAGAGCGTGGTGTTCGCTAAAAAGAAGGAGGTTTAATCATTCATCATAGTTGAAAGCTGCATTCATCTATGATGAGATAAATAAAAAAAACAGAGAAAATGACAAATGAGGAATTGAAGAAATACAAACGGCCATTACCAATGGCCTTTACGATGCTCCCGATCGATTTCATAGATGAGCATATCGAGGACGAGCATGGAGTTTACGAGACGGGTATGTTCTCCTACAAAAGAAAGGATATTCTTATAAATAAGGAAATGGGTAAATGGCATCTGTCCGTATCCGCCAATCACACGCTCGGATATTACGAACTGAAAGAGATACGATACAAGTTCATGCCGGACAGCATGCAGGTAGCGCAGATATTTCCTCCACGTAAGGAATTTGTTAACCTGCACGAGAATTGTTTCCACCTGTACCAAATCAAATTCGATGAATAAGTCATGAAGCAATACAACGATTGGGAAGAGATCGACAAGGACACGAACGGCCTTGTCACCTCGCTACCTACATGGTGCTTTTCTTGAACGACCAAGTGTATAACTACACGGTATCACTCATGGAGGCCATAAGGAATAGCGAGCACTACAGGCATAACGCAAAACGGACGGCCAACGCTATCGAGAGGGGGATAAACGCTTATAACACGAACATCTTCCGGATAGCCAAGGCCAACAAGGAGGCGTTCGCCGAGATAACGCAAAGCATGGAGGAGGACGTACAGCCTCATATAGACCGGTATTACTACACGATCAGCCAGATATTGCTGGATCACGGGGTATCCGGTTCGGCGAACAGGATAGCATCCTTGTCATCCACGATAAACATGATTGCGCAGATGTCTAGGATCACGATATACGATTTCGGCGAAAGGATGCGGGGGATCGTCCCGTTGGCGTACAATCCCCTGTCCTATCTAGATTTGGGCAGGGTAGAGTTCCTAAGTGACCGGTTATCAAGCGAGGTCACCGGGAAGGACGTGAGAATAAACTTAAATGAGCAGCCCGGGATCGTGAAGGCGTTCACGGCGATAAGCAACGCCTTGCTAAGGCCGGAGGTCTTTGAGAAGGCTTTCGACAGGGCGGGATAAATAAAAAACTATCAATAATGAAAGATGTAGAATTATTCAGGGATTCTTTCCAGAATTTTAAAACATATCAAATACCAAAGGCACAGCTTATAATAGCAGATGTGCCTTACAATCTTGGGGAAAACGCTTATGCTAGCAATCCGTCATGGTACAAGGATGGAGACAACAAAAATGGAGAAAGTGAGCTTGCGGGAAAGAAATTCTTCAATTCTGAAAACGAGTTTAGACCGGCAGAGTTTATGCATTTTTGTAGCGACATGTTAATGAAAGAACCTAAAAAGCAAGGTTGCTCTCCCTGCATGATATTGTTCTGTGAGTACGAGCAACAATTCATGTTTATAGAATTAGCTAGGAAATACGGACTTATGAAATATATCCCGCTCGTTTTCCGGAAGAATTTCTCGGCGCAAGTATTGAAAGCGAATATGAAAGTAGTTGGGAATTGTGAATACGGTCTCTTGTTGTACCGGGAGAAGCTGCCTAAATTCAACAATGATGGAAGGATGATTTTCAATTGTTTTGACTGGGCGGTAGACAACGATACGCCTAAGATTCATCCTACACAGAAGCCTGTGCCGCTACTTCGCAGACTGATAGAGATTTTCACCGATAAAAACGACGTTGTTATCGATCCTGTAGCAGGAAGCGGAAGCACGCTATTGGCCGCAGCCCAATGTGGAAGAAAAGCGTATGGATTTGAGATAGATAGAATTTTTTACGACAAAGCAAACAGACTTGTTTTATCAAGAATACAAAAAACATTGTTTTGATATGAGAAATAAAGAACTAATCGCTCTACTCCAAAAGCAAGACCCGGAAGCGGAGGTAATGATCCGCACGTCCGACGATCAATATGAGTACGATCCGGTGGATGTTATGTATGACGAACAAATCGAGTGCGTAATTATTCAGGAGGGATAAATATGGATAATATAGGATTATTGGCCGTTGACAGCTCATATCCCAATCTAGCCTTGATGAAAATAAGTTCATACCACAAGGCTAGAGGTGACACCGTGGATTGGTACAATCCTTTCGATCATTACGATAAGGTCTATATGGCCAAGGTCTTCGGATTCACTCCGGATTACCGGCAATATATGACTAATTGCGATCAAGTGGAGAAGGGAGGAACCGGTTATGACATAACGAGGAACCTACCTGACGATATAGATCGTACATATCCTGATTATAGAATATACGGCATAGAGAAAGAGGCATACGGTTTCTTGACCCGTGGATGCCCCAATAAATGCAAATGGTGCGTCGTGCCGGCCAAAGAAGGGAATATCACGCCGTATATGGATATAGAGGAAGTGGCCGGAGATCGGAGGCACGTGATCTTAATGGATAACAATATTCTAGCCTCCGATTATGGTTTACGGCAGATCGAGAAGATCGTATCCATGGGACTACGGGTTGACTTTAATCAGGGTTTGGACGCTAGGCTGATAACGGATGATATCGCCAGACTTCTCGCACGGGTTAAATGGATAAAGCGTATACGATTTGGATGTGACACGCCCGGGCAGATAGCCGAGGTCGAGAGGGCGGCTAGGTTGATTGACAAGCATGGATTTAAAGGCGAGTATTTCCTTTATTGCATACTTATGGAGTTTAAGGAGTCATATCATAGGGTAAATCACTGGAAAGGCGTAAGCCGTAGGTTTGTACCGCATTGCCAGCCATACAGGGATCTTAATAATCCCAACCAAGTCATACCGCAATGGCAAAAGGACATGGCGCATTGGGCTGACAGGAAAGAGCTATACATGAGTTGCGACTTCAAGGACTTTACCCCGAGAAAAGGTTTTAAATGTAAGGAATATTTTAACAATCAATGATTATATGAGTTGGGGAATGAACGTCAGGCAAACCAATGATAACGGAGAGAACACCGTTATTGAGGTTTGGTTCCATGATAATTTTATAGCCTTTCATTATCATGGATGGATAGACAAAAAGCAAAGGAAGATAGCGGAGAAATGTACACGTCACCGTTATATATGGGGTAAGTGCTATGTCGCAATGGAGACAATACTACCCTTCTATGCGGTGAGAAAGTTTCTAATGACACCGAAATGCTGGGTTAACTTTATTAAGTGGTTTTATAGGGCTTGGAAATACAATAGGAGGATAAAGCATGAAGAAAATAATGTTCAATGACCGATTTAACCTAACCAAGTTAGTTCTTGGAGGTAGAAAGACACAGACGAGAAGGATTGAGCTTGATTTCAGGATGATATTTTATCTGGAAAGCGATGAGAAGTCATATCCGAAAATCGAGGATAATAGAATTTGTATTTATTCCGGTAGCGACTATCTGCTTGACTCTAAAAATACTCGGTATAAAATCGGAGAAGAGGTTGCCATAGCGCAAAGCTATAAAGAACTCGGATATGACGCTGATGCTCTTGACAGAAGCCCTAAAGATTGGAGAGTGGTTAGGGGTGCCTTGGGGGAATCTAAAGGATGGAACAATAAGATGTTTGTCCGTGCGGAAGCTTGCAAACACCATATCCGTATTACTAATATCAAAGTTGAGAGATTACAGGATATATCCAACGAGGACTGTTTGAATGAGGGAATAACGATGACTATGCACAAATCCGCCGACGGTGAATGGGGAAGATATTATTGGCATCATGGAATTACACGCTATAATTGTCCTAATGGACAATATAAGGAATATGATACCCCTTTAGAGGCTTTTTCCTCATTGATAGATTGCGTCTGTGGTAAATATACGTGGGAATCCAATCCTTGGGTTTTAGCTTATGAGTTTGAATTAATTAAATAAACAATCATGAATCAAATTTGCACAACTAAAGAACAATCATCCCGGCTATTAGAGGCCGGGATAAGACCGGATACGGCGGACATGGTAATCCTATATATTGACGATGAATGCAATGTAGCAGGATGGAAAGATATTCGGAAGGACGATAAAGGTCAGCTTTACTATGATGTATATGGGGAGACATATATATTGAGAAAAGAAATACTCCCAGTAGATAATCCATATTACGATCATTCTTATCAAAATGATTGCCCCGCTTGGTCCCTATCCGCTTTAATAGACATGATACCCGATCAAATAGAATGTGAGGGATACAACTATTACCTATTCATACTTCCACGAGATAAAGAATTCACTGTAAAGTATTCCGCTGGAAGTAACCTTGCCCAGTCATATTGCAGGGAGAGCCTTTTTGATGCTATCACTGAAATGATTGAATGGCTTATCAAGGAAGGATACCTTGACAAGAAATTCCTAACAGATAAATGCGGCGATTGCCGACTTATCGAGAATGAAGACGCTAACGGGGAAGCTTGGTGTTCATTGCACCAAAAGCCAGTAAGGTGCGATAGCGAGGCTTGTAAGGATATTTTAGAGAAAGGAGGTAATGATGATCACACGTGATGATTTACAATTAAGGATATTGTCCTGTATGTCTATGGAAGGTAGTGGAATCGTTAAGTACAGGGATGACGTTAACAAGATTTCCGCTGTTACTATCACCCCAAGAAAAGACGAGCTATCATACGGCAAGCCAAAAACGACATACTACATCGATAACGTGGAAAAGGAATTTACAGACCTCGATGAACTCATAGACTTCTATAACGAGAAATTTAGGTTTGAGGAAGAAAATCCGGATCAAGAAATAACATTTGTAAAAGTTATAAAAAGGGGAAATAAATATGAGCAAGATTGATTTCAACGCACTCCGTGACCGTGCGTACAAATGCGCATGTGCGCATGGGTTTCATAATACGGAGTTAAGCAATGGGCATCTTCTGATGCTAGTGATAACAGAGCTTTCGGAAGCTGTGGAAGCGGACAGGAAAGGTAGATTTTATTATATTAAGAAGTTTAGTAATGAAAAAGAAACAATAGAAAAATGGATTCCCGTAAAAAAATATGAGCAATATTACGAGGTCTCCAATCTCGGAAGAGTCAGAAGTAAAGATATGCTCGTTTGGAATGGACATTCATATCATTTAAAGAAAGGCAGAATATTAAAACCGGGTCTTGGAGGAACTGGATATTATACCGTATCATTAAAAGGTCGCACACATAAAGTTGCCGTGTTGGTCGCAAATGCTTTCCTTGATAAAATATCTGATACTGATTTTGTAAATCATATAGATGGGAATAAAACAAATGACAATATAAATAATTTAGAGTTTGTATCTCCATCACAAAATAGCAGACACGCTTATATCTCCGGTTTACATAGCAGTAAAAGCTATCAAAAATTGACTTATGAACAAAAATGCGAAATCTCTTTTTTGCATAAATTAGGAATTGCTTATACTACTATTTATAAACATAACACGTATGGAGTTACAAAATCTGCTATTCAAAGAATTTGTAATGATTATACAAAATACACTGATAGTGTAGAATTTGAGCTGGCCGATGCGGTTATCCGCTTGCTAGACCTTGCAGGACTTCGAGGAATAAGCCTTGAATTTGCCAACGGCGATATTGATGACTGTATTGAAGATATGGCAGAAGCCTGTAAAGACGAAACTTTCACCGAATCAATCTATTCCATCTCTACACTTCCTGTTAGATATGATGGAATATTTGATTTTCCTACAGCCGTGAATGATATGATACTATCAATCTTCGGTCTTGCCAAGCACTTAGATATAGACCTGCTTTGGCACATTGAGCAGAAAATGAGATACAACGAATTAAGGGAGAATAAACATGGAAAGAAATATTGATATGAGACAGACAGTAGAAGAAGCAGCAAAATTATTTTCCAATAGATGTAGGATCGCTAATTGTCAATCATCATTAGACTATCTTTATGATGATATAGATATGATAAATGCTTTCAAAGCCGGAGCCGAATGGCAGTCCTGTCAGTCCCCGTGGATAAGCGTGAAGGATCGGCTACCGCCACCCGGAGAAGAGGTTCTGTTATTTGATATAAATTCTATAAGACATCTTGCCTTAGGCTGGTTAAGAGAGAAGAAAGGATATAATAAAAGTATGTGGGCTTTGTCGAATGGTCACGTTGATGATGAAGACATTACACACTGGATGAGAATACCTAAAAATCATGGATAATTCAATAAAATGCCCATTCTGTCATTCGACTAGATACATAAAGGGATCTTTTCTCTGTGGGTTATATAATTGCAAATGTCTAAATTGCGATAAGTTATTTCTAGTCACGGTAAATGATGGTAAAAATATTTATATGATCGAGAAACGTAGCAAAAATGAATAGTATTAACTGAGCCTTCCCTTGAAGGCTCATAATTGATGGGAATTGAACTATTCAACCTCATTCCATGTCGTGCGACCATCCAACTCTTCCAATTTTTCCGTAATCTCCTTGTTTATGCGATAAGACCTAACCGCATTAAATATTGATATGAACGGCGATAGAATAATACCGATAAATGTTATGGTTGTACACTTATAAAACATCCCTATAACAGCGATCGCAAATGAGACTAGCAGTAGTATCAATAATATCCAATTCTTTTTAATAAAATCAAGATTCATATTTATGTATTAAAATTTTAGATACAAAAATACTAAATTAAATGGTAATAGCATGGTTTTCTTGCGGAGCAACGTCCGCAGTCGCTTGTAAGATAGCGTTGAGCCTGTACAACGATGTACAGGTCTACTATATAGATACCGGATCCGGGCATCCCGATAATACTCGCTTCCTCGCTGATTGCGAGGAGTGGTACGGTCGACCAATCCACACTATACGAAGCGATAAGTATAGCAGTGTGGCAGATGTGCTTCGGAAGGGATATATTAATGGCCCTACAGGTGCGGCCTGTACATTGAAGTTAAAAAAGGAAGTCCGGTATAAGCTCGAGAAAGAACTTGGTTGTTGGGATGGTCAAGTATGGGGATTCGATTTTGATCCTAAGGAGATAAACCGGGCGATCCGTCTAAAGCAGCAATATCCAGAAACAAAACCGCTATTTCCGCTTATAGAACGACAGATCACGAAACAGGACGCAATGGGTATGCTATGGAAAGCGGGCATTGAGATCCCTGCCATGTATAAGCTTGGGTATAATAACAATAACTGTATAGGTTGTGTCAAAGGAGGAATGGGATATTGGAACAAGATAAGGAAAGATTTTCCAGATAAGTTCAACGAAATGGCAGAGATCGAAAGAAAGATCGGTGCTACTTGTCTAAAAGACAATAAAGGTAAGATATACCTAGATGAGCTTAATCCTAATCGTGGTGATCCTGTACAAGAAATTATTCCGGATTGCTCTTTGATATGTCAGATCGAGTTTCAAGAGATACTAGATAGACTGGTAAAAAGGGTTCTTGATGGGGAAATAAGTATTAATGATGTAAAATAGTATTAACCGAGCCTTCATGGGAGGCTCATAATTAAAAAAATATATGGAAGCTAGAGAATTAGAAAAAAACTCACCATCGTTAGATCAGATATATAATGCTATAAAAGAAGCGAATAAACGAAACGAGTATAAAATATTTTTCCCGCATTGGGTATACTTCTCCGATGAGTGCAAACTTGAACTCATGAGACAAGGATTCAAAGTCTATCAAGGAGAATGGCTACGCGGGGATTATGGATTAATAATAGAATGGTAACAAATAAATAAATCATGGCAACAAAATATAAAATAAAACAACATGTGTGGTGTACGAACGAAAGGCATAAGTCGGAAGTCGGCGTTATCGCTGAAGTCGTGGAAGAAAAGGCTTTAGTTAAAACCAAAGATGGGGCACGTGAAGAAAACCTTTATTGTGTTATGCTCCATTATCCTAACGGAAAAATGTATTTCGAGGAATTTTTTGAATCAGAGTTAGAGTTAGTACAACATTAATAAATGATGAATTTATGGTATTATCACCTGAAACAGTCAATGCATATAAAGAATTGCTGACAAATCCCCAAAAACATGGCTTACAATTTAAGCCACTACATGAATGTTTTGAAGAAATAGAAGAAGTAACCCCAAAACATTTATTGTTTGAAGACTTCGCAAATTACCTTCAAAAGCCTTTGCCCAAAGTGATATTTTATATCATAATGGATGAATTGTACTCTCATCTGATAGATAAGGATGAGAAAACGAAAGACTTAGGATATAGATTGAAATTAATAGCTAAATAGTAAGAAATCATGGAAGAAAACATCAAAGAGAAATCGATCAAACTAGCTATAGAGGCTATGAGGCCCTTACCGGTAAACTCTTTCGCCGGATATTGCAGCGTAGGCGATGATCGGTCTCCGGAAGAGAAACATCGGGATAATATGAGGTTCTGCAAGGAGTTCAATGAGCTTCAATCAGAAATGCTCATAACCTTGGCCAGCAAGATAGAAACATACCTTAATGGCTAAAAAAGAAAACACATCAAGGCCACCTAAATGCAATAGGTTTTGATCAATATGTCAAAACCTATTACTTATATCATATAATTTTATCGCAAAAAAATGGAACAGCAAGATATTTCATTATCCTACGGGATACACCGTTCTCCATCTATCGGGAACGAGGGGGAATTATCAGAATGCGTAAATTTGATACCCAAGAATGGTGAGTTGGTGAATATACAGCCTCCGAAAGAATTAGGCATAACCCTTCCGGAAGGATCGGTACTTATGTACGTGCATCGGACAAAGGATTTCCTTCACTATATCTTTTTCCAGACGAATGTTTTACGTTATGCGGATACGGACGGAACGACCCATCTTATTGGAGCGAACCAATATGACAAAATTCCCAAAGCTATCACGTCCATAGGAAACACCTTGATTGTAATAAGCGAAGATCCTATAAGATATTTACTTTGGGATGGAGAGTTTTATAAGGAATTAGGAGATAAGCCCCCCTTCCCTATCCTGTCATTCGGATTGGTAGGATCATTGGATAAGACCGAACAATTGTCCGTATCCGTTGATCCACCCTATGATGGAGCCTTTACGGAAGATCAACTATCAACTATCAGTAATTCCGTGATGGGATATGTCTCAAAATTTATCAGGGAGAGAAGTGTAGATCGAGGCATGTTTATATATCCGTTCTTTATTCGTTACGCTTATAGATTATATGACGGAACGTCTTACATGCAATCAGCCCCGATACTTATGATACCATCGTCCGGAGTAACCCCTCACGTTCCGTTTACTATTGACGTGGACACAGAGGATTTTGACGCAAAGATCATTGTAAACTTCATTATATCCTCAGTGGTATGCTCCATTAATTATAAAGTCAGCGGAATGGGGAATCAAAGGGAATGGTGGAAGGACATAGTTAAAAGCCTTGATATATTCATAACGCCTCCAATATACACCTTTGATTATTATGGGGAGATTAATGGGGCGCAAAAGATATCAGACGATAACGGTTTCGGGGAGTACTCTATTGGTGGAGGATATTACAACAGGCATACATTCGAGGAAGCCTTGTCCATAGCCCAGCCGGGATCAGGTTATACCGATCAATTCGTCTTACCCGGAAAGGCCATGGATAATAAGGTGCCGGATAATTCATTGTTTTACAAAGTAGCAAGCATAGCGTATGAGGACTTGTGCGGTTATAACGGGGGTGAAAGACGCTCTCTCACTTTAGAGGATAATGTGCTGGAATCGTTGCAAAATCGAGAGCAACTTGTTGACGCGGACGGGTACCAGAATTTAGATTGGCTAATACCTGATTATTCCTATACTTATAACCAGCGGTTAAATATAGCTAATATAAAAAGGATACTATTTGATGGTTATCCTCCGGAGTCTATGGTAGCGTACAACGACGGTAGCAGCACGTTGAGCATAAAGGTTTTCATAAGAGAAGGAGAAAAGGATATCGTCGTTCAAACATCCTCCTCATATAACCTTGGTATCAATTTGCATTACCTATATTACCCCAACGCTAACGCATACAAGATGGTGATAACACGGAATTCGGACGGATACCAAGCGATCGTTACCCTCTCTCCGCATAACACGCTGAACGGGTCTTACTATTTCGACTCATACGCCCCGATCATATTTAAACCGGGCAGCGATAGCACACCAATATCAACGGACAAGTCGGTCAATATGCCAAACAAGATATATACGTCCGAGGTCAATAACCCGTTTTATTTCCCGTTGGCGGGAATAAACACGGTGGGAACCGGTGAGATCGTAGGAATCCGATCCACCACGAAAGCGCTGTCCCAAGGGCAATTCGGGCAGTTTCCCTTATACGCTTTCTCTTCCGATGGGATATGGGCCTTGCAATTATCGGACGCGGGATTGTATTCCTCCATCCAACCTATAAGCAGGGATGTTTGCAATAATCCGGATAGTATCACGCAACTGGATTCCTCGATAGTATTTAGTACCGAGCGTGGCCTTAAATTATTGCAAGGCTCCGATATCAGCCTTTTATCGTCATCGTTGGAAGGAGTAAATATTGATGAGACATTCTTTAATGTCAACCCGGATTTTAGCGATCTTTTCATCCCAGACACGGAAACTTTCGTAGAGACATTGCGAACTTGTAAGATTGCCTATGATTATACGAATTCCCTATTGCATATTTATCCCAAAGGGACTAGAAAGCATTATGTATATTCTTTGGACACCGGGGAATTCTCCACTTTCGTAGGGGAAGAGGTCAAGGCCATGGCGCAAGATTATCCAAGCTCGGTAGTGCAAATAGGTAACGTTTTGTACTCACTGGAAAAATATGTCTCTGAAGATACCAGAAAAGGCATAGCGATCACACGTGCCTTGACGTTAGGAGATCCTTTCTCTTTAAAGGTACTAGTCGATCTTAGGACGTTGGGTTTACGAAAGGATGAGTCCTCAAAAATCAAGATAGCGGTATTCGTAAGCGCGGATAGGAAAAATTGGTCTCGGCTTAAATCTCTTAGACAAAGGGCTTTTAAATACTATCGGCTCGTTTATTTCTCAAACCTGTATGATTTAGACACTTTATCAGGAACCAGAGTAAGATTCGAGACTAGAAGGGATTGGAGGATGCGTTAAAGTACCCCTCGGCCTAGCCGGGGGTATATGTCATTTTTTTTGCTTGTAACTGGCCGCAACCTTCAACAACTCAATAGCGGAATTAGTGTTTTTAGCGTCCTCGAACTTTATAGAGGATACCTTTGGTACCACGAACTCACTAGCTTTTAAATAAACAGCGCATTTATCCTTATCCTTTAGCTTGAGGAAAGCTTTCTTGAACTCTTCCTGATTGTCGATTACGAAATCACGGAAAAAATTCTTTATCTCCGTGTTCTTATTCCGGGTTCCCTTCTCCCTTCCTCCCATCTTCATGTGACCATTCTCAAAACCTTTTCCCATGATCTATAATCTGAAATAAACATCCTTAACCTGTGTCTCCCTTGCCTCGTTTATGATATTTCTTCGATCCTCCTCCTTTTGAGAGGCGTACATCTGTGCCCTAGATGGATCTACCATCCTATACCAAAAAGACAATACGCTATCAACCACGAAACGGTGGATATAAACAGCCAATCTCCTCGGATCCCCACGCCATCCTCTTTCCATCACCAAGTTTATGATCCATTCCCTATCATCCTTCACCTCGTCCGTTACGGCACGGCTCTGAACCCAAGGTGAAAACGCCCGTAAATGGCCGGTGGCCTCCGACAACGCGTCATTCACTTGACGAAACATCCAATCCGCCGTTTCCTCTGAGGTCTCCAGCCCAGCTCTTTCCTTTCCGGGAAGGCTCGATACATCCCCAACCTTCCATGTCTCGAAATCCACGTCATACTCAATCTCGCACCTCAATAGCGTTATCGTTAACTCAAATCCACGCATATCGACACGTGGCTGTATGATTTTCCTGTCTCTCATATTTCTCCTGTTTCTATAATGACATCATCAACAATGACATCATCGATATCCTTAAACGGCTTCCTCTTGCACTTTCGAGGGGCTTTCCTTGAATAGGCGGTTTCCTCTATCATGGACGCTATACCCTTTAACTCCTCCTCTAGCTTTCCGGCTAGTTCCTCAAAGTAAATCAGGCACCAATTCCAAAGGACGAACCACACCACATATTTATGGGCCAAGGTCGCCAACGACTCGCCATCATATCCTCCACGACGATCCTTCATGCGCAACACCCAATTCACGGCATCGGTATCCAATGAATCATCCGAATCGCCGGGTATATCCTCCAAGATACCGGACAAGGAAACCTTTAAGGTCGCCACCGCCTCCTCTATCTTGCGTCTTATAAAAGTATCATCGGCCTCGTTATCATCGGACTGCGAGGAGAATCTTTTACCGGGATCCTCCTTTCTCATATCTCCCAGCCTCCATGTCCACTGGTCAATGTCATGCTTTAAATATGTCCAACCTAGATTTATGTCCATATCATGCTTTTTTTAATAGCGGGGGATTCTTCCTGTATATATTTTTCACGCACATAACGGACATATCCTCCCACAAAGATTTATAAACCCCTATCCTATCAGGCTTCCGATCGGAAAGCCAACCCATCATGGAATAACCTACCAGAGCGTCCAACAGGTTCTCGTCCAGTTTCTTATTGACGTTCCAACGTGTATCCTCCGTCCTAACCTCCCATACGAACCCTTCTTCCGAATAAGTGGAAGAGGTTATTATTTTGGCCATACCTTCTTCAAGAACCCTTGCGGCCTGTTCCAGATATGTTCTTATAAGAGGCCTGTCCTGTTCCGTTATCTTTATCTTTAGATATAGGCTTTCCCCGCTATTCCCGACGAGATCACGTCCCTCGAAGCTGGATAGCATCTCGCATTTATTTATCGCTTTTATATATTCAAACTCATATGTCATTTGTGATCCTTTTCTGGCAAAAATAGGGCTTTAGGTATGATTATTTTGTTATTTTGGTTATTCTGACAAAACCAAGTCCTTTTATTCGATTTATTTGCGATTAAAAAGACCAATCATGAAACGACTTATTCCTAAATCACGGTTTTCCCGACGCCCCACGACGGTTGACAGCGTCAAACACCGCATCAAGATATCAGGCACGGACAAGACCAACATACCTTTACTGTCTAGGTGCCAAAACGCTTGGGAAAACCTTAGCGATTTCAGGGCCACCCGTCTTCGTAATTTCCGTTACGTGTTCGGTGACCAATGGGGTGATATCGTGGTGGACAAGGACGGGGAAAGGGTGAAGGAACGCGATAGGATAGCGAGGCGTACGGGAGGGGTCGCTTTGCAGAACAATCATCTTTTCAAGATCGTAAATACTTTGGCGGGGTTATACGCAAAGACCGCTACCCTTCCCGTATGTTTCGCCCGGCAGAAAGACGCGGATACCAAGTCACAGATGATGACGGACGCTTTACAGACCAACTGGGAAAATAACCTTATGAAAGATGTCCTCACCTCTGAGATGATAGAGTTTATTTGCGGTGGATGCGCCGTGGTAACGGAAGAATGGTCTAGCCATGACGATATAGAGGACAGCTACACCTACGTGGTCAACCCTTCCTATTTCTTCTATGAGTCGAAAGCCAATGATCCAAGGCACTGGGATGATTCCTTGATCGGGGAGATCCGTGACTATACATTAGGCGAGCTGGCCTCGGTATTAGCGGAGTCCGAGTATGATTACAGGCAATTGGAGGAGATTTACTCATCTTGGCTCAATCGTATGGAAAATCTGGGAACCCAGCAGACGGATCGTTTCATGGACGAGTCTTTCGACACGCCTCCCGCCGCCGACCTGTGCCGGACCTACCATGTTTGGACACTGGAGAACAAGCCTAGATACCGTTGCGTGGATATCATGGACACCGATGATCCTATATACAGGATAGAGCTTAGCGATCTTCCTGTCATCAAGAGAGAGAACGAGGATCGTATGCGTATGGGAATGTCACAGGGATTACCTCCGGAGGAGATCCCATTGATAGAATACACCTATATAATAGATCAATATTGGCATTTCCAAATGCTATCACCGGACGGACGTGTACTTACCGAGTATGACACGCCTTATGAATATAAGTCTCACCCCTATATTTACAAGCTACACTATTTGGTGAATGGACGGACAGTTCCTTTTATTTCCGTTATCATAGATCAGCAACGATACATCAACCGGCTGATCATGCTTAACGACTTGGCTATCCAATCAGCGGTAAAGGGAGTAAAGATGATCCCTAAAGACTCCGTTCCGGACGGGATGTCCAATCGTGAGTTCGCCGAGCAATTCGTTGAGATCGGATCATTCATTTTTTACGAGCCGTCCAAGAGCGGGAACAAACCGGAGGTCATAACATCGAACTCTACCAATATCGGTACTGCGGAGCTATTGCAATTACAATTGAGTTTCATAAACGATATAACGTCAGTGTCGGAAGCCTTGCAAGGGAAAACCCCATCCGGATCAACAGCGGCAAGCAGATATGCCATGGAAACACAGAACTCCACGACATCCATCGCTACGTTGCTAACCAAGTTCTCTACGTTCGAGGCCGAGATCGCCCGCAAGAAGATGAAAACGATCCATCAATATTATCAATCCCCAAGGAACATATCGATGGAGAGATCCGCGGGTTATGCCACTTATAATGAGTATGACCCGAAGACAGTCCAAGATATAGATTTCAAGGTCAACATCAAGGAATCCGCTGAATCTCCGGTAGCGAGAATGATGTTAAACGACTTGGTGAAGGAATTATGGATGGCCGGAGCCATTTCCGCGGAGCAAATGTTATCACTATCATATTACCCCGGATCAGACCAGATACTTCAGTCCATTCAATCCAACAAACAAGCGGTTGAGCAAGGTGGAAATATCCAAGGTGTCCCAGCTGATCAAATGAACGCGATCAACGGACAGGTTAATCAAGACGCGCTCAATAAGGCACGACAAGCCTTGATGTCAGCATAGAGAATAAAGTGTAATATCACTTTCTTTTCCCTTCTATGCTCATCAGGTACCTGATCCTAGCCTCCATCTCATCGCTCATGTCCCGTTAGACCCCAGTAACGGGTCACCTCCTATGAATACGTTATTTAATGCCATAATATCTTTTGTTAGTGGTCTATATAAATAAACCTATAATTATTTCCTGTTTTATTTTGAGATCCATTAAGTACATTTGATATCCCGGAATATTTTAGATTCAATTCTTTAGAAGCCTCCCTTATGGAGTTAAATTCCTTTATAATCGTCCCTTTTTCATCAACCTGTGCTATTCGTCTAACGTTTAATGGTCTTACTAAAGGGGGTATATCTTTGTCGCACTCAGATTTATACCTCCATATATATCCTCCTGCATAATTTCTTTTCCCATTAGCCGATTCTGATACATGAATTATACCAAGAGTTAACTCTGCCTCTTTTATGCTCTCCCATTCCTTCACGAAAACACCATCTTTCGTATATTGAACGACAGGCTTTCTTCTCATCGGTGATTCTTTACCTTTTAAAGATGCGCTTATCTTTTTCTTTGTTTCATCGCTTTTAGGTACTCCTTTAAACAGTCCGCTCAATAATTTTTTCGTATTATTAGTATGTTTATGTCCGGGCTTACCTTTCTTCGCCTCTGAGATTTTTCTTTTGGTATCCTCAGATAGAGATTTTCCAAAATTATGATTGCGATCTCCGAACAGACGAACTCCATACATAGGGTTCCCCTCTCCCGACATCCTTTCAGACATCATTCTTATATATTCTGGATCTTTTCTTATCTCCGCAAATCGTTTTATGTTAGCGATCCTGTGTTCTTCTCTTAACTTGCGCCCGGTATTAGCTTTCCTTATTCTATCTATTGCGCTCGGTGGAAGCATAAACCCTTTCATGCCACGCCCTCCTTCAGTCATATTATAACCCTTATTTACAGAGTCATATTCTTTTATATAATATTGCTCTTTTTCCTCTAAAATGCGACGTAATTCATTTTTATCATCAATATCATCGGTAACAAAAAGGCGTGTGTAGCCAAACGAATCAATTCCATACTTTCGTAAAGCCTGCACAAAAGGTTGACCTTCGTTTTTAGTATTAGGATGAGAAGCGGCATATAAATGATGCTTTATCCTTAAATCTTCATGTATTGTTTGACCTATATACATTTTTCCATTTAACTTGTTAGTAAACATATAAACAACTCCTTGTGCCATAATTGAATATTTTTTATTGTTCTTGTGTAAAGATACATAAAAGTATCCAATGACACAAGGAGTTTTAAGTAAATCAAACAGATAAAATAATTCTATATTTAATCAGTTTGTCTACATCCGCAAGAGCTTCCGTATCCACTGATAACAGGAGTGTTAGGCAATACTAGTTCTCCCCGAATAACATACATGGCGTTGTCTATGTCTTTCCTTCGTCCGGGTCGAATCAGAAGAAGGAATAGGGGCTTTATTCAATACCCGCCCCTATGGGTATTACTCATTACCAAATTCTATAGAATCCTCCTATACCTACATAAGGTGATAGTCCATGCTTTCCGATCCCATATCCGGCTATCGCACCTATTCCCCATCTACGGGGAGAGATCGTCTTGGTTATATACTCAGTCTTGCGATAAACCTCGATGTAGTCAAGATTAGGCTTATAGCCGGATATAAATAACCGATAATCATTCGTCTTGTACTCCTTGCTGGTTATGGGTACCGGAACATATACAGGTTCCTTTACCGTGTCACCGTCCAACGTGATATAAACAGGGAACGGCTCCGGTATCGTCTGCACCAATGTCTCATAGACTGGGTACGGAATGCTGTCGTGTATCGTATCCACCTTGGTAAACTTGCCGGTCTTGGATATCGAATCACTGGCCACATCCCCCCGGATATGGTAGCCAGCCGTGAAACTGGCTACCAAGCACACTAGTATTAATATTGCTTGGCACGGTTTCATTTTGCGATTCCCTCAATACGGATGCGCTCAATAAGGATTTGCCTATAAGCTTCCATCGCTCCGAATTGTGCACGTAGCAATACTTGCTTTTCCGTTGACAATCCTTTGAACATATCCGTACCAAAAAACTTACCTAGCTTTTCTTGTTTATCGGATAATTCGGACAATTCTATTTGGAGACGATTCATAAACGTATCACAGATCTTATAAGCCTTCTCGAATGGCTCTGCTGGACTCCATGACTCGTAACCGTCTTGATACTTCACATGATATCCAGCATTTGACTTCTCGCTTTCGTTAGGTACTCTTCCCGCTTTAAGCAATCCTTTCTCAAAAGCTTCGCTAATTGTCATAGGTTCTGCTTCAATCTGTTTTGTTCCAATATATTTTTTCATCTTATTTTACGCTTACCTTTACGGCGTTAGGTCTTATATTTTTAAAGTAGATTCCATCCTGCGATAACGTCCGACATTTCAGCCTCTCTCCCATTCTCAACCTTGCTCATCCCGGCCACGATCCGGATCATCTGCTCACGATCGTTGATGTTGATAGGATCATCAGCCGGGATACCGGCGTAATCGGATACGGCCTTAATGTAAGAATCCGTATCGTTCTCGTTTTCCGGTGCCCAGCGACCGATCATCTTGCAGATCGTTTCCAACTTATAGTTGTTATAATAGTTACGCAAGATCCGGAATATGGCACGGTAGCCATACGCCATCGTCTCGAACTGCTTAAAAGATTTGTCCTTGCTCGGGCGTATCTCGCCTTGGAACAAGTCTCCGTTGATCCGGATGTTCCCGGGATTGCAGTTTCGCAACCCTCTAGGTAATTTTTTCTCTGCCATTGTTATTTGATTTTATTGCTATATTTGTGACGCTTTGTTAACCTTGTTCCTCTATCATAACCTGTGACAGGCGTGACAGAGGCGTTTTTACATCCAGCTCCCCCTATCCTTTTGGATCAGGGGAGCCTTTTTTATTCTTTGTCTTGTTATACTCATCCAAGAAGTTGACCTTGCTAATAAACTTAACGGCGGCAACCCAATACAAGAAGGCTATCACCTTGTTATCCGGAAATACCTTGCCCATGTTCTTTAAGACATTGGTTCCGTAAAACCATATCATCGCCCACGTGATCCAAGAAACTAAAGCCTTGGCGTTATCCTCCGATATATCCATCATTACGCCTATCCAGAACGAGATGATTATGATCAAGAAATAGACTAGCATGTAGACCCAGCTACGGATGAACTTGCTCTTCCGGAAATCCCCGTGATCCGCAGCCAACCCCCAGAACGTATCGATGAAGGCCAGCGACAGGATCACCACCAAGAAGTTCTCGATCGGCGACACGAAGTCCATCGCCGTGACAACGGCGGCTATGGCGATGGACTTGGCCCAATTTGCGAGGTCGGATATGTAGGAGAGGTAGCGGTACATAAGGTTGTATCTATCAAAATAACTCGTTGAAATAGAATGATGCCCGATATGTCTCAAACGCCTCCGGAAACGCCTTGACCTCCATCCCCGAATCCAAGGCGTATTGGATAATATCTGACACTTTCTCATCTACGTCCGTGCCACTGCCCCAAGTATTAGCATGGGTGACTATGACAACCCATCCATTATCGGCAACACATCCATCTATCAACCTCTTGGTTCGGTCTTGATTTGATTGACTTGACACGCTTATTCGAGGGATGTTATACCTGTCACAATTACCCGCGATGCTTATGAAACTGTTATTTGACGTAGCCCCGCTCATCGTCATGAGGCTTTCCATCCCATGCCTCTTGGCTAGGTTCCTTATAAAATCATCATTGACTCCATAAGGGGTAATCCAATGCTTATAATTCAAGAAACCGTATCTTTCCATGTCTCTCAATCCCCTGATGAAATTCTCCTTTATCAAACTCTCGTCATACATCGGGTTCCCGGATTCCCAATATCTCGTCTCATCACCTCTTTGGTAATAGCAATGATAAAGACAACCAAATCCCTCTTGCTCATACTGTAACAGCAGGTCGGCCAATCCTTCTTGCTCATTGAGGTTCTTAGTCATGACCGCATAGTTCCCGACAACACCTTTAGACACGAACAAATTCCTGTATCTCTCAACAAGCGCTATACTGGACGTGTCATCATCGACAAAGGATATCATGGGTTTTCTTGGTTTAGAAAAAGCCGATTTATCGGCGCATAGCTCGTTTAGCTTATAGGAAGCATTGCCATTATACGACGTTTGCTCTGGATTGTCCATTTTATTCGCCGTAGCCGTTATCACGGCGTTATTATCCGTGTACATAGTAGTCCTACCCAATTTGCTCCCTCTCTTCTTAAAGGTTTCCGCTATGTCGGTATAATCGCTGGTAATATACCGACCTCCATTGATAGGCTCATAGGCCGTCTTATGGGTGCCGATTTCTATCTGCGGATAGAAAGTGACATCACCCACGAATCCCTCGGCCACGAATAGTCTTATACCGTACTCTACACCCGCCTTCGCCTCAAAGGTCAAGCCGTTCTCATCCACTAATAAATTGGAGTTTACACCATCCCCTACCTGCAACTGGGCCTTAAAGTCATAGGTCTGCGGGACGCTGCAATTCCCTGATACCGTAACCCATGTATCATTGGCGAACTTGAACTTGAAGTTATGATTCCATGTCTTTCCATTTAGATTCCAGTATTTCTCCGGAAAGTTCTCGCCCGAGGATACGCTATTACCGGTAGATCCTTCTGATACCACCCTTATCGTATTGGCGGTAAACGTATAGGTGTTACCATTGTTGATCCTTTTTACCATATCGCTGGTAATCATGAAGATATTCTTGCCACAAAAAGTGACCAACGTATCCGCTGACAATCCGGAGATGGACAGATCCTCGAAAGGAAGGGTCGATGTACCCTCCAATACCAAGGGATTGCCTACGCCAGAGACGGTTCCCATATTATTGATATTATCCAGTTTACCTTTCACTTGATCGCTCGTGTAAGTATCGATCAGGACGGGATGGACGACCTCGTCGACGGTTGTCCCGCTAAGTACCCTTATAGCCAATATAAGGCCTTCTGCATCTTTAGGAGGGGTGAAGGTATAGTTCTCATTTACCACACCACCGGTTTTAAACTCACCGCCGGCATATATCCATACGATGAAGAGAGCATTCTTGGCTGAGTATATCAACTGATAGGTCTTACCGGGAACGATACTATCAGGCAATTTACTCCGGTCAAGATAAATAGAATTCGATACATCCTCAGTGGCCGTCCCGTACACATGGTATCTTCCCTGACCCAGATATTGGAAGGTTACTCCATTGGATATAACAGTGGCATGGGTGAACTCATCCCTTTTGAGTATATTATCACAGTTCAACATTCCAAGATCCGCGGCTGATTCCGCTAATTTTGTCACCTCCCCCCTCAAGCTCGTCTCCCTTGCGTCCGTGCCAATCCACGGTTTCGAGGAATGAGCTTGCGTAAACTCGTACAAGAGACCTCCGTAATTAACGATCTCGCCTTTTACGTAGGGCTTGGTATCGGAGAAGACTGGGTACGTGTCTAGGCCGACCAAAGAGGATACGCCTTTCTGGTTAATCACGGCAACCTCGCTATCTCCGATCGTGCCCACAACACTGGTTGGATTAGAGGGGTATTCCAGATCATTCCAATGTGTGACACCGTCACCTATCTTATAACCTTTACCTCCGTCGATGACGATTCCTATCTCCCCTTCCGAAAGAACAGGATTAAACTTAGCCCAGTTCGATGCCGTATCTCTTCTTTGTAATACTCTGTCCATATCTATAAATTATTTTATCATAATGATATTACTATCCTTATAAGCTAATCCGAATTTCGTGTCATAATAACATCTGACGTAATATCCAGAGGCATAATCCTTCACATCCCTCATGATTACGTTAAAAGTATTGTCTTTTATGAAATCCTTGCACATCACGGCATTATACCCCATGTATCCTTCTGGGGCCGGAAAATACGGATACTCTCCTTCCTCCGCTTCTATTAGGTATATTACGTTATACCAGCTAGGTTTTACATTGTCGCTGTATCCTGTCAACCTCACTGTAATATCATCCAAGATAACATCACCCATGTCTATCACAGATAGTTTAGCGTGACGATCATCATTATCGGTATACAAATCATACTCTCCCGCCTCTGATAGATATGGTCGCACGTTATATAGCTCGATCCCGTTCACGATTTTAGAGGACATTCCCGATAAAAGGTATCTATTCGTATTACTTCCATCAGAAATATTAATATGATCCCCGTCTTTGACCGCTATAAAGACATCTTGCCCTTGCTCAAAATAGGTCCTATCCCCATATTCAGAAATGACATTCTCGCTATATTCTATTTTAGGCAAAACCGGTATCCTTTGATTTTGGAAGCGGTATAATTTAAAGACCCTCTTATCATGAGGATCTATCCCTTTAAGGATTTTCTCAAACCCATCTTTATCGTAAACCGTTTCCATCATATTATATCCTCCTTGCTCCGTAACGACGATATTATAAATGCCATCCTCATCCACATTGACAGAGGAAACAACCTTACAATGCCCGGAAGTCCACAAAATATCACCTATGTTTATTTGCTCGATATCAACATAGGTGATCTCCTCGGCAACCTCCGGAATCTCCGTCGTGGTATAATATATCTTTTGACCAGATATATAAGATCCAAAAGTAGAGCAAACAGTACCATAATAAGAGCCTCTTCTAGTGTCCTGTCCGTAACCTTTACTATATAAAACACTTCCCTTATTCTTTACCGCCGAAAAAAAGGAGGAGAGACCACGGTTATAGTAAATGTCGTTACAAAAATTAAACACGGAGCTATAAGGAAGGCCACTTATAGCCCCACTGTAATATGACAAATTTTGTGAATTACGAGGTATATTACCTTCGGGTTGCCACGTCGTGAAAGTCTTATCTAAAAACGCCCTCATCAATCGATCCTCATAAGTCTCTCCAGATCCTCCCGATCCTCCAGAGACCCAAGAACCCCAACCCGATGTGGTACGATATCGGGAGAACATCTTCCCGCTTGAGGCTATGACTATTTGCACGGTACGGCTTAACTCGGTATACTCCGTCCGGAAATAAGGGAATAATAGAAGTACGCCTCCGTAACTAGCTGGTGCGTTTTGAGGAACTGAGCTCGATATCCACGAGTATATCCCGATATGAGAGATCTCATCTAAATTGTTATCCGAATTTAAAAGTCTTCTGTAAGTGAAAGTATTGTCTACGGTGTTATCCAATATGGATTTTTCAGCAGGCCTGTTCCAATCACCCCATTCTCCACTACCTTTATACCTGACATACATTCTCCCATAGTAATCGAAGACTTGCTGGACAATTCGTTGTTTTAAGACATCTTTATCTAGGAGATAGGGAAATACGCTCATTAAACCTAAGCTTTGTACTGGGGAATTTAGAGGAACCTCATCATTTGCCCATGTATAAATTCCAATTTGAGTACACAAGTCTAAATCATTTGAGCTTTTTAAGTTCACACGATTCAAAAATGTTTCATTAGAAAGCGTTTTCTGGCTAATGGATACATCCTCGCTATTCCCAATTTCTTGTACAATACCTTCTGCCTTCAAATACTCAAGGTCATTCCAGCGATTCACGCCATCACCGATCTTTCTCAATCTGGTATCCGTCTCAAATCCGACCTCACCTTCCATGAGAATAGGGTTCACCTCTCTCCATCTTGTCGACGTATCTCTTCTTAACTGAATTCTTTCCATAAGTAAATAATTTATGAGTTACACCAAATAAGCGTCAGCCCCACCGCAATCAATGGTTCTTGTCCCACCATAATTACTATCAGCCCTACCCCCGTCAAAGATAGAGGCCTTTATCTCGTTAAGTGAGCCTATATCAACGAACTTGCTAACACTATCTTTCCATACGTAAAGATGATATGGGGAGGAAGTTCCTACAGCGTAAGCGTCACCGATATTAGCGGTGGAAGGCAAAGCATCCGCCGTATCCTTGAATCCCAACAAATCATACCCATCCCCCTTCTCTCCCTTGGCCCCAGTATTTCCCATAGGGATTCCAAAGTCGAAAATAGCGTCCTTATCCCCGCTAACGTTCGTTACCGAAGCCTTGCTACCTGCGGGTAACGTCTTTACCTCCCCCACCTTTACGCTTGGGGTTATGTCAATGAGCGGGAAAAGATCATACCATACCTCTTCATCGTAGCTATATTTTACGTATCCCCCAGCCAAGCGAAGGTGTGGAACTTGTCCATTGTCCCCTTTAGGTCCCTGCGCCTTGAAGCCGGTATCAACGCCATCTTGAAACCAATTTCCGTTAGAGCCTATGATTATGTTACCCCCGACCGGAAGGGCGTCCGTTATCCTAGTCCAAGAGGAGTCAAGACGGAAGAAATCATCGGCGATACAAAGATCATAGGTGAGCTTCTCGGTTATCGTCTCCTCGTCAAGGTTCTTGTAAGTGATTATGATACCCTTCCTTCTCATCCAGAAAGGCAATTGTATACGGGTATCCCCCGCCGATCCCATCCAAGGCAAATACACGTTGTTGCATTTCCACAATATGGAATCAAGCCTCTCTTTCGTCCTAGCGTCATATACGGCCTGAATGTATGTCAACGGATAGATCGGAAAACGCTCGTTCTTATCCTTGGCCAGCTTGTCTAGCTGCTGTACGCTATCCCTCTCGTAACCCTCGCAAATATCTTTTCGCTCTTCCATGATGTATCGTGCTTTAGTTCGTTATACGTAAAATATGTTGTAGCCGGCGTTCAACTTCAAGATCAAGTCTAGGTCATTAGCCTTTACCCAATCCTCGCCTTCCTTCTTGTAAAGGGCCAGCTTGAATACGCTCATATTATCCAACTGATCTAATTTATAGGTATTCCCGGCCAGATAGAAAGGCTTACCTACCCTTATGCGCTGATCGCCGTTCTCCGTAAGATCGATGTTCTTACGGCCTTTGTACAATGTCCTTACCTTCGGCTTGTAGATACTGAATACAAGCTTGAATATCTTTCTGATGATTTTGTATATGAATTGTCTCATGATTATAATGTTTTAATGGTTATACGGTAGCTCCGGTGGCATCGACCCAGTTCGTGCCTGTCCACCAAATAGGCTTGTTTAAAGTTATGTCGTAATAAGTAGAACCTTTGTAATAAGAGTTAAGTATCGGTCTTTCTTTTGTAGAACCAGTTTCATTACAAAAAAGAACAGGCTCTTTACTACTGACTTTTATCCAATAAATACCATTAAACTCAAGAATAGATTCAGCAGGAAGTGAAACTGAATTAGAAGGAATATCCGTATCTGTAAGAATAACATCATTTAATGCTTGCCATACATTACCTGATGACCATGCTACCTTATCCCCTACTCTAATTGCGGTACCTATATTATCTGGTAATAAATAATTAAAATAAGAACAATCTCGTAAAGCTTTTACAATCTTATCATCTATATAATAAGATTGGCCCTTCTCCATTATACCAACATAGTCAGCTTGAATATTCTCAGTCTTTCCTGTCATCTTATAGATAACAGCATTTGTTTTGCCATATAAATACAAATCCCCAATATTACCCATATAATTGAGTGTCTTGATGTAACATTTACTGGTACTCAAGTACCCGCCTCTCATAACATTATTAGCTACACTCATATAATCAACTTTGAACCAATCAAAGTTTTCAGATCTTATATCAAACACAAAGAAAGCGCCAATAGTATTTATATTGCTATTATTCTCATAAGTTAATCTTCTTATCTCCCTATTACTAATAGGTACAAGTCGCGATTTAGTCAAAGTGTATTGTATCAATGCTTTATAGAATCCTAACTCTGGTCTTGTAGCTATACCATCAATCTGATTGTCAGTAAAATCTACATTATACATATTCTGTATCAAGAAGTATCTTCTATCCACAGCATCATCCTGTACAAATTTGAATTTATTACTTCTGATACTTAGATTAGTACCCATCACATATACAGGGTATATACATACACCTGCTCTATAAGCTGGTGAAGGTAAGTTATATTTTGCATTATAATGGGAAAAGTCAAAGTCATTACCTTCAATAATTATAGTTTCACATGCTGGTGAATTGACTGTGTTAGTATCCTTATCTGTATAATTTCCAGATGATCCAAGAGCTATAAGTGCATTAAAACACTTGCATCTATTATTCCTAATAGTAATATTAGTAGCAAGAGTAGCTACTAAAGCAGCATTCAAACACTCAACATCATTATTTTCAGCAGTAACAGATTCACTTCTATATTGACCCCATTCTGATGTGTCAAGTATAGAACTCATTCTACTTTCTCTAATGATATTGCCTTTGAACTCTGTGTATAGACCATGAGCATTAAGTAATGAACCTGTATAGTAACATCTTTCAAACAAGTTTCTATTTATCTCAAGTTTATTACATACAGCCAGTAAAGGAGTTGCTCCTCTATTATAATCATGTACATAGTTATCACTGAAGACCACATTCAAATCCACTCTTTTAAGAGTGGGCATTGTGATATTAATCCATTCAAAAGCCTCATTATTGTAGAACTCGGAATGAGAGATTTCAAAGTAATTACAATCTTGCCCAGTAATTAACTGCCCTATAGTTGTAGTAGGAGTAGGTCCGGGGTTTGGATAACCTGAAACAGTATCACCAAATACACAATTAGTAATTCTTACATCCTTAACCTTATCGCATAGAATAAGACCATCACCTATATAAGCATTGTTGTATATAAATTGAGTATCTCCTATAAATGAGATATTATCCAACTTGAAGTAACTTTGATTAGTTACGGTAAATACTCTCTTCAAGGCTGATGCTACATTAGGATACTTAACCACAGGCTTAATAGTTACACTCCCCAATCCTTTTATTGCTGCCGGAAAGTTTACATCCACCTCTGAGAAGAGATACGTTCCCTCTGTAAATTCAACTCTATTTGACGCAACACTGAATAAACCTCTTATTTGTGAAGATATATCAGTAGATCCAGTTCTGTCTAATTTAAACCATGCTGTAGTACAAGTATCATTAAGCAAGTTGCCCTTAAGGGTTATATTATTGAATACCTCTGTATTTGCAATTAAAATCGTATTGTAAAAGCGTATAGTACCATTCCTCAAACTCCCCCCTTGGAAATCCAGCACGCAATTGTCCGGCACCTCAATCGTCTGACCGGCTAGGCAGTAGTCGTACTGGATGATGTAAATGGTATTAGGCTTTCTCATCATGTGCTGCGTGAGCGTGTTCACGCCGTTCACGTAATGCTTCCGGAGGTACACCCGTCCCATTCCGGAGTAATCCTTCGGTGCGTATTCCTTATCTTTCAGTTTCAAGGTCTGGTTTTCCGAAACGGTTATATCCTCCTCGTCCGGAAGATTGGTAATGCTCTTGTTACCTATCAATTGCTTCGTAGCCTCGGAAAGATCGTCCGGATCGACGGAACCGGGCTTCAAGTCCGTTACCTGTTGGTTGGTGATGTCGATTATCTCGTTCCTCAATCCCCTCCGGGTGATATACGTATCACGGATAACGTTACCCTCATGGTCTCTCCAAGCACGGTCTACCGTGATCTCCGGGGTAAGGTCGATGTCCGGCTTGAAACCGGCGGGACGGGCTGATACCGGGGCATGGCTCTTGATCTCATCAACGACATCCCCCATATTATTAACCTTGTCCTCCGCTTTCTCTACACGATTATCAAGTTTTTCCGTATCTTCTCTAATATCCTCTATGGCATTGTCTTGTGCCTCCAACTCATCGGTAATGGCCTTTTGGCTCATGGTATCAACCTCGCTATCACCACGGGAATCGAGTACGCTTACGTAACGCTCATGCTTCAGCCACTCTCCTTCCGTACCGTTCCAGTCCCCACGTAATACGGCCAGCTCGTATGAGGACAAACCATCATAGCCATAAGTGGCGGTAGAGGTCTTTACTTTCAGCACGACGACACCTTCTCCGATATTCGTAGCCTCGTCCTCAAATTCGGTAATAGAGAAAAGATCCTCTTTCTTGGAGCGGCATACGCTTCGTGTATCAAAGACATGATCCATATTCTTGACCCATATCGCCTCGATAGAGTAAGTTCCTTCTTCCAACCCTGAAGGAATGTCTACATAAAGCGTACCTTTGTCCGCTCTCGCTTGAAGTAGATATTTCTCCCGGTTGCCTAATAGAAAAACCTTTACATTAGATCGGGAGAAATCCTCTTTCACCGGGCTTATCCCCTTGTAAATAGTCCACTCTACCCGAATTAACCTGTCCTTGAATATGTATACCATGATTCTATAGTCTTGTTATTGATTGGAGTTGGCCCCGGATGGATTGACACCCATAAGAACCAACGCTTGATTAAACATACTGTCCGCATGCTGATCCCTGTAAGTAAGCAACGTGAGGCCGGATATATAATAGATCAGCGCCTTTTTCAGCTTGGGGCTTACCTCCAAGCTATCCGTTATATCCTCGTCCGTTATGATCCCGATCTCGAACGTGTCGGATTTATCCTTCGCCTTATATAGCTCCAATGTCTTACCCGGCCTCATGGTCAACGCCAGTTTAGGTCTTTCCCATGTCCCCGTTGCGTATGGATCCGACAGCGTGGCGTATTCCTTATCGTTCCAATAGATAGGATCTGAAATAAATAAAGGCCATGATGATAGCCTAGCGTAACAAATCCGAGAGTAGTTCTCCGGCAAGCTTACATGAGCGACAAGATCTTCCTCTATGGTTCCGTCCGTTATTATCTTGTTTGGTTCCAACAGGCCCCAGTCTGCGTTACCGTTCACGAAGCGCAACGCCTCCGATATCTTGGACTTGATAATCGTGTCCATTTCCTCGTTATCCTGCGTTCCTAGGAACTCAGCGTCATTAAGCCCGATCTCGTCTATGCAGATCTTGACCTCACTCACTATGTCGCTCACGCTAATATCCATATCATTTCATGTTCGGGAACGAGACACTTAATTTATCCTTTAACTCCTCGAGCATATCATCGTTCTCCACCTTATAGCCCATCTTGGCGAAATAGTCGATAGCGTCATTCACGTTCTTTACGGTCTTGACCTCTTTCACTTGTTTTTCCCGGCCTCTCGAGTTCCTCATGACCGAGACACCAGACACATCATCGTCTTTTAACGTAGAGACGAGCCGGATAGACGTACCAAATCGGCAATCATTCTCGATAGCGTCTTGTACGAAAGGGTTGCTAGTCCGTAGCAAGGCGTTCTTGCCATTGATGAAATTACCGCCCTTGAACTCCATGCTGACCCTTGTGCCGCAGTATATAGTACGGAGCATGCAATTATCCTTGCCTACCAACTCATATGTTTTCGTGATCATTCGATTGATTTTATTAGACCCACCGTGAGTTTGCTCCGGTGGGTCTTGTTTGACAATATTACAGTTTACACGTTAATCTCTCCCTTGTATGGTTTCCATGCGGTACCGTCATATACATACAATCCGACGGCGTGCGTATCGTCCGCTACGGTCAAATAAACCACATCGTCCTTTTTCGGTGTAGATACGGAACTCAGGGAAGCCACGCTGGAAACGACTGTGTCAAGCATAGACAGCTTATATCCGCTCACTGTCACGTCCGGACCGATCAGCATCGAGTTATAACCCGTAAGCATCAAGCAGTCATCCTGAATATAATATTGGGATTTGGCCTCCCGTACCTCACCGCCTTCTCCCTTGGAATGATCCACGGTAAGAGTTTTTCCTTTTTGGTAGTAATAACGCTTGGCCTCGGACATCGGGAAAGCGACGGCGCATTCCTCATATCCAAGATCGTCAAGGGCGTGCTCGACCTTGAAGTTCAACTTTCCGAAAGTGGTCTCGAAAGAGGAGATATCAATACCGATATTCTGTTTCTTGACGAATGAGATATCCTTATGTTTCGTAAAGTCGATGTTCAGCAACTTCTCGATGAACTTGGTACCGCAATACACGTCCATCTCGTTCGTGTTCGAGTACTTTCCGAAAAGCATACGGGTGATACCGATAAGATCGGCGAACTCCAATGTCGAACCGATCTGGTAACCCAGCCGTAATTGTCTCAACACGCCTTTCTGGGCATACACGTATTCGGTACCTGTTTTCTTGGAGCCATACTTCACGAACTTCGTACCTACTCCGATCAACATCGTGCGTGTACATTTCTTGCGGAAATTAGACAAAGTCCAATCCTTCAAGTCTTGCACGTTCCACTTAGCCTTCTTATTGATACGCTCGAAGAATTCCGTCCACGTAATCAGACATACCTTCTTCTGCAAGTAGGCGATCTCTTTCTTGGGATAAGCGGAATCCGGGGCGATCTCCACCTCACTCTCACTCATGGCCGGTGCCATGATGTGCAATCCGGTACCCGCTTTCAAATCCGGCACATACATGTTTTTTCCTTCATCCAACGGGCCATTAAGAGCGGAAACCATAATACCGTTAGCCTTATCCGCGGATATGACATAGAGGACTAACGGACTACCGTCAGAATTTCCGTTCTCATCATATCCGGTTACGCCGTCTACCAAGACAGTGTTGCACTCGGCAAATAACTTCTCGTCATTCTTATACAAGCTTAGTTTTACCTCAGCGTCCTTTTCCGTGTTGGTCACCGCCGCCTTGGTAACGCAATCCATTATAGCCTCGCCAATATTGTAATGCTCCGGTTCCTTCGTGTTGACATGGACTTGCTTGGCGAGCTTGAGGAAATCCGTGTGCATGGGATATTTGTACGCTTGAAATTTACTGACGTAATCCTCTACCTTGTTCTCGGCCAGATCAGCGTCAGTGACCGCAGATCCGGTAGCCCCCTGCCCCTGCTGATCAATACCCTTACCTGCTGCGTCCGGGGTCGCGTTCTCCAACGGCTTGCCATCATTGGGATCCGTATCACTTCCATTCTCCCCGATCTCCACGGCCATAGCCGCTCCACCGGTCAATACCGCCAAGACAAAGAACAAAGCCTTGACCCAAAACATCTTGTCTTTAAATAATTTATTCATCGCAAAAGTATTAATTGTTATTATTCTTATTATAAAAAAGGATTGTTCACGTCTTGCGTAACCGGCTTCTCCTGCCGTGCTCCTTGCCTTCCTCTCGGTCTTTCCTGCTTACCGCTAAGATCCTTTAACTTGTCGGTAACTTTCTTGTTGATCCCTTCCGCAACGCCTTCCTCCCGCGCGGCCTCCACGTCTTGGTTATAATTCATTCCCTTGGCCATCATCTCGAAAATAGACGGGTCCAATTTACCGACGATCAAATCATCCATGACTTGATACATCTTGCCTATAACCTCCTCCGCTTGATCATCGGAAAGGCCCATCTCCGAGGCTTTCGCCCTTATCCCTTCCACGCTAGCCGGCATATTCTCCGACATTTGTTTCTCGATCTCGTCCTGTTTCGCCAGTTTCTCCAAGTAAGCGTTATGAGCGTCGGCCAGCTTTTGCGAATAATCGGGATCATCGGCCAAGGCTTTTAAGTCAAGCCCCTTATTCTGTACCATCCACACCACGGGATCGAAATCATCCTGATCCCTAGCGGCTACCATCAACTCGGCGAAAGCTGGACTCTTCGATAGGTTCTCCCGCATTTTCTTAGAGTTTCCCTCATAACCCTCATACTCGTCCATGAACTGGTTGACCGAGCCGTAGTAAGCCTCCTCGTCATCCATGTTAAGATCCGGATTCCGTTTGGCGTATCTTTGTCTGAATCTCTCTTTGTTAGATATATCTGCCATACCTTAATCGATTTTGTTTTAGGCAAAGGAAAATAATAAGGTATATCCGTTTTGTTATTTTGATTATTTTATTTAACCCATGAACCCTAAGAATAATCAAACATGTGAATCTATTTTTTATCTTTGTGATGTTCACCAAAACAAGCGTTCTTTATGGTTAATGGCGTAGATTTCATCCCAGAGCGGGACATGGAGCTTTACGAAGCTTATAGACGTGCTTTGAAGATGAGGGAAGTGAAATCCCACCGAGAGGCGGTAATGAGGGCTATATCCTCACATGCCTCTAGGTTCTGGATCTCCACCCTTCAAG